>Ga0209034_10001324_pt1 | contig 12085 bp, 8 predicted proteins | sample MarorgKNORR_S2LV_2_FD_188219 | JGI IMG/M metagenome (GOLD analysis project Ga0209034, IMG submission 188219) | Marine microbial communities from the Southern Atlantic Ocean, analyzing organic carbon cycling - 250m_A/KNORR_S2/LV (SPAdes) (version 2) | ecosystem: Environmental > Aquatic > Marine >...
CAGAGCGGTGGGGTCGATCTTATACCAGATCTAATTTCCGATTGGGGGCCATGGACGAACTCAGGGCAGACATACGACCCCTATCAAGGTATTCCACTGGAACTAGGTTATATCACAAACTCCTCTCCCCCTATCGTTGTTAACGACACAGTCGTTGTTGGCAATTCAGCAGAACAGGGCTATAACCAGACGCGCACAGAAAACGTACCAGGCGATATTCTTGGTTACGATGTTCGTACGGGGGAATTTAAGTGGAAGTTCCATGTTATACCGCGGCCAGGCGAAGTGGGGCATGAGACCTGGGAAAACGATGCCTGGTCGTATACCGGTGATGTTTCTTCCTGGGCGCCACTATCTGCAGACCCTGAACTCGGATTGGTTTATGTGCCAACCAATGCGGCAACTATCGATTTTTATGGCGGCTTTCAACCCGGTGACAACTTGTTCAGTGCCAGTCTGATTGCGCTTGACGTGGAAACTGGTGAACGACGGTGGCACTTTCAGATGGTTCATCACGACGTCTGGAATAACGATACGCCTACTGCTCCTCTCTTAATGGATGTTAATGTCGCCGGCCAAAGAGTGCCAGGTGTCTTCCAAGCAACCAAACAAGCTTTTCTCTATTCATTCAACCGCGAAACGGGAGAGCCGATCTGGCCTATCGTAGAAAGGCCAGTTCCACAATCCAATGTTCCAGGGGAACAACTATCCCCTACTCAACCATTCCCAACCAAACCGGCACCTTACGATGTACAAGAACTATCATTAGACGGATTAATCGACTTTACGCCCGAATTGAGGCAAGAAGCGCTAGAGATAGTCGCGGATTACAAACTGGGAGGCATATTTAATCCTCCGATGCAAAAGGACAATCCAGAAGGCTTGATAGGATCAGCTTGGTGCCCCGGGGAACTAGGCGGCACCAATATTACCGGTCCACCTGCCGCTGATCCGGAAACTGGCATTATCTATACAATTTCACGCACAAATTGCGGTTGGCGCACCATCGTACCCGGTGAAGAACGAGACATCCTATTGGAACAACCGACCGGTGTCACTATCGCTGAATTCGCTGTAGGAATGGGCACACCGAACGGGATACGCGGCCCCCGAGGCCTACCTATTGAAAAACCACCTTATAGCCGGATTACAGCTATTGATCTCAATACAGGTGATCATCTGTGGTGGATACCAAATGGCGGTACACCGAGATTTATACAGAACCATCCTGCGCTACAAGGACTTGATATTCCACCCACAGGAAACATAAATCATTCGGCATTAATGGTTACGCCTACTATGCTATTGCATACAGCCATTGGCGACGATGGAGAAACGCCATACTTGTTTTCTGTCAACAAAGCTACCGGAGAACGCATGGGTAGTGTGGAATCTCCTGGATTGGGAATGTACGGAATGATGTCGTACATGCATGATGGTATACAGCGCATTGTGCTGCAGACACCTGGTCAACTAGCTGCCTTCAGTCTTCCGACCGAAGAGGACTGACAGACAACAACTTCAAATGAACGGCTGAATCAATTCTTCGCTAATACGCCAGAGTTTTTCAGCCGCTTCTTTGTCGGCAAACGGCGCCGCTGAGCCCAGTTTTAGATCAAAGTAGTAATCTCCATTCGGATTTCGTGCAGTGTCATCCTCTGAGCTCGCCAACCAGATAAAAGTCTCGGCTCCTTTTTCAACGCGCCTCATAAAAGGATACATCACCAAACCCAGCAAGGTCCCTACCAATCCTCCCTTACGCCAAATTGGTGTTCTCACCGCTCCAGGATGAAACGAACTGGAGACGATGTTTTTGTCTTTAAAGCGCCGATGTAATTCACGAGCGGTTAAAACGTTCATTAACTTGGAGCGTCCATAGGCTTTGAGTGTGCTGTAGCCAAGAACAAGATTTAGATCATCAAAATCGAGAGGACTGTTTGTGTGACCGTACGAACTGGTAAAAACTATACGCGCCATATCAATCTCGGCTGCTCGCTCGAGTGCTGGCAACAATTTTTTAGTTAATAAAAATCCTGCAAGGTGGTTTACAGCAAATGTAATTTCAAAACCTTCTACCGTCATTCGACGGGATCCATTCGCACCGCCAGCATTATTGCAAAGGACGTCAATCCTCGGGTGCTTGTCTAAAATCTCTTTCGCTACCTTACTAACACTTGTAAGAGAACTAAAATCCGCGGTAAACAGTTCCTGACCATTGTTATTGCTGTTTCTACGAATTTTATCCAATGCCTCCAATCCTAGGTCGGGGTTGCGACAAATCATGACCACCTCGGCCCCTCGGCTCGCAAAATTACTGGCCGCTGCGAACCCAATTCCGCTGTTGGCTCCGGTAACCACATATACCTTACCGACAAGGTCTCGAGTTATTTCGGTAGTCATTACTGATTATTCCTCTGTGCAAACCGATCGTTATGGGATTAGGTTGAACCTGTAAACTATTATGATTGTTATGCCGACAGTAGCAACAATTCTTGTACAATACGTCACAACCAAGACAAACGGATCTACTGAAAGGGTCTACTAATTCATGAGGAAGAAAACTATCAGCCGGTTTCCTATACCGAAACTGGAAACCCTGCAAAAAGACATCCGTGAACGTATTGCTGCGGTTCAGGAGAAAGCAGGTTTCATTCCTAATGTTTTCCTTACCCTGGCTCATCGCCCAGATGAATTTAGAGCATTTTTTGCGTACCACGATGCTCTCATGGAGAGGGAAAGTGGTTTGAGCCTTGGTGAAAGGGAAATGATAGTGGTAGCAACTTCTGGCCAGAACCAATGTTTATACTGTGTTGTCGCTCACGGGGCTGTTCTCCGTATCCGGGAAAAAAACGCTATTTTGGCAGATCAGATTGCCACCAATTATCGCAAAGCAGAGGTCACCCCTCGTCAGATAGCCATGCTGGACTTTGCTGTGAAGGTGTCACAGAGATCCCACGAAGTTAATGAGGCTGACTTCAAAATATTGAAAAATTATGGATTTAGCGAAGATGACATCTGGGACATAGGAGCAATTGCTGGCCTTTTTGCGCTTTCCAATCGTCTCGCTAATATGGCTGGTATGCGCCCTAATGATGAGTTTTACCTGATGGGGCGAAAATAAAGCGATAAAGAACGGTAACTAAAATAGTAAATCCCCAGCTTAAGCGGCAGACTGAAAGCACGGAACGTACAAAGCTAGAAAATAGACTGTTATTTTTCTATTTTGATGTATTACCGATTCTGCCATTTATCCCTAAGAGACTTGCGATCCACGCTACGCCCGCCGAGATAGACCGCCCAAATGCTGCGTGTGTTTCGAATATCCTCTAGGGGATTCTCCTCCAGTACCACGAAGTCGGCGCGAAACCCTGATTGCAATAATCCCATATCATCCAATTGCAGATGAGTTGCCGCGATACTTGTCGCCGCCATTAGCGCCTCCATTTCGGACATACCCAACCGGATGTATATTTCCAATTCTCTATGCCCTGTATAACCAAACGGGTGTCCAGGAATGGCTCCTGCATCGGTGCCAAGAACAATATCGACGTTTGCTTCCAAAAGAGCATTAAAGCTGGCCCGAAGTTCCTCTTCCGCGTCTGTATCCCGAGTGACCTGTGTCAAACGCTGATTGCCAGATGATGATAATTGATTCAACTGTTCTTCCGACAGAATATCCGCGAGAAATGGATCGGCGCCTATAGCTTCGCGCCGCAGTTCCCCGAGACCAAGATTAGGTACTACAAAGGTCCCCGATCGATTAAGCTGACGTGCTGTCTCTCGACCCAATGATCTACCTAGACGACCGTGGAGAAATCCATCAACACCCGCCGTAATTAGATCGGTCATATCTTGGGCTAGCTGTTGGTGAATGAACACTTTTAATCCGAGAGAACTGGCTTCCTCCGCCACAGCCCGATAAAGCATAGGGGCCAGTTTTTGCTGACTACCACCCCTATCGTCCACCCATAACTTAATAAACTTAAACCCTTGGGAAGCCGCCTCTCTTACAGCAGCTCTCGCCATCAATGGATTCTCCAATCCCCATAAAATTTTTGAATTGGTCGAATTTTCTAATGCTAATATATGTTCCAGAAACTGGTTGTTAGGGCCCTGGCCCGGGGGAGCCATCCCGGCCGCTGCCAACATGCGGGCACCAATATAGTTATTCCCATTCCAGTCTTCTTGAACTTCCGTTAATAGATCTGTTACATCACCGCCCGCAGAAAACACAGCACTAAATCCATAGTAAGCATATTGCTGAAGATTATCGATCAAGTTTTCGTTGCTATAGTTGTCTGATCCCCACCCGATTCTGCCCTGATAACCAAGATGCGCATGTGCATCAATAAACGCGGGAATTAATGTTTTACCTGCAAGATCGATAACGGTTGCATTCTCTGGAACGGGTATACTCTCGGCTAGCCCAACGCTAGAAATCGTGTCACCCTCTATTAGCAGGGCCCCCTGCTCTATTACTTCACCGTCTCCCGTAATTATTAGCGCATTAGTGAAAAGAGAAGTCTGTCCATAAAGATAACTTCCGAGCAGCGCTACTTCGACGGATCCCAAAACACAGAGAAAAATACTAAATACCAAAGATTTCCGAACAATTTTAAGTTTGAAGTAATTCATAGGCGTTCAAAATTTTCTTAATGACTTTCCCCTACATAGTAAAACAACACGGCGACAGTTCGTTAGATATTATTAGCCTGAAACGACTTCAATTCCCTGCCAATAAGTCCTTCTAGTTACCTTTTATGCCATCTTACTGGTACTCTTGGAGATTACACCAAAAGGCGCGTTCGTAAACCCAGGAATCTTGTGCATGAATGCAGAATTAATTATCTCTGCCAAATTAAGCGAATCTGAAGCTCTGGCGCTTGCCGGATTTGATGATACTTCTTCGCTGCTGGAGAAAGCCCGAGAACTGCGAGATCAGCATAAACGCAATACTATTACCTATTCGCGCAAGGTTTTTATCCCGCTGACACACCTGTGCCGTGATGTCTGTCATTACTGTACTTTCGCCAAGACACCGAAACGTATCAGTAAACCATTCATGAGCATGGAACAAGTTTTGACACTATGCCAGCAAGGAGCTCAATTCGGCTGCCAAGAGGCATTATTGACCCTTGGCGAAAAGCCTGAGCTACGGTATCGGGCAGCGCGCGAAGCACTTGCTGATATGGGGTATGCGACCACTATCGAATATGTTACAGCTGTAGCTGACAGAATTCTTCAAGAAACAGGGCTTCTTCCGCATATCAATGCTGGTACCCTGACGGCCGATGAAATAGCCAAATTGCGGGAAGTGAGCGCTTCAATGGGGATCATGCTGGAATCCGCCTCGCTGCGCCTCTGTGAAAAAGGTATGCCCCACTACGGTTCGCCTGACAAGAATCCTGCTGTGCGAATCGAAACAATGAAACTTGCAGGCGAAGCACGAGTACCCTTTACGACAGGCATTCTCATTGGTATAGGGGAAACCCGGCGTGAGCGCATCGAATCTCTGTTAGAAATCCGCAAGCTGCACGAACAATATGACCATATTCAGGAAGTGATTATTCAGAACTTTCGCGCCAAGCCGGATACCAAAATGTCACTAGCTCCGGAACCTGGTCTCGACGACCTGTTGTGGACCATTGCAGTGGCACGCCTGATTTTTGGACCCCAAATGAACATCCAGGCACCTCCCAATCTAAGTCCTGGCGCGCTCCCACAACTGGTCCAGGCCGGCATTAACGATTGGGGTGGCGTCTCCCCCTTAACACCCGACCACGTAAATCCTGAAGCTCCCTGGCCCCACTTAGACAAATTAGCTAGAGAAACAGCAGCAGTTGGCAAATTTCTTGAACAAAGATTAACCGTTTATCCTTCCTACGTACTAGAAGCTGAGCGATGGATTGATCCCAAGGTTTTACCTGCTCTGCTTAATCTTTCCGACGCCAGCGGTTTCGCCGGTCGTGACGAATGGAAACCAGGAGAGCTTAAACCCGTACCAGCCTTAGAGCTCGAACTCATACAATCCAGGCCGCCCGCTGATTCAGTTTCGACGGAAATCAAAACTATTATCGAGAAGTGTAAAGAAAATGCAGAGCTCGAACTCTCAGAGGTTACTCGCTTGTTTGAGAGCCGTGGCGACGATTTCTCTTACGTCACCAAACATGCTGACGAACTTCGAAAACAAGTCAATGGTGATACCGTTAGCTATGTGGTCAATCGCAACATTAACTACACAAATGTGTGCTACTTCAAATGCCAGTTCTGTGCATTTTCTAAGGGAAAACACAGTGAAAATTTGCGAGGCAAACCTTACGATATCAGTGCCGAGGAAATCGCTCGCCGCTGCCGTGAAGCCTGGGATCGTGGGGCCACTGAAGTATGTATGCAAGGTGGGATTCACCCTGACTACACCGGCCAAACTTATTTAGATATTCTAGAAACCGTCAAGCGGGCTGTTCCAGATATCCATGTACATGCTTTCTCCCCTTTAGAGGTGTGGCAGGGAGCTGAAACTTTGGGTTTAAGTCTGGAAACATTTCTTACTCAGCTCCGCGGAGCCGGGCTGGGCACATTGCCAGGCACTGCAGCTGAGATCTTGCACGACGAGGTCCGTAGCAAGATCTGTCCGGACAAACTAAGCACCCATGAATGGATAGAAGTAATGGAAACCGCACATCGGGTCGGTTTCAATACAACCGCTACAATCATGTATGGGCATGTTGAGCGCTCACATCACTGGGCGAGCCATCTCCTCGAAATAAAAGAATTACAACAGCAAACTGGCGGATTTACTGAATTCGTCCCATTGCCCTACGTGCATATGGAAGCTCCGATGTATCTCAAAGGGAAATCGCGAAGCGGGCCCACATTTCGCGAAGCGATCCTCATGCACTCAGTATCTCGACTCGTGTTTCACGATCTGATACCCAATATCCAAACTTCCTGGGTAAAAATGGGCGAGAAGGGCGTGATTGCCTGTCTGCACGCCGGTGCCAATGACGTAGGTGGAACTCTCATGAACGAGAGTATTACGCGGGCCGCAGGAGCAAATTATGGACAGGAATGGCCACCAGCAATGATCGAAAAAACCATCCAGAATATCGCTCGTATCCCCCGCATGCGAACCACGCTTTATGAAAACGCTCCAGAAACAAGGCGAAAACTCGCGTTTAGCGCGGATAAACTCGAAGAAATTGAGAATAACAGTGCTGGTAAACTGCAACGCAGTAAGAAGCTGGATAGCCTGGTCCAAGTGGGTTAACAAGAATTAGCGAGCTGGCGCCCTTAAGTACGAATTGCATTGTGCCTCGTGTTCAACTTTAATTCTGAATCAAAACTCTCAGCGCCTAACCGAGACTGGAAATAGCTTCCTAGGAATGGTTTGTTAGCAAGGATGTTTTAATTGATGAAAATAGCAGTGACCGGGGCAAACAGCAGTGTTGGTCAGAATCTACTCAAACATTGCGCCAGTGCTGGTGATATCGATGTCGTTGCTGGTGTCCGATCAGAACGCGCCTTTAGCTCTCTCCCCACATCAGCTTCTATCACAACCCGAATCATTTCTTATACCGATCCAAAAGATCTTGCCAAGGCCTTACAAGGCGTTAACTGTGTTGTCCACCTTGCCGGCATTCTGATCGAGTCAAAACAAACGAATTATAATACCGCGAACGTCAAGGCGACCGAAGCCGTGGTTCAAGCCGCAATAAAAGCTGGAATCGAGCACCTAGTTTTCGTAAGTGTGGTAGGTGCTGATGCGAACTCGGGCAACGCGTACTTTCGCTCCAAGGGCTCAGCGGAAAAACTCGTAGCTGAGTCTGGTATATCTGCCACCATCATAAGGACCCCCATCTTACTAGGGCCCGGCACAGCAGCGGCAAATTCCTTGTTGGCTCTAAGCAACCGTTCCAAGGTCAAAGTTCTTGCTGGCGGCTACTACATCCTGCGACCATTAGATATAGATGATCTGAATACAGCGATCTTAAAAGTTTGCCGTGGCCGGTCCGAAGGTGTCAGCGTTCATGAGCTGGTTGGACCAGAAGCCATAACTTACCGTGACCTTGTTATCAAGGCAGCGGATATGCAAAATAATTCCGTCGAGCTTAGCTCGGTTCCCGTTGCCTTGGCCAAAGTTGGCGCCATGCTTACCAGCACTTTTAGAGGCGGCGGTATCACACCAACAGTAATCGACGTAATTACCATGAATGAATATGTAGAATCTAATGCGGATAAGGCTCTCAGTATTAAATTAACGCCCCTGCTAAATACACTTGAAAAAATAATTGACAATAAGAAAACATGAATGAAGAGAATAACATGGAAGAACTAAAGCAAAGATCCAATCTCGAACCAGAAGACCCGGTAGATAGCCAAAAAAAACCAAACCCGATAGGTAGGATAATCTTTCTTATCATTACGGCGATTTGCTTCGTCTATCTTTATTATCGGCTCAATGGAGCGGCCATCAGAGAGGGCCTTTCCTTAACAGAATATATGATTCAGGTATTTGCCAACGTAAATTGGATACCTTGGTTAATTCTAATGATGGGTTATTCGCTATTTTATTTTTTAATCGATACGTTGGTAGCAACGAAGTCGCTGAATTGGTTTCTGGCCGAAATTAAATACAAGGACATCCTTCCAATTCGTGCCTGTGCTTACATCATTTCCATTTTCAACGAACAAATTGGCAAAGGTGCTATGGCATATTACCTAAATAAACGGGATCAAATACCGGCATGGGAAGTAGGATCAGTCATGCTGTTTATTATGTTCTGTGAGATCTTCTACTTACTTATTTGGGCATCGATCGGCTTTGTTTTCTCAAGCACAGGATTACCGGACGCATTCGAACTTATTCCCTACATCGCTTTCGGTTCTGCAATTTTCTTTTTGATCTGGTTACTTTATTTCAACGGCACGTTTTTGCAAAACAATAGGTTCAGAGATAAGCGTATTCTACACGCGTTCCGACTAGCCAAGCTGAGGCATTACTTCATGTTTTTTCTGCTACGCTCACCAGCGTTACTAGCAGCGGTCATCGTTTACACAATAGCCTTAAACTTATTTGGTGTCGAAGCCACCTTTCTAGGATTATTACCCTATTTGCCGGTAATCTTCTTCGCCGCTGCGGTACCCACACCAATGCGAGCCGCTGCTATTACATTTTGGGTAATTTTGTTTCCTGAGAATGAAGGACAGATGGCCGCCTTCGGTTTCGTACAACACAACTTCTTTATCTTATTTAACGCCATCATCGGTTTAATTTTTTGGCGCCGGGCTCAAAGAGAACTTTTCAGCGACTAATGGCTAACTTTCTTACCTGTATCCGCCTACTACTAGTTGTACCGGTAGGTTGGGCGTTTGCATTTCCCGAGTTCATAACAGCCCAACTACTACTTGTTCTTATAATTACAGCCATCGTAACCGATTATTTCGACGGAAAGGTGGCACGCGCAACCAAAACAGACACAGCGGGTGGACAGCTTTTCGACCATAGTACCGACTTTTTATTTGTCACAAGCGGGCTATCAGGAGCTGCTGTTGCGGGACTGATCAGCCCTATTCTTCCTTTGCTTATTACCATTGCCTTTTCGCAGTACATACTCGATTCCTATTTCTTGTTTCATCAGAAGCAGCTACGCATGAGCTTTTTGGGAAGATGGAATGGTATTTTTTATTTTGCTCCACTGATTTTGATTTCCGTTTACAGACTGAGGTTGTTAGCTGATTTTCAAGAAAATATGGAATCGATTATCGATATAGTGAATTACTTACTGATAATCTCCACGATAGCTTCGATAATCGACCGCGCACTGGCACCTCTGCGCAAATAAATAAAGTAACGAAACCTGTTTTGGATTATTGAACTATACAACTGACACGTGCACTATAACGAGCCCTTGATATGGCGGCACCTTATAATAAGTCCTCAAATATAATTACCCTAACAGCATGAACCTGGAGACCTTGTTGTGAGATTTTTTACCCTTATAGTCATTAACCTATTAGGCTTGCTGAGCTTTTCAGTTTTAGCCCAACCCCCCCAGACACTTGTACCAATAGATCCAGCAATAAATGAAGTCTTTCAGCTGATATCCAGTAACGAAAAAGTGCGCGGTTCTCTACAGCTAATCGAAGAAACTGAACAGGAAAATGTAAGAGAGCAGTTACGAATTACCGAAATACCTGCTCCGCCATTTCGAGAAGAACAGCGAGCTATCTATTACCTGGAGCAGATGCGAATCCGAGGTTTACACGATGCATATATTGATGCAGAGGGTAATGTAATCGGTATACGGAAAGGCACAGGCAATGGACCTACCTTCCTTATTGCAGCTCATCTAGATACTGTTTTCCCCGAAGATGTAGACACCACTGTTGAATTAAGGGGCGGTCGCTACTACGCCCCCGGTATCGGTGATGACACTCGCGGCCTAGCTGTGTTGTTATCAGTTATCAATGTACTGAACGAAAGTGGCATCGAAACCGTGGGTGACATTATGTTCAGCGGTAACGTTGGTGAAGAAGGTCGAGGTGACTTACGGGGAATGAAAGCTATTTTCCGGGATCATCCAGAAATCGATGGGTTTGTTTCAATTGACGGCGTACAACTCCGGCGGATAACTACGGCTGCGACCGGTAGTAGGCGCTTTGAATTTCACTTCAAAGGCCCCGGCGGACATTCCTTCGGTGCCTTCGGTATGGCAAGCGCAATTCACGCCATGGGAAGGGCTATTGCTAAGATCTCTGAATTAAAAACTCCAACTTTCCCCAAAACCACATTCACAGTTGGTACAGTCGATGGTGGCACCTCAGTAAATTCCATTGCCGCAGACGCAACCTTCGCCATTGACATGCGCTCCAATGATCCCGAACAACTAACTCAACTGGAAGAGCACGCTAAAGCAGTTGCGCTTGAAGCTGTCGCGGAAGAAAACGCTCGCTGGAACAATGGTCAGATTAGCGTGGAGTTTAATTTAATTGGTGATCGACCAGTTGGAAACACCCCTATAAAAAGCCCTATAGTGCAAGCAGCAGCGCTCGCCTTCGATGAAGTCGGTGTCGAATTACAGGAACTAGGTATCTCAAGTACGGATTCCAACATACCAATGTCGTTAAACATTCCAGCCATCACAATCGCGGGCGGAGGAATCGGCGGCGGGGCTCATTCTCCTGGTGAGTGGTTCGCCCCGATCAATTCCCACGAAGGACCTCAGATTGCCTTATTGATCCTGTTAGCCCTGGTCGGTTTAGAAGAGGTCAGTTCTCCCTTGTTAGAGGATATCAACGAGTAAAGCTGTCTCAGCTTTAAACAGACATTCCCGAACTACTCGGTGAGACTGGCTCTCAAGCGCTCGCTAGCAACTAAGTAGTCCTGCATAAATTCGTAGACTATGGCCTTGGCCGACTGAGTGCTGCTCATCAAGCCAACACCCTGACCTACCCAGGAAGTTGAAAGCTGACGTGCTCCCTCATGCCCTATTTCCGCCAACTTGGTGACCTTGGCTAAAGGGTTCTCCGTAACCTGCGATTGTAAGGGCATTGCTAGTGGTTTGGGTGCAGCATTGGATTCCCAGGCGTCGGTCCAAGGCGAGCGAAGTTGACGGGAATGTTTACCAGTACGAGAACGGGAACGTACAGTCTCTCGGGAAGATGCCTGCAACATTTTTTCCTTAAGCACCGGTGGCGTATCGGATTCTGCACAAGTTAACCATACCGAACCGGTCCAGACTCCTGCAGCCCCCATTGCCATGCACGCCGCCATCTGCCCACCAGTTACGATACCCCCGGCGGCTAAGACAGGTACCCCAGAATCTTTTAGAACACTGCATACTTCAGGTATGAGCACCAGAGTGGAAACATCACCACAGTGGCCTCCAGCTTCCGTCCCCGAGGCGACCACGATATTAACACCGGCTTCTACTTGCTTGATGGCATGCTCACGAGTACCTATCAGGGCGGCAGTCAATACACCCTTTTCTTTACCCAAGTCGATCATGTAGGGGGGCGGCACCCCTAGAGCATTAGCTATCAATTTAATTGGGTGACCGAAAGCTACATCGATAATACTTGCAGC
>Ga0209034_10001325_pt1 | contig 12077 bp, 11 predicted proteins | sample MarorgKNORR_S2LV_2_FD_188219 | JGI IMG/M metagenome (GOLD analysis project Ga0209034, IMG submission 188219) | Marine microbial communities from the Southern Atlantic Ocean, analyzing organic carbon cycling - 250m_A/KNORR_S2/LV (SPAdes) (version 2) | ecosystem: Environmental > Aquatic > Marine...
ATGCCTTTTTCTGCAAAAATTTTTGCTACTGGCACATGCAGGTGATTAGGAGTTACGATAGAAACAACATCTATCCCATCTGAAAGAGCAGACTCTTTTTCTGCCATTTCTTTATAATTGGAGTAGCATCTGTTTGTTAGAATGCCCATGTTTTTTCCAAATTTGATTGACAGCTTTGAGTTTCGTGAAAAAACACCAGCCACTATTTCATATTGATTATCAAATCTTGATGAAATTCGGTGAACATGACCTATCCAAGAATTAGGTCCTCCACCTACAATTCCTAATTTTAATTTTTTAGCTTTAATTCTTTGCATGATTTAATATATCATAACAAAAATATTTGTTATGTCAGTAAAATTAGGAATAGCACCTATAGCTTGGAGCAATGACGATATGCCAGAGCTAGGAGGCGACACTTCATTAGAACAATGTTTGTCTGAAGCAAGTCAGGCAGGTTTTATTGGAATCGAGTCTGGTGGTAAATTTCCAAAAACATCTGAAGAATTGTTACCAAAATTAAATGAATTCAAATTAAATTTATGCTCAGGTTGGTATGGAGCCAATTTAAGAAAAAACAGTATTGAAGAAGAAAAACAATCTATTCAAGATCAACTAAAGCTTTTTAAAGATTGCAACGCTCCTTGTATTGTATTTGCAGAAGTTTTTGGTTCTATACAAGGAGACCCTAATAAAAAACTTTCAACAAGACCAAAGATGGATTTAGAAGAATCTAAAAATTATTACAAAAAAATTTCTGAAATGGGAAAATATTTAGAAGGTGAAGGGATGCCATTAGCATACCATCATCATATGGGCACAGTCATTGAATCGCAAAAAGATACAGAAAGACTGTTAGAAAGTACTCATGATAGTGTAAAATTGACTTTGGATACAGGACACATGCTTTTTGCTCAAGGAGATTCAAAAAAAATTCTTAATGATTTTTATGAAAGAGTAATTCATGTTCATTGTAAAGATATTAGAAAAAATGTTTTAGAAAAATCACTTAAAGAAGATTTAAGTTTTAGATCGGCATTTTTAGAGGGAGCATTTACTGTTCCAGGTGATGGATGCATTGATTACAAACCTTTATTTGATGTGTTAAAAGAAAAAAATTATTCCGGATGGTTGGTTGTTGAGGCTGAGCAAGATCCCAAAAAAGCTAACCCATTAGAATATGCAAAGATAGGTTATAATTATTTAACTGAAACTTTAAATAAAGTTGGTATTAAAGTTTTACAATCTTAGATTCTTCTAATTTATTATCAAAGAAATCAATAATATTTTGAATTGTTTCTATACCCATTCTTGTCATACATTCTTCTGTAAAAGCTGCTGTATGAGGACTTAGAAATACTTTGTCGTTTTTTAAAAGTGGATTTTTTTCATCTGGAGGCTCTTTTTCAAAAACATCAATACCAGCACCAAAAATTAAATTTTCATTTAATGCTTTATCAAGATCAGTTTCATTTATTATACCGCCTCTTGCTGCGTTAATAATAATACAATTTTTTTTCATCGTTTTTAATAATTCATAGTTTATTAAATTTTTTGTTTTTTCTGTTAATGGCACATGAAGAGAAACTGCATCCATTTTTTTTATAGCATTTTCTAAATTTTCAACTTTTTTTCCTCCAAAATTTTCAATTACATCTGAATTAACAAAAGGATCATATACAAATACATTCATTTCAAATCCTAAACACCTTTTTATTAGAGCTTTTCCAATTCTACCAAAGCCAGCTATTAAAATATCTTTATTCCACAGTTCCATAGTTTTAGGTAATTTATTTCTTTCATTAAATTTTCCAGATTTTACACAATCATCATACATATTTTTTCTTTTTGAAATATTTAGCAACATAAACATTACATGTTCAGCCACTGCTACAGCGTTAGCTGTTGCTGTTATAGCTATAGTAATATTTTTATCTTTTGAACTTTTTAAATCAATATTGTCATACCCAACACCGTGTCTTGAAATTATTTTTAAACTTTTTGCTGCATTTATAGCTTCCGCTGGAAGCTTTGCGGTTCTTATAGAAACACCATCACAATCAACAATTTTAGATTTTAAATTTGAAATTTCTGCATCTTCAATTATTTCGAATTCGTAATTGTTGTTGTATTTAAGTAATTCAATTCCAGCCTCATGTATAGGTTGAATAATCAATATTTTTTTCATTAAATTCCTTTATAAAGAGTATCTCTTCTATATTATTTTTTTTATTTGCTAGTTTTAATAAGTTTTTGACTCTATCGATTTTGAAATCCCTTTAAGTTTTTCAACATCTTTTTTTGCTCCAGCTGTTATATATCTTATATCTGAACCAACAGTCACAAATTGAAAACCTTTATCAATCATTTTCTGAGCATATTCAGTCGACATATTATGAATGCCAGCAAAAATGTTATTTTTTTTTGCGGTCTCTAAGATCTTCATAATCATAGAATAAACAGGATCATCTTCTGGTTTATCGAAACTAGGTTCATGGCTAAGAGCTCTACTTAAATCTGCAGGACCAATATAAATTCCATCCAAATTTGGTGTTGACATTATTTCATCTAAATTTTCTGTCGCTTCCTTAGTTTCAATCATTGCCATTTTAATAATTTCATCATTAGCATATTTTGGATAGTCAGCACCTCCATAAATTGCAGCTCTAATTGGACCATGGCTTCTGTAACCTTGAGGAGGATACATGCACGCTTGAACAAACTTTTCAGCTTCTTTTCTGTTACTTACCATTGGACATATTATTCCATAGCATCCAGCATCTAAAATTTTCATTATTGGTCCTGGATCATTCCAATTAACTCTAGCCATTGGAACAACATCCGTTGTTGATATAGCTTGATACATTTGCAAAGCATTTGGATAGTCGACTACTCCATGTTGCAAGTCAATTGTAAGAGAGTCCCAACCTATTTTTGCCATTACTTCTGAAGGAAAAGAGTGAGGAATTTGCAACCAACCATTAATAACAGCTTTACCATCAGCAATTATTTGTTTTATCTTGTTTTTTTTCATTAATAATTGATACCGAAATGAGTATACTTAATGTTTAAGTAATCTTTAATCGCCATAGAACCACCTTCTCTGCCATATCCAGTTTGTTTCATTCCTCCAAAAGGAACTTCAGCAAAAGCAACAGCAGGTGTATTTACAGCACAGGTACCAGTTTCCATTTTTTCTGAAACTTTATGAGCTCTTTCCAATGAGTTTGTATAAATATAGCTTGCTAATCCAAGATCGTTATCATTAGCTCTTTTAACAACTTCATCCGTATCTTTGAATGTTAGTATAGGTACTAAAGGTCCAAAAGGCTCTTCTTTAATAATTGTAAAATTATCCTTAACTTCATCGAAAATAGTAGGTTCATAAAAATATCCTTTGTTAAATCCAGCTGGTCTTCTTCCACCACATAAAACTTTAGCACCTTCATTTTTTGTTTTTTCAACTAAAGCTTCCACTTCATTTAATCTTTTTTCAGTAGTCAAAGGTCCCAATATTGTGTCTTTTTCCATACCATTTCCAATTTTTAATTTAGTAACTTTATCAACCAAAGTTTTTGCAAAATCATCTTTTTTTGTTTCATGAATATAAAATCTTGCAGGAGATATACATACTTGACCATTATTTCTAAATTTTGCAGCAATAGCCATATCTGTTACTTTATTAATATCAACATCATCGAAAACTATAAAAGGAGAATGACCACTTAATTCCATAGTGACTCTTTGTACTTTTTCAGCGGCTTGTTTTAAAATTAATTTTCCAACTCTTGTTGAACCAGTAATTGAAACTTTTTTAATTATATCTGATGAAATTAATTGAGAAGATATTTTGGCAGGATCTCCAGATAGTAAATTAACTACTCCCGGAGGTACTCCAGCTTCGTTAATAATATTCATTAATTCCATTACACTTCCCGGAGTTATTACATCAGGTTTACAAATTACAGAACATCCGGCTGCTAAAGCAGTAGAAATTTTTCTTGAAGCTAAAACAATTGGAAAGTTCCATGGAATTAAACCAGCCACTACTCCAACAGGTTCATATTTTACAAACATCCTTGTATTTTCAAATCTACTTTCAACAATTTGACCATAGATCCTTTTAGTCTCTTCTGAATTCCATTCAAATATGTCAGCGGCACCTCCAACTTCTCCAGCAGCTTCCGCGAGAGGTTTTCCCACTTCTAGAGTTAACCATTTTGCTAAAACATCTGTTTTTTCTCTCATTAAGTCAGCAATTTTTCTGATAATTTTAGCACGTTGCCAAGGAGGAGTTTTTTTCCAAACTTCCAACCCTTTCTCTGCAGATTTAAGAGCTTTATTTACATCTTCTTCTCCAGCCTTTGATGCTTTTCCAATTACTTCTTCTGTTGCTGGATTTATAACATCGTAAGTTTCATTATTTTGAGACTGTTGCCACTTGCCGTCTATGAATTGCCCAAATTTGCTATACATTTTTAAAAAAATTATGTTTAATTGTTATGTATAAATATATTTTATTAGTGGAGAGGTTATATATTTAATTATGAAAAAAATAAAGCTTACATGCGCACATGCAATAATTAAACATCTTATTTCACAAAAAATTTTTATTGATGATAAAAATGAACCATTATTTCCAGGGGCTTTTGGTATATTTGGACATGGAAATGTTGCATGTTTAGGTCAAGCTCTTCAAGAAAATCAAGATAAACTTCCAACTTATAGAGGCCATCATGAGCAAAATATGGCTTTAACAGGAATTGCTTTCGCCAGAGCAAAAAGAAGAAAACAAATTTTTGTTGCTACTAGTTCAGTAGGACCTGGTTCAACAAATATGGTTACTGCAGCTGCGGTAGCTATGAGTAATAGACTTCCAATATTATTTTTAGCTGGCGATACTTATGCAAATAGAATGCCTGATCCAGTGCTTCAGCAAGTAGAACACTTTAATAATCCTGGAATTACAGTAAATGACGCTTTTAAACCAGTTACTAGATATTTTGATAGAATAACTAGACCAGAGCAAATTTTACAATCTTTACCACAAGCCATTCAAGTAATGCTTGATCCCGCTGACACAGGACCTGCTTTCCTTTCTTTAAGTCAAGATGTCCAAGGAGAAATTTTTGAATATCCCGAAGAATTTTTTATAGAAAAAGTTCACAATATAAGAAGACCAAGACCGGATGATTTTCAAATTAAAAAAGCAGCTGAAAAAATAAAAAATTCAAAAAATCCTTTAATAATTTCTGGCGGTGGAGTTTTTTATTCTGATGCCATGGAAGAACTAGGAAATTTTGCCACAAAACACAATATTCCTGTCACACAAACTGCCATGGGTTATTCAACGATGAAAAAAGATCATTCTCATTTCCTAGGTCCTATTGGAGGTCTAGGAGGAAAAGCTGCAAATAATTTTGCAAAACAAACAGATCTAGCAATAGCAATAGGAACAAAGCTTGGAGATTTCACAACTGGATCTTGGGCTAATTTTGAAAATCCTGACTTTAGTTTGGTCTCTTTAAATATAACAAGACATGATGCAAACAAACATCTTGCCCAAGCAGTTGTTGGAGATGCAAAAGTTTCATTAATTGAATTATCAAATGCCTTAGGTGACTGGAAAGCAAATGATGATTGGTATAAAAAATCAAGAGATGAATTAAAATCTTGGAATGAATATGTTGACAAAGAGAGTGGTCCGACCAATCAAGAAGTTCCAAGTTACGCTCATGCAGTAGGAGCGATTTATAGAAATTCAGACCCAACAGATATTGCGGTAACTGCTGCTGGAGGTTTAGTCGGAGAAGTGCTTCAAGTCTGGAGACCCAGAGAACTCAACACTCATGAAACTGAATGGGGTTTTAGTTGCATGGGTTATGAAATTTCTGGAGCTCTAGGGATCAAAATGGCCAATCCAGACAAAGATGTAGTTGTTTTTGTTGGCGATGGATCTTATTTGTTAAATAATTCAGATATTTATTCTTCTGTAATAACTAATAATAAATTAATCATTATAGTATGTGATAATGATGGACATGCAGTAATTAATAGACTTCAATTATTTAAAGGTGGAAAAGAATTTAACTGTCAATTCAAAAGCTCAAATGCTCCAAATCTTGTACCAGTAAATTTTGCTCAACATGCAGCAAGTATGGGAGCAAAGTCAGAAGAAGTTTCATCCATTTCTGAATTAGAAGAAGCATTTAAAAGAGCAAAAAAATCTGATGTAACATATGTTGTATCAATCAAAACCCATTCTTATGAATGGTTAGATGGTTCAGCATATTGGGAAAGTCCAACTTTAGAAATACCAAGCACAAAAGAAAATGAAGAAGCTTTAAAACTTCACAAAGAAGGTAAGTCTAAACAAAGACAAGGTGTCTAATTCTTTTCATGAATAAGGTTTTTAAAGTAGGATTGATCGGCTGCGGTCATATAGCTGAAACATATTTTAGGTCCCAAAAATATTTTAATAATATTAAAATAATAAAATGTGCCGATATTAACAATAAAACCGCAAAAAAACGCGCTTCTGAATACGGTGTAAAATCACTTAGTGTTAATGAAATATTAAGAGATGAAGAAGTTGAAATTATTTTAAACCTTACAATACCAAAAGCACACTATGAAATAGCTAAAAAAGCTCTTTTACACAATAAACATGTTTATTCAGAAAAACCATTAGCAATAAATCTAAAAGATGGAAAGGAGCTGTTAAAACTTTCAAAGAAAAAAAAATTATATATTGGAAATGCCCCAGATACATTTTTAGGTGGAGGCATCCAAAAATCCAAAGAACTTATAGAGAAAAATATAATTGGTAAAATTAATTTTGGTAATGCAATTTTTGCATTTCCAGGAATTCAATCTTATCATCCAAATCCTGAACCTTGGTTTGCAAAAAAAGAAGGAGGACCTGTAATAGATATGGGTCCTTATTATTTAACTGCTTTGGTAAATTTATTGGGTCCAGCAAAAAAAGTTAGCGGAAGAATAATTAGAGGAGTTAATTATAGAACAATTGGAATAGGACCAAAGAAGGGTAAAAATTTTAAAGTTAAATGTCCTACAACATATCTATCAACAATAGTTTTTGAAAATAATACAGTTATAAGATTAACATTATCTTTTGATGTAATTGCGCATCAGAGAAATCATATTGAACTATATGGTAGAAAAGGATCATTAGTAATTCCTGACCCTAATATGTTTGGCGGATCAGTTTATTTATGTAAAAAATTAGGAGATAAATGGAAAGAATTTAAAACAACAAAAATGTCTCTTGGAAAAATTAATATAAAAACTCAAAGTTCTAGAGCAAATGAATCTCCAACAAACGCTAATTATAGAGGAACTGGTTTATCTGAAATGGCTTATTGCATTGAAAAAAGAAAAAAACATAGATGTAACGGAGAACTTTCTTTGCATGTTTTGGATATAATTGAATCAACTATGAAAGCTTCAATATCTGGTATTCCTCAAAAGATAAAAACAAAATGTAAAAAACCAAATAAATTTACAGAGCAAGAAATAAAAAAACTATTAATTTGATTAAATAAAATTTAAAATGAAAAAATCAATTGTAATTTTAGATCCATTTCCAAGAACATTAGATCTAATGTTTTCAAAAAAAAAATTAAAAATATTAAAGTCCAAATATCAAACTATTACTGCACCAAAAAAAAATAAAAAAAATTTTTATAAAAAAAACATTCATCGAGCCACATTTATCATGGGTCAACCCGATTTGAATAAAAAGCTTTTAATTAAAGCTACTAAACTTAAGGCAATAATTAATGTTGAGAGTAATTTTATGAATAATGTTGATTATGATTATTGTTTCAAGAAAGGAATACATGTGATTGCAACGTCACCCGTGTTCTCAAAGCCAGTAGCTGAAATTGCATTGGGCATGACATTGTCTTTATTAAGAAATATTCATAATGCTCATTTTGATTTTATTAAAGGTAAAGAAAAATATGGCCTAGAAAGTAATTTAAATTCAACATTGTTGTCAGAAAAAAAAATAGGATTAATGGGTTTTGGTGATCTTGCAAAATCTTTATACCCATTACTATTACCATTTACTAAAGACATTAATGTCTATGATCCTTGGGTGCCAAAAAAAATAATTCAAAAATTAGGTTTTAAATCTGTTAGTTTAAATCAGATGTTTAGAAATTGTGAAATTATTTATGTTTTGGCAGCTGTGACTAAAAAAAATCAAAATTTAATAGATAAAAAATTATTAAATAAGATGAAGTCTAATTCATTATTTATTTTAATGAGTAGGGCAGCTGTAGTTAATTTTAAAGATTTAATTAAACGTGTAAAAAAAGGAGATATTTTCGTTGCAACAGATGTTTTTCCCGAGGAACCTGTTAAAAAAAACGATCCAATTAGAAAAGTAAAAAATATTTTATTTTCAGCTCATAGAGCAGGAGCGCTAAAAACCGCATTTTTTAATATGGGAAATATAGTTTTAAAAGATATGGATTTAATTTCTAATAATTTACAACCAAAGCATTGTAAAAGAGCTGAACCCAAAACTGTTGGTTTATTAGCATCAAAACCTGTTGCAATTAATTAATTTTTTTATATTTTCCTTATTTATGTCATCGACAAACAATCTACTTTTAGAAGCAAAAGGAGTAACAAAATATTTTGGAACCATCACCGCTTTAGAAAATGTAGATTTAAAAATACACACTGGAGAATGTTTGGGAGTAGTAGGAGACAATGGTGCAGGCAAAACTACTTTGATGAAAGTTATTTCAGGTCTTTATAAACCAAGTGCAGGCTCTTTATTTTTTGAAGGAAATAAAAAAGTTTTAGAAAGTCCAAGAGACTCTCAAAATTTAGGATTAGAAATGGTATACCAAGACCTTGCGCTTGCTGGCAATCTTCCAATCGGAGAGAATATTTTTTTAGGAAGAGAACCTACTAAGAATTTAGGATTTCTAAAATTGTTAGATTTTAAAAAAATCAAAGAATTAACAGATGCACATTTAGATAAATTAAAAATTAATGTTAAAAGCGCTGACCAAAAAGTCGAAGAACTTTCTGGAGGACAAAGACAAGCTGTTGCAATTGCAAGATCAACTGCATTTAATGCAAAAGTAGTAATTATGGATGAACCCACAGCAGCATTAGCAATTAAAGAAGTTGGAAAAGTTCTTGATCTTATTAATAGTTTAAAAAAAACTGGTGTTGGGGTAATTGTTATCAGCCATAGAATGGATGATATATTTGCAGTAAGTGATCGAGTAATGGCTTTGTTTCAAGGAACTAACTTTGCAGAATCTGAACTTTCGAAAACTTCTAGAGATGAAGTTATTGGGTGGATTATGGGTAAAAAATAATTATGGAAGATCAAAATAAAAAAAAAGATAGCTTACATTTAAAATTGATTCCGTATTTTGATAAATACGGTATTTTAATTTTACTAGTATTAATGATAGTCGTGATGCAAATTTTGCAACCCGACGTGTTTTTGTCTTGGCGTAACGTTACAAACGTCTTTAAGCAAATATCTTGGCAATCAATGTTAGCTTTGGGTGTTTTTATGGTAATTGTTACAGCTGGAATAGATTTATCAGTTGGATCAATAATGATGCTATCATTGATGATTTTGGCTATAGTCTCTAAAGCTGGAGCCCCCTGGTTTGTAGTTGTGCTTGCACCTATGTTTGCTGGGCTTTTATGTGGTTTAATCAACGGCCTTGGAATTACTCTACTTAGGATGCCTCATCCTTTCATTATGACATTAGGAACTTTGTATATATTTAGAGGAGCAGGAAATCTTATATCAGGAGGATCACCCATTAGCGGTTTTACCGACGAAGTAAGATATGTAGGTCATGGAAGAATAGATCTTACCTGGTTAGGATTAGAAAAATCACAATATCTTCCTGTGAGTTTAGTTTTAATTGCAATTGTGTATTTCATTTTTTGGGCTTTCATGAATCATACAAGAACTGGTAAGTGGATATATGCCATTGGAGGAAATCCTAATGCAGCAAGAGCATCGGGTATAAATGTTAATAAAATTTTAGTAATAGTTTATTCGCTTTGTGGATTTTTATCTGGAATAGGCGCATTGATTTTAGCGGGAAGAGCAGACTCTGGATATCCAAATGCAGGACTTCAGTCAGAATTAGATGCGATAGCCGCATGCATTATTGGAGGAGCTAGTTTTTTTGGAGGAAGAGGAACTGTGCTTGGCGTATTTGCCGGCGTAATGATTATGGGTATATTAAGAAATGGTCTTAACTTAATGGATGTTAGCTCATTTTGGCAGCAAGTATTAATTGGTTCAATTATTGTATTAGCAGTTTATATTGATGTTTTAAGAAGAGAACTTGGAACCAGAAAGTAATTACACGTAGTAGTTGTTTTGTGTCTCTTAGAATAATTCTCATAAAGAGTTGAATTCTTTTTAAAAACATATTTAATTAAATTATTAAATTTAATTAGAGAGGGAAAATATGAATAAATTAATAAAATTGATAGGTGTATTTACTGCATCTGCCTTTCTTCTATTAAGCATAACTACTTCTTCACATGCTGATAAGAGGATTTTATTTAGTATCAAAGGTCCTGGATCTGGAAACCCATTTTGGGCATCTGTAGAAAAAGGTGCTAGAGAGGAAGCAGCAAAATTAGGTGTTGATCTTGTTTTGGTTGCACCACCACAAGAAGGTGATGTTCAAGCACAGATTAACCAAGTAGAAGATCAGCTTGCAAAAGGTGTTGATGCAATAGCACTTGCACCTGGAGACCCAAATGCTTTTGCTCCAATCGTAGATGATGCTATCAAAAGCGGAGTTCCAGTTGTATTTGTAGATACTAAAGGAATTAATGAAGGTGTGACTTTTATTGGAACAAACAACAAAAATGGTGCTGCATTAGCAGCTAAATTTATTTGTGATAAAACTCCAAAAGGCGCTGATGTTGCAGTCTTAACTGGAATTGAGTCTCAATCTACAGCTCTACTTAGAAGAGACGGAGCAGTTCAAGGACTTAAAGATTGTGGTCTAAATCTAGTAGCTACACAAACTGCAGAATGGGATACAGCAAAAGGAAGATCTGTTACTGAGTCAATCATTCTAAAAAATCCAAATATTAAGGCTATATTTGCATCAAACGACAACATGGGTTTAGGTGCAATGCAAGCTCTTAAAGATGCCGATATGAATGATGTGGTAGTTGTAGGATTTGATGCTACTCCAGATGCAGCTAAGAGCATTTTAGCTGGAGAAATGACAGCAACAATCGCTCAATTTTCATACAATATGGGAGCATACGGAGTTAAATATGCACTTGAGTTAGCTAATGGTGGAAGTATTGACATAAACATTGATACTGGAACACAATTAGTTACAAAAGAAAATGCTAACGACTTTAAATAGTCATTAGAATACTAAAGATTTAAAGGGTGGAATTTTTATTCCACCCTTTTTTTTTATGTAATATAGTCTTTTAATGTTAATAAATATTAATCCAGTTTTAAGTCCAGAATTACTCTTTCATTTGCGTTCAATGGGACATGGAGAGAAATTAATTTTGGCAGATGCAAACTTTCCTGCCAATTCAATGAATGATAGAGTTATAAGATTAGATGGTGTTAATATTAAAGATGCAGCTTCAGCAATATTATCTGTATTTCCATTAGACAGTTTTATTGTATCTCAAAGCGGATCACCTGTTCTTAGAATGGAAGTAGATAATAAGCCTGATGAACTAACAGAGACACATAAAGAATTTATTAATGTGGTTAAAAAAGTATCTGGCGAGAACTGGAAAGTTGGTTCAATATCAAGACAAAATTTTTATTCTGAAGCAAAAAATGCTTACTGTATTGTAACAACTACAGACGCACGTCCTTTTGGATGTTTTATTCTTACAAAAGGAGTAATTTTACCAGACGGCAAAGTTTGGTCGTAAAAAATGAAATCCATATGTATTTTTGGTGTTTTTGTAGCTGATCTTTGTTTTATCGGCAATTCAATTCCAGAAAGAGGTCAAACAATTTTAGGAAATAATCATATAGTTGGACCTGGTGGAAAAGG
>Ga0209034_10001327_pt1 | contig 12049 bp, 10 predicted proteins | sample MarorgKNORR_S2LV_2_FD_188219 | JGI IMG/M metagenome (GOLD analysis project Ga0209034, IMG submission 188219) | Marine microbial communities from the Southern Atlantic Ocean, analyzing organic carbon cycling - 250m_A/KNORR_S2/LV (SPAdes) (version 2) | ecosystem: Environmental > Aquatic > Marine...
AACGCGCTAAGGTTTACGAGGACACCCAACGTCCCAACCGCGATCTGGTTCGGCAATGGTATCCCCCCGCCGGTGGCGAACTATATAAAATCCAGATGTGGAAGGAACTCACCAACCCCAAAAGAAGCCAAAACTACCAGTACGAATCCCATCCTGCATTTCTCGGCGGTAATCAGGATAAAAACGGAATTCAACCGTGGTATTATCGCTTGAGCTGGTCTCCTCGGGCTTATGACGGTTCCGCCAACCAAATGGCCAACCTGTTCGAACTGGTCCAGCGGATCAACGACACAAAAAATCCAGAGTACATCAAGCGCCTTGAAAAGGTTGCCAACATGGAACAATGGATGCGTGTATTCGCGGTGGAAAATGTTATCTGCAACTGGGACAGTTACGGTGCGGCCAACGGCCAAAACATGTCCACTTTCAAACCGGCTGAGGGCCGTTTTGAAATGATCCCGTGGGATATTGACCTTGGTCTGGGCAAGGGATCATTCGGGAGTAACAATAAGTTGTTCAGTACCAGCAATCCATATTTCTGGAGCCTGCAAGGCGATTCAATTATCAAGAAAGTTTATCGCGTCAACCACTTTAAGCGCCACTATCTAAGGGCGGTACTCGAACTGCTCGACGGCCCTATGAATGGTGATGCATTCAAGGAATACGTCGATAAAAAATACAACGGCCTCAAGGCCAACAAGCAAACCGTCAACCGGCCTACATCGCTCACCTCCTTCATTAAAGGCCGATCCTCCTACCTTCAGAAAACAATCGACCGGATGGACGACGAGTTTTCCGTCACTCAGGTTAACGAAATTGAAACGGACGAACTCACGGTCAACCTCTCCGGATCGGCACCGCTGCGGATGCGCTCACTCCAAGTCAACGGCATAACGCAGCAACCCGAGTGGAAACGGCTCACCCAGTGGCAACTGAAACTGCCCATTGAAGCCACCCAAAAAAACTACACGATCAACGCCATCGGTGGCGATGGTAAGCCAATCTTGGACGCCTCCCAGTCCATCGAGGTACACTACACTGGCGACAAACCGTTCCCGCACGAAAGTCTTCAAATCAACGAATGGATGGCGTCAAACAACAATACACTCAAGGACGCTGCCGACAGCGACTTTGACGACTGGATCGAGTTGCATAACCGCAGCGAACTACCGGTCGACCTCTCCGGCTGGTGGCTGACCGACGACAAGACCTCCCCGCGCAAATGGCAATTCCCCGAGGGCGCAACCATCCCGACCAAGGGCTACCTGCTGATTTGGGCTGATGATGAACCGCTGCAAACCGGCGACGAATTCCACGTGCCGTTTAAGCTCACGGCCAACGGCGAATCGATTTTGTTGTTCGATCCTGAGGGCCGCTTGGCCGACGAGGTCACCTTCGGCGATCAAAAATCGGATGTGGCCATGGGCCGCTCTGCCGACAAGGGCGCCCCAACTGCCCTCGCTAAAGCCACTCCCGGTGCCAAAAATGCAAGTGGAAGAATCGGCCCGACCAATCCGATTCAGTTGGCGTTTACCTCAGAAAAGCCCTTCACATTCACATTCCACGGTGAGGATGGCATGAAGTATATCATCGAACAATCGACCGATCTTCGTAGTTGGCTCGAAGTTCAAACCACCAACGGCAAAGGCAATCTTATCCGCCACACCGTCCCGCTTGGCCAAGCGGAAACAACGACCTTCTTTCGAGTCAGTGTGCCCAATTAGCCCTTGGACAAGCAGTGGCTGAACTCGGGGTGGATTACTCCGACTGGAGGTGGCCTTTCCAGCCGGGGCCGCGGACGACCCATTCTCTGCCGCTTTGTGTCTTCTACGTTTTAAAAACCTAACTCAAATTGCCTCCCGACGATAAAGGCTTGAACCGCACCGGTGAATGGCTCCAATTTGTCGGTCGTCATTTTCATGAAAACAACTAATCTTCCTTTCAATGGACAAGCCGTGTTGTTCGCCGGCCTGCTAGCTGCCATCCTAGGCAACGGCTGCGCCACGCCGACCGCTGGTAGCCCCGATCTGTTCAACGGCAAAGACCTCGAGGGCTGGGAGGTCACCGACTTTGCTGGCGGCGGCAAAATAGAGGTGAAGGATGGGGAGATTCACATCGCCATGGGCGAACTGATCTCGGGTATTAACCTAGCCCACCAAAACATCCCGCGTACGAACTACGAACTCTCCGCCGAGGCGATCAAGCTTGATGGCAACGATTTTTTTTGCGGGCTGACCTTTCCGGTGGGCGACACGTTTGCGTCGTTCATTCCAGGCGGCTGGGGCGGCACTGTTGTCGGCATCTCGAGCATTGATGGGATGGATGCTGCGGAAAACGAGACCGCCACGTTCAAGAAATTCGACAACAACCGGTGGTACCGTTTCCGGGTGCGCGTGACACCGGGCAAGGTTCAATGCTGGGTGGACGATGAGATGGCGGTGGACCTATTGCTTGAGGATCGCACCATCGCATTACGCCCCGGACCGATCGAGTTGTCGGTGCCAATCGGCATCACCGCATTCCAGACCGTGGCGCGTATCCGCAACATTAGACTGCAACCAATCAAGCCGTAACCACGCGAGCCCGTGGCCAAGATCATCGTCATCACCGGCGTGACTCGCGGCATTGGGCACGGCTTGGCCGCTGAGTTCGCGCGACTCGGCCACAAAGTCATCGGCTGCGGCCGCTCCGCCGATCAGCTCGCCGAGCTACAAGCTGAGCTGGGCCAAGCGCAAGACTTAGAGACGGTGGATGTCACCGACGACCGCGCCGTAGCCAACTGGGCCAAACATACGCTCGCCGAGCACGGCGCGCCCGACCTGCTCATCAACAACGCAGCGATCATCAACGCCAACGCCAACCTCGTTGATGTCCCGATGGAGGAGTTCGATGCGGTGATCGACATCAACATCAAGGGCGTGGCCAACGTCACAAGGCATTTCGCGCCGGCGATGATCAAGCGTAACCACGGCGTGATCGTGAACCTCAGTTCTGGCTGGGGCCGCAGCACCTCGCCCGAGGTCGCGCCCTACTGCGGGACCAAGTGGGCAATAGAGGGTTTGAGCAAAGCGATGGCCGAAGAGCTGCCCAGCGGCATGGCCTGCGTGCCGTTCAGCCCCGGAGTGGTGAACACCGAGATGCTGCAAAGCTGCTTCGGTGCCGGCGCTGCTTCCGCACGAAAGCCGGACACCTTTGCCAAAGCCACTGCTCCGTTCCTACTCGGGCTTGGCCCGAAGAACAACGGCCAGTCGCTCACCGCCCCCGACTGACCGCGCTTGACCTAGCTCATATTTTTAGCTGGAAACAGTTGACACCAACCGCCATGAATTCATTCTTGGCGGGTCTCCCCCTCCTTAATTATGAAACGTTTCATAAATAACTTCCATTTACGCCAAGCGCTTGGCTTGGCAATCGTTTTCATCGCCACCACCCAATTGGCACGATCCGAAATTGTGGGTCACTGGACGTTCGAGGAGGATGAAGAACTTACCGATTTAGCCGGTAATTTTCCCGATCTAGCACTCAAGGGTGATGCGGAACTCGTTGATGGGCAACTGCGGGTCACCGGCAAGGGAGTTGAATCGACCGGCTGGGCGGCCACAAACACGGAGGAGTGGGATTACAGCGGCCCCACTATAGAGGATCACACGCTGGTTGTGTGGGTCACGCTGGAGGGACTAGACAACACCGCAAAGGGGGGATCAGCGCTCACGCTAGAAAGTCTCGGTGGGGATGAGTTTGACGGCATCGTGTTCGCTCAGGATAATTCAAACCAATGGACAAACGGCAGCAATGACGGTGCTCGAACAAGTAAACTGAAACCAGGTTTTGAGGAGACCGAAACCGGACAAAAAGTGTGTCTCGCAATTGTGCACGAAACTACATTCGCTGGTGATGAAGTGTCAGTCACAGTCTATCGCAACGGTCAAAAGATCGGCTCATACAATTCCGAGGACTCAACCTATTGGGACACCGATGACACCGAGGTCTTGTTCGGTATCCGCACCGGCGGAACAAACGGAGGCAAGGGTGGTCTAAACGCATTGATCGACGAGGCCCGTGTTTATGATGAGGCACTGTATGAGGATGAAATTGTAGCTTTAGCCCAGCAGGGGCCGATTTCTTACAAGGTTGAATTGTTGGGACAATGGACCTTTGAGATAGGGGAGGAAACCGATGACGTGGTTGGTAATTTTCCCGGGCTGGTGCTCAAGGGTTCAGCAAAGATTGAGGATGGACAATTAAAACTAGAAGGCACAGGAACCAACGCACTTGGCTGGGCAGTCACCGGCAAAGACGACGGCAAGTACACCGGCCCGACGATCACCAGTAAAACACTAGTCGCATGGGTTCGTCTCCAGCAACTTTCCGAAAGAGCCAAGGCTGGATCGGTCATCACGATTGATCGGATCAGTTCGGACCATTTCGACGGTATCATCTTTGCCGAACGCCAACCCAACCAATGGATGGCAGGGAGTTCATACTTTCATCGCACACAGGATTTTGATCTTGGTTTTATGGAGGAGGAAACCGGCGAGCTCATTCAACTTGTGATCACCTACGAAGTTCTTGAAGACGGCGTGATCTATATAACCGGTTATCGCAACGACGAGGAACTTGGCTTCTATGAATCAATCCAATTATCTAGCTGGCAAACCGGCGACGCTGAGATCTTTTTCGGCAAGCGCCACGGCTCGAAACAGGCCGGCGGCCCCGGAGGCATCTCGGCCGATATTGAGGAAGCTCGCATCTACAGTGGCGTCATGGCTTTCGACGAGATTGAGGAACTCCTTGAGGAAGGTCCGGTCAAGCTGAAGGACGAGGACAAAGATGGCCTTCCTGACGAATGGGAGAAGGATCATTTCAAGAACTTAGCCAATGGAGCTGAGGACGATCCCGACGACGATAGTCTGACCAATTTAACCGAATTAAAACTGCGAACCAATCCAATCAAAAAGGACACCGATGACGACACCCTGCCCGATAATGTCGAGACCAATTCGGGCGAGTTTGTTGATTCCAATGATACCGGCACCAACCCGCTAAAGGCGGATACAGACGATGACGGACTCGCGGACAACATCGAGACAAACACCGGCAAATTCGTGGGTGTCGACGACACCGGCACCGACCCCCTCAACCCCAACACCGACGACGATCTGGTCAAGGACGGCCAGGAAGTGTCCGACGGGTCCGACCCGAACGACTCCACTGACCCGCCGGTGGACCCCAACAAATATCTAGTCGGCCACTGGACATTCGAAGGCGAAACCGAGCTGGAGGATTTGATGGGCAACTTCCCCGAATTGCTGCTGCAGGAGGATGCCGAGATTGCCGATGGCAAACTCGACGTCGGTGGCAACAGCCAGACGGCCGACGCCTGGGCCATCACAGACAGCGATGCCGGCGAGTACATCGGACCGACGATCCGGAACAAGACACTCGTCTCATGGGTGCTCATGCAAAAGGTCGGACCGCGCGTCCGGGCTGGTTCAGTCATCACGATCGACAGTGTTCAAGGCGACACCTTCGACGGCATCATTTACGGCGAACGCCAGATGGGCCGCTGGATGAGCGGTAGTTCCGGCTTTCGGCGCACACAGGATTTTAAACCGGGGTACCTCGAGAAAACCGTCAACGAACTGATCATGCTGGCATTCACCTATAAACTTGTTAACGGCCAACTCCGAGTGACCGGCTATCGCAACGGCGAAATGATAGGCCAATACCTCAGCGATAATCCCGCCGAGTGGAAAGCCGGAAATACCGAGGTGATGTTCGGCATCCGGCACGGCTCGACACTGGGCGGCAGGGGTGCCATTGATGCCCTAATCGAGGAAGCCGCCTTGTACAATGAAGCCCTACCCGACACCAGCATCCACGAGCTTTATCGCAAGGGTCCCGACGGCGTGGAATGGCATGTCGAACCGAAGATTCCGACACTCACGCTGAAAATCGACGGCGATAACTTGACTCTCGAATTCACCGGCACACTCCAAAGTGCCGATACCGCCAACGGGCCATGGATAGATACCGCCGAGAAGAATCCTCTCACGCTCATGCGGTCCGGCTTGGCCGGCTCTCGGTTTTACCGCACCAAAAACTAACCTCTTGGCCAAACATCAATTGAAACTCTCGAAGCGATCGGTGTCAGCCATAATATCGCTGAGCACCGAGAGGCCGGAGAAGACCGCCGATTCATCGAGAGGAAGTTTGCGCTGGCGCATACTGTACGCACATCCGAACAGGTTCAGCCCATCCTCCCGCAGCTTGGCCAGGCGCGGATCGCTGATGCCCGGCACCGCGTCGTCGATGCAGTAGAGGAAAACTTTCTCGCCATTGCCCATCGCCTTGGCCGCGAGGTCGAGCGCTTGGCCAAAGCCGGGAGCATCCGGCGCCACCGACACCATCAACCCCAACTTTTTTGGCTCGGTGCTCAAGGCAAATTACTTCTGCCCGGCCAGACGTTTTAGATGTTTCTCGACCGTCGGATTGCCTTTCACGTAGCCGAGTGAGCCGAGGAACTCGTGCATGCGCGTAACAGTGGCGAGGAACATTTTGTTGTCGCGGCGACCAAAATTGAAGAAGCCGTGCGGCATGTCTTCATAACCCGACAATTCCGCTCGCAAGCCCGTTTTGGTGGCCTTCTTAACGTACGCCTCGGCAGTTGAGTAGGGCACCGTCGTGTCGCCCTTGCCGTGGAGCACAAGTGTCGGTGGCAGGCCCTTTCGGATATGATGATACGGTGATATCGTCGTGGGATCATCGACACCGAGTCGTTTCGCCAGTTGATCCAATTTTCCGCCGAATGCCTTCAATCCCTCCGCCTTGGCGGTGATGAGTACCGGGTTATACAACACCATAGCGTTGGGGACGGAACTGACCTTGGCATCCTCACCCGGTTCGTCGTGCTTGGGGAGCGTGCCGGTGCAGCCGGCAACGTGACCCCCGGCCGAGCCACCGCCAGCGGCGACACGCCCAGGATCGATGCCTAGCCGACTGGCGTTTTTGCGAATCCAGCGTACCGCCGATTTGCCGTCGCGCACGCAATGGAACGGCTTGGTGCCCTGCCGACTGGCCACACGATAGTCGGCCGTCATCGCCACCATCCCCTTTGAGGCCAGATAACGGCAATGCTGCATGAACTGCTTTGGCGTGCCACCCCGCCAGCCGCCACCAAAAAAGAATACGATCGCCGGCCGCTTGGCACCTGCCTTGTGTCCTTCCGGTTCGTAAATATAAATCTTCAACTTCACGTCGCCAATCGTCTTGTAAACCTCAACTCGCGAACCGGACAATTCAAAGTCGCTCTCGTATGGGCCCTTTTTCTTCTGCGCCAACAATGCCAGGGGCGCTAGCAACGCAGCCGTTAATGGAATGATTTTTTTCATAGCAGATTAAACTTGATGATTTGCCTGGCGACTTCGCCCTGGGCGAGCGCGTCGAAACCTTCGTTGACCTGCTCGAGATTGATAAAGCGGCTGTTCAAAACATCCACCTGCAATTTGCCCTCGGCATAGAGACGCATGAAGCGCGGGATATCGCGCTTGGGCACGCAAGAGCCCATGTACGAGCCCATCAGTTGGCGTTCCTCGGCGACAAGTGACAACGCCGGGATGGTCAACTCGCGAGCCGGGTCGGGCAGCCCAACGGTGATCGTGCGGCCGCCCTTGCGTGTGGCTTGGTATGCCTGGCCAAGCACCTTCTCGTTGCCGACCGCCTCGAATACATCCGCCGCCCCGCCATCGGTCAATTCACGCAACGCCATCACCGGATCGACTTCCGAGGCGTTGATCACGTGTGTCGCTCCGGCCTGCCTGGCCAAGGCCAGTTTGTTTTCCAGCCTGTCGACGGCGATAATTGGGTACGCGCCGGCAAGTTTCAGCCCGAGCACCACGCTCAGCCCCACGCCGCCCACGCCGAAGATGGCGGTCGAGGTGCCGGGCTGGACCTTGGCGGTGTTCACCACCGCGCCGACGCCGGTCATGATCGCACAGCCGAATAGCGTCGCCATCTCGATCGGGTGCGACTTGTCGATCTTTATCAGCGACTCCGGCGCTGCCACCGTGTACTCCGAATAGCCCGAAACGCCCTGATGATGATTAACCTCCTCGCCGCCACTTACGGTGAAACGCCGGCCGCCATGAAGCAGTTGGCCGGTGACAGCGGCCTCATAGGCCGGCTCGCAAAGCGGCGCCCGGCCCACGGCACACATTGGGCATCCGCCACAGCATGGCACAAACGAAAACACCACATGATCATCCGGCACGAGTCCCTTCACGCCGGGACCAATGTCGCGGACAACGCCGGCCGCCTCGTGCCCCATCACCATTGGTACCGGGCGCGGGCGCGAGCCGTTGATCACCGATAAATCCGAGTGGCACAGCCCGGCGCCGGCCACCTGTACCAGCACCTCGTTTTCTCCAGGGCCATCCAGATCCACCTCCTCGATCGAGAGCGGGCGCGACTCCGTGTACGGGTGTGGCAATTCCATCTGTCGAAGAACAGCCGCCTTGGTTTTCACGCCCGCGAAGCTACCGCCGCCCTTGGCCAAGCGCAATGATCACTTGCTGCTTTGGCTTGTGTCAGGGTGGATGTTGTCGGCAACTTGGCCGGGCGCAAGAACGTGGACGACGAACTTCCAGCAATCGAGTCGGCTCCAGAGCAGACGATGGTGACGATCGATGAAACGCTCATCAGCGAACGGCTCGACCGCTATCTCACGACGAAGCTGCCACACATCTCACGCGGCGGTATTCAGCGACTGATGCGCGAGGGCTGCATTCTCGTCAATGGCAAACCGGCCAAGCCAACCCAGCACCCCGTCGCCGGCCAAATAGTCAAGATCACCTGGCCTATGCCGAGGGAGATCGAAGCCAAGTCAGAGAACATCCCAATCGAGGTATTGTATGAGGATGACGATCTGGTTGTCGTCAACAAGCCGGCCAACATGCCGACTCATCCCGGCCACGGGCACGAGAGTGGCACGCTGGTCAACGCGCTTCTCCACCACTGCGCCGGCAGCCTGAGCGGCATCGGCGGTGTTGTCCGCCCAGGCATCGTGCACCGGCTCGACATGGACACGACCGGTTGCCTCGTCGCCGCTAAGAATGATGCCGCGCACATTAGCCTGGCTGCGCAATTCAAGGAGCGCGGGGTGGCCAAGCTGTATCACGCGATCATCTGCGGCCGGCTGGCTAATGAAGCGGGCGAGATCGACGTGCCAATCGCGCGGCATCCGGTGCAGCGCAAACTGATGACTGTGCAGCCTGGCGCAAGCCGCGACGCCCGCACCGGCTGGCGCGTAATCGAGCGCCTGGCCAACTGCACGCTTGTCGAAGCGACGCTGCACACCGGACGCACGCACCAGATTCGCGTGCACTTCAAGCATATTGGTTTTCCGTTGGCGGGGGACGCGCTTTACGGCAAAAAGGCGACGGCGCAATTGGCTAGCGATACCGGCGTGCGCACCGACCGGCAGATGCTCCACGCGCAATCACTGGCGTTTACGCATCCGCGAAGCGGAAAGCGACTGGAAGTAGAAGCCACTTGGCCAAACGACTTTGACCAAACAGTCGCCGCGCTGCGGAAAGCTCAAACCAAATAAGCCATGACGGAACTTTGGATCGGATACCTTATCGTGCTGCTAATCATGTTTATCGGCGTGATCGGCAACTTCATTCCCGGTGTACCCGGCACGTCGCTGTTGCTGGTCGCCGGCTTGGGACACCAACTTTACTTTGGGCAGCATGGTGGCATCGACTGGTTTTGGATCGGCGCACTGGCGGTGCTAACGGCAGCTGCGTTCGGACTCGATTATCTGGCCACGCTGATTGGAGCAAAAAAACTCGGCGCCACGTGGAAGGGCATGCTCGGCGCATTGCTCGGCCTCTTTGTCGGGTTGTTCATTCCGCCTCAGCCTATTGGACTGATCATTGGCCCGTTTGTCGGGGCGATGGGATTCGAGTGGGCGTTCGGACGCGAAGCACAGGACTCGGCCAAAGCCGGCGCAGGCGCGGTCATTGGCATGTTGCTGGGCGCGGTCGGCTCAATGATGTGCGCGGTGGCGATGTTCGGGATATTTGCGTTCAAAGCTTGGCCAAGCTCCAACGTCCTGCCGCTTATGCCGGTTGCGCCCATAGCGACGGAACCAGCCTCAGAACCAATAATGGAACCGGCCGATCCGGTCGGCGTGAAAGAGTAGCTTACTCTTTGCTTTTCTCGTTCTTGATCAGCGCCTGCATGGCTTCGGCTGCCGCTTGGCCAAGCTCGTCGTTCTTGGCTTCGCCGCCCAGCTTGGCGTTACTCGTAGTCAGGTCCTCACCGAGCATCTCCATTGACTCCCCGTAGAGCTTGGTTTTGTCCTTTTTATTGGTGGATGCCTTGCGCTTGGCCGCCTTCTTAAGAGCCCCCCGTTTCGGAGCTGCCTTTGTCTTGTCGTCGCTCATTGGCGATAAGCTGCCAAAAACAGCCAGAGAATTCAATCAGGCTAAAAAACTTTGTTTTTAACCAATTTACCGTTGCCAAAGCCCCGTTGCGGGCGTAGTAGCAAGGCCAACCAATGAAGTCACTACGATTCATATCACGGAACGTCCTTTTGGCCGTTGGAACCGCTGCAATACTCTCCCTGCCCGCTGCACAAGCTGCTGATGGCTGGCTTGTAGATTTCGAGAAAGCCAAAGCCCAGGCTGCCAAGGAAGAAAAAAGTATCCTGATGGAGTTCACCGGCTCGGATTGGTGCCCCCCCTGCAAGGCGCTGGCAAAGAACGTCCTGACCCAGGACGTCTTCAAGACGGAGATGCCCAAGAATTTTGTCCTACTCAAGCTCGACAGCCCCCGCGACAAGTCCAAGCAGACGCCGGAGGAGATCGAGCAGTACAAGGTACTCGCCGCCAAGTACGGCATTCAGGGCGTGCCTACCATCTTCCTCGCTGACGCCAAGGGTCGTCCGTATTACCAGACGGTCGGTTACAGTGGCGACCCTGCAGACAAGTACGTTGCCAACCTGAAAGAGCAACTCGGCACCCTTGCCAAGCGCGACGCGGCATTCGCCAAGGCTGAGAAAGCCACCGGCACCGAGAAGGCCAAGCTGCTTGCCGAAGGCCTGTCGCTTGTGGATGACGAGATGGCTCTAAAGACCTACAGCGAGGTGGTGGCAGAGATCATCGAGTTGGATGCTGACAACAAGGCCGGACTGAAGACCAAGTTTGACGGGCTTAAAAACAGCGTGGAGTTTAAGAGCGAACTCGAAGCCACCATGAGCAGCAACCGCGGCAAACCGGAAGACATCCTCGCCGCCATCGACAAGCTAATCGCAGAGAAGAAGCCAACCGGCGCGGCTCTGCAGGAGGCTGTCTTTATGAAGAGTTCTATTCTTTTCCAAACCGACAAGGCCAAGGCCAAGGAAATGCTGCTCGAGGCCAAGGAACTCGCCCCCCAGAGCGAGACTGGCAAACGGATCGACGATATTCTCGAGCGTTTCTTCAAGGACGAGTAGTCCCGCCGATTGACCAAGCCCGAGGTATTTGGGCGCTCACCGTCATTCGTTGTGCCTATATTTATGCCGAAAAGGCGTTGACAGGCCGGGAATCGCGGGGTTGCATCCCTTCGATCTGATGGATCTAACCCACCATCTGCAGCCCAGCGTGTGTGACCGGACATACACTGAATGAGCGCCCCATCCTTTAACATCGCCATCGTCGGCCTCGGTTTTGGAGCCGAATTCATCCCAATCCACCAGGCGCATCCGAATGCCAACCTCATCGCAGTCTGCCGCCGCAACGAGGCGGAGATGAACAAGGTCGCCGATGAGTTCGGCATAGAGAAACGCTATACCGATTACGATGAGCTGCTAAAGGATCCGGAGATTGATGCGGTTCACATTAACTCCCCCATTCCCGATCACGCCCCGCAATCACTCAAGGCTCTACGCGCGGGCAAGCACGTGATGTGTACCGTGCCCATGGCCACGACCATCGAAGAGTGCGAGGCACTGTGCAAAGTCGTGGAGGAAACCGGCCTCAAATACATGATGGCCGAGACTGTGGTT
>Ga0209034_10001332_pt1 | contig 12027 bp, 12 predicted proteins | sample MarorgKNORR_S2LV_2_FD_188219 | JGI IMG/M metagenome (GOLD analysis project Ga0209034, IMG submission 188219) | Marine microbial communities from the Southern Atlantic Ocean, analyzing organic carbon cycling - 250m_A/KNORR_S2/LV (SPAdes) (version 2) | ecosystem: Environmental > Aquatic > Marine...
CAGCAGTCGCTCGCGTCAGGGATGATTACAGGGGTCTCACGTTCTTAGATCCCCTGTCTCTCATCAAGACCGGCGATCGGTGGGTCATCTACAACAAGCTCTATCATATAGAGAGACAATAGTGATCAAAGGAGCCACAAGCCGGTGAAGGCAACCTTCTTCATGGTATCGTTGTTCATTGCAAGCAGCAGTTTCTTGTGTGTGTCACCCGCGGCACAAGAGAACGACCTGCGCGATGACTGGGGATCTTTAGCCCGGTACCGTGCTGATAATCAGAGCCTTGGTGTGCCGGAGCCTGGCGAGCATCGTGTTGTATTCTACGGCAATTCCATTACCGATGTGTGGGCCGGATATTTTGACTCGATGTTTCCAGGTAAACCCTATGTCGGCAGAGGGATTAGCGGACAGACTACACCACAGATGCTCGTCCGTTTTCGACAGGACGTTATTGCCCTGAACCCAGCAGTTGTGGTGATCCTCGCGGGAACGAACGATATCGCTGGTAATACCGGCCCCTCTACTCTCGCCATGATTGAGGACAACCTCATATCGATGGTTGAGCTTGCGGAAGCTAACGGTATCAGTGTTGTGCTCTCGTCTGTGCTGCCGGTATACGACTATAGGTGGCGTCCGGGGCTGGAACCTGCCGGAAAGATTGTTGAGCTCAATGCTTGGCTTAAGGAATACGCATCAAACCGCGACGTAGTATATCTAGACTACCATACCGTGATGGCGGACGAGCGACAGGGCCTAAGGTCAGAGCTTTCTGAGGATGGTGTGCACCCCAACGAAGCTGGATATCGGATCATGGTCCCGTTAGTTGAAGTAGCAATTAAAGAAGCGTTGCGTTTACGGTGAGCAAGCTCTGGTGGTCTACTGCGGGCCGGATTCCGGTTGTTATTTTTTGGACCAGATTTCTTATCCCAGCTGCGCTTATTCTGGGTGTTGCCAGGATTGTAAGTGGTGGTGGTTTGCTGTTCACATGCGCCTTTATCCTACTGATCTGGCCCTTTACAGTGGGTGCTGTGAAGCGCCTGCATGATCTCAATTTACCTGGCTGGATTGGATTTGTTCTATGGACGGCAGGTCCATCATTGCAGGTGTTATGGGCGCTATTTGCTAGCACCAGCGAACCAACAGTGGTTTTTAGAGGATGGTCTGAGGTTCCGATCTACTCAGAAGATCTCGCCTTTGGAGTAGGCGCTGTCTGGTTCTTCTTGTTCGTATTTACCACTGTGTTCATCAGCTTGTCGCCTGGAAGGAAAGGATCCAATAAATACGGACCCAATCCCCTTGGGTAGCCAAGTCCGTGGGAAGAATAAATTGGTATGAATCAATGTTAGCGCTGCAGTAAGAAGTGCTAGTTATCTCAGATTATTCAGTGATAGGGACAACTTTCTGGAAGGTAGGCTACCTAGGCTGGTGGCTCGTCCTCGTCTAGCTCGGGAGATTACATGGAACTCAGGGATGCAGTTGCCCTTGTGACTGGTGGCAGTGAAGGCATTGGGCGAGCGATCGCCGAAGCACTGATGCATCAGGGATGCAAGGTCACCATTACCGGACGTCGAGAAGAAGTACTGAAGGATACGGCAGAAGAACTAGGATTAGACTGGATAGTGGGTGATGTCGGGAATGAGACAGATGCTGTTCGCACCGTGAGTTCTGTGATCGAACGGCATGGCCGGCTTGATATTCTGGTCAATAACGCAGGTTACGGGATGTTCAAGCCGTTGGTGGATACGACGCTCGATGAATTGAAAGACATGTACCAAACGAACGTGTTTGGAACGTTTCTGATGGCGAGGGAAGCAGCTAAACAGTTCATCAAACAGGGGAGTGGTGAACTAATCAACATTTCCTCCACCTCGAGTCTTAAGGGGAGCAGCGGACGCACGGCATATGGCTCCTCAAAATTTGCCCTGCGTGGTATGACAGAGTGTTGGCGTGACGAACTTCGACGTCACGACGTGCGTGTGATGTTGGTGAATCCAAGCGAAGTAATGACAGATTTTGCTGCGAAGGCTGGTGTTGAACGCGAACGCTCAGACAAGAAGCTTCGGCCAAAGGAGATTGCGGACGCGATTGTTGGAGCGCTCAAAGTAGATGCTCGCGGTTTTATCCCTGAATTCTCGGTATTCGCAACAAATCCTTTCTAGGGACAACCGTCCTCGCCAGATACGAGTTGGCTCGCGCGATTATGCTCCTGGATACCAGTCTCTTACTCGTACTTCTGTCGGGTGGTTTCTCAGCGCCTCAATAAAGACCTCAATCGGCTGCTCTCTGTAATGATATGGGTAGACAACATTGGGTTCGATGACCTTAACGCACTCAGCAGCTCGCGCAGGTGGCATTCTACCGTTCGGTAGATTCATTGGAACAAAAGCGATATCGATGTCCTCGATGGCCTGCATTTCGATAGTGCACTCAGTGACACCGGCGAGATAGATTCTTAATCCTCCCATAGTCACGATGTAGCCGTTCCCTTCACCCTTCGCATGAAAGGGTTGTCCGGGAATCAGGTCATACATTGCAACCGATTCGACCATTATTGTGTTCCCATCCAATTCGATTTCCACACTCTCCTCATTTTCCATTACGAGTGCTCCGCTTACTTGGCGGAGTCGTCGCGCACCACCCTCATCTCGTGCGTCTTCAGGGAAAGCTGGAACAATGAGCGTGCTATTGGTCTTAATCAGTTGTTGGATCAGATCAGGATCCAGATGATCAGCAGGTGTATCGGTAATCAGAATGACGTCCGCTGGTAGGGCTTCGGAGTAGTCACCGCGGCTCCAGGGGTCCACATGAACTACCATATTGGAGTACTCGATCTGTACGCCCGCGCCAACGAATGGCGTAATCTTTAATGCTCCGTTCGCTGCAGGGTAGGAGTCTGTTTGGGCATGAAGCGAGATTGTCGGGACGAGAGTGCCCACTAAGATCCATAAATAGAGCTTGGCCAAACGGTACTGTTTGAGATCACGAGATCTGTAGCGTATCGAGTGAACCATTAGGAGATCGTCACCGTGCCCCAGTAGGAATCAAGCGCACGATTGGGGTAGGGTCACCGTCAAAGCCCCGCGCGTCACCATCCATAGCTAGATAAATGATGCCGTTCGGTCCCTGTCGGACATCTCGGATGCGTCCGATCCCGTTTATTAACGTTTCTTGTCTCGCCACCTGCTGCTCATTCAAGGTGAGACGAACCAATTGCTCTCCTCTGAGGCTTGCGACGATCATGTCCCCCTGCCAATCAGGGAAAGCAGTGCCTGTGTAGAAAAGCATGCCGGTGACACCGATTGATGGAACCCAGATATGTACGGGGGGCTCCATGCCATCTTGGTGGGTAGCACTGTGAATGGCGATTCCTGTTCGATAGTTCACGCCGAAACCTACGATTGGCCATCCATAGTTCAGGCCCGGACGAATCAGGTTTAGCTCATCACCGCCCTGTGGTCCGTGTTCATTAAGCCAAACATCCCCGGTTTCCGGATGGATAGCGAGTCCTTGAGCGTTCCGATGACCATACGTCCAGATCTCAGGATGCACTCCCTCTTGGCCTACGAAAGGATTGTCTTCGGGCACACGACCGTCTTCGTGTAGACGAATAGTGGTTCCATTGTGATTCGCGAGACTCTGAGATGGATGCGCCGATAGATCTCCCTCGGAAGGCCATTGTCGATCACCGATCGTGATGAAGAGATACCCTTTGCCATCTAGAGCGAGTCGTCCGCCCCACTGTGAACTTCTATCGCTTCCGTTCCCGAATGCATCAGCATGAAAGATTTCTTCGACATCGGATAGGCGATCGTCCTCGAGACGTCCTCGAACTACAGCGATATTTCCTAGTGAATCAGCACCCGGCTTCGTATAGCTCAGGTAGAGAAGTCGATTCTCTGCAAAGTCAGGATGAAGTATCAGGTCTCGCATGCCAGCCTGCTCACGCCCGTCTTGTGGCATAGCGCCTTGACCAATCGCTAGGATTTCCGGCAAGCCTGCGACCGGGTCGTCAATCAACACATCATCCCTGATGATACGGAGCCTTCCTGGCCGCTCGGTGACCAGAAGATCGCCCTCCGGGGTAAACACCATCGAAAACGGGTGAACCAGTCCTCCGGTGACTGTATCAACACTAAAGTCGTGGAAGGCTGTTCGGATTATGGTTGCTGTATCGTTTTCAATGCTCGAACAAGCAGCGAGAACGAGAGTGGCCCACAGACTCAATGGGTTTAGCAAGAATTTCATGACTGATTAAGTTCGGGATAGGAGTGCTGAAAAACAGCCCAGATTCAACAGATTGATACCTCAATCGATATGCTGGCGCGAGTCATCATTAAAAAAATGTACTGCGACCACAGCACGAATTATCCGATTACTGCAATATGCAGCATCTATAGGGACACGATAACTTTTCCAGCTGGTATGTTAGGTTATGAACAAAATGGATCTCTTCGAAGAGAAATTCTTTGTCATCTATACGAAGGTTGATCAGTGATCGTAAGAGTAGGTGGAACCGTGTTATTGAGCCTGCTTGGCCTCGGCCTAGCAGGCATGATGTACGAGGGCTATGTGCGAGATCTATTCTTGAAGACACCCAGGGATCTGAGTGAACTGATTTCGACTGGTGCTGATCCAATTCAGTTCTTGGACCCAGAGACAATGGATCCTTATTCCGGCCCGGTTTTCCTTACTGAAATCGGATCTCTTTCGACGCCTCAGCTCAAGATGTCCGGAACCCTTGAGCAGGGATTTTGGCACGGACCCTGGGAAAACTATGATGAGTACGGTGAGTTAATTATGCAGGGCACCCGTAATATGGGTGTGGCTTGTGGCGTTTGGATTGAAGCTGGTCTTGAGAGGACCTATGAACCCTGTCCTCCAGGAGTGGAAACAGATTGGGCGCACATAGAGCCAGAGTAGTTCTAGGTGTGCTATAGTCACATATAAATAGGATGAGCCCGGCTAGAATCAGGGATTCGTTACGTACCTCGAGAATTTCCCCGCGTCAGGCGTGTGGTACTCGCCATAGATAAAGTCTCGATAGCGTTCATCTTCATCGAGATAAAGCTTCAACCAGGCGATCCCATAGCGCCCGACGGTTGCAAGGTCGGTTCCGCGATCAGTGTCCGCGATGTAGTGATTACCCCCATCGATCTCCATGTAGACTTTAGTTGTTGATTCTGGGATGGATTGAAAATGTCTCCAGGCATGGTCATCCACTCCAGCGATCCGGTCGGCAGAGCCGGCGATGATGAGTGTGGGAGCAGTAATGTTATCGAACGGACCACCTGGCTCCCACGGAGTGAAGGGAATTGCAGCTTGTATTTCCTCACTGTGTTCGTTCGCCGCGATCAGAGTGCCACCTCCGCCCATGGAGTGGCCCATGACTGCCATTTTCCCGGCATCGATCCTGCCCATCAGAGGACTGCCGTTCCGGCTGTTCTCAGCCTTGAGGGTTCTTACGGCTGCAATCAATGCATCTGCCCTTAGATTCGGGCGATCCCTTCTATCGTTCGTGTCCAGCACTAGCACTGCATAGCCATGGGATGCCAATAGAGGCCCCCACCACTCGATATGGCTTTGTCGTTCCGTATATCCTGGTGCGATCGCGACTCCACCGATCGATCCACGAGTGTCTAGCGGATAGTAGATCGTTGCATCACCGAATTCTGGCACATCTGGGAAGTCGGTATACGTCATGACTTGATATTCCCCATCCCCGGATAGCGACTCAACAGTCGGTGGGGAAGAGTTCGCACAGGAAGCGAGGAGTACGCTGAAGGCCAACAACAGCACTCTTGGAAAAAGCCATCTATTCATTTCATCCTCCGTTCGCTGCGATGGTTCATGCCGCTGTGTATGTGATGACAGTGATTACACATATCTTTCCGAGGCTTAACATCCTACTTCTCAGCCAATATGAGTCTGGCCTCTTTGGTAGCGCTAGCACGAAGGAACTTCTGTGAACTGGTCTGATATCTGGGTTTTATATCGTCGTGAACTTCGATCGGCGTTCCGAGATCGGACTATCGTGATGAATGGTATCCTAGTGCCCGTGTTCATGTATCCAATCATGATGTGGGTGATGATGACCGGGCTCATGTTCGTTCTAGGCCAAATGGACCGGGAGAGTTCACGACTCGTGATTCTCGATCCGCCGCCCGAGCACTCCGCGCTCTTAGATACCTTGGGCGCCCAGACGAACTTAGAGATTCAGGAAGATGTTATCAGCGAGGACTCAGCCATGGTGCTTCTTCGTGCTGGTGACCTGGATGCGTTAGTCGAGTTTCGTCCGCCAACAGATGAAAGTTCAGCGCTAGAAGACAATTTTCAGGTTCTGATCCGTTACGATCGCGCCATTAATCGAAGCAGCCAGGCTAGTGCTCGGGTAGAGAGCGCGATCGCTGACTATCGCAGTGAGTGGCTAACCCAGCAGGCCGCGGCTCTCGGTATACCGGAAACCGACCGCGAGCAGTTTCGGATTGTCCAAGATAATGTTTCCACAGAGGAAGATATCGGCACGTTACTTATGGGATTCATGATCCCGATGTTTCTGGTCATAATGATTGCTATGGGCTGCCTGATGCCGGCCATAGACAGTACAGCCGGGGAGCGGGAACGCTCGACCTGGGAAACACTGATGACTGTCTCGGCATCACGCCTGAGCGTGGTCACATCGAAGTATTTCTATGTAGCCACACTGGGAATCTTGGCGGGCGTACTAAACGTGGTTGCCATGTTCGCATCGATGGGCGTGATCATGGGACCATTACTCATGGACCTGGGTGAATCTGCAAATGCATTCCAGTTCAGCCTTCCGCTCTTGGCGCTCCCGGTGATGATTGTGGCGGCCATCGCTTTAGCACTGTTTTTCGCAGCTGCCATGATGATTCTCGCTGCTTTTGCAAGAACGTTTAAAGACGGTCAAGCGATGGTCGGTCCAGTTTTCTTGTTGGCTATGATGCCTATTCTGATGGGAGATCAGACCGATCAGACCCTCACGCCTCTCACTGCCGCCATTCCTGTGGCCAACGCTGCCATGATGATCCGGGATGCGATCAACGGGGTTTTCTTGTGGCCTCTCATCGCGGAAACGCTAGCAGTGTTACTGGCGATGGTGACCGCGTGTCTGCTTATCGCTCGGGTATTGCTCAAGACAGAGGATTTTATCCTGCTCTCGCCGGATGGGAGATTCTCGAAATTTAGCAAGATATTCAAATCGTCATCTCGCTCGAGACTTGGCCGGAACAGCTCGGAGGGTCTGAAATGAGAACTCAAGTGTCTTCGACACCAAAGCAAACAGGCATAGAGAATGGCAATCGCTAACGTAAAGGTCGAAGGACTCCAGAAATCATTCTGGGACGAGTCCCGTGGAGAGGTCCGTGCCGTCGACGATATCGATTTTGACTGTCAGCCCGGTGAGGTTTTTGGCCTCTTAGGAGCCAATGGAGCCGGAAAAACAACAACACTCCGAATGTTGGCGACAATCCTGAAGCCTACCGGAGGTAGCGCGTCCCTAAACGGATACGATGTACTTGCCGACCCCGAGGCCGTTCGGCGAAGTCTGGGTTTCTATTCGGCTTCTACCGCTCTGTATCCGCGCCTGACCGGTCGGGAAACACTAGAGTTCTTCGCCCGTATCAACGGGTATCCTGCCGACCAAGTAGCTCAGCGCGTCGAAGAGCTCATCGACCGATTCGGTATTCGTGAATACGCGGGAGCCCGGGTAGGGAAATTATCCAGCGGTATGAAACAAAAGATTTCTATCGCTCGCACCATCGTGCACGATCCGCCCATCCTCATTTTCGATGAGCCCACGGTGGGCCTGGATGTGATGGCCGCACTAGAGATGCAGAATGTGGTCCACGAACTACGGGATGAGGGGAAGGTGATCATTTTCTCCACGCACATCATGAGCGAGGCAGAGAAGCTGTGTGATCGTATCGGGATCATCCATCAGGGCCGGATCCTTGCACTGGGAACGCTTGAAGAGCATAGGCAGGCCACTGGGAAACATTATCTCGAAGACGTTTTTGTCCACGAAGTAATGCAAGCTGAAGATCAGAGCGCGGAGGCAATGGCCAGCCCAGGAGAACCTAGGACTAGCCTGTGAGTCCTAAGCGGTCGGACAATACGTCTGTATTGGGCACACTCTTCCGTTGTGAGATCAAGAGACTCATGCGAGATGCGCGTGTCCTCTTGATCTCTGTGTTCGCGCCCCTCGTGATTGTGCCGGGTTACATCCTCGTAATGCAGTGGATCGGGAACTCTGAGGAACAAAGACTAGAGGACACGGTCTACGAGTATGCTCTGTCAGGGGATGAAGCCGAATGGGGTCTGGAAATTGTCTCAGCAGCCCTAGCACTCGAAGCCAACGACCCTGATACCTCTCAAGCGGCAGTGCGTTTTGAGCGGCAACAAGTCACTAATGCCGATTCTCTCCTGCAAGCAGGAGAGATCCACCTCGTGATTGAAGCGCTTTCCCCTGCGGTTTATGAGAGAAGTCGTACTGAACAAACAGCAGCTGATACCCTTGATCCCGAAGAGGACGAAGTAACACCTGAGATTGAAGAAGGGTCGGATGGAGGGACTGCTTCCGAACTGCAGTTGCCTATTATTCGCCTGCGTTTCCGGAGTAACAGCGACTTCTCCCGCAGGGCCCATGATCGACTTGATGCCCGGATCAGGGAAGTGCGTTCGGAACTCAGGGATAGTGTCTACCTCGCTGGCGGCTTTCCCGTGGGCAGGGAGGAATTCGCTTCCGTAGAAACGGAAAACACTGCTAGTGCGGAGAAAGAAGGGGGCGCGCTCCTGGGAATGGCGTTAACGCCGTTTCTGCTCCTCCTGATGCTATCGGGTGGCTCCATCATGGCCGTGGACGCCATCACTGGTGAAAAAGAAAGAGGCACGCTGGAGACGCTGCTCACCTCAGCAGCGAATCGGTCGGAGATTGTTGCTGCCAAGCAGATGGGCATCATTGCGGTAGGGGTGGTGGTGGTGGTCATCAATGTCCTGAATCTTCTCGCCTATCTCGTGCTTGGGTTTTTGGAACTCCCCGAGAATCTTGCTGTGGCGTTATCACCGCTGGACTTGGTCCTCATCCTGATCTTGTTCCTTCCTCTAACCGTGCTCATTTCGAGCACTCTGCTACTGATATCGGGCTACGCGAAGAGCTATAAGGAGTACCAGATCTACTTCTTCCCGCTTTTCTTGGTATTCCTAGTGCCGTCACTGGCAGGGATCTTACCTGGCCTCGATTTGCGTTCCGCTATCGCTCTTGTGCCCATCGCCGGTGTTGGGGTAGCGGTGCGGGAAATCATGGTAGCGGAGTACGACTGGCTGTTCTTAGCGATAGCTTTCGCTTCTACTGCGGCTGCGTCGTGGTGGGCTAGCCGCCTTACCCAACGGACCCTCTTAACTGAGCGTCTCATATCAAGTTCCGATCTGGATGAGGCCGATTTACTTGGAGGGCCTGCTCTCTTTCCGCGGCATGTACTTCGCTGGTTTGTGGGGATGTGGGTGGTCTTTTTCCTTACCGCGATATGGGTTGGTGGTGAGCTAACCTTGCAGGGGCAGATAATCCTGAATCTGGTCGTGATCTTCCTTGGTGGATCACTCTTAATGGTAAGGAGATATGGGCTAGACCCACGGAAAGTCTTCGCGTTGAGGCCAGTGCACCCCGCGGTGCTACTGGCTGTACTCATCGGGATTCCAGCCGCCTATTTCACGGGTATCGGCCTCAGCGTTCTAGTGGATGCATATCTTTTTCCAGTACCTCAGAGTGTACTTGAGGCTTTCGGTGAAGTGATGCTGGATGATGAGATACCTCTATGGCAACTCGTATTCTTCATATGTGTTATGCCGGGAATTCTGGAAGAGTTAGCATTCCGAGGGGTCTTACTGCATGGTCTAAGAAAAACCTGGAGTCCGGTGATTGTCTGCCTTGTCACGGGTGGAATTTTTGGACTCTTTCACGTTGATCTCTTCCGATTGATCCCGACCGCTTATCTCGGAGTGATCTTTGCCGCTGTGGTTTTGCTGACAGGCTCAATTTTTCCTGTCATGCTTTGGCATTTTGGCAACAATGCCATCGCGCTTGTACCACAGCGCATGGGGTGGGTCACAGAAGAAACAGTGTTTCCAGAATGGGTTTTCGCCATCGCTTTTGTAGCGCTGCTCGTTGTGTTTTGGATCATCTGGAAGGTGAGCACTCCATATCCGGACTTAAAGAAAAAAAGGCCGGATGCATTTGGTTAGGTGGAGTAAGGTCTGGAGAACTCAGATCTAATACAGTTCAGATCACCGCTGTCCGAGGTATTTCATTCGTACGCCACCGCGAGGCATAAGGGTGATGTGCCGGCGTTCCACGCTAAGTGGTCGGTTATCAAGCAACTCAAAGTGATAGGCAGACAGTAGGGTCCCGAGAACAACTTTGGCTTCAAAGCTTGCGAAAGCTGCACCGATACAGCGGCGGTTCCCCCCTCCGAATGGGTAGAATTCGAAAGGGCTGAACTTGTGATCTAGAAAACGTTCTGGAATCCATTCGTCAGGATTTTCGTAAATCTCCGGATCCCTGTGGGTCAAGAATGCCACCGCGCCTACGGCAGTACCTGCCTTGAGTTTGCAACCCATCAGTTCTGCATCCTGGCTGAGCTTTCGGGCTAGATCAGGAAGTACGGGATGAATCCGGAGGCTCTCATTTACGACCGCGTCCAGGTAGGGTATCTGGGTCAGTGCCTCTGGATCACCGGTTGGAGCCTGCTCTGAAATGTCTTCAAGCAGCCGATTTAGTTTTTCGGGATGGCGATGTAGCCAGTAGAGTGTCCAAGCCATGGCGATGGCTGTTGTTTCGTGTCCAGCTGAGAGGATACTGAGCAACTGATCTCGTACCTCTAATTCATCCATGCGAGATCCATCGTCATACTCAGCTTCGAGTAACATGGAGAGGATGTCATCTCCTCGATCATCAGAGGACGCACGATCTCGGATCAGTTGCCCGATGAGCTCATCAGTTTGCTTTCTTACAGCCGTGAACCGTCTCCAACTAGGAACCACCGGCAGACGAAGGAATTTGAGGAACATCGGCAGTCCGTTCCCGAGATTTAATAGTTCCGGGAGAAGCGCCTTGAGCCCGCTGCGCACTACGGGATCTGTAACCCCAAATACTGTATCAAGAATTACCTCTAACGAAACTGATTGAGTGAAATTGTAAGCCCTAAAGTCCTCTCCTTCATGCCACTTACTTGCGCAGTCGTGAGCTGCTGAAGCCATACTTTGTGCGTATGAGCGCATTCGTTGGCCATGAAACGGAGGGACCAGGAGTTTCCTGTATTCCCGGTGTTTGGTTCCGCTGGTGAGAATGACTGAATTGCTCCCCAGAACTGGCTTGAGGACGTCAGTGTTCCAGGGCTCGAAGATCATCGGGTCAGCCCGAAAAATATCCCTGACATCTTCAGGGCGTCCCGAAAGAACCAAGGGCCCACCCATCGTATGACAGCCGAAGGGCTGACCGTATCTGCGAACTGATCTTTCGAAGAATCCATAAGGATTCCGGATATAGGAAAGGGTAGTTCCTAATCCGAATCGTGGACCCTTAGGAATCGGCATCTATCTAGAGATCTCTTGGAGTTCCGCTCTGAGTTTGATTGGGATTACATGGCACTCATCAGCGTCCACCTGGACCTCGGTGCGGACCCAGTTATGGTAACGAGGACGAGCTACAACCACGGTATAGTTGCCTGCGCGCTCTCCGGCACCGTTCATGGTCAGACCATCCGGGCTCAGCGTGGCGCTCTCCACGTAGTTGCCGTCACGCAGTGTCATCGTTGCACTGTCAGCTAGTGGGGCTCCTGACCCTGAATCCACCACGTCCACGCTGATACCGTAAACGAATTGTGCCGTGCATATAGGTGGTGTGAAGGAATGGGAATCGTCACAACCCAGTAAGGACGTGAGTGCCAGAAGTGTTAGCTGACGAAATCTCATAGGTCTCCAGGGCTCTCGGATGCTCTGGTGAGGGTCACAATCCCC
>Ga0209034_10001334_pt1 | contig 12020 bp, 9 predicted proteins | sample MarorgKNORR_S2LV_2_FD_188219 | JGI IMG/M metagenome (GOLD analysis project Ga0209034, IMG submission 188219) | Marine microbial communities from the Southern Atlantic Ocean, analyzing organic carbon cycling - 250m_A/KNORR_S2/LV (SPAdes) (version 2) | ecosystem: Environmental > Aquatic > Marine >...
AAGGCGCAGACGTACCCACTACCTGAACCTATTTCCATAACACTGTCTCTACTTCTTATCGACGCCTCTTCCAGCATTCTACCCACTAGAGTCGGCTGTGAGATTGTTTGGTTGTATCCGATTGGAATAGCCTTGTCTTCCTCTGCCATGTGAACATGGTTTTCTGGAATGAAGTGGGCTCTGGGGATTGATTCCATTGCAGCTACCACACGGTTGTCTGTGACAATTCCCCTTAACTTGTCTAACCATGATGTGTCGGCTAGTAAGCATTTTGATTTGTTATTGCCAAATTTCACATGGTTACTCCGTAATATTGAAGACCTCAGGATGGTTATAAGAGAAGCTCACAAAGTATTGCCATTCTGACATAGAGGGCGTTTTCAGATTGCCGATAAAAAGCCAGTCGAGAGTCTTCAGCTTCTATCGAGAAATCCCCACTTCTTTGCATTGGATCTAAAACGATTGAGTCTTTGTGTAATTTTGACATAAAAGTAGAGTCTATTTTTGTAAGCAGTGGAGCTCTTGCCTGAAGCATTTCATAATGAGCTACAGTTCGTGGTCCGTTCAAATAAACCACGTTAGACCCTCTAATTTCATCTAGTTCTGAGATTAGGGTTAATTCGAGGCTTCTGTCTCTGCAAATTTGATCTATGTCTGGAGAAACCTGTCCACTTATTGGCAAAAGTCTTACGTGAATATCTTTGAACAATGATAAAGCTAGCAGTAAAGCACTAACATTGCGGTGTTCAAGGCGACCAATGATGGTTATAGTAATTCCATCGACTGCTCCTAGCTCACGATTTATTGTGTATAAGTCAGCTATTGCTTGTGTGGGATGGTCGTTGGCACTTCCGCCATTTATAACGGGGATACTAGAGGCCTCACAGGCCCTATCAATTATGTTAGGTTCACTTGTTCGTAGAACAACAGAGTCTATATGTAAGCTTTTTAGAATTGACGCTGTGTCTTCAATGTAATTGGTGGTTGTTACGGGGAAAAATTGTGACGCATCTTCAGTATGGAGCGGATGACCACCAAGTAATGTAATCGCTCTTTCAAAAGAAATTCTTGTAAGAAAACTTGGTTCGTAAAATAATGAGAACAGTGATCTTCCCTCTAGTTGATTCTCATTCGAGGTCTTTTTTCGAAGCACATCACATGATGAAAAAAGATTATTCTCAAAGTAGTCTCTTGACAGTGAAATTGTATCTCTTAGGTGTTTCATTTTTGTGATCCTATTTAGGGAATACGTTGAATTTAACAAATTGCTCTGGAGAAAGGTCTACTCTAAGCCCTGCGAATAAGGTGGTATGTATCTTATGCTTACAGCAGATAATTTCACCTGAAGGACTTTCAACCCAAAATAATGTGTCATCGCCCCTGAATTCTTTTCTAATAACCCTGCTAGTCCCGTTGGGGTTAGGGGTCATTGCCAGATCGTTGGGTCTGATTGCAATCTCCACTTCTGTTCCATCTGCGAATTCCCCTATAACTCTTAAAGGGATTCTCCCTATAGAGGTTAAAGCAAACTCATTCTCTATTTTCCCTTTTATGAAATCGCAACCACCACTTAGCATGGCTACGTCTTTGGTGTTCGGCCAAAAATATATCTTGTCTGGCGGGTCTATTTGATGAATTGCCCCTTCTAACATTATTGCAACTTTGTCAGATATTGAGAAAGCCTCTTCACGATCGTGTGTAACAAAGATAGTTGCTGTGTCACTGTTTCTTAAAATGGTTCTAACTTCTTCACGCACTAGGACTCTTAAGCTTGCATCAAGATTAGAAAAAGGTTCATCCATCAATAACAAGTCTGGTTGCGTTGCTAGCGTTCGAGCCAAGGCTACTCTCTGCTGTTGTCCACCTGATAGCTCATTAGGAAACCTTTGTTTTAAATCATTGATTCGTGTTAGCTCTAGAAAGGATTTGACACGGGACGCTCTGTCCCCTGGATTTAGGGCTGAGAGTCCAAACTCTATATTTTCCTGGACCGTTTTGTGAGGAAATAAGGCAAATTCCTGGAAGACCATTCCGATTCCTCGTCGGTGGGGAGGAACCCAGTTTTGTTGGTCAACAAGTATGCGATTATTAAGTGTTATGTCACCTTCGTCCGGAGAGTCTAGTCCAGCGATGAGTCTCAATAGGGTGGTCTTACCACATCCGCTAGGACCGAGTATAGAAAGAATTTCACCACTGTTGATACTTAAATTCAGTCCAGATATTGCTGCAACCGATCCATATTTTTTTGAAATATTTCTGCAATTAAGCAGTCTTTTTTTCATGGTGTACGTGATTAACCCCTAAGCCCGCTTTTTAACATAACTAAAGTTAAAGGAATAGAAGAAACTAAAAGTAAAGTGAGCGATGGAACAGCTGCTTTGGCGAAAAAAGCTTCCGATGAGTATGTCCAGATGTCGGTAGTGAGTGTATGAAAATCGAGTGGAGAGAGCATGAGCACCGCTGGTAATTCCTTCATGGTTACCAAAAAAACTATTGCTACACCCATTAAGATACTAGGTTTCAATAGAGGCAAGGTTACTTTTATATATGTACGAAGGGATGCATTACCCAAAGTTTTAGACGATTCCTCTAACCTGGGACTTATGTGAAGTAATGATGATTTTACTGACCCAAGACCGGTTGGAAGATAAAGTAATACACAAGCGAAGATCAGCAATCCCATAGATTGGTAAATTGGATGACCTATTCGTGACCCTAAGAAAACCAGTGAAAGTGATACTGCTATGCTAGGAAGTGCAAATCCCACGAAACATGACTTTTCCACTATAGTTGCAAATATACCTCCGTATCTTACGACAAGATATGAAACAGGTAGTACAACCACAATTACACAAACCGACGTTACCGATGCCAGAATTAGGGAGTTTCCTGTGGATTCTAATACGTTAATAATAGATTCCCCGGAAGAGATTCCCCTGAAGAGCCAATAGCATAATATCGAGGTTGGCACTCCAAGTGAAAAAACTGTTATCAGAAAGCAGAATATTTGTGAGGGAACTTGCCATACCCCAAGTTTCATCACTCTTGGTGACCTAGGTGCCCCAGTAGATGTGTTGAAATATTTTTTGTTTCCCCTGATGAATGATTCAACATAGACAATTAGAGTCGCCAGTGCACATAACGATATGGAGAGTAATGCTGCTGCGTTCATATCAAAGGAAGCCCCATATTGGTTGTAAATCGACCATGTAAAGGTCTTGTATCTCATTAGTGATACCGCTCCGAAATCACTGAGGGTGTAAAGTGAAACCAATAGTCCTCCGGAGATGATAGCCGGCCTTAGTTGCGGAAGCGTTACCTTCATTAGGGTTTGTAGGCGATTTAAGCCTAGAAGCCTCGAAGATTCTTCCTGGGCTGGATCAAGCTGGTTTATTGTTCCCCTGATTGTCAGCAGAACGTAAGGAAAGTTGAGTAAAGACAACGTTATTAGTGCCCCAACAAATCCATAGATACTTGGCATCCTCTCTATACCAAAGAATGGATGTAGTGTTTGCTGTACTAAGCCTTTTGGTCCCATTGATGACATCAAAAGATAGGCTCCAACATAGCTAGGTATCACCAATGGCAAAAGAGTAACCACTTCCCAAATTCGCTTACCTCTCAAGTCAAACTTCGTTATCAGTAAAGCTATCGGGACAGCTATTAAAATACAGGTTGTTGTGACGGAGAATGCAAGAATTATAGATCTCCAGAAAATCATTAAAGTGTTTATTCTAAAAAGCCATGCCCAGGAATCAGATCCTGCACCAAGGGATTTCAAAATTAGATATGCGAGAGGTATTATGCAGGCAATGGTTATCAGCAGACAGGGGATTACCAACCCTATCGGAATTCTGAAAATTCCCCGATATATTTGACTAGGGCCTGTTGCCACTATTTTGCTCAATAAAATGGTCCGTAGAATAAGCGATGATACTCTTAACTGCAGTTCGTCTTGTTGAAGCTCTAAAAGCAATCAGACAACCGAATAGAATATGGTTGGTAAGTATACCCTAACTTAATAACTTAGTTAATGCTTAGTTTCTTTCCGAAACATATTCAGTAAGTTGCGAGATTTTGGAGTAAAATCTCCAAACTATGGAGCTACTCGAATAATTGAAATATTTAGACTAGGGAGGTCTCAATTGCTTGAACAATTTAAAGTAAAAATTGAAGATGAAGTAAGGGTAAAAGAAGATAATCTTCGTGAAGTGGTTGAGGCGGTATTTAACAAGATGGGCCTAGAACCTGAAGATTGTTCGCTAGGCGCGGATGTCTTAGTGAAAGCAGATATGAGAGGTGTTGATACCCACGGAGTGTCTAATATGCTTCGTAGCTATGTGACCGGATATGGGAATGGCGAAATAAATCCGCATCCTAACTGGACTATAACTAGGGAAACTCCATCTACTGCTAATATCGATGGAGACAGGGGACTAGGAATAATAGTTACGCCCAAAGCCATGGATATCGCAATTGAGAAGGCAAAGAATGTGGGCATGGGTGTTGTTACAATTCACAATTCTCGTCACTTGGGTATGGCTTCCTATCATGCTTTAAAGGCTGTTGAACATGACATGATAGGTATGTGCATGACATCCTGTCCCCCTAGTGTTTTACCCACATTCGGGGCGGAACCTGTATTGGGGACCAATCCAATTGCAATGGCGGCTCCAGCTAACAAGGAGGCTCCATTTGTATTTGATGCGGCGATGAGTGCGGTCGCAGGCAATAAGTTGGGTTTGGCAAGAAGAAATGAGACGAAATTGCTCGGTGGATGGGTCGCTGACAATGAAGGCTCGCCGATCATGGAGGAGGTAGATCCTCCAGTTCCTGGCTATGAGGGCTCCGCTTCTTCATATTTATTGCCAGTGGGTGGCACCAGAGAGTTAGGCTCTCACAAAGGCTATGGAATGATGTGTATTGTCGATATTCTCGGAGGTATTATGTCAGGAGGTGGCTATGGGATTAATCCCGGTAGACCAAATTTCGGACATTATGTGGCTGCCTACAGTATTGAAGCATTTATGGATACCGTGGAATTTAAAGAAACGATGGATGAATGGATTGGGATGCTTATGTCTTCGAAACCAGCCCCTGGGCATGACAGAGTTATGTATCCTGGTCTACCGGAAAAAGAGTCGCACATGGACAGGTCGGAAAACGGAATACCACTTCATCAAGAGGTTATCGACTGGTTCAAAGATATTTGTGGGGAGCTTTCGATTCCATTTACACTTCTGGACTAAAAACAAGTCGCCCCTCTAGACTATTCTAGAGGGGCGACTTGTTACTTTACTGTTTCTTTAGTAGTCCCTAAATGGGTTTGGCATTTCTCCAACGGGTACTTCTATAAGGGTTGGAGCTTCTATATTTATTGAGTTGGATAGTTCCTTCTCAAGTGTTTCAGGGTCTCCATCCTCGATTCTGATTCCTCTTGCTCCGAAGGCATCGGCCAGCTTCATGAAATCGGGGTTGTGGACAATAGCTCCGTATTCCCGTCCGTCAAACATGTTTACTTGGTCTCTCATGACGTTCCCGAAGGCATTGTCATTGAACACGACAACTATAGCGTTTATGTTGTGGTGAACAGCTGTTGAGAGCTCCTGCACGTTGAACATAAATCCACCATCTCCCGAGACAGCTATCACTGGCTTATCGGGTCTTGCCACTTTTGCACCTAGCGCGGTTGGGTAAGCGAAGCCCAAATTTCCGTAATATGATGACGTTAGATAAGTGCGAGGCTCGTAAACCTCGTATTTGTTCCTACTGTAATAACCGATTTGTGTCATGCCCGAGATTAGGATTCCGTCATCAGGGATTGCCCGTCTGATTGCATTTACATAAGAATTTTGAGGCTCTATGACAGTGGAAGGATTAAATCTTTCTTCTTTGATTTTTGAGAGTTCTTCTACTCTACTTTCCTTTGCTCCCATACGGGCCTTTAGAGCCTCAAGAAGTGAGTCCAAACTTTTTTTGGCGTCTCCAAGTATTCCTTCCGTGTTGTCGTAATTCCTTCCAATTTCCTCTTCGTCTATATCTATCTGTAAGACTTTTTGCCCTTTAAGGAATTCGGGATAAGCTAGTCTGGTTCCGACTGCGATAACTAGATCGTGATCGTCTATGTGGTTTTCAAAAAAAGTGTCATTCTTAAATCTGAAGCTACCTATTGATAAATGACTCCTGTCTGAAATCGCTCCTCTTCCCTCACCAGTAGTAATTACAGGTGCCTGCAAAAACTCGGCTATAGCTGTCAATTCACTCGAAGCCTCTGCGGATATAACGCCTCCGCCTGCCCAAAGTAGTGGGTTTTTCGCTGCTGCAATTAGTTCGGCACCTTTTTTGATGCTCTCCACACTTCCGCCAGGGCGTTCATATTTACCTTCTTCAAGTAATTCAACATCTGCAACGTCATAAAGTGTCTCAGGAGGAACTTCTATTTCTACAGGTCTTGGTCTTCCTGTTTTCAATTGTTCCATTGCTTCATGAACGGCTTCAGGTATGTCTTTTGCGTCTAACACTAATCGTTGATGCTTGGTCACTGGCTTTATGGTGTCCATTTGGCCTTTTATCTCGTGGAGCATTCCACGCTCGACCCCAATGAGGTCCCTCTCTACTTGCCCAGCTAACACTAAAACTGGTGAGGAGGCAGAATATGCAGTGCCTATTCCTGCGCTTGCGTTTTGTAGCCCTGGGCCAGGAACCACTAAAGCCGTTCCTATGTCGCCTCCAGCTCTAGCATACCCGTCCGCCATGTAAGTTGTTGCTTGTTCATGTCGTGTATTGATAAACCTTATACCTGGCTCTTTAGCGAGCCCATCCAAAAGACCATAAAGTTGTACCCCAGGAAGGCCAAATATAACTCGGACTCCTTCCCTGTAGAGTGATTTAGCAAAGGCTTCTCCACCTGTCATTTTAGCCATATATGAGATCTCCCCTTATTAACGTAACCTTGGTAATTTCTTTATATTTTATTTTTATATTGATCTATTGCACTGTCTATAGATACAGTTTTTAGAGCTTGTAATTCATCTCGATGTACTTCTGACCATTTCTGGGAAATTTCTAAGTTTGTAAGAGACCCTTGGAATTGAGGCATTACGTATCTGGCGAGTAGTTCATAGCTATGCATTACTTCTTCACGCGTACCCCATTCTGTAGCTTGAACCATGAAGCCCCCGAACCCTCCAGTTTGTTCGCTCAATTCATGTATCTTGGCTATCAAATCATCAGGAGTCCCCACACACCATGCTCCGTTATCCACCATGTAGTCCACTATTTTGTCTCTCGGACCGTCGTATTCAAAGGGCATACCCATTGTCTGGTGGAAATAGTCGTATTGAAAGGCTGCCGATTTTTCTCTGACTTGATCCATGGCTTCTTTCTTGCTTTCTGCCAGATGGACGTTTAGAACTACACGCCAGTCCTTTCTGTCCATGGTATTTCCATATTCCTCAGCTGTCTCCTCGGCTATTTTCCAAAAGTCACCTAGGTTGGTTGAAATGCTGCCGCCCCTGACTACACTAACTGAAAGTACCCCTAGCCCGTGTTTACCTGCTGCTACCATTCCTGATGGTGACTGTGCAGCAGCAACTGCAATGGGGAAATGCGGCTTGGTATACGGTTTTAGATGCAGCATTGCTTCCCTAAGGGTGAACCAGTCCGATTCGTATGTAATAGGCTGACTTTCTGTCAGAAGCCGTTTTATTATTCCAATAGCTTCATCCATTCGTGGCCTCTGTTTGGGAGGATCAATACCCAGCTGATAAGCATCAGATACTAATGCTCCAGGTCCCACTCCCAACATAACTCTTCCTCTCGTTAAGTGGTCTAGTAAGACCATTCTGTTTGCTGTCATTAGTGGATGATGGTAGGGGAGGCTTGCCACCCCTGTGCCCAATTTAATATGTTTCGTTCGTTCTGCAGCAACGCCAATAAATACCTCTGGGGAGGAGATGGTTTCCCAACCGGCACTATGATGTTCTCCGATCCATGCCTCGTCAAACCCGAGATAGTCGAGCCATTCAAGAGTTTCAAGATCTCGTTCCAATGCAAGTGTGGGGTTATCTCCCAGCCAATGAAAAGGAGCCATGAATATACCGAAGTCCATTCTTTCTGGGAGGGCCATATCATCTCCTTTTGCTTAGCAGTTCCTGTGTTTGGTTTATGCCTGAGTTAGGCGCAAAGCGCATCACTTGATACTATCATTTGTTTCGAATTCTATTCAATGGTTGAACTACGATTTATTTCTAAATGCAATTTAGCTAGGTCCAATGCCGTCATGAAGCTGACCCCTTCAAATTCATTTATATGATCTATTAATTTTATGAGCATATTTAGGCGACTAGGTCTTCCTATAATCCATGGATGCATCGTTAAAACGAAACTCCGTTTCAGTTCGTATAGTCCCTCAAAGGCTGATGACCACGTTTCGAACACGTGCTCAGGACTTGCCATCAAGGTGGTGTTGCCCAAAGCCGGTGAGTAGTTAAAAAATGGGTGATCGTCTAGTTCCCAATGGACAGGTATTTCAACTAGTTCTCCTGATCCTGCTGCAACGTTGTAGGGGATATCGTTTCCCATGAGGCTTGAATCGTATTCAAAGTTTCTTTCGTGAAGAAGTTCTAAGGAGTGCTCGCTTAGTTCCCAGCTAGGAGATCGATATCCTTTAGGCGCTTCACCAGTTATAGTTTCGATACTTTTTGTTCCTCGGTCAAGAATGTCTCCTTCTTCCAGCTTGCTTAAGGTTGCTGGCGGTTCGTGCATATAACCATGGTGTCCGATTTCATGTCCTTTTGAATGAATTTTTTGAACTAAATCTATGTGTGTTTCCGCTATGTATCCAGGGATGTAAAAAGAAGCCTTTAAATTTTTAGATTCCAGGAGGTCTAAAATGCGAGGAGTTGCTATTGATGGTCCGTACTCCCTCATAGACATCAAGCTGGGCAGGTGTGCAGTTTTAGGATTACGGTTAATTGCCCCGGTTATTCCATCAACATCAAACCCAAGGACTATGGGGCATTTTATGCCTTTTGACCAATCAACCATTACTTCAGCCTATCGATTCAAGCAATGAGTTTATTTCGGTGCATGCGCTATCAATCGATACCATTATTCCCTTTTCACTCGTTCTTGACTTTACTTCGACACTTCCTTGTTGGAGGTTTCTGTTGCTGACAACCACCCTCACAGGTATACCTAGTAAGTCTGCGTCATTAAACTTGACTCCGGCGCTTTCATGTCTATCGTCGTACAGGACCTCAAGACCATTATTTGAAAGATTTTCATACAGGTCGCTAGCTGACTTGGAGACGTCATGCTTATCAGTGTTCAAACCTACTATTAGGACATCATAAGGGGCAATATTTTTGGGAAAAACTATTCCCTTTTGATCAGAGAGTTGCTCGACCGCCCCTGACAAGATTCGTCCTATTCCAATTCCATAGCAGCCCATGACTATTCTTTTGTTTATCCCGTCACTATCGGAATAGGAGGCATCTAAAGATTCTGAGTAGCTAATCCCCAACTTGAACACGTGGCCAATTTCGATTCCTCTGAAAGTTTTTAAAGAGCCATCACACCTTGAGCATTGGTGTCCTTCTTCTGCCAATGCTATATCTGATTCAATGTCACTTTTGAAGTCTCTCGGAAAGTTTACATTTTTCAGATGATATCCTTCCGTGTTTGCCCCAGCTATCAGGTTATAACCTAGCCTCAAAGAATGGTCGGATATGACACGGAATCCTTCCACACCAACGGGGGAAGCTGATCCAGCCACAAGCCCTGCTTCAGAAACTTCCTCAGGGGTTGCGAGTCGCAGTTCCGACACCCCGAGACAATTTTTTAGTTTTACTTCGTTTACCTCAAGATCTCCTCTAATTGCAACGAATATGATTTCGGAATCTGCAAGATAAAAAACGGCCTTAATGGTTTTGTGATTGCCAACTCCCATGTAGTCAGAAAGCTGATCAATAGTTTTTATGCCAGGAGTATCAACCCTTTCCATGGCCCCAGGTGATTCCATTTGATTGCTCAATCTTTGGAATTCGGCCTTTTCGTCGTTTGCGGCATAGTCACAAGAATCACAGAGGACTATCGTGTCCTCTCCTGATTCTGTGATGAGAATAAATTCCTTGGAATCCTTGCCACCTATTGCCCCACTATCTGCATCGACGACTACAGTTTCGATGCCACATCTCTTGAAGGTTTTTTTGTATGCTTCCACCATCCTGTCGTAACTCACGTCTAGGCCTGACTCGCTAAGATCAAAGCTGTATGCGTCCATCATGTCGAATTCTCGGACTCTGATTAGGCCTCCCCTTGGTCGTGGCTCGTCTCTAAACTTGGTTTGGATTTGATACAGCATGAATGGCAAATCTCTGTGACTCTGAACCATGCTCTTTACTGTTTCGGTAATAAGCTCTTCGTTAGTAGGTGGAAGAACGAGCTCTCTTTCCCTACGGTCTTTGAGCCGAATCATATCTGGACCGTAAACTTCATCCCGTCCCGATTTTTGCCATAATTCGCGTGGTTGAAGTATTCCCAGTTTGAGTTCCTGAGCCCCGGCATTATCCATTTCCTCTCGGACGATGTTTTCTATCTTCTTTATGGATCTCCATGCTAATGGGAGATAACTGTAAACACCTGTAGCAACCTGATGAATCATGCCAGACTGAAGTAGGAGTTTATGACTCGTAAGATCTGCTTCAGCTGGGATGTCTCGCAGGGTTCTGCCAAACAAGTTCGACATCTTCATATTCTGTTTGTATCCATATTAATCTCGATTATAAGTGGCAGCCTCTGCCTGTTTAATTTCATCCATCAAAGCGTCTAACATTTCCGATTCATGGACGATGCGAGACTTACTACCTTTACGAAATATAATTGCTCTGCCCGCACCTGCTGCTATCCCTATATCAGCGTCTTTTGCTTCGCCAGGCCCATTTACTTCACAACCCATTACTGCAACTTTGAGTGGGGTTTTGTAATTTTTTAAAAGGTTATCAACATCGTTGGCTAATTTTCTTACATCTACATCCGCTCTCCCGCAACTTGGGCATGCTACCAAGATGGGTCCCACCTTTCGGATATCTAGTGATTTCAGGATTTCAAAGCCAGTTGAAACCTCCTCTTTCGGATCATCACTTAGACTCACTCGAATCGTATCTCCAATACCCTCATAGAGTAGTATCCCTAGGCCAATTGCGCTACGTATGCTTCCTGATTTTGCGGTGCCAGCTTCAGTGATGCCAAGATGTAATGGGTAGGGGACTAATTTGGCCATACGCCTGTAAGCCTCTACTGTTGTTTCAATGTCGAAAGCTTTTAATGATATTTTGATAAGGTCGTAATCGAGGTTTTCCAGTATTCCTATTTCCCACAGGCCCGTTGCCACCATATGGTCAACGGCGGAGTATTCTCCATTTTTGCTATCCCCTTTAATAAGACTATTCACTCCATCCTTGTGGCGCGACTGACCCTTCGTTTTTCCAATTCCACCTACGGGTGGAAGACTTCCAAAATTCACTCCAATTCTTATAGGAACTTCTCTTTCTTTTGCTTTATTGACGACAAGTTCCACTTTTTCTCTGTCTCGGATATTGCCCGGATTTAGCCTTAGACAATCAACCCCGTTTTCTAACGACTTAAGTGCAAGTTCGTAGTGAAAATGTATGTCAGCTACGACTGGAATATTGGACTGCTTCTTTATTTGTTTTAAAGCCTCTGCGGCTTCCATGTCTGGAACAGCACATCGCACGATTTCACAACCCGCTTCTTCAAGTTCAGATATTTGTCTTGATGTTGCTGAAATGTCACGGGTATCAGTTTTTGTCATTGACTGGACGGTGATAGGGGCATTGCCTCCAACCTTCACTCCTCCAACGTCAATGGATTTGGTCACTCTTCTGTTGTAAATATAATTAGACATAGTTTGGATCTTATTATTGTATAAACGTTCCGCCACTTATTATTCTCAATACGTCAAAATAGCTCATGACAACTATCAAGCCAATTAATGC
>Ga0209034_10001337_pt1 | contig 12004 bp, 8 predicted proteins | sample MarorgKNORR_S2LV_2_FD_188219 | JGI IMG/M metagenome (GOLD analysis project Ga0209034, IMG submission 188219) | Marine microbial communities from the Southern Atlantic Ocean, analyzing organic carbon cycling - 250m_A/KNORR_S2/LV (SPAdes) (version 2) | ecosystem: Environmental > Aquatic > Marine >...
ACGACGGGAAATTATGATGCCTGAAAAACGCCCTGCGCTTGGACGTGGGTTGAGTGCTCTGATTCCAGATAGTGCACCACTGCCGCAATCGGATTCAGAGGACCATCCGAGCGAGGTTGACCTTGACCTCCTTCGACCGAATGCGGAGCAGCCGCGGACCGAGATGGATGAGGCGCGTCTTGATGAACTTGCTCGATCCATTAAAGCCAGCGGAGTCATACAACCGATTTTAGTCCGGCCAGTTTCTGGAGGTGAGTACGAGATTGTTGCGGGTGAACGCCGATGGCGTGCAGCCCAGCTAGCCGGGCTGATGCGGGTGCCGGTAAATATAAGAAACGTACCGGCTGATAAACGTCTAGAACTTGCTCTGGTGGAAAATATTCAGCGAGAAAACCTGAATCCTATCGAGGAAGCACGAGCTTATCAAAGGCTAACTGAACAATTTAACCGCACCCAGGAAGAGGTCGCCCAAGCGGTTGGAAAGGACCGGGCCACCGTCGCCAATTACCAACGGCTACTGACACTACCGTCAGAGGTACAGGCCGAAGTCGCCGGAGGGCGACTGAGTATGGGCCATGCTCGTGCTTTGATTGGGTTGTCTGATTCGTCGACGCAGCGGCGACTTGCACGAGATGTTCGATCGCGCGACCTGTCGGTTCGAGAGACAGAGGCGCTGGTAAAAAAGATGCTGGCGCCGAAAGCCTCGACAGGCCAAAAGCCGGAGAAAGACGTCCACATTAGGGAGGCGGAAAAAAACCTGCGCCTCAAGCTGGGGACCCGCGTGAATATAGTCCGGTCGAGGCGTGGCGGGCGGATTGAAATCCATTTCGCTTCAGAAGAGGAACTCCAACGCTTGTACGAAGAACTCTCACGTAACGGGGATTCCTTGTGATTAAGATGAAAGAGAGCGCTTCAAGGCTTGCCCCTTCTCTACCGCGAGTGGTATAAATTCCTGTTTGCCCTGCCGCAAACAACCCCAGTGATCTGGTTATCCCCTCTCGAGATACCTTGGTCCTCGTGATAGGTGGTGAGTGGGGTCACCAAAATCGGAGATGATGACGAATCGAGCCGCCGCAACGCGGTATGCACGGGCCTTGCTCGAAGTGAGCCAAAAGGATGCGGATCCAGAACTAGTGGGTCAGGATCTCTTGGGAGTGGTGACGTTGATCACATCCCATCCAAAACTCGGTCAAGTTTTTGTTAGTCCTGGTATTCCCGCAGTCCGGAAGAAAGCATTGGTGGAGGAGTTGCTTCTGGTTTTGGCCGATCTTTCTCCGGTCACCAAACGCTTGCTCGTGTTGCTTTCTGAGCGGGATCGACTTTCCCTTATCCGAGAGATCAGTGAGGTCTATCAAGACGAGCTCATGGAATTGCGGAACATCGTTCGCGCCAGAATTACGACGGCATCAGAGCTGGAACGAGACAGCGTGGCGTTAATTAAAAAGGCGCTGGAGGAAGCAACAGGTAAACAAGTTGAGGTGGATGTCAATGTCGACACCACCTTGTTAGGTGGCATTGTTACTCAGATTGGGAGCACCGTGTATGACGGGAGCGTCGCCGGTCATCTCGGTCGTCTCCGACAGCGTTTGAGCACAGAAACGTAAAGTTTAAAGAGGCGACGGCCTCGAAATTTATTATTTACGCGATTAACTAATTACTTACATTTCACAACTTGCGATTTGCGACTCTCATGGATATCAAAGCAGACGAAATTTCAAAAATCATTAAGGATCAACTAGGCGATTATTCACTCGATGTGGATGTCACGGAAGTTGGCACTGTCGTATCGGTTGGTGACGGAATCGCTCGGATTCATGGCATTGAGGGAGCAATGTCCACTGAAATGCTCGAATTTCCGCATGGCGTTTATGGAATCGCACTTAACTTGGAGGAATCGAGCGTAGGGGCCGTTCTGTTGGGGGAGACCACGGAAATCAAGGAAGGCGACACGGTGAAACGGACGGGTCGCATAATCTCGGTTCCGGTCGGCGACCAGATGCTCGGCCGTGTCGTGGACGCGTTGGGGCAGCCAATCGATGGAAAGGGTCCAATCGCGACGAGTGAAACTGCACCCATTGAAAAAATTGCGCCAGGGGTTGTGGACCGACAGCCAGTCAAGGAGCCTCTTCAGACGGGCCTTAAAGCGATTGATGCCATGGTGCCGATCGGCCGTGGCCAGAGAGAGTTAATCATTGGCGACCGGCAAACCGGCAAGACCGCCGTTGCTGTTGATGCGATCATCAATCAAAAAGGCCTCGACGTCATATGTATCTATAACGCTATCGGACAGAAGCAGTCGACAATTGCACAGGTAGTCAGAACACTGGAAGAGAATGGTGCGATGGAATACACGATTGTGGTGGCAGCAGCAGCATCTGACCCAGCCCCACAGCTCTACATCAGTCCGTATTCGGCGTGTGCAATTGGGGAGTACTTTCGGGATAGCGGACGCCACGCGCTCTGCATTTACGACGATCTTTCAAAGCACGCACAGGCGTATCGTGAGATTTCATTGCTGCTGCGTCGACCGCCGGGTCGCGAAGCATATCCGGGGGACGTTTTTTATCTTCACTCGCGATTACTTGAACGGGCGGCAAAGCTGAACGCGGAACTAGGAGGCGGGTCGCTGACGGCGCTTCCTATTATTGAGACGCAGGCAGGTGACTTGTCGGCTTACATACCGACGAACGTCATTTCGATTACTGATGGACAAATCTTTCTCCAAGGTGACCTGTTCCACCAAGGCATCCGGCCAGCCATTGACGTCGGTAATTCGGTGTCAAGGGTCGGAGGGTCCGCACAGGTGCGCGCGATGAGACAAGTGGCTGGAACGCTGCGGATCGACCTTGCGCAATTCCGTGAGCTGGAGGCGTTTGCTCAGTTTGGCAGCGACCTCGATAAGGCAACTCAAAACCAGCTCAACAGAGGCCGGCGATTAGTTGAAATCCTCAAGCAGCCACAATACCAACCGTTATCAGTCGAGCGACAAGTGCTGATTCTTTTTGCCGGTGCGAATGGGTATCTCGACAACATCGAGGAATCGGATGTGTCCGACTATGAACAACAGCTTTATGAATTCTTTGATGTCCGTCACGCCGCCATCATCGAAACGCTGAACGAGCAGAAGAAGATGGACGACGACCTCAAAACAGCGGTTACGGAAGCTGTCGAAGAATTCACTACACAATTCGTCGAAGCTCGCAAAGGAGCTGCTGCTTAAACGTCATGCCTTCGCTTATCGACCTGCGGCGGCGGATTCGCGCTGTCAAGAATACCGAGCAAATCACCAAGGCGATGAAAACCGTCTCGGCGTCAAAGCTTCGAAGGGCGCAAGAACGAATAATGGGGGCAAGGCCATTTGCCCGAGAAATGCAGCGCGTTTTGCAAGGTCTATCAACTGGAATCGACGTAGTTTCGCATCCACTACTTACGCCGCCTGACCCAGGGTCGTCTGCACCTGCACTTCTGGTCGTGATTACGGCTGACAAGGGATTGTGTGGCGGTTTCAACTCGGCGTTGCTGCGCAGGGCAACGGCCTATGTGCAAGATGCCGATAACGAGGTAGCGTTGGCTCTGGTCGGACGAAAAGGCCGTGACTTTTTCCGGCGGCGCAAGATTGATGTGCGCTACGAGGAAATCAACATCTTCAACGATTTACGGTACAGTCACGCCCAGGCGGTTGCCGAAATGGCAATACAACAGTTCACAAGCAACCAAGTTTCCAGTGTGCAACTTTTATATAACGAATTTAAGAGTGTCATCCAACAGGATGTAGTCGTTGAACAGCTTCTCCCGATTCCACGGCTAACACCCAGCGAGGATGAAACAGAAGTGTTGGCAGAGTATTTGTTTGAACCAAGTGCGGATCAAATCTTCCAAACCCTGTTGCCTCGACACGTCGAGGTTCAGATTTTTCGAGCCTTGTTGGAGTCTGCCGCAGCCGAGCATGCTGCGCGAATGACAGCAATGGATGCAGCTACTCGAAATGCAGGAGAAATGATCGATTCACTGACGCTTCATATGAACAAGGTTCGGCAGGCAACGATCACCCGTGAACTAATCGAAGTGGTGTCGGGAGCACAAACGCTTTGAGCGGACGGTATAACTAAGAAACTATAAAGAGCGCCAGTGGCCTTCGGCATATCAAAGTGGAACAAGCTCCCAATTTCATTTTGACTGCTGGCGATCGGAGACTTTGAGGAAATGGCAGCAGATACAAAGGCTGGAAAGATTGTCAGCGTCATTGGTCCAGTTGTTGACGTCGAATTTGATGGCGGACATTTACCCGCTATCTACAACGCGTTGAGGATTACCGGAGGCAGCGAAGAATCCAAGATCGATGTAATCGCTGAGGTTGAACAACATTTGGGGGAAGGTCGTGTTCGAGCCGTCGCCATGACGGCTACCGACGGAATGCAACGCGGCATGCAGGCCGCCGATACAGGCGCCCCAATCTCTGTGCCGGTCGGTCCGAAGACACTTGGGCGAGTGATGAACGTACTCGGTGACCCAGTGGACTTTCCAGATCAACCGGTGGAGACAGAAGAGCGGTGGTCGATCCACCGGCCAGCGCCTTCTTTGGAGGAGCAGTCGACTGAACTGGAGATGTTTGAAACCGGCATCAAAGTAATCGATCTGCTAGAACCTTATCTGAGAGGCGGAAAAATCGGTCTGTTCGGTGGCGCGGGCGTTGGAAAGACAGTAATCATTCAGGAGCTGATTAACAATATTGCGCTCAAACATGGCGGCGTGTCTGTGTTTGGCGGTGTTGGGGAGCGCACCCGTGAAGGGAATGACTTATGGCTTGAGATGCAGGAAAGCGGGGTCATTGACACTAGTGACCCGGCCAAGTCACGGGCCGCGTTGGTCTACGGCCAAATGACTGAACCGCCAGGTGCACGCCTGCGAGTTGCGTTGAGCGCCTTAACGGTTGCCGAGTATTTTCGCGATGCCGAAAACAAAGACGTGCTGCTTTTTATCGACAACATCTTTCGCTTTACCCAAGCCGGTTCCGAAGTGTCAGCACTGTTAGGCCGGATGCCCTCGGCGGTCGGCTACCAACCCACGCTACTAACTGAGATGGGAGAACTTCAGGAGCGGATTACGTCAACGAAAAAAGGATCGATCACATCCGTCCAGGCAATTTACGTGCCAGCAGACGATTACACAGACCCAGCTCCTGCAACCACATTCGCGCATCTTGATGCCACCACCGAACTGTCGCGTTCAATTGCCGCCCAAGGACTCTATCCAGCGGTTGACCCCTTGTCTTCAACGTCTAGGATTCTCGATCCTAGGATCATTGGAGAGGAGCATTATTCGGTTGCCCGTGAAGTCAAACAGGTGCTTCAACGGTACAAGGACCTGCAAGACATCATTGCTATTCTAGGTATTGATGAACTCTCTGAGGATGACAAGCTTGCCGTGGAGCGCGCTCGAAAGATCCAGCGTTTTCTTTCGCAGCCATTTCATGTGGCTGAACAATTTACCGGCTCTCCGGGCAAGTATGTCCCCATTAACGAGACCATCCGCGGCTTTAAGGAGATTGTCGAAGGGAAACACGACGACATTCCTGAACAGGCGTTTTTGATGGTTGGAACAATAGATGAAGCGCTAGAAAACGCCCAGAAAATGTTGGAAACAGCGTAGTTAGGACAATACATGGCGCTTGCAACCCATCTGACTCTTGAGCTCGTGACACCTGATCGACCGGTAGTACGCGAGTCAGTAGACGAAATTCAGATTCCCGGTTCAGAAGGCTACCTTGGGGTTCTTCCAGGGCATACCCCCTTACTCACGAGCCTTCAAGTTGGAGAATTGTGGTTTCGCCAGGGCGACGAGACGTCTTACGTCTCGGTTGCATTTGGGTTTGCAGAAATTCTTCCAGACCGTGTGACGATTCTGGCCCAAATCGCTGAGCGAGCCGAAGATATAGACACGGAACGTGCACAAGAGGCCGAACGTCGTGCCAAAGAGCGTCTAACCAAGAGTATCGAGGACGTAGATTTGGAGCGAGCACGAATTGCCGAACTAAAATCGCTCGTCCGGTTGCGGGTGGCCTCGAGAACAGGCACGCGTTCAGTCTAAAACAAATGCAACGCAGCGCCTGGCAGCAAGGCCCGTGAGCTCATGCAGATATTTTGGGCGGCTCGGACCGACCGTGGCCTACGTCGATCCCAGAACGAAGATACATATTGCGCCAAGCCAGACCTAGGGCTGTTTGTTGTCGCCGACGGCATGGGGGGGCATACGGGCGGCGAAATTGCGTCTCGTCTGGCGGTCGAACAAATTCAACAAGCTGTTGAGACAACCGCAGGTCTCGGTCGTGACGATTCTTGGCCAATGCCATTCGATAACCGTAATGGTATCGATTGCAATCGTCTGCGGGTTGGCTTAACGAAAGCTAATACTCGGATCGCGCAGGAAATTAAGAAGTTTGAGAACCTGCGTGGAATGGGAACGACAGCGGTGGCTATTTTGGTTACCGGTTGTAAAGTAGCGGTGGCTCATATAGGCGACAGCCGGGCGTATTTGCATCGTGGAGATGCTTTAAGGCGTCTCACAAATGATCATTCTTGGGTTGAAGAACAAATGCGTGCTGGGACGCTTACCGAAGCTGCCGCCCGTCGTCATCCGTGGCGAAACATTGTGACGCGGGCATTATCGGGCACCGACGAACTTTTGATTGATCTGACCGAACTTGAGTTTGAAACTGGTGATCGATTATTGCTATGTTCCGATGGGCTTACTACCGTGCTTGAGGATAGTGAAATTCAGCGAGTGGTTGCCGCTCCGGCCGACCCGCAAGCGGTGTGCGACGATTTGGTTAGGCGGGCTAACGCTGCAGGCGGGCCAGATAACGTCACTGCGGTGGTGGTTGATGTTGCAGTACAGTGAGACAAAGAGTCGGTGTCGCTGCGGATATTTACGTTTAAGCACGGTCATAAATGCTATCTAGTCTTCGTCAGCTAATTCGTCATAGAGGCTTGATTCAAACGCTGGTAGTCCGTGAGCTCAAAGCCCGTTATCGGGGATCAGTTCTTGGCTACCTGTGGTCATTCATCAACCCACTCCTGTTACTGACCGTTTACACCATCGTGTTCTCCGTGGTGCTGCCTGGTTTTAGAGGCATCGATCTAGAACCTTATGCATTGTTCCTGTTTTGTGGCCTGTTGCCGTGGACATGGTTCAGCTCGGCTTTACTTGAGTCGGCAAATTCGCTCATAGCCGGAGGAAATCTCATTAAGAAGGTTTTGTTTCCTGCTGAAATTCTTCCGATAGTGGCTGTGCTGTCGAACATGTTCCATTTCTTTTTTGCGTTACCCATCTTGGTTTTGTTTCTAGCCTTCTACGCCCGTCCCCTGAACCTGAGCGAACTGGTGTGGTTTCCTGTCGTCATACTAATTCAACTAATACTCACCCTTGGTTTAGGGCTATTACTCTCGGCTTTGACCGTGCACTTTCGTGACCTGCGTGATCTTCTGGGCAATCTGCTCACACTGTGGTTTTTTTCAACACCGATCATTTACCCAATGTCGATGGTCCCGGCTGGAGGTAAATTCGTCATGGATTTGAACCCATTTGCTCACTTGGCGATCTCGTATCAAGAAATCTTGTTCTACGAGGGACCATTTGGTCATTGGCGGTGGCTACTGGTTCTAGCCGTTGCGTCAATAGCTGTTTTCTTTCTGGGGTTTGCGTTATTCGATCGCCTGAGAGACTCCTTTGCGGAGGAGGTATGAGCACAGCCATCGAAGTCCAGTCGGTCACGAAACACTACCGGCGGTATTCCTACCGCCGGCAGTTCGCAACTCTCAAGAGTGCGCTGATATCCGGTAGTTTGGCTCAAGACCTGAAGCCGGAAGAAAGGTTCACCGCAGTCGCAGATGTGTCATTACGCATTCGACAAGGCTCGGCTTTTGGAATCATCGGCCGTAACGGTTCAGGCAAGAGCACATTGCTCAAATTGATTACTGGCATTACAAAGCCGACCAGTGGGGAGGTACTTGTCAACGGACGGATTTCAGCCTTAATTGAGCTTGGTGCTGGATTTCACCCGGAGATTTCTGGTCGCGAGAACGTTTTTATTAATGGCGTCATGTTGGGATTGACCAAGCAAGAAATTTCAGAACGTTTTGATGAAATTGTTGAGTTTGCGGAACTAGAAGCATTCATCGATGCTCCTGTAAAGACTTATTCCTCCGGAATGTATATGCGATTGGGTTTTGCTGTGGCAGTGCACGTAGACCCTGATATTCTGATTGTCGATGAGGTCTTGGCTGTTGGCGACGAAGGGTTCAGCCTAAAATGCCTCGACAAATTCGCTGAATTTAAACGGCGCGGAAAAACGATCTTGCTTGTGACGCATGGTTTGGAGACAGTGCAGCGGTTTTGTGACGAGGCAGTGTGGTTGGACGAAGGTGCGGTGCGGGGGTGTGGTGATCCACGGCGGGTAGTCCATATGTATTTGAGTGACGTTGCGACCGATGAGGAAGCGCTCTTATCTGCCGAGGATAAAAAGAGACTCGAAGCAACTGTTGCTGAAGAAGGCAGTGATGACCTAGCAACCACAGAGGCCCCGACCGACGAAGGCCCACCCGCAGACATGTTTCGTGCCAGCGAGGGGCGTTGGGGCTCGGGTGACGTACGGATCGTAGAAGTAAGTCTTGAAAATCAGACTGGGCGTACACATTTATTTCAGAGTGGCGACAAAATGACCGTACGGATGCAGGTAACCACGGAACAATCCGTTGATGATTTTGTTTTTGGAATCAGCATTTTTAATGCGGAGGGGATTTGTTGCTATGGGACCAACACCAATCTGGAGAAACTCACCCCGGTCTCAATGATGGGCGCCGGAGAGGTAAAATTGGATATCGAGTCTCTCGATCTCGTCGAAGGAACCTATAAGCTTGACTTGGCAGTACACAGTCGAGAGGGGAGACCGTATGATTACCACCGGCTACTTCACACCTTCCGAGTCAAATCTCAAATAAAGGACGTTGGGATCTACCGCCCTCGACACGACTGGGGTTTCTCTTCAAACATTCGTTTCAAGCAATCTTCCGACGACTAAGCTAGTTGCTGCATGTTAAGATGCCGGGTTTCCCGGTTGGTTACAGGATGCCTACGTGCCGACAGTTGTTCCACCCTTCACTCTCCGTTCACTGCTAAGGTCATCTGCGAGCCAGGTTGGTCTCGAGGTTGTTCCGGAAGTGACCACGGGCTTGACACCCTCTGCTCAGGCTATGGCGATTGCCAGCGCCGCGGCAACTACGCCCGTTATGCTCGTCGTCCCAACTGACAACGAAGTTGAAGCGATGACCTCGGACACAAGATTTTTTTATGCTGCGATGGGAGGCCTGTCTGACTCAGAACTTTCTCGAGCGGTAATGCCCTTTCCGTCTTTAGAGGTTGATCCTTATCGGGCAATCAAACCGCATCTTGATGTGGCCTCGGCACGGGCCAAGGTGCTGTCGAACCTAGCTCGAGGTAGCACCCGAATCGTGATTGCCTCTGCTGGGGCCCTGCTGCCTCGCGTAGCTAGCCCGCAAAGAATCTTGGAAGCCACACGAGATATTGTTCTGGGAGACACTCTCGCACCGAATGACCTGGGAGCTCTACTTGCGGATGCTGGTTTTGTGTCGGAGGACCCGGTGGACGAACACGGCGAGTTTTGTGTCCGCGGTGGCGTAGTTGATTTTTTTCCTGCTGGCGAAGTTTATCCAATTCGAGTTGAATTTGTGGACGATTTGGTCGAATCACTTCGACAGTTTGATCCTGGTACACAAAGGTCGGTCAGGATGGTCGACGAGGTCGCCGTGGTGCCGCTTCGTGAGAACTTCGAATCTGTTCGTGAAGACATGAATGGTGGATGGTCTAGGGGATGCAACAGCACGCTGCTGGAGTTTATTACTGGACCAACTTCAATCAGAACGTTTGTAAGTCAGTTTGAAGAATGTGATCGTCAGGCAGCGATCGTCGTCAACCGAGTCAACGAGAGTTATGTTTCGGCAACAAGCCGGGGAGAGAACCCGCCGGAACCTCTGGAAATAATGCTTGGCTGGCCGGAAATGAAAGCGCATTTAGAAGAAGGAAGTCGCTTCGAGACTCTCGGCCTTGATGGTGACGTGGGTAGTTTCCAGCAAGCCATTGCTTGTCAGCCAACGCGAATGTTTCACGGTCGTTTTGGGGAGTGGGTGAAGATTCTTCAGCAAGATCGAGTTTCGGGCGAAACGCAGGTTGTTGTAACAGCAACACCGGGTCGCGCGGAACGGATCACCGAAATGCTGCAGGAATATGAGGTTCCGGCAGTGTTATTAGAGAATGCTCAAGAGGCCGGAAACGAAACGCTTCTGGTTGTAACAGGTGAATTGTCACATGGGTTTCGACTTTCCGACGGCGGACTCCAGATATATGCTGAAAGTGACCTTTTTGATGAAGAACGTCGGGTCAGAGACCGACGCAAGTCAGTAGCCAGTTCCTTCTTGTCGGACCTTCGCGACCTCAAGGCGGGAGACCACGTAGTTCACGTTGACCATGGCATTGGTGCATTTGCCGGGTTGGCCGAGCTTGATGTTGGTGGAACTCCGCACGAGTTGATGCAACTGCGGTATGCGTCCGGAGACAAGTTGTTTGTTCCCGTTGAGCACCTTGACCTAATTCAGAAATACACCGGGGCACAGAATCCAGCGCTTGATCGATTAGGCGGCACAAATTGGGAGCGTGCCAAGACTCGCGTCAAACGCGCGATGCGAGAAATGGCGGGTGAGCTGCTCAAACTGTACGCTGCGCGGAAGGCCGTCGCTGGACATGCGTTTAGTCCCGATACGCATTGGCAGAGTGAATTCGAAGCCGCTTTCGATTTTGACCTGACCTCGGACCAAGTGTCGGCAGTTAATGAGATTAAGCAGGATTTAGAAATGCCGTCACCAATGGACCGCTTGCTGTGTGGTGACGTGGGGTATGGAAAGACTGAGGTCGCGTTACGAGCGGCGTTTAAGGCAGTTATGGACGGCAAACAGGTGGCTCTGCTGGCTCCGACCACAGTCCTGGCGTTTCAACATTTGAAGACAATTAAGGAACGTTTTGCAGCGTTCCCGGTTTGTGTTGACCTAATAAGCCGTTTTCGCAAACGAACCGATCAGAAGGCTGTACTGGCTGATCTTTTATCAGGAAAAGTTGACGTCATTGTCGGAACCCATCGCCTGTTGTCTAAAGATGTCCAGTTTCATGACCTTGGGTTGTTGATCGTAGACGAAGAGCAGAGGTTTGGTGTCGCGCACAAAGAACGGATAAAACAGTTAAGGAAAGAGGTCGACGTGCTGACTTTAACTGCGACACCGATACCCCGGACGCTCAATATGTCTTTGATGGGAATCCGCGATATGTCCGTGATTGAAACCCCACCAAAAGACCGCCTGTCTATCCAAACGAATGTAGTCAAGTTCGATGCGAGCGTCATAGCGGGTGCAATCAGAAACGAGCTTCAACGCAAAGGGCAGGTGTATTTTGTACATAACCGCATTCAGTCCATCTACGGCATCGCGAATCTAATCGCACGTCTTGTTCCTGAGGCTCGCTTGATAGTGGCTCATGGTCAGTCGAGCGAGTCCGATTTAGAACGAGCGATGATAGGGTTTGTGGATCAAAAATATGACGTCCTGTTGTCGACGACGATTATTGAGAATGGTCTCGACATTCCCAATGTGAACACAATCATCATCAATCACGCGGAACGCTATGGATTGGCGCAGCTCTACCAACTTCGTGGTCGAGTTGGGCGGTCAAGCCGCCACGCTTACGCCTACCTCTTAATTCCGCCAGAAGACAGCCTTTCGCAAGTGGCCCAGCAGCGCCTTGCCGCCATCAAAGAGTTTAGTGATTTGGGAAGCGGGTTTCGGGTGGCCGCGCTTGACCTTGAAATTCGTGGAGCCGGGAATTTATTGGGAGCAGAACAGAGTGGACAAATTGATGCAGTTGGATTTGACATGTATGTGAAGTT
>Ga0209034_10001341_pt1 | contig 11987 bp, 9 predicted proteins | sample MarorgKNORR_S2LV_2_FD_188219 | JGI IMG/M metagenome (GOLD analysis project Ga0209034, IMG submission 188219) | Marine microbial communities from the Southern Atlantic Ocean, analyzing organic carbon cycling - 250m_A/KNORR_S2/LV (SPAdes) (version 2) | ecosystem: Environmental > Aquatic > Marine >...
CGAAGGATACGTCTACGATGAGAGTGGGGCTATGCTGAACTCCAGCTTCCTGGACTACCGTATGCCGACCTCGCTTGATGTGCCCATGATCGACACGGTGATGATTGAGGTTCCCAATTCTAAGCACCCGTTCGGAGTACGAGGTGTTGGCGAGGCTCCGATTATTCCCCCGCTGCCAGCGTTGGCCATCGCCGTCTCCAATGCGATAGGCGTCAAGATGAACAATCTTCCTCTTACGCCCGATGTAATCTTAGATGCCCTTGAATCGAAAGGGGAATGATAATCACCCCACTCCAGCCTGCTTTAAACACTGGAATCCGATTCTAGGCGATGCCGGATAACCACCCCGACGACCAGGTAACCCGACATACAACCAGACCTTGGCTAGAACGGGTCAATGGCCTGTTGCAACTTCGCGACTTCCGGCTTATGTGGATCGCCGGTGGCCTGGACAACACAGGACGGTGGATGGACTCTGTGGTGATGGGCCTGCTGGTCCTGAATCTCACAGACTCGGCATTTCAAGTCGCTCTGCTCTTTGTGTGCCGTTGGTTACCCATGTTGGCGTTCGCGTTGCTATCCGGAATGGTTGCAGATCGGGCCAACCGGTGGGCAATCATGTTGATGTCACGCTCCGTGGCAGTTATAGCTACCGCTGCCATCATGGCCTTGGTCATAAGCGATATTGTAGAGCCGTGGCATGTATTCATAGCCTCGTTCTTCCTAGGATTGCTGTTCGTGATGGAGTTTCCGTCACGGCGTTCATTGATCTACGACCTGGTAGGCAGCGACCGCATCGTTAGCGCGATGTCTCTTGAGACTATCAACAGCACGTTGGGAAAGTTCATTGGGCCGTTTATGGCCGGAATGTTAATTGAGTTGACCGATTTTTCGGGTACCTATTGTTTTCTCGTGGCCGTTTATGCCACCTCTTTCGGCCTCATCCTCGTGATGAGAGGCCGAGGACCAGTGCGTGCAGTTTCTTCATACGCCTTTTGGCGCACAGTTTCTCGAGGATTCAAGTACTCTGTAAACAATAGCGTCATCAGGAGTGTCCTAATAATTACGCTGATTATGAATGCTATGGCCTTTAGCGTAGAGTCGTTGTTCCCCGTTGTTGCCAGAGACCACCTTGGAGTAGGGGCGGGCCTGACGGGAATATTGATCTCGGCCCAGGCCATTGGGTCTTTAGCAGCGGCTTCAGTGATCGCATCTTTAGCAGTGATCCGTTATCACGGGCGCATCTTCTGTCTGGGACTAGCCTTACAGTTGCTAAGCCTACTATTTTTCGCCTTATCCCCTTGGTACCCGGTGTCGTTCCTGATGCTGCTCTTGGCAGGACTAGGCGCGGCCGGATACAGCACCATGCAGAGCACCATAATCCTGATATCGTCGGAGCCGGAGATGCGAGGGACAGCGTTGGGCATGTTAGGCCAGTGCATCGGTGTGGCAGCGGTCGGTGGGCTAGCCGTGGGCATTGTTGCCAACTTTTTCAGTGCCCACATTGCGGTTGCGATAAGCGTGTCGCTGGGATTGGCGCTGCTAGCGCCGGCAATGTTCTTCTCTCCGTTGGTCCGACGTCCGATTACCCCGCCAAGTGAAACTGCTGAGTCAACCAGACCAAAACCTATCTAGAGAGCCCCTTCGGCCTCCAAAACAGATACTTCTTCTGCTGTCATCCCGCCTAAAGAGCAAAGTATCTCCTCATTGTGTTCTCCAAGCTCGGGTGGCGTTCCCGTGGGAGAATCTATGCAAGCAGTGAGTCGTGCCGGGGTTTTCACACCGCGGAATTTTCCGCCCAGAGTATCTCCGGTTTCGATAAACATCTGCCTGGCGTTCAATTGAGGACAGGCGTCCAAGTCGGCCATGGTCTGGGTGACGCCCATGGAAAAGCCGATTTCTGTCAACCTAGCCGCTACCTCGAACTTTCCTAATGCGGATGACCAGACCTCAATAGCAGGAATGATATGTTCATAATAGAACTGGCCATCCATGCCGGGTCCGGCCAGGTAGCGGCTATCTCCTTCGAGCAAATCTTCCCTGCCGACTAGTGTCCAGAGGTCTCGCATCCGGGCTTCAGTTCGGAGTCCGGCCAGAACCACATAGCCATCCTTGGCTTTGAAGGTGATACCGGCGGTGGCCAAACGATCTCTGGACCGGGCAGGGTTGCTTCCGGTAGCCTGGAAGAAGTTCATGTTGCTCTCAATGTGAGCGACCATGCACTCATACATGGCCATGTCCAGGTATTGTCCCTTGCCGGTCTGTCTCCGCGTCTCCAGGGCCAGGACGATGCTCAAGGCAGTCCAGACTCCAGGGATGGAATCGCCGATGTTGTCACCCACGCTTTGGGGTGGTCCGTCCGGGTCTCCAGTGATCTCCATCCATCCGGACATAGCCTGTATAGCCAGATTGTTCGCAGGCCTGGCTGAATATGGTCCGGTCAATCCCTCGCTATCGCCGTATCCGGTTATGCTGGCATAGACAAGTCTGGGATTGATCTCGCTCAGGTGTTCATAGCCAAGGCCTAGGCGCATGAAAGCTCCTGAGCCCCAATTATCTACTAATACATCTGAATTCCGTATTAGCTCTTCGAACGCCGTTTTGCAGCGTGGGTTGCGCAGGTCTATGGAAACGCTCTTTTTGTTTCGATTAACGCCAAGGAATCGAGAACTCGTCTCGCGACCGTCCTCGGAGGTGATGAACGGCCCACGAGTACGGGCCAGATCTCCGGTTCGAGGGCGCTCGATCTTAATTACATCGGCGCCCATATCCGCCAAGATCATAGAACAGAATGGGCCTGCCACTATATGGGTAGCATCCAACACTCTGATACCATCCAAGGGAAGCGGCAGCTTGTCGCTCGCTTGTGTCATTATTGCACCTCGGTTAGATCTTCCTTTAAATTGGGAACACGTATAGCCACAGTTTCCAGCATTCTACACTGAGCCCTTTTGGTGGTACTGTCTTTGACCTTCCAGCATCTGGCCGCTAGCATGGTTTGCAACGGTTTTCAAAAGCCACCCGGTTATTCTAAGCCAGACTTATGGAGACAACATTGATAACTAAAGGCGTATCACACATCGCGATCTGTGTCGCTGATCTCGAGAAATCTTTGGAGTTTTACCGTGACAAATTGGGATTAGTTGTCAAGATGCACACCACCCAGGAGATGGCCCATCGTCCTGGTGCAGAGTCTTCAGAGATGTATGACCGTCCCCGAAGAGTTAGGACTGTGGCCAACGTATATTTCGACGACCCCGACTCCCCTCAGCCGTTCCTGGTGCTGACTTCTCATCCGGCAGATGAAGTAGGTGGCGAACCCATAAAGCTTGATCAAAAAGGCATCAGCCATATCTCTTTCGGAGTTTCAAATGTCAAAGCTTACGCGGAAGAGCTAATCGCAAAGGGAGTCCCACTAGCAGGAACGATGGAAGACTTCACCGATGATGGAGGCAACGTCCGAACAATTTTCGTTTATGATCCAGATGGTATCTTGGTCCAGTTCGATGAAGGCCCGAAGGGCTAAGTGATCATGCCCAAGCTGAAATCAAAGACGGCGGGGAGGCCACTAGATGGCTAGCTTTCCCACATCTGAACCCTTGGGTCCGTCATCGATTGGTTTCGACCGGCTTTCTCTGCTCGACCGCTATCTGACCATTTGGATATTTTTGGCGATGGCCATCGGAGTAGCCAGCGGTCATTTTTGGCCGAGCATCTCGGATTTCACTGGTTCGCTGACCGTAGGTTCAACATCCATTCCGATCGCGATTGGCCTAATATTGATGATGTATCCGCCTCTGGCCAAGGTGCGGTATGAAGAGCTGGGTGAGGTGTTTCGGAATTGGAAGATTCTGATTCTTTCTCTAACCCAGAACTGGTTGATCGGGCCAGTGCTAATGTTCCTGCTTGCGATAGTCTTCCTTCGAGACCATCCCGAATTCATGGCAGGTGTAATCCTGATTGGCACGGCCCGTTGCATAGCAATGGTCTTAATCTGGAACGAGTTGGCCAAAGGTGATAGCCAGTACGCGGCCGGTTTGGTGGCTCTCAATTCCATATTCCAGATACTGTTTTATTCCGCATACGCGTTTATTTTCATAACCGTTCTTCCACCTTGGTTCGGCCTCGAGGGACTGGAGGTGGATATCACCATCACTGAGATCGCTAAGAGCGTGGCAATTTACCTGGGCATTCCCTTTTTTGCGGGGATACTCTCCAGGACCTTGTTGATTCGAGCGATGGGTAGACTTTGGTTCGAACGAGTCTTTATACCAAGGATCAGTCCTCTAACGCTTATCGCTCTGATCTTCACAATTTTAGTGATGTTCTCTTTGAAGGGTAATGTCATAGTTGATATCCCCTTGGACGTGGTGCGAATTGCGATTCCTCTATCCATCTACTTCGTGGTGATGTTCCTGATTTCTTTCTACATGGGTAAGAGTATGGGAGTGGACTACTCCAAGACGACCGCCGTGGCGCTAACAGCAGCCAGCAACAACTTTGAATTGGCTATCGCCGTGGCCGTCGGCGTTTTTGGTATCGGCTCAGGCCAAGCGTTGGCTGCCGTCGTAGGCCCACTAGTGGAAGTGCCTGTCCTCATCGGACTAGTTAATGTTGCTTTGTACTTCCAGCGCCGATTCTTCATGCGTGCAGTGGCCTAGGATTCGCACAGATGTTGTCCTCGGTTGCTTCTGTTGCGGTGAGCATCATGCTCTTTTCTTATTGGACTCAGTAGCGTTCTAAGGTCTTCGCCATCGGGTCCAGTCTGAAGTCGCTTTACAGCGGTTGAGTTGAGGTTTACCCCGTCACGGTAATTAAAGGGTTATGAGCACTGGTCGCCCTTCAAGGGTTCGCTGAGCAGCACATCTCGGAAGACGAGAACTTCAGCGGTACTTAGCCGATAGCTTTATTGCGCTTCCATGGAAGACCCCATGGGTCGGGTGTTAGCAGCCCATACGTCAGTGTTTTATCTAAGCAATCCACCTTAGGATTCCAGACAATTAAGATAACTTATCGGTATTCCTCGGGCTCGTATTACAAGTCGAGGAGTTGAACATTCTAACCCTGGCAAGGTGCGTAGTGATAACGGCAACGAACCCTATAGAAGGCTTGGGATTGCCAAGGCTCGGACAAACGACTAGGTCGATGGTCGGTTCCCGGGTGCGGTCATTCCATGTTAAGAGGCATTTAGCCTGCAGCCACCACAGGAAACTTCCAACTTTACGTTTAGGCGCTCACCACATCTTGTGTGCCTTGGGCAGAAATCTTAGGCCGGATGAACCAGGGAATTCATTGATAAACGGTTTTGGAGGCAGAGCCTTCGGAGAAGATGCGCGCTGCTTAGTGCTGTCTAGCCACCCTCGGGTAGGTCGTAGGTGGCCATAAAGCGGTCAACCATATCTGTGGCTTTATCCCAGTCAAAAGTCCGGTATGAGTGGTTTCTCACCGCGAACTGGGCTCCGGAATAAAACATTTCATATTGAGTGTGCCGTGAGCCGAATTCAGAGCCGATGGCATCCCAAGCCAACTTGAACAGTTTCACGCGGTCCTTAGAGTTAACCACCGGCGATTGCTGAGTTTTCTCGATGTAACTGGCGGTTTCAGTACTCGCGAAATCAACCGCCCCGGATGGCATCATGATTACCCCTCCACCTGTCAACTGTCGCATAGCTTGGATAATCTCCGGATACATCTTTTGGGCTTGCACTTGCGAAGCGTACATCAAGTGTCGGTCAGGAACGTAATACTTACCCACGAACGTGCCCTTCGCTTCCATCCCATGGACCATTCCCTCAACCAACCCGGCCTGTCCCGCCAGACTTCCTAGACTTTCTACAACTTGGGGGTAGGCGATCACGTTGGTGGTCTCAGCTAGCTTCCGGGCGATCCCCACCAGGAACCGCAGTTTGACCATCAATCTGACCTGTGCTTGGTAATTGTGAAACACGTGAGCAGGGGTCTCGTGATATTGAGCTCGGCACATGGCTGGGTCACGGTGGACAAAAACGCGCTCCCAAGGAATCTTCACCTCATCAAAGTAGACCACAGCATCATTCTCGTCGAAGTGGTAAGACAAAGGATTGTCGAATTCCGAGACTGCTGCGGCCTCATAGGATTTCCGGGAGAGGAGTTTAACTCCCTTCGTTCCCAATGGAACAGCGGCGGAAAAAGCGTATCGCTCTTCCCCTGGTTGCATCGGCTGGATCGTTCCCAATAGCACCTCATTCGCCAAGATGCAGCTCGTGCCCAACATCTTGGCTCCCTTGATGGTTATGCCTTGCGAATCTTCGTCACAGATGCCTGCTGTCAAGAACTCATCGACTTGTCCGCCGACACCTCGGGACCTGTCTGCTTGAGGGCTGACCACCACGTAGGTCACGAATTGGTCATTGTCTCTCACGTATGAGAAATACTCGGAGAATGCTTTGGCCCTCTCTTTGCCATGGGCCTCAAAGAGGTCGAGTCTCATCATCATTCCGCAAAGCGATGACGCTACATGATCCGGGGAGCGCCCCAAGAAACCGTTGGTCTGTTCAGCCCAGGCTTCCAGGGCTTGGCGACGCTGGACTAACTCACCGTAAGACTCGGGAAGTTGCCAAGAACGGTTGACACGAGCTCCAGTGGGTGTCTCAAAGGTCATCAACTTCTGGTTCTCTGGAGCCGCCTGAAAATCGTAGAGCGCCGCTGTTGCCCTGACTGCATTCCGGTAGGCCGGATGGTCTACAACATCACCCGCAAGTTGTCCTTCAAGATAGATGCTCCGACCATCCCGTAGGCTGTTGATGTGCTCCTGTCCTGTCTTGGTCATCTGTTCCCTATCCTAGTATGGGTCTCCGGTTGAGGGCGCAATAATAGCACAGCAGAGGGGGTAGACCAGCCAGGGTAAGCCGTTTCCACCAACCGAACCATTGGTTGACTGAAGGGTGGCAACGGATATAATCGGGCCAGCCTGAAACACATCCAGACCCACCATTGCTTTCAGGAGATAGGGTTACCAGATGAAACTTGGCTACTTTACCCTAACTGATAATCCTCCAATGTATGGAACAGGCCGCAAAAACCCTAGCAGGTTGTTGGGAGAAGTGATGGCCCAATGCCTCCACGCAGAAGATATCGGGCTGAACTCAGTTTGGGTTCCAGAACACCATTTCGGGTTGTTTGGGGTTCTGCCGTCTGCACCCGTGTTTCTGGCCAACCTGGCAGCACGCACCAAGCGGGTTAAACTCGGCCCGGCGACTGTGTTGTTACCTGTCCAACACCCGCTGCGAGTGGCCGAGGAGTTCGCACTCCTAGACCTTTTGAGTGATGGAAGAGCTCAGCTCTCAGTCGGCCGAGGCTACGACGCTCGGGAGTATGACGCGTTCGGCGTGGACTTTGCTCAAAGCCATGAAATTTTCTTTGAAGGCCTGGATATTATCAAGGAAGCCTGGAGTAACGACGTGTCATCGTACCAGGGAGTCCATTATCAGTTTCCTGAGGTTGAAGTGTTGCCTCGGCCAGTCCAGCAGCCGTACCCGCCCATCTACGTCGCTTGCTTCAGTGAACCCACCCTGCGGCATGCTGCTCGTGCTGGGTTCGATGTCATCTTCGCGCCGTTTGCCGCAGCGATGATGTTCGGCAGCTTGCAGAACGCTGTTCAGGAGTTCAAACGGGAATCCGAGGCAGCTGGGCATGTGGGCCGAAAGGTGATGTGCTCCTATTTCGTGAACGTGACCTTCGACGAACGAGAGACTCTCGAGACAAAAGAAAGGCTACTCTATTATTTCCACGGGATACTTCCGGCATTTCCGGCAGACCGGGCCACTGCACCGCAGCACATCCGGTACTTCGTGGATATCGTTGAGCGCATGCGTAGCATGACCACTAACGATCTGGGAGAGCGGAGCATAATCACCGGTAGTCCTGATGATTGCATAAAAGTGCTGAAGGATTGCGAGGCAGCTGGTATAGAAGAGGTTATCCTATACTTCGGATTCGGCGGGTGGAGCCACCCGGATACCATGACATCTATGGAGCGGGTAGCCAAAGAGATATTACCGTATTTTGACTAATCGGTTATGGACCGTCCTCCAGCTGGAGGAGGAGCTGTCTCAAACCGGTTTATTTAGGTTCAGAGGATAAGGAGTTTGTACCATGCGGGTTATATCCTGGAATGTAAACGGTCTTAGAGCCGCGCATAAAAAAGGGTTTCTAGACTGGTTCAACGGCGAAAGCCCTGACATCATGTGTCTTCAGGAAACCAAAGCACATGAAGAGCAACTGCCCGAAGAAATCAGGTCCATATCTGGCTACAACTCTTACTTCTCCACTCCTGAGAAGAAGGGCTATAGCGGAGTCGGACTCTACGCCAAGAAGGCTCCTGAGAACGTTCAGTTCGGGTTCGGTGACCGGTTCGACAGCGAAGGACGGACAATAATCGCCGACTTTGGCGATTTCGTGCTGTTCAACATCTATTTCCCCAACGGCAAGCGTTCGGCTGAGCGTCTGAAGTACAAAATGGATTTTTACGACGCTTTTCTGGCTTACGCCGAAAAGACGAAGAAGAGCGGCAAACATGTTGTGGTGTGCGGCGATGTTAACACCGCGCATAAGGAGATAGACCTAGCCCGACCTAAAGAGAATGTGAAAGTTTCTGGGTTTCTACCAGAAGAGAGGGCTTGGATGGACGAGTTCCTGGGAAAAGGCTACAAGGACACTTTGCGTATATTCAATCAGGAGCCCGGCAATTATTCCTATTGGGACCAGATGACCAAGGCCAGAGACCGAAATGTAGGTTGGCGCATCGACTACTTCTTCGTGGACCAAGACTTCACCGACCGCCTCACCGGGGCCTTTATCCTGTCAGATGTTATGGGCTCGGATCACTGCCCTGTAGGCATAGAAATCAGCTGAGTTGCCGCTACGAATGTCCCTAATTCAGATGCTATACTAGGCCTCACCTTGCCTCGACACCGATATATCTGGATGCTTTTTTATGAAAGAACAAGTTGAAGTCTTCTTCCATTCTCAACAACCATATGTCCACGTACGAGAAGAAGACCTAGAGAAATATGATTCAGGACGCCTTGGTTTCCCAAACAGCTATTTCGACCCCCAAAAAGCCCACACGCTCTACAACCAATACCACGAACAATACGTTCTAGCAGACGAGGCGGGGCTCGACGGGATCATGACCAACGAACACCATGCTTCTTATTGGAATATGAAGCCATCGGCTAACATCGACGCCGCCGTGATAAGTCGGCTTACCAAGAAGGTGCGTATCGCCATTCTAGGCAACATAATCCCTATCAACGACCCGGTACGCATGGCCGAAGAATTAGCGATGCTAGACTGCTACTCCCACGGCCGACTGATCTCCGGATTCGTGCGCGGGGGAGCCGTTGAGACACTTCAGGCCGGGATATCCCCGACAGAGAACAGAGACCGTTTCGAAGAGGCTCATAACCTGATTATCAAATGCTGGACTGAACCAGGACCTTTCAGGTTCGAAGGCCAATATTATCAACGACGAGTGGTGAACCCTTGGGTACTGCCGTTCCAAAAACCACACCCTCCGGTCTGGTTCCCCGGAGGTAGCAGCCCGGAAAGCGTGATCTGGGCAGCCCAGCATCAATATGCCTACATGAATCTGGGCGCTTTGATCGGCCTGACCCAAGAACTGAAACAGGTCTATATCGACACTGCCAAAGAGGTTGGCTTTACTCCAGGCCCGAAACACTTTGGCTATCAAGTGCGGGCCCTGGTTGCCGACACCGATGAAAAAGCGCAGGAGATAGGCAGAGGCTTCCTTTGGGCTCAGCAACACCGCATGCGTGGACCCGTCGAACACGTTGACCCACCAGGATACCAATCCCGGGTCGCTAGTCAGATGTCTACCCGACGACTGGGAGGCGGCGGAGGTCCTCCAATGACCTACCAGGATCTACAAGATGTGAACGCCGTGGTGGTGGGAAGCCCTGAGACTGTGATTGCCAAATTGAAGGACACCGTTCAGAAGCTCAGCCCGGGTTATTTGATACTGATTGGCAGCGACGGCAATATTCCCCATAAAGATGTTATGCGCTCTTTAGAACTGCTAGGCGGAGAGGTCGTTCCTGCGCTACATGAAGTGGAACTCCAGCCATACACATAGATGCCCGAAGATTACGCTGGCGGAAACACTCAAGAATACCCATAGGAAATCGATTCGATGTCGGTAAACGCCAAGATACAACAGGCAGCCCAATCCCTAGCCAGTCAGCACGTGACAAGACAGCTATATTCCCTAGAAGACCGATTGATGCCCATAGACATCGATGAAGCGTACCTGATCCAACGGGAATACCAGAGGCATATCTCTGAAGAACAAGGGGCCGTAGCTGGCTATAAGTTGGCGATGACAACGGCCGCTCTCCAAGCTGCCAATGGGGTCAGCGAACCTTGCCTAGGGTTGATATTGGAAGGCAATATTCGACAATCTCCTTGCACACTAGCAGCGGCCGATTTCGTACAACTTGGCATCGAGTGCGAGGTGGCGGTACGACTGGGCGTCGACCTCTTAGCAGCTGGTGCACCATATGACCGCGGAGTTGTATCAGAGGCTGTAGATTCATTGTCTACGGCCTTCGAAGTAATCGATATTAGGCGCGCCCCAGGAACGGACGCAAAGACGCAGTTCATTACCGGAGTCGCCGCCAACGTCTACAACGAAGGCGTGGTCCTCGGTCAAGCGGTTACAAGCTGGCGCGATCTTGACCTTCAGGCTGCCTACGGGTCTATGACCATCAATGGTGAGATGGTAGGAGACGGCCATGGTTCGGATGTCATGGGTCATCCGCTGGAACCACTTGCCTGGTTGGCCAATAAATTGGCAGAACAAGGCTTGGGATTATCCGCGGGAATGGTAATCATTACCGGTAGTATCGTGTCGCCAAAGCCCCTAAAAGCCGGTGACTCAGCCTCCATAATGATTGAAGGATTGGGTGGCGCAGATATTAACGTCATATAATCGAGATTCCACGTACTTAACTCTTAGAAACAAGACACCAAGGAAAGTAACTTAATGGTGGTAGCCGCTGAAAGGGCTCAGATGGACCCGAAGGGACTCGGCTGGGTCGAAGAATTATTCAATCAGCAAATCGAGTCCGGGGTCCATCCGGGAGCGGCGCTGGCTGTCTACCGTCACGGGCTACTAGTTTTAGACCTCCACGGTGGTCTGGCTGATCGAGATTTAGGGACACCAGTGGCAGAAGACACCATGTTTGTTCTCTTTTCCTCCACAAAAGCTGTCACTTCGGCCTGCCTCCATATCCTTTGGGAGAGAGGGAAGTTCGACTGGGACGACACCGTAGCATCTCACTGGCCTGGGTTCGGCCAGAAGGGGAAAGAAGACGTCACGATCAAACATGTTATGACCCATGAATCTGGATTTCCGGACACTCCAAGCCATATGACCTGGGACCGCTGGCACGATTGGGAAGCAGCGGTCGAGGCCATGGAGCAGATTCCACTGGACTACAAGCCAGGCCGTGTGATTGCTTATCATCCTCGTAATTTTGGTTGGGTCGTTGGTGAGTTGGTACGCAGGATAGATGGCAGGCCTATTGACCAATTCATTAGAGAGGAGATTACCGGTCCACAAAAGATCGATGAGTTCCATTTAGGAATAAACCCGTCAATGGAGAGTCGGGTGTCGAAACTGCATGCAATGGAAGACTGCGATCGCACGAGTCAAGTGACTATCTATAACCGCCCTGAGGTCCACACCGCTGTGCTACCGGCTGGTGGTGGCATCGCCACCGCGCGGGGGTTAGCACGGTTCTATGCCATGATGGCCAGCGGAGGAACTCTGGATGGCGTGACCACCTTAAAACCGGAAACTGTGGCTGCCGTGACGGTTCAGCAGTCAGAAGGACTAGACCACAGCCTAGACCGCCAGGTTAAACGCTCCATGGGGCTATCATTGGGCGACCCCCGTTCGGCAGAGCCTGGCAATGAAGACATAC
>Ga0209034_10001342_pt1 | contig 11985 bp, 9 predicted proteins | sample MarorgKNORR_S2LV_2_FD_188219 | JGI IMG/M metagenome (GOLD analysis project Ga0209034, IMG submission 188219) | Marine microbial communities from the Southern Atlantic Ocean, analyzing organic carbon cycling - 250m_A/KNORR_S2/LV (SPAdes) (version 2) | ecosystem: Environmental > Aquatic > Marine >...
AGACCCAGGAACAAGTCGCTATTATTGGTATTCAGTACAGTTTGTAAATACCGGAAATTAAAGGGGCTATCCTTCATCTCTCAATCGAAGATTATTTTGGATAATTAGGTTCCGAACTTCATCTACATAATTATTACCACGTTCTGAGTAACGATCTAGCCCGTAGGCCAATCCCATGGGATCAAGTCTTCCCTGACGACCTCGCATGACAGCCCTCACCTCTCTTAAGTACCGGTAGGACGGATGACTATTAATATTCAAAATATAGGCCTGGACCGACCGTTCTACGGATGTGAAACTTTTTACTTCGTGGGTTGCTCCGCTGCGACGCTCAGCCGGCACGATGCCGCAGCCCTTCTTGTAACACCATTGCCCGAACAGATTATTCCCCTCTAGTGCAAATCTAGAAGTCCCCCAAGCAGATTCATTAGCCGCTTGAGCTAGTGCAAGGGAAACAGGTATAACGTCAACCCGCAAAATTAACTCGTTGATGATGTCCTGGTCACTAGCAAATTGACTTAATTCCATACGATAGGCTTCAGCTAGACTCAATACCCAACGCCTTTCTCTGGGACTAAAGGTAAGACCGCTGTTTGAAATATCAGCGTAGGATTCCAACTCTTTACGTAGCGCCTCTATCGTCGTGTTCTCCGCTACAATGTAGTCCTGCAGGTAATCCAAAAACTGTTGTTTCTTTACTGCGACACTTTGTATAGAGGTAAAATCTGGGAATACGTTAACCGGGTCATGATCATTGACTAACTCAGGATCAACAGGATCCTCAGAACTCAAAAACTGCAAACCTAAAATCAGGCAGACACTAACCACAATCAGACTAGTGAGAGACACTAATAGGGGCCTGTGAATGTTATCGAGCAAATTCTTCATAAGAATATTAGCTAACCATTTTATCAAAAAGCCGTTCTTTCCATCCCTTAAAACGCAACCCCATGTGTACGAGATGTAGTAACACGTATTGAAATTGTTGCCAGTTCTCTCAAGTCATTGAGAACTATGCTAATTCAACTGTATATCGACCGAATTCAGCATAACACAAGAAAGCATACTTCATTATATCCTGCGTCTGAAAGAATGAAATGATCGTGGTTCAAAATGTAGGCACAACAACCTAATTCAGTAATTTGCGAAATGATAAATTAGTGTATAGCTAAATTTTTATGTAGGCTCGTGTTTACTACCACCCAGGCAATCTGGCGATGCCGGACTATTGTGATGACGCTCTTCCCATTCTTGTTGTGAATAGAGATGTAAAGCTAACGCATGAACGCCGGTGTTTAACTCTTCGGTTAACAGCTTATATACATATTGATGACGCTTTACGCGAGAGAGATCTGTGAAATACTCCGATACTACAGTCACCTTAAAGTGCGAGTCTCTTGCAGGCCCTCCATGCATGTGGCTTTCATTTTCGACTTTCAACACACTAGGGGTTAGCTTTTCCCCAATTTTTGAGTAGATAATGGATTCGGTAATTGATTGTTTTTCCATACTCGATATTTTATGTAAATAACAGTTAAGCAAAATATAAATGTAACCTGATTATAACGCGAAGTCGCGTAGTAAAGATCGGTATTCTACTAAGTTAAGTTAAGTTAAGTTAAGTTAAGTTAAGTTAAGTTAAGTTAAGTTAAGTTAAGTTCCATTATTTACCTGAGAAGGCCCTTGATGAATATTTCTTGGTACCCAGGGCATATGCACCAAAACCGCAGGGCATTAGACAAGCTCTTGCAACAGGTCATCGCCGTTATAGAAGTGCTGGATGCCCGTGCACCTAAAGTCACCACCAACCCGATATTTTCAGAAACTTATCGAAATAAACCCTGCATCAAAATCCTTTGTAAAGCCGACCTAGCTAATCCAGAAGCAACCACCAAATGGCAAAATTATTTCAATACTCAACCAAATACAGTGTGCCTAACTAGTGCGCTCGAAAGCACAGTGACCAAAAAACTACTGTTACAAGCTGTTAAGCGTGTAGTGGACAGAAAAAGCATAAGAAGTGAGTCTAAGCACGATCTCGTGATAATCGGTATTCCCAATGTGGGGAAATCAACATTGTTAAATAAATTGGCTAAGCGGAAGCTAGCCAAAACCGGTAACGAACCAGCATTGACTCGCTCACAACAGCGCATAAGACTGGACGATTCTTGGCATCTAATCGACACGCCCGGAATACTGTGGCCAAAGCTGGAGAATCAGGATAAGGCTTTTGTACTCGCTATGCTTGGCAGTATTCGTAATACAGCATTCGAAACGGAGGAAATAGGTTGGTTTGCTGCTGAGTTGTTACTTGCTCATTTCAGGACTAAGTTAATAACCCGTTATGGATTATCTGTGCAGATCAGAACTCCCGATCAGCTTCTCCTATTCATAGCGCAAACTAGAGGGGGAATTTCAAAAGGAACCCGACCCAACTTCCATAAAGCTTCTGAAACGTTACTAAATGATATACGCTCGGGTAAACTAGGCCCCCTAAGCCTGGAGCATGCCCCTGGCTGAGAGCATTTCCCAATAAAAAGAGTTAAGGACAGCACCAAATCATGGTAGACGCTAATACTCTCGAACAACATGAGCATTCATCTGGCTCATTGCCGGCTAACTTACATTCTGCTTTTAAATGGCACTGTAGCGAACATATACCGTCGCTAAATATCGTCATGGAAAAATATGTTCATAAGATTACTGGCGCTGTTCATTACCATCTAGCTAGTAAAAACACAGAGAATGTATTCTTGGTAGCTTTCAGAACAGTACCCGGCGACTCAAGCGGTGTAGCACATATCTTAGAACACACTGCGTTATGCGGAAGTGAGAAATATCCTGTTCGCGATCCATTCTTTATGATGATTCGTCGTTCGTTGAACACTTTTATGAATGCCTTTACAAGCAGCGATTGGACAGCTTATCCATTTGCCAGCAAGAATCGAAAAGACTTTAACAATCTTTTAAGTGTATACCTTGACGCAGCATTCTTTTCGCGGTTACACAAACTAGATTTTGCTCAAGAAGGTCACCGACTAGAATTTGCAGAACCCAATAACCCCAGTAGTGAGCTTTTATATAAAGGAGTGGTTTATAACGAAATGAAAGGCGCCATGAGCTCCACAAATAGTGTCTTATGGCAAACTATGAGCAAACACCTATTCCCAACGACGACCTATCACTATAACAGTGGTGGTGAACCAGAACATATCCCTGAACTGAGTTATGAAGACCTTATCAATTTTTACAAAACCCATTACCACCCGAGCAACGCTGTATTTATGACTTATGGTGATATTCCAGCCAATGAACATCATCTCGTATTTGAAGAGCTAGCTCTTTCTCGATTCGAGCAACTCGACGTAAATATAGAAGTTAAGGACGAAAAGCGTTACCTAGCACCCATAAAAGTCGAAGAAACTTACGCCTCAGATAGTAGTAATCCTGATAAGTGTCATATTGTTCTGGGGTGGCTGCTCGGAAACAGCACTGACTTATCAGAGTTATTCAGATACCAGCTACTCTCTAGCGTATTGCTAGATAACAGTAGTAGTCCACTATTAAAAGCGCTGGAAACGTCCAAGCTCGGAAATGCACCTTCTCATATGTGTGGCCTTGAAGACTCCAACCGTGAAGCAAGCTTTATGGCTGGCCTACAAGGCTGTGCTTCCGCAGCTAGCGCAGAGGTCGAAGCTCTTGTACTAGATACACTAAAATCCGTGGTAGCCGGTGATTTGCCTCAAGCACTGGTGGAAGCCGCCTTGCATCAACTAGAATTAAATCAGAGAGAGATCTCCGGCGACAGCTATCCCTACGGCCTACAATTAATTCTCACAGGACTATCTACTGCGGTTCATCGGGGTGATCCCATTAAGTTACTGAATATCGAGCCAGTGTTGGCCGAATTGCGCGATGCAATTAAAGATATAGAGTTTATTCCGAACCTAATTAAGGAACTATTGTTAGACAATACTCACCGCGTTTTGCTAACTCTCAAACCCGACCCAAAGCTAGACGAGCGGAAAATAAACGCAGAAAAGCAAAAACTTAAAAATATTAAGGCAGCCTTGTCTGCCTCCAGTATTGATCAAATCATTGAGCAAACTCAAGCGCTCGCTAATCGCCAATCACAGCACGATGACCCCGATGTATTGCCTAAAGTTACATTGGCAGATGTCCCAGCCAAAATTATGGAACCTTCTCGCGAAAGCGATCATCTGGCCAAATCAAATGCACCCTTAAGCTACTACGGCCAAGGCACCAATGGACTGAGCTATCAGCAAGTCGTCGTTGATTTGCCTAAATTAAATTCCGAGTTTACAAACATTCTTCCTCTGTATACTAGTTGCTTGACGGAGTTTGGTATCGGACAAAATAGCTATGAGGAAGTACAAGCTTGGCAAGCTCAAGTTAGCGGTGGCATCAGTTGTTTTAGTAGTATTCGAAGTGGCCAAGATGATGTTCAACAAACCAAGGCCTTCTTAACCATTTCCTCTAAATCCCTGGCATCAAACCACAAAGAGATGTCAAGCCTGCTATTTAAAACTATTTCGGCGGTCAGGTTCGACGAAAAAAAGCGCCTCAACGAACTTCTCGAACAGCTTTATACAAGTAAAATGGCCAGCATCACGGGACAGGGACACAGTTTGGCGATGATTCTTGCTTCCAGTAAGATGGGCGCCAACGCCCACCTAACGCATTGTTTTGGAGGTTTAGAGGGAATTCGCCGATTGAAGAAACTCCGCGATAAACTTGAGTCCAAAAGCACAATAGCACATCTACTCACACAGTTTGCAGAGCTTCATGAAATGATCTGCAATGCTCCGCGACAGTTTTTACTCATTGGTGAACCTGAGTTAAAGGACTCTCTTATCGCCGATATAAATAAAACTTGGTCGGATTGGGAGAGCCCTAAACAGGGCTCTGTTTTTAGCTTAACGCCAATTAGAAACCGCGTGCTCGAGGCGTGGACAACCTCAACTCAGGTAAATTTCTGCGCAAAGGCTTATCCGACGGTACCAGCATCACACGAAGACAATGCGGTGCTTCATGTTCTTGCTGGCTTTATGCGAAATGGCTACTTACACCGTGCTATAAGAGAACAAGGCGGGGCATATGGTGGTGGGGCCGGTCAGGATGCCAATTCAGCTTCATTTCGGTTCTTCTCCTACCGCGACCCAAGAATAAATGAAACTTTAGATGATTTTGACCGTGCGCTGGAATGGGCAGTCTCCGGGAAACACCAGAATTACCAGCTTGAAGAAGCCATACTAGGGGTAATTGCTATTATGGATAAGCCTTCATCACCTGCTGGAGAAGCAAAGCAGTCCTTCTACAATAACTTATTCGGCCGTACGCTAGACCAAAGAATAAAGTTTAGGCAACGTGTACTGGCTACGACGCTTGATGATCTAAGAGGTGCAGCATCCCAGTATTTCGATCCGGTGAAATCTAGCATAGGGGTGATTACAAATAAGGAAACGGTTGGATCTCTGACGAACTCCGACATAGAAATAATAAATTTATAATAAAAACAGCTACTTAAAAAATTTAATTGATTTATTTTGATCTCTTGGGAATCAGTAAAATATTTAAGTTGCAACGGAACTTAATTTTCAAGGCGCAGTCTCAGTTAGTGTAGATAAAATTCAGACAAAGTTATAAATTTTGTTTAGTTTATCTCTCCCTTGATAGTATTTTAAACCCAACTCCGCTGGTGTTGGGTTTTTTTTCGGACCGAATTTTCTCAACCCGCATAGCAACAACCTTACTTGCTTCTCCCTAACGTATTAAAATGAATTTGATTAATTTTAACGTAAGGGATCTAGTATAATTCGTATAGATCTTGCCTCCACCCTAATTCTTAATCTAACAATTCCCTGCCATAATTTACTTACAATTAGGCGACATTTCTCTATACTAGGGCCGCCGGAAGGACTAGGCCCCATAACACATCCAGGGGTTATGCCGTAGCGATCATTTATGTAGCAATGAGCATTAAGAAATAGGCCTCACGGCCGCTAGTAGTAGTGGTTACCTTTGCTAGTTATACGGTGACCAAACCCACGTAGTCATTGAGGTAGCAGTAGACATTAAGAAATGAAACCCACCAATATTGCTGACCCAAACTACTTTCATAAAGTAGTTGATTGTCAGTGGGCATGCCCTGCCCATACTCCCGTCCCGGAATACATCAGGCTTATCGCCGAAAAGCGGTATACCGATGCCTATATGATTAACTGGCAATCAAATGTATTTCCCGGCATTCTCGGTCGAACCTGCGATCGGCCCTGCGAGCCGGCTTGCCGTCGTACGCGTGTCGAAGAGGAGCCCGTTGCGATTTGTCGCTTAAAACGCGTAGCAGCCGACTTTAAGTCAGATATCAAAGACCGTCTACCAGCTATTCCAAAAAAGAAAAACGGTAAGCACATAGCCTTAATAGGAGCCGGACCTGCCTCGCTTACCGTTGCTCGTGACTTATTGCCTCTAGGATACGAAATAACACTGTTTGATCGGGACAAGAAAAGCGGTGGAGCGATGCGTACTCAAATCCCTAGATTCAGGCTCCCAGTAGAGGTCTTAGAAGAAGAGTTGCATTACATCCTTGACATGGGAATCAACTGCCGGTTTGGCGAAGAAATCACTAGCATGAAAGCATTACTACAAGAAAATTTCGACGCTATATTTGTTGGCACTGGTGCCCCATTAGGGAAAAGACTGGACTTACCCGGACACAAAGAAGCTAAAGATAACATTCATACCGGGATTGAATGGCTGGCTAATGTAGCGTTCGAGCATGTCTCTTCGATAGGAAAACGTGTATTGGTCCTCGGTGGCGGAAATACAGCTATGGACTGTTGCCGAACATCTAAACGCATAGGTGGTAAGGACGTAACGGTAGTTGTAAGAAGCGGTTTTGATGAAATGAAAGCTTCGCCATGGGAGATCGAAGACGCCATGAATGAGGACATTCCAGTCCTGAATTTTCATGTGCCTAAGCGTTATATCTTGGAAAACGGCAAGCTGGCTGCCATGGAGTTTGAGAAAGTACGTAAGGAGTATGATGAAAACGGTCGTCGTTTACTTATTCCAACAGGAGAAGATCCTGTCATACTTCCTTGTGATGATGTTATCTGCGCTATTGGTCAAGATAATAGCTTCCCCTGGATAGAAAAAGAAACCGGCATCGAATTTGATAAATGGGAATTACCTGTACTCGATAAGCAGACCTATCAGTCAACCCATAAAAAAGTATTTTTCGGTGGAGACGCAGCATTGGGTCCGGACAATATTATTACAGCTGTGGCTCACGCACACGAAGCCGCTCTTTCTATCCGTTTGCTTTGCGACAACCAAGATATTTCTGTCAGACCTGACCCGCACACCACCTTAGACAGCCAAAAGATGGGGATTCATCAATGGTCTTATGATAATGACATAAGTAACGACGAACGTTACATAGTGCCTCATGCTGCCAAGGAAAAAACCCTTAAAGACTTAAATATGGAAGTGGAATTAGGTTTCGATCCCGAGCTCGCTTTAGCAGAAACGATGCGTTGCCTTAACTGTGATATACAGACTGTATTTACCGATCAACTATGTATCGAGTGTGACGCCTGTGTTGATATCTGCCCGACTGACTGTATTACGTTTACAAAAAACGGTGAAGAAAATGAATTACGCCAACGATTGATGGCTCCCGCAGAAGATCTGGATCAGGATATTTACGTTTCTGATGTCTTGACAACTGGCCGCATAATGGCAAAAACCGAAGACCTATGTCTACACTGCGGGCTTTGCGCTGAGCGCTGCCCCACCAATGCATGGGATATGCGTAAGTACCTATTTGATACTGCCAAGGCTGTTGACGCATGCCAGAGTTAATCTCCGTTCCCACTCCCGCAAAAATACAACCTATAACAAAAATAAATAATTTTGTTGTAAAGTTTGCGAATGTCAATGGCTCTGGTTCCGCCAGTGCCAATAATATGTTCGCTAAGTCAGTTTTCCGTATGGGAATACCGATGAGCCCTCACAATATTTTCCCCTCCAATATTCAGGGATTGCCAACCTGGTACGAGGTGCGAATTAGTGAGGATGGCTATCTAGGCCGACGTGACAATGTAGACCTCATGATTGCTATGAATGAACAGACTATCGAAGAAGATATCAACACTGTGGTACCGGGGGGTTATGTGCTTTATGACTCATCCAAAGCTTTAGCAAACAGGCTCATACGTGAAGATGTAAACTACCTGCCTATCCCGCTCAAAGACATTTGCTTACGGGAGTTTCCTAATCCAACGCAACGTCAACTCTTCAAAAATATTGTCTACGTTGGCGCGTTGGCTGCTCTTCTTAATATTGATTTTAAGATACTGACAGCCATGGTAAGTGATCAATTTCGAGGCAAGGAGAAGTTAATTCTTCCTAACATCCATGCTCTGGAGTTAGGTCATCAATATGCCAGTGATAATTTTAAGTGCCCTCTTCGCCTGCGTCTCAAACGTAGCAATAAGAACAAAGGTAAAATATTAATGGATGGCAACACAGCTGTCGGGTTAGGCTGCGTTTATGGGGGCGCCACAATAGCCTCATGGTACCCAATAACACCTTCGACCTCAGTAGTTGATAGCTTTGGCAAATATTGCAAGCGACTTCGTATAGACCCTGGTACAGGAAAGAAGAAATACTCTATTATCCAAGCTGAAGATGAATTGGCCGCTATTGGCATCGCAATTGGCGCCGGTTGGAATGGAGCACGCGCGTTTACAGCTACCAGCGGGCCCGGTGTATCGTTAATGCAGGAGTTTCTGGGACTAGCATATTTTTCAGAAGTTCCCGTAGTACTGTTTAATATACAACGGGTTGGCCCATCCACAGGGATGCCCACACGTACCCAGCAAGGTGACCTGTTAAGTTGCGCCTATGCATCCCATGGAGATACTAAACATATTCTATTATTTCCAGCTACCCCTAAAGAATGTTTCGAGTACGCCGCTGATTCGTTCGACATTGCTGATCGCCTACAGACTCCAGTTATAGTCATGAGCGACCTGGAACTGGGAATGAACGAGCAAATTTGTGACCAACTTGTATGGGACGACAAACGCGTATATGACCGAGGTAAAGTATTAACTTCCGATCAGTTAGAGGAGATAGAGGACTATGGCCGCTATCAAGACGTTGATGCTGACGGCATCCCGTACCGCACCTATCCCGGTACCAATGCAAACAAAGGTAGTTATTTTACGCGAGGAAGCTCGCATGATGCTAATGCTGCATATACAGAAGATGGAAACGTTTATGCTGAAGTTATGGATCGTTTGGCTCGTAAATTTAAAACAGCGTTGACTTATTTACCTGAGCCTGAAATTTCAGACATGAAAAAAGAAAAGCTAGGTATTGTTTTTATCGGTAGTACTAACATTGTAATCCAAGAGGTGCTTGACGATCTTGGTAAGAAAGATCTCTCTCTGGACACCATGTGCATTAAGGCATTCCCATTCCATAAAAGTGTAAAAACTTTTATTGATAACCACGACCTTGTATATGTTATTGATCAAAACCGTGATGCGCAATTGAAAAGCCTTTTAAAGTTAGAAAGCAATATTAGTGAAGAAAAAATGCTCTCTATAAAAAACTATAACGGCGTCCTTATAACTGCTGAAATCATTAAACAGGCGATATTAGGTTCAATATCTAATCCACTGAAAACCAGTGAAGCCCCGGCTTAACCGAAAACAGAACCCCGGAGAAACCGTGAGTTACATTAACAAGCCTAAATTTAAACACCCACAGTTAAAAACCAATGAGCTTGGGCTAACGCGAAGAGACTATGAGGGCACACTCACGACCCTTTGCGCGGGTTGTGGTCATGACTCGATCAGTGCCGCGATTATTCAAGCGGCTGCTGATATGGCGCTTGAACCTCACAGAGTAGCCAAAATATCCGGAATTGGCTGTTCATCTAAGATCCCCTCCTACTTTTTGAGTAAGTCTCATGGCTTTAATTCCGTGCATGGTCGCATGCCCTCTGTTGCTACTGGCGCTAATATCGCTAATAAGGACCTGGATTACGTTGGTATTTCAGGCGATGGTGACAGCGCCTCCATAGGGCTTGGCCAGTTCTGCCACATCGTCAGACGAAGAATTAATATGCTGTATATCGTCGCCAATAATGGTACTTACGGTCTGACTAAGGGACAATTATCCGCAACAGCAGATCTAGGATCCAAAACCAAGTCGGGAGAAGAAAGCCTCTACGATAATATTGACATGGCTACCTTGGCTATCGAGTTGGGTGCGAGTTTCGTTGCTCGCAGTTTTTCTGGAGATAAACAGCAACTTATCCCTCTTATTCAAGCCGGCCTGAAGCACAAAGGATTTGCTTTTATCGATATAGTGTCTCCCTGTGTAACCTTTAATAACACTGACTTTTCCACGCATGGCTATAAGAATACCTGGGAAAACTATATAGCCCTCAGTGAAGTTGACTTTGTCCCCATGCGAGAAGAAATTACTACAAGCTATTCAGCTGGCAAAGAAAAGGAGATTACACTGCACGATGGCTCAGTAATACATCTTCAAAAGACAAGCAGTAACTACGACCCTTATGATAAAGAAAATGCGCTACATCATATAAATAAGCACAAGAAACAAGGCCAAATAGCAACAGGTTTGCTTTATATAAACCAATCCACGTCAGACCTTCATGAGTTACAAGATACGGTAGACAAACCCTTCAATACCCTAGGCAATCACGATCTCTGTCCCGGGAATGAAGTACTCACCGATATTAATGAAACATTTCGATAGCCGCTATCAATACCTCTGAGTCTTTATAAGTTCATAAGCTGCTTTAATGTCTTGAGTTTTCCGCGTAGCAATTTCAATCATTTCTTCTGGCATACCCTTGGCCACTAGTTTATCAGGATGGTGCTGGTTCATTTGTTTTCGGTAGGCTTTTTTAAGTTCCGAAAGGGTAACCCCTGGGCCCGACCCAAGTAACTCATATGCCGCGATTAATTTATCTTCAACAGAAACTTGATCAATAAAATTTGCTTGCCCCGTCAACCGAGCAATTAACTCATTAAACTGCTTCTGTGAGTAACCCAGGTCCCTCGCAATGCTTTCGAGTTTATCCTGCTCTCCGGGGTCAAACCGACCGTCAGCAAAAGCAACAGAAATAATGATTTCAAGAAATATTTGTATCAGATTGCGGCGTCGAAAACTCTCTCTTTTAAACTGAGCCAATACCTCATGGACCGGGAAATCCTCTTTTTTTCCCTCATTAAATAAATTAATCGCAACTGTTTTCTGCCTGGCAGTTAGACGCATCTGACGCATAACCTTTTCTGCCATTGCGATTTCATCTTTTGTTACTCTGCCATCGGACTTTGCGATATAACCCATAATCGCAAAAGTTGTTGTGAAAAAGACTGGCTGAACTCTCTCCGTGGCACCTAGACTGAGTGAATCATCAAAGTTTATAGCATCCAATCCACCATCAAAGTAATTCCCCAGCGCAGCTCCAAGTAAGGCGCCTAGAGGTCCCCCCATCATAAACCCGAATGTACCGCCAACAACTTTACCCCACCAAGTCATGATATATAGTTCCCGTTATGCAAGGAGAAACAATTTAACTCGTCAGAAAAAGGTTTGCTTGTTAACAAGGGGTTATCTTGCTCGCTAACTAATAAGTCTCTGGAACCAGGTTTTTTCCAATTCCAATCTGCAGCCAGCTAGTTGTGAAGAAAATCTGTTGAAATTAGATTGTACTAGGTTTGCTGCGTCGACTAGCCAAGGTTTTTCTATATAACTTTTTTGCCGATAACCACCGTTACCTTCGTGGTACGCATAATAGAGGGAACGAGCATCATTGGATGCGATGCTATTTATACGAGTCGACCGCGCGTTATACCAAGCAACAAAATCAACGGCATCATCAAATTCGCTGCGAGAGGCACTACGATTGCCCGA
>Ga0209034_10001351_pt1 | contig 11947 bp, 9 predicted proteins | sample MarorgKNORR_S2LV_2_FD_188219 | JGI IMG/M metagenome (GOLD analysis project Ga0209034, IMG submission 188219) | Marine microbial communities from the Southern Atlantic Ocean, analyzing organic carbon cycling - 250m_A/KNORR_S2/LV (SPAdes) (version 2) | ecosystem: Environmental > Aquatic > Marine >...
ACAAGCGCATCCATAAATGAATTATTCTGAAACTCTTTGTGAGTGTAATACTCATCAATCCAACCGATAAATTCCAATATATCAGTATCATTGAGTTGATCAAAAATACCAAAAACGGTTTCGGCTTTATTATCATAATACCACTGAGTTAATTCACTGTAGCTAATCTCTCTTTTAAGGGCATCATATGTTTCATAGACTTGGGTCATATATGAGAACAAATATATTTCTTTTTCTTGTTGGTTAAGTGTCGTCCAATATATGGCAATCAGATTACGCTCTGTTTCCTTAGTCTCTTGTGCGAGTGCTAATGTAGCTGGAAATAAACATAATGAAATAAAACAAGTACAGGTAATAATAGAGATTTTGATTTTATTATTCATGATACTTTGTCTGGATTTCAACCCTTGAACATACGATAAAAGCTACCAATTTGGAAAACTGGTTTTACTGAGTATTTTGTTATTTTTCATTCCTCTAATTCAACCCAATCACCATTTTCTTTTATCAAATTGATTAGAGCATCTACAGCTTTTTCAGAAGGAATATTTTTTTCTACTACCTCGTAACCCTTGTAAAGAGAAATTTGACCTATACCTGTTCCAACATACCCATAATCAGCATCTGCCATTTCTCCCGGTCCATTTACGATACAGCCCATAACACCTATTTTTACACCTTTAAGGTGGCTAGTCCTTGATCTAATTTTTCCGGTTATTTCCTGCAAATCAAATAATGTCCGGCCACAAGAAGGACATGAAATATATTCTGTTTTTGAAATACGCGTCCGGGCAGCTTGTAATATTCCAAAACAAGTCTGTGTAATCAAATTGATAGGTTTATCTGCTATTAACCAGATACCATCACCAAACCCATCTATCAACAATGATCCTAAATCCGTCGCAGTAAATAATTGAAATTCATCTTTTGTGCTGGCATTATAATCTCTACGAATGATAATGGGTACATCCCAATTAGTATTAATTATTTCAAAGAAAGCTCGACGCTGCTCAGCAATCCCATGTTTATTTGCAGTGTCAATTACCAACACAATTGCCTGTTTATTCTTTAACGTATATAGTTCTGGCCTGAAGCAATCTGACAGTGATATACTAACAAAATTAATTGCACCACCTGAACCTGTATATTTTAAGTAATCATCCAATGAAAATAATGGCAAAGTCTGGTCTTTTTTTTGCCAAGCATTTTCGTCTTGGATCACATTAAGCGTACCAGGCAATTCAAAACTCAGTTGTCCTTTCCCGATATAAACGAAATCCGCTGCTTGTTCACTTATTGTCCATTTATCAAGGCTTTCAGAATAAATGTATCCCGCATCTATTAAATCTTCTGGTATTAATTTATTGATAGCAGATAAATCAATTATTACCCGCGGTACATTATTACCACCTATGTTCCCTGCCGAAATTGTGGATCTTCTGGTATAATCATAGGGTCGAAAAGGAGGATTTTTGATAGATATTATTTCAGAATGACTGTTACGTGTACTGTATCTTTGCACTAGCTGTTGAGCTACTGGGATTTCCAATTCAGGGTCTTCGGTTAAGGACACACGGATTGTATCGCCGATACCGTCTTCCAATAAACTGCCAATACCAATAGCAGATTTAATTCGGCCGTCTTCTCCTTCACCCGCTTCTGTAACCCCAAGGTGTAACGGGTAATTCATCCCTTCTTGTCTCATCATGGCAACTGCCAAGCGATATGCTTGTACCATGACCTGGGTATTACTGGCTTTCATTGATAGTATCAGATCATGATAATCAAATTCTTCACAAATACGGATAAATTCCATAGCAGATTCAACCATGCCAAGCGGTGTATCCCCATATCGACTCAAAATTCTATCTGATAATGATCCGTGGTTTGTACCAATACGCATTGCGGCACCATTTTCTTTGCACACCTTTACAAGAGGGATAAATCTTTCCCTTATTCTATCGAGTTCCTGTTCGTATGATGCATCTGTATATTCGATATAATCAAACTTTTTTCGATCAGCGTAATTCCCAGGATTAATGCGCACCTTTTCAACTATAGTAGCAGCAATAAGTGCTGCGTTAGGCGTAAAATGTATATCGGCAACAATTGGCGTTTTATAACCGCAATTTCGAATTTCTTCTTTTATAATCCTTAAGTTCTCAGCTTCTCGCTTGCTGGGAGCAGTGATACGAACTAGTTCTGATCCAGCTTCGATCATCCGTAAAGACTGATCAACTGTTGCTCGCGTATCCATTGTATCGGTTGTTGTCATTGATTGGATCCGTATTGGATTATTTCCTCCGATGCCTAAAGATCCAACCATTACTTCTCTGGTTCGTAAACGTACGTATTTTGTCAGGCTTTCACAAAACGCATCAGGTCGAATTTCCATTAATCAACCCCCTGCCTAACGAAGGATGTAACGAGATATTGTTCTGCATTTTCCATTGCATGAGTAAAATTATCAAGGCGAATACAATCCCGATACAACTTAACAGCTGTTTTTCGATCTCCTAATATATCGTAGATCTTACCTTTCAATAATAATGCGTTGCCCAGCACAACATCTAATTCAGCACCATAGTTATTTATGGCTATATCCAAAGCACTCAAGGCCAATGGATAATCTCCATTCAAATAATAATATAATGCCCACTCATATTTCCGGTAAGCAAGATACCAATCCTTGTGAATATCTGTCAGACCTGCAAACATTTTATCTAGTTGTAGTAATGATTGGTAACCATCAGTTAAAAGGCCATTATTAAGCAGACTTTCAGTATAAAGTACTCGGTAATAATAACGTTTGGGAAAATAGGTAACCAAATCGTGACTGAATAGTAGTGCAAATTTTGGCTTGGGATCTACCCAGAGATGCATAAATACCAATGTTCCTTTGGCTTCGATCCAAGACCATTCACCATTTTCAGCAGCATTTAGAATCTTTTTTTCGCCAGTAATAGTAGAGGGATTTAAATCAAACATACCTGCAGCCCAGCGGATTAGAAAATTTGACATTCCTGCATAATATTCAACAATTCCAAGTGGTAACTGTGTATCGATTAAATCAGGGTATTTTTGCGCAACATCCAAAATCTGTGTAAAGCCCCTATATCCCCATATCAACGTCATTAACCACTCTTTTTGACCCAAATATACCCTGGCTTTCAACCCTATGGATGACCCAAGATATAATTTATAATTTGGATCATCTGGAAATCGTTCCACTAATTCATTATAGATGGGAATAATTGTTTCGATATCCTCATTTAGCATATGCCAAGTAACATCTAGTGGATCATGTGCTTGACTGTGCAACCAGCGCGCCGCAGCCCATGTAAGGTGTACGGTTGGATTTTCTGGATAATCCAAACGAGCATTGTTAAGAATTGTTATCGCTTGACCCGTTTCATAGTTGTAAAATGCTCGAACGGCTTTCCAGACAACATCATCTCCAGGATATTCTGCTGTAAGCAAAGTACCTGTGAGCAGAATAATGCTAAAACAGGAAAATTTCACATCAGGAAAATAAGAACGTAAGATTAAAGGGTAACAGTCGAGATTGAAGCGGTTTCTAAGAACCCAGGCGTTTTGACAATATTAACCAGCCTTTTGCATCATTAGCATCTGGGTTTATTTGTAAACTTCGATTCCATGCAGCCTTCGCTAAATGATGCTCATTCATCTTCCAATAAGTAACTCCCATACCAGTATAAGCGCTAGAATCATTGGGCCGTAATTCCAAAACTTCTTGATATGAAACCAATGACTGCTTATGCATACCTTTTTCTTGATAGTATTTACCCAATGTCCTGAATGCACCAGGTAACCAGGCATAAGAATTTGAATTAACACTTAATGCTTTCTCAAAAGACTTCCTGCCTGCGCTTGGTTCACCTAAGCGATTATATTCAACAGCTAAGATATAATATGCTTGTGGTAACAAATTCCTTACAATTGGATGCTGGCTTTGATAATGCAGTAGATCTTCCCATACAGATGCAGCCAATCCCCATTCCTGGGCATTAAAATAACTCAAACCCTGCATGTAACGTGCATCCAAGTCCTGGGGGTCTAGATAAACAACATCACCAAAGCTGAGAGCTGCATAAACGTATTTTCCCATATTATAGTATAGGTTACCTAATCCTAAATGTGATTCTTTATGTTTTGGATCCATCTTAATGGATTGCTGGAAAGCTGCCTTGGCAAGATCAATTTCACCCAAATCATTATAAGCGATTGCCTTCAAAAAGATAAATCCATTATGATCAGGATACTTCTCAGCAGCTTTTTCTGCCATTCCAATGGCATCATTAAATAATCCATCATTAATTTTTTCATGTATCATGGTAAATTGCTGCGCTGGCCCTTCTGGTGCCTTGGCAGCAGTACGAACTAATATCTGTCGACTCATTTCCACTGCTGGTGAGTCTTTTTGATGTACCGCCATAGCGTCTAAAGTGGCCTTGTGATTTACATCCAGATCTAATGCTTCTTCATAGGATTGTTGTGCTTTTTGAAAATCACCCAATTTTTCATATAGCGATCCAAGAAAAAAATGGGCATCTGGATTATTATAATGGCGAGCAACTTGACGCAGGTATACGTCCTTTGCTTTACTCCAATTACCATTTACCTCATAATGTAGACCCAACTGCCTTTGCATTCTAAGATCGTGAGGTGCGCTATCAGCAGCTTGTTCAAAATCAGCTGTACTATAGACTGGACGAGATTCTAGTTTAGACAAATGCTTTTCCTGGCGCGGTTTTAAATATTTCATGGCTCGGCCCATCCTGCGGCGACTATCAGAAAGGTCATTATTTAAATCATATAACTCACCCGCTAACTTCATTGCGCTGAGTGTTGGTTTTTTAGCTTTTACTACTCCTTTTTTCTTAGATGTTCCTTTTTTCAATATCCCAGTTATTCTGGATATATATGAATTTGTAGTTTTTGATGGAGCGATCTTATGCGCCTTTTTAAAGTCACCCAGCGCACCACGGTAATTTTTTGCTTTGTATCGTTTTTTGCCTCTATCTACATATTTTTTAACCTGGGCCTTTTTACTTGCTGAACTCTTTTTACCTTTCGACTTTTTTGAGCTTTTCCTTTTACTCCCACTTTTCTTTTTACTGCTACTTTTTCTTTTAACTGATGATTTCTTCTTGGTGGATTTTTTACTTGTAGATCGCTGGGCGTATAATTCAGGTGTATGTACAGGTAATATACCAGTAAAAAACAATAATATTACCAGCCGGACTACCCATTTGGTATGTGTATGGCGCATGTGGACTTAAGGCAATTTACGAAAAGACATTACTACATTGGCATTGAAATTATTTTCTTTTTGGTATCTTTAAACACTACCAATTAATTCATATTCATTAAAATTGTTAATATTGACATTATAAAAGTCACCTTTAGTTACCTTACCATCTATACGGACAATATTATCTATTTCAGGCGAATCATACTCGGTTCTTCCCACCGCAACAGTCTCACCAACTTCATCAATTATTACTTTTTTTGTTTGCCCCACCATAATACTGTTTTTCTCATAATTAATATTATTTTGAATATCCATTATTACAGCTTTTCGTTCATCCTTTAATTCTCTAGAAATATTATCTTCTAATTCTGCAGCTAGTGTACCCTCTTCTTCCGAATAAGTAAATACTCCTAAATGATCAAATTTCATTTCCAATATAAAATCAGTTAACGTCTTAAAATCCTTATCAGTTTCACCCGGATAACCAACAATAAGAGTTGTCCGGATCCTTATATCAGGAATTGCAGTCCTTAATTTCTGAATTTTTTCCCGGATACCATCTTGATTAAGGCCTCTACGCATCGATTTTAATAATGTATCCGATGCATGTTGGATTGGCATATCAATATACCGGCAAACTCTATTTGATGTTGTTATTGCATCGATTATACGCTGGCTCAGATGTGCTGGATGTGCATAATGAATCCTAATCCAATCAGGAGCATTATCCATTTGATCCATCGCATAAATCAAATCACTTAAGTATATCTTTTTTGATAGATCCCAACCATAAGAAGTCGTATCCTGTGCAATTATCATTATTTCTTTTACTCCGGAATCGACCAAATGACTGGTCTCATCAATGATCTCTGGTAAGTTACGACTCTTCTGAAGACCACGCATTATAGGTATGCTACAAAAAGAACAACCATTATCGCACCCCTCCGCGATCTTTAAATAACTATAGTGTGATGGCGTCAGAAGTGAACGATAAAAAAGAGGGTCATCTCTACCATATTCCTCACCAGTAAGAAATGATGCAATTTGCTTATGGTTATTAGTGCCGAAGAATCGATCTACTTCGGGGATTTCTTCTTTTAACTCTAAAGGATATCTTTCTGAGAGACAGCCCATTACCACCAATTGTTTGACAATGCCAGATTTTTTTAGTTCAGCGGCCTGAAGTATTGTATCTACTGATTCCTCGCGTGCAATATCAAGAAAACCGCAAGTGTTGACTATAATTGTATCCGCCTTATCAGGTTCATCAATTACATCAAATTTACTATGTTTAAGTCCACCAAGTAAAATTTCAGAATCGACCAAGTTTTTTGCGCATCCGAGACTAATAAGATGCAATTTCTGCCTTTCTTTATTCATCAATCGTACCAATAATGGAATTTACATAATTTTCCTGATCAAATATTTCAAAGTCTTCAATATTCTCGCCGATCCCAATAAATTCTACGGGAATATCTAAATATTCGTTCAATGGAAAAACAATACCACCTTTGGCTGTTCCGTCCATTTTTGTCAAGATTGCAGCATCAATATCGATATAATTTGAAAATTCCTTGGCCTGAAAAAGCGAATTCTGCCCCAGGTTAGCATCAATAGTAATCATTGTTTTCACAGAATAGTCTTTAAACTTTTCTACAATGGTACGTTTCATTTTCTTTAATTCTATCATTAGGTTTTTATGTGTATGGATCCTTCCTGCTGTATCAACAACCACAATATTAGAATCATCATTTTGTGCAGCTTTTATTCCATCATAAATAACGGCTGATGGATCCTTTGTAAATTCGCTGCTTACCAAACGGACACCAATTCTACTTGACCAAATCTTTAATTGCTCTAAAGCCGCTGCCCTATATGTATCTGCCCCAACCAAAATAACACTTCTTCCCATTGACTTATAATAATTCGCTAATTTTGCTGCAGTTGTAGTCTTCCCGGTACCATTAACCCCTACTATCAGAAACACATATGGTTTGTTTGGTAATTTATGAATTTCTTCGGGTAAAATTGACAGCATATGTTTGCGCACTGCATTTGTAAAATTTTTTGTTGCGTTTGTTTCCACGACTTTAATAATACCAGAAGTTGTATAAATTCCAAGGTCCGCTGTAATCAATGTATCTTCCAGCATTTCCAGCGCTTCTGGTGTAACCCGTTGTTTTATTAAAGTATTGAACGCGCCAGCTATACCTTTACGCGTTTTTGATAACGCCTTGAATAACTTAGTTATCACTAGTCTGTTGAAGTGTTTTATATTCTATGATAAATGTTTTAAAGTACTTTATCCAGCTAATAATTAATAAACATGACGCTGTAACTAAGGTCAAAAATGGAAGGTAAGGAACACCTTGGATATGGAAAATATGTAAGAAAACACCGAGAGTTGTAATTCCAGCACCCCATTTTCCCCACCAATTTGAATGTAGTACAAAATTCGTGTGGTTCAATAAGTAAATCGCAGGCAGCGCTATAGAAACGTACCTAACTAAGTAAAAAGTAAAGAACCATATTGGGAATAGATCTTCATAGACCATAAAGGCTGTCACAGCTAGTATAACAATAAAGTCTGCAATTGGGTCAAGCCATTGTCCAAGATGAGTCACACCATGTGATTTCCTTGCTACCCAGCCATCTAACGTATCAGATAAAATAGCTAATACAATTAACCAGAAAGTAAGGTAAAGTTTTTCCGGGTCCTTCAGTGTAAAAATAATTGGAATCGCCAATAATGCACGAACAAGGCTGATGAAATTTGCCAGTGTTAAGATCCGTGATGGATCTGTTATACGTGATTGTTGATTATCGTTGTTCACGGACTAAATCAGGATTTTGTATGATACTTTTTGTATCTAATTCCAAAACTTTATCACACATACTGTGGATAAATTGTTCATCATGCGAAATAATAATACAATGTTTTTTATTTAATATTTTGTTGATGAAACGAGCTAAGGTTTGTTTCTGCCGCCAACCTAAACCAAATGTCGGTTCATCAAGAATGATTAATTCATAATTACTGCATCCTAAAAGAATTATCATTGCCAAACGCAAAGCAGTCCATTGTACATCAATGGCCGGTTTATGCTCAATTATATTCCAATTAATTTGATAATCATTCATCATATTCAATGCTTGGTTAACGACCAAGGGATTCAATTTCCCAAAATGCTGCAAATCATGAAGAAATTCACCAAGTGTAACTGTACCTAACATCTTTTCTGGAAATTGATTTAAATATCCTATACGGGGTGATTCTCCATCAATTTCTAACTGAAATTCGCCCAAATAATCAGGAAGTATACCGCTGAAGATTCCGGCAATTGTGGTTTTGCCTGAACCATTAGCCCCAATGATACCAAAACATCGTGTTTCTAAAATTTCAATGCTTAAATCATTAAGGATTGTTCTTCTATGATCATAAAAATATGTTAAATGATCGATGATCAACCGCAGATTTCCAGCAGGATAACTATAGCGCTGATATTTTGGCATTGATTTACTTTTAGTAATTTCAGTAAATGAATCAAGTGTTAGTTCCCAGACGGAATCGCCAAATTTTAAATCTGAAATATCCGATGTCAACCATAAAATAATACTACCTGTATCTTTAATATAATTATCTAAACGCTTTACCTGGTCTTTCTTTGCTTTACTATTTAAAAATGATAGTCCATCATCTATTACAATTAAGCCAGGCTTTACGCTTAAGGCAGTCGCTAAGTTGAGCAATTCCTTCTCACCACCACTTAGTGTTACCGGGTGCCTTGTTCCATCATCAATGAAATCCAACTTATTTTTTATTCCATCAACGAAATCGGTAACTTCACTAGGATCTGAAAATATACATTCAGGCGAAAAAGCCAATTCTCCATCCAGGGTCGAACTTACAATTTGATTTTCTGGATTTTGGAAAACTGGAATCGTTCGCGTTGGTTTTTCATGAATTTTCAAATCATAGTTGCCTATTTCTGTATACATACCACATAATTTTTGGAAAAATGTTGATTTCCCAACGCCACTTTCACCAAAAATCAAATGTAACCCTGATGAAAATTTGACTTCATAATTATGTCCGAATTTTGGAAACTGAATATGAAACTGTAAAATATTAGTCACGAATAATCCCTCTGACTACCCTTGTTGCAGCACCTATATTCTTATGTACAAGATCTGTTGCTGCTAAACTGGCTGGTATTATTTTTGAGTTATCACTTAACAACATATTAATTTTATCAAATAATTCTTGACCATTAGCTATGGCCCACCCACCGCCAGAATTTATCAATTCCTCGGCTTCATGGAAATTCTCATATTTTGGACCAAATAAAATTGGTAGTCGTGCTATTGCTGGTTCCATAACATTATGGATTCCACTGGAAAAACCGCCCCCTACATAAGCTATAATCCCATCCCAATATAAGTGCGATAACACACCAACAATATCCACTACAATTACCTGAGGATCATCTTTGTCATAAGGTGTTTGTTTGCTAAACACGTTAACCTTAAATCCCACTTCATTAAATCGTTGTATTGAAGCATTAATTACAGAAGCAATCGGCTCATGTGGCACCCATAGAATTGATAGGCTTTCATGATCTTTTAACAACTGCAATACGCTATCATATATAACTCTTTGGTCTTCATCATGAATACTGGCAAATATTATTCTCTTTTTTCGACTCAGTACTGATTTGGTATGTTCCATTGTAAATTTATCCGCTGTGCTCTTTACGTGATCATATCTGGGATTCCCGAGAACTCGTACAGTCGTATTACTTGAATTTTTAAGCATCAATTCTAGATGATTGTGATCAGATTTAGTAATAGTATAAATTGAGTGGAATTCCTTATAAACATGATGATAAAAGTTTCGCACCACAGGTAGTAGTTTTCTTGTCTCTTTTCTAAACCTTGCTGCAAACAATACTGTGGGAATTTCAAGTTTATTAGCAGCCCAGACAAGATTGGGCCAAATATCATAGGCTGTAAAAATTAGTTTTACAGGTCGTACTAAATGTAATGCTGATTTAACAGCCCAGTAAAAATCAAGCGGTAGATAGATTTTACAATCAATAGATTCATCATTTACGTTATTATAACCCGATGGTGAAAAAAAGCTGACAATTATTTTAGCATTAGGTTCAACCTCTTTTAGTCCTAGTAGCACCGGTTTTGTCTGTAGAAATTCACCGTGGGATGAGGTATGAAACCAGTAAATTTTCTCATCTTCACTCAAATCATTGATGTAATTTTTTAATACTTTCCTTGAATGAAATCGGCCCAATAAACCAATCCTTAACTTTTTGTTAAAAAATACACCAATAATACCAATAATGACCATTATCGGTATTATTATGAATTCATATATAAAAAACCAGAAATATTTCATCTGGCAAGCACACCTAAAACTGCACGATGGACATCTTCAGTAGATATTTCAGTCATACAATATTGGTGTGAACGGTAGCAGGGGCGCTTCCCATTTTGACTACATGGTCTGCACCAAATATCTTTTTCAATTACTACCGAACTATCCAATGAAATACCGCCTCCCGTTTGTACATTAGTTGGCCCCATAATCATTGCCACTGGTACACCGAGCGCTTCGGAAGCATGAACCATACCTGTATCGCTACCTATTGTCATTTCTCCTAAGGAAATAATAGCTAGAGATTTCCTTATATCTAATTTTCCATGCAAATCTAGAATCTGTGTACTTTTATTCTTAGCTATTGCACTGCAAATCCTATCATTTGCGCTGCCAATAATAATTATACTTAATCCTAGTTTATTTATTATCAAATTAACTAGCTCTTTGTAATGATTAACTAGCCAAGTCTTCTGCGGCCAGGCAGCACCAGGTACTAATGTTATGTAGGATCCTGTTAAACCTTCTTTCTTTAAAAAATATTTAATTTCAATCTGCTCATTCTTCTGAATAACTAGCTTAGATTTTGGGACTTGATATTCATTATCTAAAATTTTCTCCAGACATTTGTGGTAGAGCCATCTTTGGGAAAATTCATTAGGAAAATGATTTTTCTTTAGTTCAATGAGTTTAAATCTTTTCCAACGTGGTTTTTTATATACTACCTTTTTAATAGTTTTGAATTGGCGGCGAATAATCTGGGATCTAATAACATTATGTAAATCGATAATCAAATCATATCCTTTAGCTGCTAACATTTTACCGATCTCTTTTAGTTCTTGGTATTTCATTTCACGTGGGATATGTATTATCCGATTTATATCAGGATGATCTAATAATAGCTCTGCATAATCATCTAGCGTAATTACATCAATTCGTGTCTCTGGAAAACGATAACGTAATGACTTTAACGGTGATGTTAATTGCACAATATCACCTATAGAACTAAATCTGAGGACCAAAATGGCCCGCGGGTTTTTCATATTAATAATTTCGGCGAGAATTGAAAATTACAATATCCGCTAAGGATTGTTTGTAAGGAGAATCTGGATATTCATCCAAAATATCTATTGCTTGATTACTGAATTCATCTATCTTTTGACTAGCATATTCAAACCCACCTGACGAATGAACTAGTTCTTTTAATACAGTAATTTCTTTTTGTGATTTCTTTTTGAGGTTTAAAATCTTTTTGACTTGTCTTGATTCAGATTTGGTTA
>Ga0209034_10001353_pt1 | contig 11938 bp, 10 predicted proteins | sample MarorgKNORR_S2LV_2_FD_188219 | JGI IMG/M metagenome (GOLD analysis project Ga0209034, IMG submission 188219) | Marine microbial communities from the Southern Atlantic Ocean, analyzing organic carbon cycling - 250m_A/KNORR_S2/LV (SPAdes) (version 2) | ecosystem: Environmental > Aquatic > Marine...
CACTTAAGCCTCTTTCGGCCAGAAATTCCGTTTCAGGCCATAAAGCAGCAAAATGAAAACTATTGATTAGCCTCATCACAGCAATACCGCTTCGTTTAGCGGCATCTGCAAGAACAGGAAGTCCCTTTTCAAGAGAAAGCGGAGCATAACCAAAATTTCCATCTATTGTAACGACAGAATCAAGATTTTGTTCAATCTTAGGTTTAGCGTCACCCTTTACTTTTCCTGACTTTAAGGAAGCTAAATATCCTGGAATTCTAAATAGTCCATGAGACAGTGATCCATCCCTTTCAGCATTTGTTACAGTTCGAGATAAAGCAGTTGCGTTTTCTGTATCACAACCATAATTGGAAAATACATTGAATGCTAGGTGGTAAATTTCGTCTAAACTTATTTCTTCAGTTTCTATTTGAATCATACTAATTTTTTTAAAATACTAATTTTTTTAGTTTACTTATTCCCACTCAATAGTGCTTGGAGGTTTACTTGTAATATCATAAACCACTCTATTTACACCAGGAACTTCATTAGTTATTCTACTGGAAATTTTATCTAATACCTCATAAGGAATTCGTGCCCAGTCAGCAGTCATAGCATCTTCACTTTTAACAGCCCTTATTGCTATCGTATATTCATATGTTCTATGATCTCCCATTACCCCCACGCTATGAACATCTAATAAAACAGCAAAACTTTGCCATAATTGATCATATAAATCATTATTTTTAATCTCATCCATTAAAACCCAGTCAGCATTTCTTAAAATTTCAAGTTTTTCAGAAGTAATTTCACCTATTATCCTTATAGCTAAACCAGGGCCAGGGAATGGTTGCCTATTTATTAAAAAATCAGGTAATCCTAATTCCTTTCCTATTAACCTAACTTCGTCCTTAAAATGATTTCTTAACGGTTCAATTAATTCAAAATTCATATTTTTCGGTAATCCACCCACATTATGATGAGTTTTAATTTTTGCTGCGTTTGGGGAATCTTCTGTGGCGCTTTCAATAACATCAGGATAAAGCGTACCTTGAGCTAAGAATTTTATATCATCAAATGTTTTTGTAAAATTTTCAAATACAGATATGAAAGTATTGCCTATGATTTTTCTTTTTTGTTCAGGATCAATTACTGTATTTAAATTTGAAACAAAAATTTCTGTCGCATCTACGTATTCCACTTCTATGTTTGCATCTTTAAATTTATTAACTACTTCGTTAGCTTCATTTTTTCGAAGTAAGCCATTATTAACAAATAAACAAATTAAATTTTTATTTATTGCTTTATTAATTAAAGCTGCTGTAACGGAAGAATCAACGCCGCCAGAAATAGCACATAAAACTTTATTATTACCAACTTGACTAGAAATTTGATCAATTGCTGTATTAATAAAATTATACGGAGTCCACTCTGGTTTGATTTTACAAATCTCATTTACAAAATTAGAAATTATTTGTTTACCATTCTGAGTATGTACAACTTCAGGATGAAATTGAATTCCATATATATTATTAAATTTAACAGCAGCATATTTACAAGAATCGGTAGAGGCTAACAGTTCATAAGATTTTGGTATTTCACTAACAGAGTCTCCATGGCTCATCCATACATTGAAATTTTGATCACAATTTTGAAATAATGGATCGCTATCAGAAATTAAATTTATTTCTGCATTTCCATATTCAGAATTTGAATCTGAAGACACTACTCCACCATCATTATAAATAATAGCCTGCAATCCATAACATATACCTAAAATAGGTACATCAAAATCATACAACCATTCAGGGATTTTTGGGGATGAAGAATTATTAATATCCGAAGGGCCACCTGATAATATAATTCCTTTAATATTTAAGTGTTCTAATTCAGATTTCTCTACATGCGGATTGATTATTTCAGAATAAACATTACATTCTCTAACTCTTCTGGCAATAAGTTTTGAATATTGAGAACCATAATCTAATATAATTACTGTATTATATGTTTTTTGAGTATCATTTATTACTTTCATTAACAAAGCTTACATTTAAAAATACTCTTAGGTCAATAAAATTATGCAATCCACTTTAAATAATTCTAAAAATATTATTTGCAAAACTCTTTCTAATGGCGGAATAGCCATTTTACCAACAGATACAATATATTCACTTAGTTGTATTACTTCAAATACCAACAGCTTGAAAAAAATTCTAAAAATCAAAGGAAGAGATGCAGCTCAGGGTATGCCCGTATTAGTTCCAAATATAGATTATTTCAATATATATGCAAAAAATATAAATAGTAAAATTAAAAAAATAATTAACACATTTATGCCAGGGCCTTTAACTTTAATTTTAAATAAAAAACCTGAAATATCCGATCTTATATCTGGTCCTAACAATACAATTGCACTTCGTATCCCTGATAATGCTGATTTAATAGAGATTATGAATAATATAAAAAGCGGAATTACAGGTACTAGTGCCAATTTATCAGGCAAACCTCACAGTTTGGATAATTATGAAATAATCAAGGATCTTGGGACAAAAGTTGATATATTCGTATTTGGAGATTATAAAGTTGAAAACAAAAAGCCTTCAACTATTTTAGATGTTACATCTGATAAAATAAAAATCATAAGAGAAGGTGCCATAAATAAAACAGCTATTTACAATTTAGACTTTTAAAAGGGAAATTTTGGAAATTAAATTAAATAATATATCAAAAAAATTATTTGAATCAGTGGCAAAAATAGAGCCTGGCTTAGGAGAAATGATCTGTTATCAATTATTTGATGACAAAGATAACACCATCACTGAAAAAAATATTAATACGTACCATCCTGAAATTTCAATAGGATTAAAACTAGCAAATATTCTATCTGAAGACTCTAATGATATTAAATTAGAAATAGGATTCTGTTCTTTATACTTATTTAAATCAGGCTTATCTATCCATGAAGAGATTGGAGCGGGAACTCCAAATATTAACAACAAAGATACTTTGTGGTGGAAATGGGGGCCAGCACAAGCAATTAATGCCGGTGATTGCTTATATAGCATGTCTAGGTTAATGATATTAGATGAAAACAATTTAAATGATCATACAAAAATAAAGCTCTTACAAAAATTTGACTTGTTAAGTAATAATATGTTTAAAGGAAAATTCTTAGAATTAAAAAATTCAGAAGATTATAAAATTAACTTATCTGATGTTATCAATACAAATACATTAAGAGAAATTACTGTTTTTCAATACATAGCTGAATTATTTAACAAAACACCAAAAAAGCTGAACTTAATTAACATGTTCAAAAACATAGGTGATTTATATGTTTTGAAGAATCATCTTAAAGGATTCAATAGATTATCTGATTCCCTAAATATCAATCAAACATTTTCTCAACTTGAAAATGAAATTTTAAATAAAAAGAAAATTTTTCCAATTAGTTACTTATTTGATGAATATAAAGATTCATTAGAACATCAAAAAAAATTAGGTACGATATACATGAAAAGAATGATCGAATTTGAAGATATGAAATATCTAAATGAATTATTTTATTCATCTAAATCAAGTGATTTATATGAAATAAAAATTAAAAAATTGTCAGAAAAAATAATTGATAATATAAGTAAATTAGACAATCAAACATCTGACCTTAAAAGTCATTTAAATGAGATTCAATTGTTATGAATAATTTGAAAGATATTTTTATTGAAAATTTGCAACCTGTAAACCTTCAAAACAAAAAATGTATTGTCCGGGTTGATTTTAATGTGCCTCTATCTGATGAAAACGAACTATTAGATGACACAAGAATTAAAACTGTAAAAAAGACTATTGATTTTTTAATTTCAAAAAAAGCAAAAGTAATACTAATATCTCATATGGGAAGACCTAAAGGAAAACCTGACCCAAACCTTTCTTTAGCAAAAATAATAGATTCTATTGAATTAATACTCAAATATAAAATACATTTAATTGATATAAATCAAAGTGATGAATTTATCCACAACTCAATATCAGATATAAAATCAAATCAAATAATTATGTTTGAAAATATCAGATTCAATCCTGAAGAAGAATCTTATTCTGATAAATTTAGCAAATACCTATCTTCATTTGGAGATATATATATTAACGAAGCTTTTGCTGTATCTCACAGAAATCATTCTTCAATCACTGGTATCCCTAAATTTATTCCGGGTTTTATGGGATATATGATGTACAAAGAATTCATTTCTATATCAAATCAAAGCTCTCAATTAAGCAATAATTCAATATGTATATTCGGTGGTGCAAAAATTTCAGATAAAATTCAAATATTAAATAATTTTCTTGGAAAGGTTGAATGTATAGCCATAGGGGGTGGAATGATTAAAGAATTTGCTCACTATCTAAACTCAAAAAATGTATCTCTTAAAAAAAATAATATAATTCATGAAATTTTAAATAATAATAAAACCAAAATATTAATCCCAAAAGATGTGATGATTAATAATGAAAATCTAAAACCAAAATATATTATTAAAAATTTAAATGAAGTTTTAACTGAGGATAATATAGTAGATATTGGGCCTAAAACAATTGATTTTTATTCAAATTCAATTAAAAATTGCTCTTATATATTATGGAATGGTCCAATGGGAATATTTGAAAACCCTGGTTCAAATAAAGGAACTTCAGCTATAGCCAGAGCTATATCTGACAACAATAATGCTTATAGTGTGGCAGGAGGAGGATCTACTGTTCAGGCAATTAATCAGTTTATATCAATAAATAAAATCTCCCATGTTTCTACAGGCGGAGGTGCTTTCATGGAATATATAGAAAATGGAACTCTCCCAGGTATAAATGCAATAATACAGAATAAAAATTGATATGAATAATAATATCTACATAGCTAATTTTAAAATGAATGGAAACATTCAATTAATAGATAAATATATAAATTTATTCAAAAATTATAACGGCAATGACTTAATAATACTTTGTCCCCCATTTACCTTATTAAATTATTGTTCAGAGAAAATCAAAACTCAAAAATCTGTGTTGAAACTAGGAGCACAAAACATACATCACGAAACTGAAGGTGCGTACACGGGCGAAATATCAGCCAATTTAATCAAATCTTATTCTAAATATTCAATAATCGGACACTCCGAAAGAAGGCTCAATGGCGAAACAAATGAAATAATAACAAAAAAACTTATTTCCAGTTTAAAAAATAATATCAAACCAATTTTATGTGTTGGGGAATATAACTACCTAGATAATGCTAATGAGACATTTAAAATTATCGAAGACCAATTAAAACCACTAAAAAGTATAGTTTCAAATTCTAATCATCCGTTATTGATTGCATACGAACCAGTATGGGCAATAGGAAATAATAATTCTTGTGATCCAGGTAGAGCAGGGGAGATTGCAAATTTTATTAAAAGATTTGTCGCTGATACAAAAAATAATGTCAATATTTTATATGGCGGGAGTGTTGACGATAAAAACCACCAAGGATATTTAAAACAAAAGAATATAAATGGTTTGTTGGTTGGAACTGCCAGTCTTGATCCTACCAAGTTTTACAACATAGTAAACAATAACAGGTGATTTTACAGTGATTTCCATAGTCGGATCAACAGGAGCTGGCAAAACTGCATTAGCTCTTAATTTATCAAAATATTTACCTATTAATGTTATAAGCGCTGATAGTAGACAAGTATATAAATATATGGATATTGGGACTGCGAAACCAACCAAAGAACAAAGAAATCAATTAACTCATTATTTGGTTGATTATGTGAACCCTGATGAAAAATATAATCTTAATAAATTCATTATTGATTCTAATCATTATATAGATAAAATTAACAGGGGAAAAAATATCCCAATTATTGTAGGAGGCACAGGATTATATATATGGGCATTACTAGATAATTGGTCACTACCAGATGTTCCTCCAAATGAAAAGTTCAGAGCAAGCCTGGAAAATAAAATTATAAATTTTGGACCTGAATATATAAAAAACACTTTCATAAATAAATTGGGAACTGATTTTTCTGAAAATTACGACTTGAAAAATACAAGAAGACTGATCAGATATTTGGAAATAATTAATGAAATCGGCATTGAAAAATTTTTAAAATCATCTAAATCAAAAAATGAAACAAATATAATATATGGAATAGATTTTTCAAAAGAAGAACAACTTACTATAATTCCCGAAAGAATAGAAAAAATGTTTAAATCAGGTTGGATAGAAGAGGTCGAAAATTTAATTAAAAATGGATATAATTTAGACCATTATTCAATGAGTGGGATAGGGTATAAAGAAATTTATTCTTACTTAAACAATAAAATTAATTATGAAGATATGAGGGAATTAATTTTAAATAGAACAAATTCATTTATAAAAAAACAAAGAACATGGTTCAAAAAATCAGATAATAGAATAACATGGATTAACACAATTGAAGATAATAAAATAATAAAAAATATTTCTGAAAAAATTTTAAATTCATATGATAATAAAGTAAATGCAAACAATTAAATTTAGTAAATATACCGGGGCAGGAAATAACTATATCTTTGTCGATGGCAGAGAAACAAAGCACAACTGGAACGACTTGGCAAAATCAATTTCTGACAAAAATTTTGGAATAGGTTCAGATGGTTTGATTGTATTAGACAAAAGCAACATCGCTGATTTTGAAATGATTATGTTCAATGCAGATGGATCAGAAGGAGAGATGTGTGGAAATGGTGTAAGGTGCATGGCAAGATTCGCAGAAGACGTTGAAGTTATAAAACCAAAGCAGGGAAATATAAAAGTAGCAACAAAAGCTGGTATAAAAATAATCAATCCATATTATAAAAATAATATAATGACAAAAGCTTCAGTAGATATGGGTGCTCCAATTTTTGATCCGACTAAAATACCTGTACTTCCAGATACAATTGAAAATGATATTCCAATAGTTAACTTTAACTATAAAGATTTATCTCTTAAATTATACTGTGTGAATACCGGTGTACCTCATTGCATTGCGTATATAGATGAACCAGTTTATGATTTTGAACTTGAAAAAATTGGTCCTTTGGTTGAAAAACACGAGAAATTTCCACAAGGGGTTAATTTTGAAATTGTTAACAAAAAAACAGATAAATTTATAGTAAGAGTATGGGAAAGAGGTTCGGGGATAACACTTGCGTGCGGAACTGGTGCTACTGCAGTTGCAGCAATATCAAAAAAATTAAATCATTTTAATGATGTACTACATATGAATTTCCCTGGTGGAGATCTAAGTTGTAATTTTAGTAAAGAATCATCTATTAACATGGAAGGTCCGATAGAATATATTGGATCAGGCACTTATAACATAAATTAAAATTGGTAAAAAGGATATTATATGAAGATTTCTAACAGAATTAATAAAGTTCCACCTTATCTGTTTTTTGAAATTTCAAAAAAAATTCAAGCAAAAGAAGCAGAAGGCAAAGAAATACTTGATTTCGGGATAGGGGATCCTGATATCCCAACACCGGATTTCATACTTCAAAAACTTATAGAAGAATCGAGTAATCCTGTTAATCATAGATACCCTGAATCTGATGGTATGATAGAACTTAGAGAAACTATTGCTAACTGGTATAAAAAAAGATTTAAAGTTAATTTAAATCCTGAAAATGAAGTAATAGGGTTAATTGGAGGAAAAGAAGGAATTGGTCATGCAGCTTTAGCATTTCTTGATCCCGGCGATATTGCACTAGTTCCTGACCCTCATTATCCAGTTTATTCAAGAGGGACGTGGTTTGCTGGTGCAGAATGCCATTTTATGCCATTAAAAGAAGAAAATAACTTTCTTCCAGATCTTGAAAACATCCCCTCTGATATATTAAAAAAAGCAAAGATTATGTGGATTAATTATCCAAATAACCCTACGGGAGCTATAGCCGGATTAGATTTCTTTAATAAAGCAATAGAATTTGGTATAAAACATGACATAGCCATACTACATGATGCAGCTTATTCTGAAATAACTTATGACGGATATAGAGCTCCGAGCATTATGGAAATTCCAAAGTCAAAAGAGATTGCTATAGAATTTCACTCTTTATCAAAGGCATATAATATGACTGGATGGAGAGTGGGTTCAGTTGTTGGAAATAAAGATCTCATTTCTGCTATTACAACGATTAAATCTAATCTGGATTCAGGTATTCCTCAAGCAATACAACATATGGGTATAGAAGCTTTAAAAAGCGATGGTTCTGTAATATCAAACAATATTGAAATATATAAAACTCGAAGAGATCGACTTATATCAGCATTAGAACTTATTGGCTTAGAAATTAAATCTCCCAAAGCAGGTTTATATCTTTGGGCAAAAGTACCTAGCGGCTATAATTCTGCAAGTTTTACAGAATTGCTTTTAGAGGAACTAGATATAGTTGTAACACCTGGTAATGGTTTTGGTGATAGTGGAGAGGGATATATCAGACTTTCTTTAACAACACCTGATAAAGATATTGAAAAAGCTATCGAAAGATTAGAATCTTCTAAATTAAACATTTAATCTATAATATATGGGCAAAACTGAAAAAGTAATCATTGCAGGATTAAAGAATAATAATTCAAAATATAATTATAAAAATAGTTCTATAGAAGAACTAGCTGAGCTCGTAAAGTCAGTTAATGGAACAGTTGTTGGCGAAGTTACACAATCATTAAAAAATCCCACAACACACTACCTAGGCAAAGGTAAAATTAATCAAATAATTGAACTTAGAGACAAAATAAAATTTGATACAGTAATATGTAATGATGAATTATCTCCTTCACAGCAAAAGAACCTAGAAAAGGAATTAGATCCTGTTAAAGTTATTGATAGAACTGCATTAATATTAGATTTATTTGCAAAAAATGCCAGAACAAAAGAAGGTAGATTACAAGTCGAACTAGCGCAGCATCAATATTTACTGCCAAGAATAGCAGGACAATGGAGTCATCTTGAAAGATTAGGAGGAGGAATTGGTACAAGAGGTCCTGGAGAAACACAAATAGAAACGGATCGTAGATTAATAAGAAATAGAATAAAAACAATTAAAGATCAAATAGAAAAAGTAAGAAAACACAGGAAAAATTACAGAAAAAACAGAGATAGATCAGGGTTTTTAACTGCATCTATCATTGGTTATACTAACGCAGGTAAAAGCCAGTTATTAAATACATTAACAAATTCAAACATTGAATCTAAAAACAGATTATTTTCAACACTGGATCCTACAACAAGAAAACTATCTAATAAATACAAATTGAATAATAATTTATTACTTTCTGATACAGTTGGATTTATTGATAAATTACCGACAACGTTAGTAGCGGCGTTCCGAGCAACTTTAGAAGAAATAGAAGATTCAAATTTAATAATTCATGTGCTTGATATTAGTGATAAAGAATTAAGTAAAAAATTTGAGACATCAAATAAAATTTTAGAAGATTTAGGCTACGATAAAAAACCAACGCTTATTGTTTTAAATAAGATAGATAAATTGAAGGATTATAAAAAGAATATAAATGAATTAGATACCAATCAAAATTCAAATATTGTAGCTATATCAGCATTGAAAAGAATGAATATAGAAGATTTAGTAATCAAGTTATCTTATATAACTGATCAAATAGGGTAAATAGATTAAATAATATCATAACATCTATATTCGCACTATAAATATTATGTAAAGTACTATTTAATATTTACTTCTATGACACTCCTTTCAATTAATCTTAAGATAAGCAATAGCTTTGATTGACTTACATTATTGCCATCAAGTTTCAATACTTCTGAATCTAAATCATCAATCTCTATATTAGAATTAGATTTAGAATCAATAAATATACATTTTTCATTTAGATGACCAAACACCATGCCAATATGCATCCAGTATTTTTTATTTTCAATATTTAAATTATTGTTATTCAGAATAAATATAGAATTTAGTTCTGATTGTGATTTAATAAAATTAAAATCAAAACCACTTTCACCAAATACAATTTTTTGTAGAGAAAATTGTATTCCCAATAAATTCAATGTAGATTTAACTACATCAAAAATATCAGTATCTTCAAAATACATCAAATTTATTTCATTAGTTTTTGGAAGTAAAGTAGGCCTATTATCTAATCTGGATATTTTATTAACAGGCAAATCAGGGTTGCCAACATTACTATCTATTTCTCCACTAAAAGATAAATCTATATTATCTACCTTCGGAGATAAACTTATATTATTATCTAGCTGATTAACAAATCTGTTGTCTCCATCCTCAGATATTAAATTTGAAAATAAGCCATTGGAAATAACAATTTCTAAAAATTCATCAATAGTATCTTTAGTAATAATATTGATTTTTTCCAATACAAGTCTTTTTATACTATCGTATGAAGGTAATTTTTTGGCTTGATACAATTCATAAAATTCCTTAAATGGCGTTGGAGTCAAAGCAGATTCTTTCAAAACTCTTGATAATTGCTCGGGAGCATCGGTTGGATCTACAATTTCTTTACAAAGGTCTGTTAAATTTATGATTTCGGTATCTCTTTTAGCATCAGTAAGGCCATATAAGCGCATATTATTAATTTTTTCAGTATAATAGCTACTTCGCACAGAAACGCCCCATAATTTACCCAATGAACGCTTTTTTATAGAAAAACCAGCATTTTGTTCTTCAATAATTTTTGCATCAACAATTGTATTTTCCAATGTATCCTTTGGATATCCTCTAAATATGCGTTTTCTTTTTATCAAATCATTATTCATATTTTTTTCAATTTTTTTTCAAATGAATAAATAAATTATAATAAAATTTATTTTTTTTTTCAAATTAAGTAGTTAAAAATTTAATTTATGAATAAAATTCTTTTTAATCTAAACAATTCATTACCTTAAATTTTCATCCTTAAAAATAATAACTTTAGATAATTAAATTAAAGAATGATAAAATTAAATTTTATTATTTAAATACATATCATTAACATGAATTTACCAAAAATCTCAAAACCAATTCTATTATTTATAATTTGCATTATAATTTCTGGATGCGCAAATTCCGAAAATACAGAACAAAGCGAAGATCTCAATGTTTTACAGAATTACGAAATAAAAATACCTGAAACACCTCTTGATGTACCTTCTGAGTATTCAAAAAATTTATCCCCAATATGGGAAACATGGGCTTACCTATTAAGAGATTATGTTAACAGATCAGATCTCAATGAAGATGAAATCACTGAATTAATTATTGAAACAATGATGAAATCATTAGACGATCAACATTCAAATTATATTAGCCCTGAATTTTTCAATGTAGAAAATACTGACATGCAAGGAAAGTACCAAGGAATTGGTGCAAGCGTTGAAATGAATGCAAATGGGGATGTTGTAATAGTATCACCTTTTGAAGGAAGCCCTGCAAAAGAGGCAGGAATACGTCCAGGTGATATTATCATTGAAGTAAACGGAGAATCTTTGGAAGGATATAGCCTAATGGAAGCTATAAATATAATCCGTGGCCCTGAAGGGACATCTGTTGAACTATTAGTAAAACATTTACTATCTAAGGATACAGAATTAATCACTATTATTAGAAGTTCAATAAAACTTGAAAGTGTTTTACTTAGATCTAAGCCTAAATCTAAAATCGCCCATATTCGAGTTACCAATTTTTACCCAGAAACAGCTGAAGATCTGAGCAAAATAATCAATAAAAGTAAAAAAGAAGGAGCAGAAGCAATATTGCTAGATCTAAGAAACAATCCTGGTGGTTTGTTAAGTTCAGTTATAGAGGTAACTAGTCTTTTCTTAAATGATGGAATCGTAATTAAAGAAATAGATGGATATGACAGAGAACAAATATGGAAAGTAAAAAAATCAGGGACAAAATACACAGATAT
>Ga0209034_10001354_pt1 | contig 11938 bp, 16 predicted proteins | sample MarorgKNORR_S2LV_2_FD_188219 | JGI IMG/M metagenome (GOLD analysis project Ga0209034, IMG submission 188219) | Marine microbial communities from the Southern Atlantic Ocean, analyzing organic carbon cycling - 250m_A/KNORR_S2/LV (SPAdes) (version 2) | ecosystem: Environmental > Aquatic > Marine...
CCCAATCTCTGCGGGTGTACCGCACAATCGTGATGCACGTGCGTACAACCAATCATAGAGTCCTAGTGATTTGGCTCGTTGAACCAGCTTTTCCCCCCGCTCACGGTCTTTGTAGGCAACTTCGAGGTTATGACCGTCAGCGTGCATTTCTTTGAGCAACGGAATGTACTCCGGTGGTATGAGCTTACCCTCCGTGCTGCCCATGACCAGCCATTGGGAATCCGCACCCAAGTGAGACTTCAGCACTTCCTCGGCACTTTCACCGAACGTGAACTCCGCATACCACGAAATCGCGAACTCATGAATGTCGCGTTCAAACTCAACACAGGCGTCCGCGACTAGTTGCTTAACATGTGCAATATTCTGAGGTGCATAGCCCATTGCAGGAATGATGCCATCGGCAACCTCCACAGCCATTCGCAACACGCGCGGACCAGAGCAGGCAACGTAAATTGGCGGTGCCAATGATGGGTCATAACCATCCCAGTGCAACCTAAACTCGTGTCCATGCCAGGTCGCAACCTCTCCACGAAGCAACTGCTTGAGCGCAACGATGTAATCACTCAATACACTGACCTTAGCCGGACGGAGGCCCGCTCCCCAAGCCGCACTATCACCCGTTGCGATGCCGACCAGGAGGCGCCCGGGCGCCATTTCACACAGAGTTGCTATCGCCGATGCGGCAACGGATGGATGCCTTGTCAACGGATTCGTTACTGCGGTCATCACATTCAACGATTTTGTCTCGTGTAGGCACTCGGCACATGACAGAAACAACTCACGCGATATCAATGGGGAATCCGCGATAGCGATAGAGTGCAAACCCGCGTGTTCACTCGCGAGCGCGACCGGTCGCATATTCTGAAACGATTGCGGCAATACGTTATAGCTTAGATTCATCGGAAAACTCCTACAATGGGTCACGAAAACTCACTGCTTATACATTAAGTGTAGATATTGCCTCCGAGATTCTCCAACCCACTATCACAAGCTAACGTAACTACTTTCTGACCGGGTTCCATCTCTTTTGCAATTTCTATTGCGCCGGCCGGGTTTGGGTGTAGGTCCAGACCTAGCCCGTAGCTATGCCTTATACCGCCAGCCATTTTGTTTCCGTTGCCACAACAGATAGGTGCCAAAGCAAAACAAGAACGCCGCCAGCGCCGGCCGGGTGACCCCACCCATCATGAACAACGGCAAAGAGACGGCAAAACACGCCGTTGGCAAATAGAACAGGGTCCAGGCCTTTTCTTTGATCCGATGCCCCTGGAACATCGGAAACAGGGCAGAAAATATGGTGATAATCATGAAGAACAGCGACCACGGCCTGGTGAAGAAGGGCGTCAGGTCAGGCGTGATCGCCAACGCCCGGGCCAAGTTCAATTCGGCTATGTTACCCAGCACGACCCCTAAGATCATCGGCACCAGGGGGAACCCGAAATGCCGCATGGTGAAACCAAGAATCCCGAACCATAACAAGGTCCAAAGGTCAAAGCCGACATTATGCAGTGCGAAGACGCCGATGCCGCAGAATCCTAAGATGATGCTTGCCAGTACGTACATCGGAATCTTGGTAACCCGAACGAAGATTCTCAACATCACCGATTGCAGCGCCAGCATCATGAAGGTGGCGATGAAAAACGAGATGAAGATGGAATAAGCCAGTACCGGTTCATCGGAGATGAATGACGGACTGGGCACAACGTCGTTCATCAGCAACGCGCCGAGCATGATCGCCGCGGTCACGTCACCGGGAATACCCAAGGCCATCAGGATGATCAGCGCCCCGCCTTCGACCGCGTTGTTGGAGCTTTCCGGCGCGATGATGCCGTCAGCGATTCCGGTGCCAAATTTTTCCGGGTACTTGGATGCCTTCTTGGTTTGGTCATAGGCAAGAATGTTGGCGATGGAGCCCCCGGCGCCGGGCAGAATACCGGTAAACACGCCGATCAGCGAAGATCGGACGACGATGGTCCAGCGTTTTAGAATTTCGGCGATGGCGCGGCGATGTTCGATCTTGATCTGAATCGAGCTCCGTTGGGTGAGCGATTTTTTCGCCTTTTCGGGATCGCGGACATCATTCAACAACTGGCTGAAAGCAAAAAGCCCGATCAGAACGGCGATGAAGTCAAAACCCCCCAGCAAAGCATCAGAACCAAAATCAAAGCGCGCCATGCCGGCGGCTTCGTCTTCGCCGACGGTTCTGAGCAATAGCCCCAATGCGCCAGCGATCAGACCTTTGATCATATTCTTGCCAGCCAGGCTAGCGGTGATGGTGAGCGCGAACATCACCAGCATAAAATAGCCCCATGGATTGAATTCCAGCCCAATCTTGGCAAGCTGCGGCGCCATGGTCATCAGCAGAACGGCACTGATAATGCCGCCGCAAAAAGACGACCACACACCAATACCGAGTGCCAAGCCCGGTTCACCATTTCTGGCCATGGGAAAGCCGTCGAAGGTGGTCGCCACCGACGATGGCGTACCGGGTATGCCGGTCAATATTCCCGCCATCAGGCCGCCCGACAGACCGCCAACAAGAACGCTGATCATGGTCGCCAGCCCCAAGTGTGCCGACATCCCAAAAGTGAACGGCAAAGTCAGCACTACCGCCATGGCGATGGTAAAACCGGGAATCGCGCCGGCGATCAATCCGGCGGCAACACCCACTGCCATTAATAATAAGGCGTGGCCATTGGCCAGCACATCGATGGCGGCAAGAATATTGTCGACAACCACGACCTGCCCCCTAAATCGGATCCATGAAGATACCCGAAGGCAGCATCACGCCAAGGCCGAAGGTGAACAAACTCCACATGAAACCAATGGTCAGCACGGCGATGTAGGCGTGAGTCAGAGGCTTTTTACCGTCCCAGCCCCCGAGGACGCCCATCAGCACATAGACAAAGAGTATTCCGTCAATCAGCATGCCTAAGATCGGCAATAACGCCAAGTAAACAAAAAACAGCGCGAAACACCAAAGCGGGTTACGCCAGTAATCGACCCACCCCCGAAATCCCGGTTCGCGATCGGACTTGCCAGCCGTGGCGATATTCGGATTGCCCTTAAGCGACTGGATCAGGTAAATCAGGGACAAAAACGACATGATGCCGATAATCACTCTCGGCCATGCGGACGGCTTCAGAACGCCATAATTAGGTGTACGGATATCGAAGCTGGCCCAGAAAAAAACGCCGCAAAATACCAGCAACGCGATGGCAATAATAGAGTCACGATTAAGACGTTTCACGAAGACCCCCCTAAAATTGAAAACGGCCCGGACCCATAATTGCAGCCCGGACCGAATTCAACAAAACTTAAACGGTATTCTTAATCCGTCTTCTTCCACAAACCGATCTGAATGGCGATATCTTCATGCTCCTTGAACATTTTATCTGCCCACTCGCGATACCCATCGGGGCCGACGTAATCGACGCCGGTGCCCTTGGCATCCATCTGTTCTAAAAATTCAGAATCTGCCGCGGCCGTCTTAAAGACATCGGCCCAATAATCGATGATGTCCCGCGGCGTACCCTTCGGCGCGACGATGCCGCGTTGAAGAGCATAAATCATGTCAACGCCCAACTCCTTCAGGGTCGGCATGTCCGGCAAATGCTTGGAACGTTCCGCCGCCGCAATGGCAAACCCTTTAAGGTCGCCATTTTCTAGATACTTGCGACCGGAAGCAACATTCAGCCCGCCCATATCAATGGCGCCGGAAAGAATAGCCGTCATCCGCTCACGGGTGCCGTCATAGGGAACAAACTTGAATTTCATACCGGTCTTGGATTCCAGGACCAGCCAATAGAACTGACTAGTGGAGCCAAAAGTGGCGCCGACTTTAACGGTGCCAGGTGCAGCCAAGGTCGCTTCTTTGAACTCGGCGAAGTTGTTCCAAGGAACGTCCTTGCTGGCGCCGACAATATCAGGCGTCGAGGTCAACAGCGCAATGGTTTCGAAGTTGTTGTAGTGGAATGGAATCCGACCATTGAGATAACTGGTAACGGCGCTTTGGTGAATGGCGAACAGAGTACAGCCATCAGGCTTGGCCTTGGCCGCTTCCTTGGCGCCCTTGTTGCCGCCCTGGCCGGGAATCATGACCAGTTTGATCTTCGATTCAACATCCATCTTCTGAACAACTTTTTCGAAGATGGCAAAGATCACTTGGGTGCCGCCACCGGCTTTCCATGGCACGATCAACTTAGCGGTGGAACATGTCGGCGCCTGACCAGCCGCGACGGCGACGCTTGGGGTATATGCAGCAACAGCGGCAAGGACACATGCGTTCACGGCCAGGCCGCGCAATAAGGTTTTCTTCATTAGATGCTCCCTAAGCAAAGAGTTTTATTTTCAAGGAAGAAACAGAAAATTTTCCATAGACCGGATTTTTCAGGAAATCCAACTCCCTCTCCCCTGCGCTCGATCGAAAGACTACTCCAATCCTACAAATGTGGCTAGTACATGTCACAAAACAGAGTTTATCGTGAAAGATTCAGTCTAAAGGATAATCATGAGAAACCTTGAATTACCCGGCAGATCGCCGGTTCACGCACCTGGGGGCATTGACAAGCCCCCACTGCTCGTTTTAGCCAACAATTAGGGATTTCGGTGCATACTTTTTCGGGATCAAGGTCTTTGCCGACAAGGTCCGGTTTACGGAAGGGGAACGCAAGATCTACCAGTCCTCGCCGGAGGTGGGGCGGGCGTTCTGCGACCAATGCGGAACCCCGCTGACCATTGAGAGCGAGAAAGGCGACCCCCGGACTATCGAATTTCACATCAGCACCTTCGATAATCCCGACGCTTACGTTCCCAGCCTGCACTGGTACCACAGTCGGCGGATCGCCTGGTTCGATGTCGCCGATAGTCTGCCCCGCTATGACGGCCTGGATGGCGACGGCAAAGAACCCAGCCGCCACGGCCCGGCAACGGAAGGTCCACCGACTGGAACGGAGCGCTAAACCAGAGGCTAAAATGGCACCAGATCGAGAAAACGGCGGATCACGTTCTCGGTATCAAAACCGCTAGACCAATGGCAACCATACATTTCATAATCGTAGGGTGGCTGGTGAAGATTAAATTTTGACGAAGACAGCATTATGAGCAGCAATGAGTAAACAGATGGCAAAACTTTCATAAAATTGTTATAACTAAGCTTAACGTTAGATTACACAAGGAGAATTGCAAACATGGCAACGTATGCGGCAAATTGTATGTGTGGGTCGGTATCAGTTGAGGTCGAAGGCGACCCAGTTGGAATGGGGATTTGTCATTGCAAGGTTTGCCGTGCGTGGTCGGCGAGCCCAGTGAATGGATTTGCACTCTGGCCGCGCGACAAGATGACCATCGCCAAAGGTGAAGACCAGATCGAAAGTTATACCAGTTCAGAGGATAACGAGCGAGCCTGGTGTAAACAATGCGGTGGACATCTCTACCACATTGCTGGCCCACTGGGTATGGTGGATGTTTATCCTTCGTTAATCGAGGACTTGGAGTTCAAGCCGGGGCTTCACGTTAACTACGAAAACACTATCATGCCGATGAAAGACGGTCTGCCCAAGTTCAAGGACTTTCCGAGTGACTTCGGCGGTTCGGGAGAGACATTGCCTGAGTAGAGTTCAATTCACCAGCGCTGGCTGTTTGTGTTCATATCAGTACTGAATATTTTTATCGGGAAACGTTCACGAATGACAAAGCCTTTATGGCACACATGGAACAATTCTTGCAGGAAGAATTTATTCCCACATTACTGACCATGATGGAACTTACTTCTCTCAAAATGTTGGGTCCAGTGACAGAAGAATTCGATGATTTTTTCGCTAAAGGAGGATGGGCATATGATGCCTATCCTCTCGCGATGTAAGAACTTGTATTCAGTACAGGAGTGTCAGGTCCACATACCTTGCCCTCCATCAACTCTTAAATCCAACGCTGTGTATATCCCAAGATCCTCGTATAACCTCGTTCGCAGCTCGTTAGGAGCGCCGGCGTTTGTTGGAACAGCCCATTTCCGGGCATGGTATCCTGCTGAGTAAGTCTATGGCCCAAATTCGGGGGGCTGCATGAACTGTTGCTCACGACATATAGGTGCCGCTCAAACGTGCTTCGGCTGGATGTCGAAGCGTTATGAGCGCCGATACCGACGCAAAGGACTCGATGACAACCAACTGCAACTTGTGCGCGAACTTGAATCGATGGGGCTCAATGGTCTTACCTTGTTAGAAGTAGGCTGCGGTGTGGGCGCATTACACCAAACGTTGTTGGAAAAGGGAGCTTCGACTGCCACCGGTATCGACCTCGCGCCGTGCATGTTGCAACATGCCGAGAGCCGCGCCAAGGAGCGCGAATTAGAGCAGCGCACGCAGTACCGGCTTGGTGATTTCGTCGAGATAAGTGAGTCGCTGGACAGCGTGGACGTAACGATTTTGGATAAAGTGGTTTGCTGCTATCCCGCCCCCAAGGAATTGATTCGCGCGACCCTCGATTGTACCAACCGCGTTATCGCACTCACCTATCCGAGAAAGCACTTGCTCGGCGAAATCTACAATAAGATTTGGAACTTTGGCTTTTGGTTGTTTCGCTCGGACTTTCGAGGCTTCATGCATGAGTCTCGACTCGTCCAGGAATCTATCGAGGCAGGTGGATTTAAGCGTGTCTTCGACCGCGACTCACCGATGTGGCACACGCAAGTGTATATCGCCGGTTAGTGGGTGCTGAGAAACTCATTTAGGCCGATACTTGCCTTTGGTGTAGTTACAGCAAGAACTTCATAGGCTGCTATTGATACCTATCCTCTAGCCATGTAGGAACTTGATATGGTGAGGTGGTTTGTACTCACCCTTCTGCTACTACTGCCCTCACCTTGGTGAAGCGTCTTTTCAAACAATTTCTAGTCCACCGATCCAACTGGGGGCAATCTTTGCCCAGTATCTAGGATGTCGAGTATCCAACGTGTCACTAAAGGTGTCACATTGGCTGCTGCAACTATGTCTCGTTCTGCTGCGCCTCTACTGGCGATTGAGAAACACTAGCTGACCTTAATAGAGGTTTATATCATTCAGATATCATGTAGTACTTGCGTAAGGTTTCAGTAATTTCCCAAATACATTGGGTCCCCTTGGCGATGAAAAAGGTATCACCCGCTGTAAAAGTGTCAACCGAGCCATCAGCATTGGTTAGAGTGACCGATCCTGCCAGAACCGCCATCATTTCATGTACAGGATAGGCATCGATCTCCTCGCGACACGGAGCGCATTCCCAAACGCCACTTAGAGTCGAACCGTCTTCGGTCTGGAAAAAAGTATGGTTCACCTCCCGTTTATCAGCGGTTGTAAAAGCATCCTGATCGGCAAAATTGGACGGTTGCATTCCGGTAGCGGGATCGCCACCCGGTAGAAGTCGAAACACCTTAGTTGTCATGTGAACTCCCTGTCGTTATTACTGTGTAGTAAAACAAGTGTTTTCTTAGGGCCCTAACTGCCTAGAGCAAGTACGCAGTCAATCCATTGAAACTCTAAATGTAACCATTTCTGGAACCATGTTTGCGTATTCATCGATGATTTTCACTAAACAGGTGGCTACGCCGTAGCTATTACAATTTAAATGTTCTTAGTGTTAACAGGTAAACTATTTTGTATACAGTGCGACCAAACTATTGCACAAGGACAGCATTAGACATCCCACGCCCGTCCCGTTTGTCGAGGTAACCGAATCATGCATGAAAACGACTTCTACGATGACCTAGCTGGGGCCTTGGAACGATCGTGGCGCTTACTTGAAGAGGCCATTGGCGATCCCACCTCCCCTGTGCGCACACCGGTGCTGATCAGCATTTCCACCGATGGTCTAGCACAGGGGCGTACGGTGGTCCTGCGGGGCTTCAATCGACAGCAACGTCAGTTAACAATCTATACCGATGCTCGCTCAGCGAAAGTAGCGCAACTGCGAGCCCAGCCGGCCTGCACACTAGTGGCCTACCAGCCAAATCCGATGATGCAACTGCGCCTTAGTACCAACGCTATTGTCAACCACAACAATGAAATTACACACGAAGCATGGGCCGTAATGCCAGGACCCAATCGCTGCAACTACCTCACTGATCCCGATCCTGGATCAATTTCAGGGCAGCCTACTGATGGGCGGCCGGTAATCAACGCCGAATCTGTCCCAACAAATAATGAAAACAAAATCGCTTACAGTCATTTTTCTGTGATCGTCTTTACGATTAACGAGCTAGAGTGGCTCTATCTGCCGCGGCGTGGGCATCGGCGTGCGCAATTCATTTGGGATGAGGCCAACTCGCTACAAAGCGACTGGCTAATCCCCTGAGCCAAATCCCGACATAGCCGCCACCATTTTCTACTGCTTTTAGGGGAGCTTCGCTGGCCCCTTTCTACTCCGAATTATTAGTGTGCTGAAAATGCGTTAAAAATTTGATGCTAGCCACATGGCGATAATCTGGTGCTAAATGGCCAGAAGGATAATAACTAGCAAGGCGTGACTAGAGGAATGTGTAGATGTGTTTTATCGGTATGGATTGATTTGGTTTTATGAATGACGACGAGTCATCCCAATCATCGAATACTGGACTTGGGCCTAAATTATTCCTGGTTTCTTGGCAAGCACTTTCCTACCCCGAACCTCTGAGACAGTCAGTGTCGCCGTTAAGAGTTAATATTCCGTTCACGCCCATAGGGCATGATCAACACCATAACAGAGGCAGGTAGGATGGAAAGTAAACCCAGACTCGGATATCTTGGTCTTGGCCTGATGGGCTCACAAATGACCAAACGCCTGATCAAAAACGGTTATCAGGTTACCGGCTTCGATCCAGACTCCGACAAGATGACTGGGGCTGTGGCGAATGGCGTAATCGCCGCTGCATCCCCTGCCGAAGTGACGCGGGCCAGTGATATCGTCCAAGCCTGCGTGATCAACACGCCGGCCCTGACCGAAGCCATGTTCGGACCGAATGGTGTCGTTGAGGGGGGCGATGCGGACAAAATTTTCCTCGATCACTCGACCACCATCGCTGATAAAACACGCGAACTGGCTGCTCGTCTAAGGGCGGAAACGGGTATGCGTTGGGTCGATGCACCGGTCTCGGGCGGACCGCCTGCTGCCGAAACGGGCGAGTTGGCAATCATGGTCGGAGGCAACGATGATGACGTGATTCGGGTCCAACCCGTGCTCGATACGCTGGGCCACAACACCCACATGGGACCACTGGGCACAGGGCAAGTGACCAAGATGGTCAATCAGGTTCTGGTGCTGAACCATTTCACACTCCTGGCGGAGGCTGTAACCTTGGCGAAAAACGCCGGGATCGATCCGGCCAAGGTGCCAGAGGCTCTCAAGGGCGGCTATGCTGACAGCCCAATGTTCCAACGATTTTTCCCACGCATGATTGAGCGTGACTTCAACCCGGCGGGTTACGCACGCCAGGTCCTGAAGGATCTCGACATGGTCATCGACTTGGCCCAACAGACCAACTCGCCAGTACCGATGTCCAGTCAATCGACTGCGCTGTACCGTGTACTGATAGCCAAGGGCCACAGTGAACTCGACGCCACCGCCATCCTCAAGATCTACGATGATCAGACGTTGTAGATATTATGGAATTAACTTTTGTAGAGTAGAGATGTCGGTCAAGGTGATTCCAGTGATCGATTTGCCCCTATCCGTTACGGTTGCCACCTGCAGTGAAGCTGGCATGTGGGCTACCCTCGCCATGCTGCAGGGCAAGCACGCAGAAAACTTTCTAGAAAACGAAAGCGACCGGAAACATTGGATTCAGCGTTGAACCCAGCAAGCCTTCTCTTTCGCTCCCCGGCCTTATGGGGGCATAAAAATTGGGGTTACCCGGTGATTGACTCTCTGACATATCCGACACCAGTGGTTACGAAATGCTTAAAAGGAACCCCTAGCGCTTTAACCGCTTCAATCGTCTCTTTCTCTAGTTTTCCGTATATTTCGATCTCAAATCCATCACCTAGTTGCGCATGTTGCTCTACATAGCGTTGGACAGGTGGGTTGTTGATGTGTGCAATTAGCGCTTCATCGTTTTTATAAACTTCAGTCCAAGTAAATGACAGCGGATCAGAAGGGTCGGCATCGAAATTGTGAAACAACATTCCCGGTTCACTACTCTCGACTTCTTCATCTACTTTCGCCGCGATCTCTAGATATTGATCGACATTTCCCAGCTTTACGTGAATCCGGGCAATCAACACAAATGGCTTATTTTCAGTTTCGGATTCTACGGTCGCCACTGCTATCCCCTCCAATTGGAGTTTTATTGATCCTTCCTGTCTGCTTTATCCTGAACATCCTGCTAAATCAGTAAATCTCTCTGCAGGAACAGACAGAGAAATGTGTGGATGTGTTTCATTTAGTTTCACTTAGTATCTAAGAAGACAAAAAAGGGATTCGAAAAAAATGTAGCAAGAAGTTAATCCCAAATAAAAGAAAGGCGACTCGGAGAACGCGTTCTATGAGGTAATCTTCCGCATGCATTTTCGATCTAAGTTGTAGGTATCTGTGCCTTGCTTGCTCTTTATCACTGTTTGAACTCGAGATGACTGTTGTCCATCGCTCATCAATTCTGTAACCAGCCTCAACGCCGCTCTCAATATCTTGGGACACCAAGTCCCAGAATTCCTGCTGTTCTGTTCTTTCATCATTCATGCTCATTCGTTTACAACTCCAGTAAGTAAGAGCAGACAGAGGGATGTGCAGATGTGTTTCATACCCAACACCCCGCTAAAACTGTAAACCTTTCTAAAAGAAAAGCCGACATCTGCAGCGAGAATGGTGGCAAGTTTTCTTCTGGAATTTGATTCACTCATGGCGCTATCTTAAACCCAAATAGCAGAGCAGTTAATTGAACTAAAAAGCCCCGCCGAAGCGGGGCTAAATTAGGTCTATGTTATCGGCCTTTCTTGGCGCGGAGCCACTTAATTTAGCCAATATGCAGAGTTAACTTGTTAATCCCTGCTTAAACGCTTTTTCTATTTCGTGGCGTTCTTCTCGTCATTTCGTTTGCTGCTCTTCGTTCACCCCCCAATAGAATCATTGCTTTCGTCGCCATCATTCCATAGTTTTTTAGGTGGTTCTATCTGCTTCTTTTCAGCCTTTTCATAAAAGCCTTCTTCTTTGACGAGAGGCCGAACAGAATATGTACGCTTATATTAATTAGTTTTTTCATTTCGATGGGTACAAAGTACTTGTCTATGTATTCTTTCAGTATATGGCTCAAATTTTGCTATACCAATAACGAAAGGTACTTGTTCATATAACTTATATTGATACACATCCAAGTCCCTTACTTTTCCATCAAACTTACTCGCTATCATCACATACTCAGAATTCTTTGATTTTCCCATCCGCGTCACCTCCAGCGGAGCCGAATTTTTGCCTTAGACGTGTTTCAAATATGGCCCCAGGACAAGTGCTAAGATAATTGGCACACTTGCGATATTTGGGCGCCTTGATTCGACACCAAGAGCAAAGCCAGGACACCCTGAAGACTCAACTTGAACACCTATCCGTTGAAGACGGTTAAAAGTAGAGGGAGGACGATCAGCCCGTATAGATGCAACAGGTTGGTGGAGAGCCTGAGTTTGAAGTGTTCCTAGATTCGTCTAAGGTCTTAGGTTCCTACCAGGTGTTTAACTCACCACATTCTTCAATAATTTTTAGTTTTTCAATTTGTAGTGCCTCAGCAGCTACCTTTCCCTCGACGATACTTATACTAGCAGACCTGTCTTTAATGCAGTTCTGTTGCGGAGAAAACATGTAATAAAGTACACCTAGTATCACTACGCCTATCAATGTCTGTTGGATTTGCTTCCGACTCATAATCCATCCTGCTTTGAAGAAGAGATCGCAGAAACTATCCACACCGCAGCTGGAAACCTAATATTTCCCCCACTGGTGT
>Ga0209034_10001359_pt1 | contig 11918 bp, 9 predicted proteins | sample MarorgKNORR_S2LV_2_FD_188219 | JGI IMG/M metagenome (GOLD analysis project Ga0209034, IMG submission 188219) | Marine microbial communities from the Southern Atlantic Ocean, analyzing organic carbon cycling - 250m_A/KNORR_S2/LV (SPAdes) (version 2) | ecosystem: Environmental > Aquatic > Marine >...
GCTCAGGTGCAGCGTTGACTGTGCCACAGTCACTTGGACAATTGTACTCTGTCTCAGGTCCTCCGCAGACTCCGTCTCCACAGCAGGGATTACCAGGAGGAACGTCCTCGCAATCGGGGACACCGCCGCCACCGCTAGCAATATCACCTTTTAGGCATCTTGAGAAGTATGGAAAATCATCAGTGACCATATAATAATAGATAGCCTCAGGAAATTCAGGAGTTACCCCAATTCTTCCATTACACTCATCTAGATCACCGTGACCTTCTACATATTCAAAATCTTGAGTAAAAGCGCCCATTGGAATGGGAATATTTGGATTATTTGTTCCCTGACCCGGGCCACCTTCAAGGGCAGTTAGTGTATCTGGACGTCCTTCATCCGGCTCGGTTTTTAGTCTCCAACTCGGCTGAAGAGATATAACCTCACTGCTTGAATCATTTGCATTGGCAAAGCCATATCTTGCGTACACAGGAAAACCATCTGATGCCCACCCAACAAGGGTCATACTCGAATCATCTCCCAAAAGATCCATCAGAAGTTCTGGCATGCCGTGGTAATGATATTCGCCAGAGGGCTGCACATGGGCATGGTTCATATCATCTCCAAAGTCAAATGTTTCATGTCCAAGGGCTTCTATATTCCATTGACCTTGTCCTTGTGCCAGACTACATACCCCATCATCATCACATCTTCCGGCCGTAGCTGGATCAAATTTTACACTATTAATTGCGTAGGCTATAGCGCCTGTAGGGCCACCAACAGGAACGCCGGTCTCAGAAACTAATGCAGGGCAAAGGGTAAATGTTTGGTTTACATTTTGTTCACTTATAGTATTAGGGTTGTTAGGATTAGGAAAAGTACCTACCTCATGATTAGGGATACCATTGCCAGACAGGATTCTGTTAAGATCATCTGAGGTCCAAGAAAAAATACTATATGCATTAACTGATTCATCACTGTTATAAATCTCTTCACTAATATCAGTTAAAATACCAGCAGTTGAATACTCGCATGTGTCTTGACCATAAATCATATGAATAAATACAATTATCAGTAAACATATTTTTTTCATTTCATGAACCATAATTAATTTGATTAGACCAGCTATACATCATACTGTTAGATACAAATGAGATAGAAAGATTAAAAACTAGCCTTAATATTTTTGCCTTTTGATCTAGCCCAATAGTAAGTACCAAAACCAGTAACAAGCTCAAAAACAGTAAATAGCACTATGTTTACAGCGATACCGCTCGCAAAACCATAACTGTGAAGGCCAATAGATAGTAGGTTCACGCCAAACCAGGCCATGATGACAACAATATTGTTCAACACCATCCCAAGGGCAAATCTATCAGCCTTAGCTAAACCGCTAAGACGCATGTGCACCATCATCAGCTGCCATAAAACAATAAGTAGTGCACCATTTTCTTTTGGATCCCAGCCCCAGAACCTTCCCCAGGACTGGTCCGCCCATATTCCCCCTAGTATGGTACCAAACAGAGTAAAAAAGAGAGCAATTAGTGTAACCCCAAACATATTATCATATATGCTTTTTAAACGTTTACTATTATTTGGCACTCGTATTTTTTCAATCAAATACAAATGACCAATTAATCCAGCCATGAGTGATGTTCCATACCCCAGGATGATTGTGGTAACATGGGTCGCTAGCCAAAAATTTGAATTTAGAACTGCCACCAGCATCTCGAGCGTGTCACCATCTGCAGCATACCCAAAACCAACATAGTGGAGCATTGAACCGCTTACTGACCCAATAAAAACGCCTAGTCCATCTTTCCTAAGATACTCAATTACTACTGACAACAATACAATCACAAAGCCAACAAATATGACGGTCTCATAAAGAGTAGAAATAGGCGGACGGCTCATAATAACCATCCTCAGATAGATCCCATAGGTGTGGAGCATAAACCCTGATATCAGGGAGCCATAGGCAACATTCTTAAGTAGGATTGGCTGGACCATCCAGCTGATTCCTAAAAGAATAAATCCAAACAAATAGAAAACCAGACTTAGTGTAAAAAGGTTCGCTTTATTCAGCCAAGTCTCTTTTTCAAGTATAGAAAATTTCACTCTATCACCAGGAGAAGATAATAATCCAGTTCTGTATGATTTAAGCGCATCACTCATAGCACCAGAATTATTATCATACCTGGCTACTAGATACGCTTCCATTGATTTCATAATTCTATCCTGATGTGGCTCAATCTCCCTCCCATCTAATAGTTCCCACGGTGATATCCACAGTCCAGTAGTATCATCCTTTGCTGGGGGAATAATCTTAAGTGCTTGGGCAAATTCATCCAAACTTGTCTGCTGAAGATTATAAAGTAATAGAGCGACCTCCCTCTCGTTCTCTGTCCAGCTCTCTTCTGACTTCGTCAGTATATTCTGAGAAACATTAAAAAGTGAGCCCCTGTGGCTCATGATATGTGCGTAGCTTGTAAACTGTCCTGGCTCAATATGTAACTTCTCAGCGGTCTCAGGGTCATAGACAGTAAACATCGGCAGCAGGCAACTAAGGCTTGAAGCTATCTGTCTGTATTTCATCATGTTCTGATATAGTTCCACCAACTGGTTCTCGAAAAGGTCTCTATCTTCTTCCTTCTTATCAAAAATATTACTAATAAGAGGTAACTGGTTTTGTATACCAGGAAAGATTTCACTATAACTGTATTTGTGGAAATTATTTGTCCACTCTAAATCAAGTGCGTTAACAATATCCGGGCTTCGAATGTTGAATATTTTTTGTTCTAAACCTTTCTCCGGATGAATAAAAAGGTCAATCATCCAGTCAATTGCAGAGATCTCTTCATGCTTAATTTTTCTTTTTCCATAAAATGCAAGAGCCTGATTTCTAGCATATGTGTCCAATGGTTTTATTCTACCCTGCTCTTGAATTGGTATATTTTTTTCAGATAGATCTTTTGCATTTAAACCTTTATAATCAAAAAATATAATCGATAAAAAAGCGAGGGCGAAGGTAAAGGATTTCTTCATTTTTTGTTTTTCTTCAAAAGAGATGGAAGATTAGTAAGTATATGGAGAAGTAAACCTATCGACATAATAATACTTGAGATATAAGGAAAAAGTCTGCCATAGTTATGAACCGCAGCCAAGACTGTGGCCTCATTATCTAACCCTTCAATAAATGAGGCCTGGTAGAAGGTGTAGCCTTTGTGTCTGAGTGGCTTGTTCATCTCAATAAGGACTGATCTAGGAACATTATTTTCAATAAGATTTATTCTTGAGCTATAACTCTTTGCTACCTGAGTGCCTGGATGCATTACCTTTTTAAAGTCTAGAAGTTCTATAGCAAAAGGAAGATATGTTTTCTTTTTCTGTAGGGACATTATGTATCGTTTTTCATCAATATTCAATTTCGCTGGAATAGACTGACCAAAAATTAGACCATAGATACCATCACTATCCGTAAAGCTTCCAGAAACTTGAAAAATAATACCAGGACGATTTTTCATATCATCCTTATCCCTAGGTATTTCTTTTAGAGAAAAATTTTTCAGCATTCCTCTATACTGAATATCAGAATCTGCAATCCTGTTCTCAAGGGTGGAATTGTCCATGTATTCTAGTATTGTTATATCAAAATCTAAGTTCTCATGCCTAAGATTATTTCCATTAACAAAAAGAGGCTGATCAAACACTGTATATTCATCATAGCCTTGTTCAGAGATATTAATAATTGCAAGCTCCGTAGCGTGATAATCATCCACAGTATTTGATCTTGAACCTTCTTCAATAACCATACTTCCTTCTGAACTAAATATTGCGGTTAAACCTGCTCCAACAAGAAGCATGATTCCACCTAGATGAACAATGAGGACTCCAATCTTTTTCATTTTCCAGAGGTTTTGTTTAAACAGCATTGCAATAAGGTTTGTGAGCATAAGCGCTAAGACTATTCTTCCACCAGGTAGTGGAATCGGACCAAATAAGAAAATATAGGATGAAAAATATCGCTGCTGAGATGCAAATAATCCTATATCACGCTGTGAAACAGTCCCGACGACTACTAACACCATCAACCAAACTAAGCAATACACAAAAAGCTTCGGGCTGCTTAAAATTTTAATGATCTCTCTCTTCATTATTTAGCCTCTCCTATTGAAGAGCAGAACTCTAAGAAAGCGAACCTTAGTTCGCTAATTCCTTGCTGGCTAGCAGTAAGCTTAATAAAAAATGTTTTTCCACCGCTTGGCAAGACAGCCGCTAAAATAGCCTTGCCTTTATTAGAATCATTGACCAATCTAAATAACCTGAATGGGCCTATTCTGCTATTACCATTTACTGCTGAAGCCAATATCTCTTCCTCATCAATCGATTCTAAATCAATTTGCCTGCGCCACCGATTTACATTTGCTACGAGTCCACCATTCTCACCACTCAGTGAGACAATAGATAAGTCTCCGACACCATTTGAATAGGGAACATCAAAACTCGCCAAACGCATAGAGTGCCCATCAGATGGGACCCAGGTTTGTGGAAGGTCCCAGCTTATACCATTAACATTTTTTCGTATATCTTTTGGAGCTTCATTTTTTGATATATTAAAATTCGTCTTTGGCAACCTATAAGATTTGACATGCTTATTTTCATCACAAGAATAAATGATAAATGTGAATAAAAATAACGTGAAATATTCTTTTTTAAAGCTCATGTATATTCAAATTTACCTATGATTTTTTTTAGCAGAAATTGTTAATAACTATCTCATAATTTTTTATATAAGATTAAATTTCTAATCGGTTTTATTATAGATAAAAAAATACAGTATTAGAGCGATTACGTTAATTAACGCCTCAAATATAGTCAGGATTTTATTTTCCATGTAAAACGTTACGTATGGTGGAACAAGCATCTCCCAAATAGAGATATTCCCTTTTTCAGGAGTAATCGTAAATAAATAATAATCAACAGTGTTATACGGGAAAAGCCACTTTATACCAACAGTCCTTGCGGTGATATAATCGGTACAAAGATGTAATAAGCTCCCGAGAAAAATTATTAAAAAGACTCTCTTAATATTATCATCAACTCTTACATGGCCAATGAACCATCCAACTCCACAAACAATGATCCAAAAAAATGGCGTGTGCAAAATGCTGTGGTGGTCTACCACTGTTTTAGACCAGAGACCATCAATATCTGGTATAATAGAAGCAAACATCCAAAGAAATATCCACTTCTTATCATCGGTGTCAAACCTTGAGGCGATATATCCAGAGGCTATGTGCGAGTTAATAAACATTTATTTTATAAATGATTTAATGGATAGGATTAGTTTTAGATAAATTTTTCATCAATAAACTGCTGAAAAAAATCAATAACTGTGTCTTTTACAGGAATATAATCGATTGCTAATTCTTTTTTGCTTTTTGCGTTATTAAAGTGAACTGCATATCCAACATTTCTACTAACAAAATTTCGTTTTATACCAATCATAGGAGCTATCAACCATACTAGAAATTTTGGGGCTACTCTTTTGGGTATGGGATATTTGTTTCCAAACTTTTCTAGCAAATGTTTGCCAATAGTTAGAAAATCCATACTATCAGATGAGATGATATACCGTCCACTTGCAACAGGATTGTAACCAGCATTCAAGTGTGCCTCACCTACATTTCTTACATCGACGATTCCCAGCTTTATATCTGGGACCCCACTTTTCAGGTCACCATTGCCCATCTGAAGCATAAATTTCTTACTCTCAAACTCAGAATGTGGATTCAGCGCTGGTCCAAGAACCAGTGACGGGTTTATTACTACCAGATCCCACCTGTTTTGTTCACCGCAAATTTTCCAGGCTTCTTTTTCGGCAACAGTTTTAGAATAGCTGTACTCGCTCTGGGTCGGGGTCGATGATGTGTTCCACACGCTCTCATCAAAAATACCATCAGGAATGTTCTTACTGTCAATGGTGTCACCATAAATTGCTGCGACACTGCTTGTTAATACCACTCGCTTGACGCTGGGTGTCTTATTCACAGAATCAAGTACATTTCTCGTGCCTTCAAACGCAGGATCAATGAGCTCTTTTTGAGCATCTTTTGAGTCTAAAAAGAACGGAGATGCTGTGTGAAAAACCAATTCACAATGTTCCATTGCCTCTTTGTAAGATCCAGGCTCAAGCAAATCTGTTTCAAAATATTTTATATTTCCGTTTGACTCATTAGCAATCTTATCCAAATGCTGTCTTTTATTTTCATCATCAACATCTCTTATTGCAGCATAAACCGTTACGCCTTTTTCTAACAAACCTTTTACTATCCATCCTGCAACGTATCCTGTTGCACCGGTGACAAGTACTGGTTCTGATGTATTAATTTCTACCATTGTTTTTTCTGCGATTTTTTTTCCTAGATCCAGCGGGCCCTCTCCATCTATTTTTCTTTGATCTTCCTTTCCGTCGATTATCCTTTTTCATTTTAGAGTTTGATGGTGCAGACTTTTCTTTCGATATCTCAGCCTTAACATTTACACGGTTAAATTTTGTCCCTTTTAAGGTTTCTATCAGTTTTAGTGAAACCGATGAGTCGATCTCAAAAAAAGAAAATGTCTTCAGTATCTCTATTTTTCCTATTTCGTGATCGCTAGAATTTAAGCTTTCATTAATAAAACTAATTAGTTTTAAAGGATTAAGCCTGTGCTTCGTCCCAATATTAATATAGAACCGTGTAAAATTATTTCTTACACCGCCTCGCCGGCCGCCAGTTTTCCTATCTCTCTTAGATCTAGACGATTTATTGCCCGAAAGAATATTAATATCTCTGGCATTTTTGTAGTAAGAAATAAATCTATTGAACTCGGCAGAAACAAAATGTTTTATTAACTGATCCCTGTCAAGTCCCTCAAGCTTCTCATTGATCGAAGATAAAAATGGCTCTATTTTTTCATTGTCCACCTCAATATTTTTTATTTTGTCTATCAGAGCATATAACTGTTTCTTGCATATGTCATCGCCCGTTGGAACGAGCTCTTTTGAAAACTTTATTCCTGATATTTTTTCAATTTCTTTTAGTCTTCTTACCTCTCTTGAGTGGATTATAGCAATGGATATTCCTTTTTTTCCAGCCCTTCCTGTCCTGCCGCTCCTATGTGTGTAGATCTCTGGATCATCTGGTAAATTATAATTTATAATGTGCGATAAGTTGTTTACATCAAGGCCTCGAGCGGCAACGTCTGTGGCAACCAATAATTGTAACTGGGCTTTTCTGAATCTGTTCATTACTTCATCACGTTGCGATTGAGACAAGTCTCCATGCAAAGCATCAGCATTATACCCGTCTACCATTAACCTGTTTGAAACATCTTTTGTTTCTCTGCGTGTTCTACAAAATACTATTCCATAAATATTTGGATTAATATCTGCAATACGTTTGACAACCTCATACCTATCCTTGGCCTGAACCATATGATACCGATGGGCCACATTTATTGCTGCTGTATTTATTGGGTCAACGGCTATGGTGACTGGATTGTTCATGTACTCTTTTATGATAGTGGTTACTTTTTTTGGCATTGTTGCCGAGAAAAGCAATTTCTGTACTTGTCCTGGTGCTTTTGAAAGAATAAAGTCTAGATCTTCTTTGAATCCCATTGAAAGCATCTCATCTGCCTCATCAAGAACAATCCTATCAAGACTTGCTAGCAAAAGTTTCTTTCTTTTGATCATGTCTTTTGTCCGGCCAGGGGTACCAATAACAATATGTGGCCCTTTATTCAAAGCCCTTATCTGGGTTTCCATGCTGGCCCCGCCATAGACAGGTACGATTTGTATCTTGTTTAAGTATTTTGCATATTTTTTTAGATCATTTGTGATCTGCATACAAAGTTCTCTAGTGGGACATAGAATAAGTGTCTGCGGGATTTTATTTGACACATCTGCCAGATGGATTGATGGTATCCCAAAGGCCGCTGTTTTTCCGGTGCCTGTCTGTGCAGCGCCAATAAGATCTTGGTCCGAGTCCATCAGAAGTGGTATTGTCTTTGACTGGATCGGCGTAGGGGTAATAAAACCAAGCTCATTAAGAGCTTTCGTTATATCTTTTTTCAGTTTTATTTCTAAAAAGTTTTGCATTGTTATATTTTCTCGACTGTTTTTATAATTACTACTAAATCAGTCTAGAAAACATCACCAGCTATACAACGGGTTTAATAGTGTGTCTGAAAGGCTGCGTTAGACTCTGAATTTAATTGTATTTTATTTATGTCACTATGGAATTGGACCAACTATAAAATCCATACGAATCTCTTGACCAAAGTCTGGAGTAAATTCTTTGATCGCACTCTGGTTTAGATTATATAGACCTAGTTTTCCACTTACGCCAACAGAATCTTTTTGCTGCCACCAGAGCCGGTCTATACCATCCTCATTAGCGTCTGAAAAAATAAACTGATAAAGCCCCGGGTCTAGGCCAATCTTAATGTCGTAGGCTGTAGTGTCTAAAAACTGATATTCAGAATAAAATATGTTTCCATAATAGTCTCTAATCTCGTACGTGTTTTGCTTTGCTCTATCAAGATTGTTTGTTGTTAATTTTATTAAAAATTCACTTGGCAGAGTTCGGGGTATTCTAACCTGAGTAAATAGTATATTATCTGCTGGGCTCTCATCCTCTCGCCCATTTAAAGAAAATGCCTGGACAAAAAACCTTTGATCCACGTTCAGACCAGACCAATCGTTTCTAGGTAGCTCGATTGTTAATTTTTCAAGGAACTTTATACTCCCTCGCCACCTAAAGATTGCTCTTTTTCCTGATTCGAGACCATAAATAAATTTTATTCTGCGAACTTCTTCTGAACCAATATTCTTCACAATAACTCTCGGACTAGATAGTGTGGGATTAATCCTTGAATATTGGTCTCTTGAACTTGGGTTAACAATATCTACTATTTCTAGGTTTCGCTTAAAATTTGGTGGGCCAAATGAAAATAACTGGTGGCTCATCCTGTAGATTCCTTTGGTCTCTTTCTGATCGATCATTTTTTCAATCTCATAATCAATAGAAATGGTCTGACCAGGGTTAACCAGATCAGTAAGCTCAAAAACATATTCGTCTACTTTTGTCCCCGGGCACCATCCGGCCCTATCATATGGCCAGGTTCCGCCCTGCGGGTAGATTGGATTATTTCCACAGTCTTTCCAAACGTTCCAGGTGAACTCTTTAAGACCATTAATGACATAAGAGTGAGACTTATTTACCCACTCACAACAATATTTTGGTCCCTCATGTCCGTGACCTGAGATAATAGCTTTTATGCTAAATCCAGATGCAAGTGGGTCGAGATCAATTTGTTTTGTGTTTAACACATTGTTATTTGATATATCACCGTATTTATATGTATAGCCATAGTGACCATCATATTCTCCAAGAGGGTAAATATTTTTTACAGACATCTGATTTCTGTATGGTGTTCCACTAATAAAATAAAATTTTAGGTCTAATAGTTCTTGGTTGTTACCGATATGTAAGTCCCTCTTGCCTTTTAAAAGTGGGGCATAGTCTGTTATATCATAGGTCCACTGCCAACCACTTACACCACCCATTACTAGCCTCTTTCCATATGGAGTCACAAAGCTTCCCAGCTTAAATACCTCAGTCGTATCTTCTTTTGGGACATGGAGAAGCGCATCCCAGATATAGTCCCACTCTCCACAGTCATATTTATCTCCTTTGGTCGATGGATCGCACTTAAGCGTTTGCACCATCAATATTTTTCTCCATGACCACTCCTCATCGGGAAAATCAATCGTTGCCTTATACTGTGCGACCCAGCCTTCAGGACTAGGCGTGCTAAAACTAATAGGATGAATAATTAAAGTGTCTTCAACGCTAATATTATTAGCAAAAGACTGACCACTAAGAAAAACTATAAAAAAGAAAGTTTTTAGATGTTTATTAAGAGAGAGAGAGAAAATAAATACTCTAGGGCTGCGCTCGAGTAAAAACAGGTCTGGTATCTTCTGATAATGAAGGATCATATTTGTAACCAGCCATATTAAAATCAAGAATCTGTTCTGCATCCTCAATCCTGTTTTCAACAATAAACCTAGCCATCATACCCCGGGCTTTTTTAGCAAAAAATGATATCATCCTGGTTTTACTATTCTTTATTTCCTTGAACTCAGGGGTAACAATATTGGCATTGAGTGAGCTATTTTTAATGGACTTAAAATACTCATTGGAAGCGCAATTTATTACTGTCATATCTTTATGATCCTCAAGCTCTTGAGAAATAGATGCTGAAAGACTATCACCCCAAAACTCGTATAAATTTTTCCCTTTTTTGTTATCGAGCCTTGTACCCATCTCCAGCCTGTATGGCAACATTAAATCAAGCGGCTTGAGCACTCCATAAAGCCCAGAGAGTATACGCACCTTATCCTGGGCAAAGATGATATCTTTTTCGGATAGAGTGTCAGCATCAAGCCCGGTGTATGTGTCCCCTTTGAATGAGTATACCGCCTGCCTGGCGATATCAGGCGAAAAATTTGAGGTCCATGACTGAAACCTTTCCCAGTTTAACTCTGAAAGATTTTGGCTTATTCCCATTAGAGACTGTAATCCTATTGGGTCGAATGACCTTAGTATCTCAATCAGATTTTCTGATTGATCTAAAAATATTGGATGGGTGTATGCCGAACCATTAACACTACACTCAGGAGATAGTTTTTTCGCTGGGGATAAAATTGTAATCATAATATATAATTTTTCATAAAAGAATTTTAATTTCCTTATGTAATATTAGTAAATATTATCAACTAATAACAAAAAATAGATTTGGTACAAAAAATTATCAATACAAACTATCATATAGCTATGCTATTAATTTTATTTTCAATAGCATTGGGACAAAATTCTAACCCTTGTAAAAATAAACGATTCCTTTCCTTGAGTAAAATGGATCTGGATGATATGTCTGATAGAGAGTATAACTACTTTATCAAAAAAGAAGAAGAGTGCTCAAAGTATAAACTAAAAAGGAAAAAGAAAAAACCATCCAAATCAAAAATAAATCAAGCCAATAGAAAAAAAAGAAAAGCAAATCCAAAAAAGAGAGTACCTAAACAAAAAGCCTATTTACCTGGAGTCTATTTTTCTTCTCCAGTCATGAGATTAAAAATGACCTCTGATTATGATAATATTAATATCAGTGGATTTAAACTAGAGACACCTTTATCGATTGATATTGGCAAGCTAAGTCCTTCCTTAGTGTTTGAATATAGAACCTATGTTTTTACATATTCTGACAAAGAAAAAAATAAAATACTTGGTGGATTTGGTGGCAATGCAGTTCTTGGAGGACTCAAGTTACCTTTTAATTTATTTAAAACAAAAACCGGGTGGTTTAGGCCAGAGTTTTCAATCATGTCTGGCAAATTTCATTATAAAAAAGGATTGTTGTTAGGCTTGGAATTACCACAAAAATTATCAGGTGACTCACCTTTAAAAATAAAATATTCCATTAGAACAAATATAATCCAGACAGATGAAAATCATGGCACAGGCTGGCTAGATTTTGGATTGTTTATTGGTTATTCAATAAGTGAAAAAATGATTACGTCTATAACTGAAACAATAAAAGGTTATTTTTAAACAGCTTGGAGTATTTTTAAATTGGAATGTAACAGACCGTGTTTGATGACAGTATCATTATGAAAATAAAACACGTTACCATTGGTCCAAGGTAGACCCTTCCAGTCATCTTGAAAAAATATCGGTTGAAAATTGGAAGGATAAAGATCATTGGGACAACACCAAAAAGTAGGTTTACGTAGAGCCACTGAAGATTTGTCTCCACCCAGTATATTTCCCCCGTAAATAAAAAACAGAAGTACTGGATCAACAGAATAATAATTAGCCCCAAGG
>Ga0209034_10001361_pt1 | contig 11909 bp, 10 predicted proteins | sample MarorgKNORR_S2LV_2_FD_188219 | JGI IMG/M metagenome (GOLD analysis project Ga0209034, IMG submission 188219) | Marine microbial communities from the Southern Atlantic Ocean, analyzing organic carbon cycling - 250m_A/KNORR_S2/LV (SPAdes) (version 2) | ecosystem: Environmental > Aquatic > Marine...
CGTTGGAACACACCGATGTTGATGGAGTCCTGAAAGTCGTTGTCCGAGGGCGCAAACTGGAAGCACGGGTAGCCAAGACGCCCTTCTACAGGCGTCCGAAGCCCAACTAGACGCAGCAGGAAGATCGAGGAGCAATCGATGGCGGATTATCCGGAAGACTACAAATACACTAAGGAACACGAGTGGATCTCTGTGGAGGGAAATGAGGGCACCGTGGGCATCACGTATCATGCCCAGGCGGAACTCGGTGACGTTGTCTATGTTGAATTGCCAGCAGTCGGCGATCATTTGGAGGCAGGGCAGCCTTTTGGCACCATCGAGTCAGTCAAGGCTGTCTCGGAGCTGTATGCGCCGGTCTCAGGAGAGGTCACCGGGGTTCACAAAGAACTTCTTGACCAACCAGAACTAGTTAACGAAGATCCACACGGTGCGGCCTGGATGGTTAGGGTGAGTATGGCGGACAGTAGTGAGATGGAAGGCTTATTGTCTTTCAGTGACTATGTCAGTTTCCTGGAATCCGCTGAGGGTGACCACTGATCTAGGTGCCCCAATTGGCGGCGACTAGCCTTAAGAACCTCCTACGTAGCGAGACCGAATGAGCACCACTAACGATCCTCATGGCCCCGGCCGGTACCAGCCACTAGGCCCGGACGACCGCCGCGAGATGCTGGACGTGGTTGGTGTCGAAGGCTTCGAAGATCTCTTTGCTTCAATACCGGAGGGGCTCCGATACGGGGGCGAGTTGCCAGTTGAAGAAGCGCTCTCAGAACCTGAACTTCTCCGTCATCTTGAAGAACTAGCGTCGCGTAATGGTCCGGCTTCCGGGATGCTGAGTTTCCTAGGAGCGGGCTGTTCTCCGCACTTCGTCCCGACACATGTCGACGCTTTAATCCAGCGTCAAGAGTTCATGACTGCCTACACTCCTTACCAGGCGGAGATCAGTCAGGGGACGCTGCAAGCAATCTTTGAGTTCCAGACACTGGTGTCGATGCTCACGGGCATGGAGGTGTGCAACGCGTCGATGTATGACGGTGCGAGTGCCATTGCCGAAGCTGTTCTCATGGCGCGTCGGCTAATGCGCCGTGGTGGCCGCGTGCTGTGGTCGGAAGGCTTGCACCCCGCATATCGGGAGGTTGCCGAGACCTATGCTAAGTATCTCGACATTGAGTTCGAAGTACTGCCCCTTGATAAATCGGGTCGCACCTTGATCCCCGTGGTCGACGATGACGTCATTGCTTTGATCGTTCAGCAGCCCAATTTTTTTGGCGTTGTAGAAGATCTACGCAGCGCAGGAAATGTTGTTGCGGATGCCCCTGCCAAGTTCATTGTCGCGGTTACCGAGCCGGTGGCTTGGGGACTAACCGTACCTGCCGGTGAAGTCGGTGCGGATATCGTCGCAGGCGAGCTGCAGAGCTTTGGTAATGGGCAGAACTATGGTGGCCCCTTAGTTGGTTTTATGGCTACCCGCATGGAGTACGTCCGCAACTTGCCCGGCCGGCTTTCCGGTCAGACGGTCGATGCAGAGGGTCGTCGGGGCTTTGCGTTGACGCTGGCAACACGTGAGCAGCACATCCGCCGCGCTAAAGCGACGTCAAACATTTGCACAAACACGGCTTTGTGTGCCCTGGCGACGTGTATTCACTTGAGTAGTCTCGGTCGCCAAGGAATCCGCGAGCTCGCTTTACAGAACCTCTCCAAAGCGACCTATGCGCGGACCCGACTCGCTGAAGTTTCCGGTATTGAGTTTCCATTCGACGCTCCTTGCTTCAACGAGTTCGTGGTGCGCCTTCCGGTACCGGCAGGCGATGTCGTAGATGCATGTGCCGCTAATGGTGTTGTGCCGGGTGTCCCCCTTGGTCGCTTCGATGAAGTTCGTGAAAACGAATTGCTCGTATGTGTTACTGAGATCCACACGAGAGACGACATCGAGCGTTTGGCAAAGGTTCTAGCGGAGGCATGCTCATGAGTGACCAGGGGAACAACATGAAGCTTCGTGACGACCAGGCGCAACTCAAGCAGGAAATGCTGATTTTCGAGCGCGGCGGCTCCGGCAGGGTAGGGTGTACTTTCCCACGGCTTGATGTGCCGGAAGTTGATCCCGTGGAAGCTTGGGGCGAAGATGCGGTTCGTGGTGAGATCGCTGGTTTTCCGGAGGTCTCTGAGGTGGACGTCGTGCGACACTTCACTCGTATCTCGCAGCACAATTTTGGGATTGAATCGGGTTTGTTTCCACTCGGTTCCTGCACGATGAAGTACAACCCGAAGGTGAACGAACGGGTAGTTCGATCGCCCGGTTTTGCCAGCGCACATCCCTACATGCCGAGTGCCTTGATGCAGGGCAGCCTCGATGTGATGCGACGGCTTGAAGCAGCGCTAGCAGCTGTGACCGGGATGGATCGGGTAACGCTGCAGCCGGCCGCAGGCGCGCAGGGGGAGCTTACAGGCGTCATGATGATAGCTGCCTATCACGCCGCGCGGGGCGATACGCAACGTCGCAAGGTGTTGATTCCCGATTCGGCGCACGGGACTAACCCGGCGACCGCCGCTTTCTGTGGTTTCGACCCAGTAGAGATCCCGTCAAATAGCCGCGGAACGACGGACATCGAGGCGTTGCGTGCCAAGGCTGATGACACCACGGCCGCACTGATGCTAACCAACCCTAATACCCTCGGCCTGTTCGAGGACCAGATGGAAGAAATCGCCGAGATCATGCATGGTTGTGGAGCGCAAATCTATTGCGATGGTGCCAATTTAAACGCCATTCTTGGGAAGGCGCGTCCTGGGGATATCGGCATAGACGTCTTCCACATCAACCTGCACAAAACGTTTACAACCCCGCACGGTGGCGGTGGTCCAGGTGGTGGCCCGGTGGGAGTGTGTGAACATTTGATTCCCTTCCTTCCAAGGCCGACAGTCGAGACGGATGCTGAGACAGGCACCGCGTACCTAGACTGGGATCGACCCGATAGCATTGGCAAGGTACAGGGTTTTTATGGCAATTTCGCCATCATGGTCCGTGCCTACACTTATATTCGCGCCCTTGGTGCTGTTGGACTACGTCAGGTGGCTGAGGATGCGGTGTTGAACGCCAACTACATCCAGACACGGCTCAAGGAGCACTATCATCTTCCACAAGATCGCCTGTGTATGCACGAGGTAGTTTTTTCGGACAAGTGCCAGAAAAAAGACGACGTTACCGCCATGGATGTCTGCAAGCGGTTGATGGATTATGGCTACCATCCGCCGACTGTTTATTTCCCATTAGTTGTGTCTGGTGCTCTGATGATTGAACCGACAGAGTCTGTGAGCCGTGAAGATCTTGATGCGTTTATCGCCGCTATGGTTGCCATTGCTGAAGAAGCGAAGTCAGATCCCGCAACGGTGCGCGGAGCGCCGCACAGCACGTTCGTGGCGCGGCTCGACGAGGCACGCGCAGCGCGTAAGCCGATTCTTCGATGGGATCCGGAGTTGAGCGAAGAGTAGCTGTTTGTGTGCTCATAGCGACAATCTGGAGTCAGAATAGAGTCGCGTCCTGCTAGAGTCCTCCCATGAGAACGATCGGTGTGATCGGTGGTATGGGTCCGATGGCTGCAGCTGACTTTTACGCTCGCGTTGTTTCGACACACGGTGCTCTGTGTGACCAGGATCACCCGCCCTGCATCATGTACAGCGCCACACAGGTCCCAGACCGCACTGCATTCTTACTTGAGAATGGGGCGGACCCGACTCCAGAACTGGTTGCATCGGTGAACCTTGTAGAGACCGCTGGAGCTGATTTCATTGCCATCCCGTGCAACTCGGCACACGCGTTTTTAGCGGCTATGCGCGCGGCTGTGTCGATCCCGATTCTGGACATGATTGCCTTGGTTTCTACGGAGGTCGTAAGGGTAATGCCTCAGGCACGACGTGTCGGTGTTTTGGCCGCCAGCGGATCAGTCAAGATTGGTCTTTATGATAAGCCGTTGAAAATGCATGGACTTGTTCCCCTTTACCCAGATTCCGAGGTCCAAGACGAGGTGATGGCGGCGATCAAGGATGTGAAAGCGGGAGGGGCGAGTGAGATCTCTGACCCGCGCTTGATTGCTGCTGCCAAACACCTTTGCGATAAAGGTGCTGACAGCCTCATCATGGGATGTACAGAAGTCCCTTTGGCGTTGGCTGCTAAAGACAGTCCAGTGGTCGCCATTGACGGAAACCAGACGCTGGTCGACACGACGCTGAGACTGTCACTTCGACAGTTCGATTTCGAGGAGATTTTGTATGCAATTCGTTGATGTCTCGTTGCCAGGCGGGCCACGGCGGGAGTACGAGGTTGTCCTTGGGATTAAACTCCCGAATGGCGTTGCTGATGACCTCGTACGCTGGCAGGGAGCGCGGCGCTGGGCGGTGATAACGGACACCATGGTCGGACCTCTGTACGGCGAGCCGCTGGTTCAGGCCCTGAGAGAACTCGGTGGCGAGGCCCAATATTTGGAATTTCCAGCTGGAGAACGGTTTAAGACCCGTGAGACTGTCGCTGATCTACAAGATCGGCTGATTGACCTCGGGTACGGTCGTGACTCCTGGGTCATCGCTGTGGGTGGTGGTGTCGTCGGTGACGTTGCTGGGTTTGTCGCTGCGACTCTCTTTCGTGGGATTCCCTGTGTCCAGGTACCGACGACGCTACTTGCTATGGTTGACAGCAGCGTTGGTGGCAAAACTGGGGTGGACACATCGGCAGGAAAGAATCTAGTGGGCGCGTTTCTGCAGCCGCAACGTGTATTAGTCGATTTCGGGACGCTTTCATCACTGCCTGTAGAGGAGATAGCCTCCGGGATGGCCGAGGTGATCAAGTACGGTGTCATTCTCGATGCCGATCTCTTCGAATCGCTTGAAGGGGACCTTCTTGAGGCGACATTGACAGGGTCTGAAGCGGCGTTATCGCGCATCGTTGCTAGATCCTGTGATCTAAAAGCAACCGTTGTGTCATTAGATGAGACAGAGGGTGGTTACCGGCAAATTCTCAATTTTGGCCACACGGTTGGCCATGCTATCGAGACGGTACAAGTCTACGGCTTACGCCACGGAGAGGCCGTTGCAATCGGTATGGTTGTCGAAGCGAGACTAGCAAGCCAAAAAGTCGGTGCTCCAGCTGATCTTGCGGATCGCATCGCGAGTTTGTGTGCTCGTGCTGGTTTGCCAACACAATTGCCGTCCGGCTGCTCAGCTGACGACATTGTCAAGGCGGCATTTCATGATAAAAAAGTGCGACGCGGGGAAATTCGTTGTGCTCTCCCAAACACACTGGGGACGATGAGTGTCTGGAATGGTGAATACTCAATCCCTGTGAAAGCGGAGGAGTTAATGGCTTCGTTGCTGCCGTGAGGCCCTGCGTCATGCCATCAATCTGAAGAATCGCAGAGAATGGCTCGTTCGACAACGATACTGCGAATGCCGGGACAAGAAGCCAGACAGCAGAGTTTCTTAGTGCCCTATTTCAGTAAGCGTGCTCATGACCGAGACCGTTAGTGATCGTGAGCCAGAGAATCTTCAAGTCGAGGGTCAGCGACCAGTTTTCAATGTAGTAAAGATCGTACTGAATTCGGCGCTCCAATGACGTGCTACCACGCCAGCCGTTTACTTGCGCCCACCCTGTCATACCGGCCCGTACCCTGTGACGGAGCATGTAGCGTGGGATTCGCTTACGGAACTCTTTCACGAAGAAAGGACGTTCCGGACGTGGCCCAACCATGCTCAAATCACCACGGAGAACGTTAAAAAACTGTGGTAACTCGTCAAGGCTGAACTTCCTAAGAACGCGGCCCACTGATGTAACCCTTGGGTCGCTTTCTTCTGTCCACACCGGCCCTGTCGACCGCTCTGCATCAACGACCATCGAACGAAACTTAAGTAGCTCAAAGCTCTGGCCGTCGAGTCCCATGCGCTCCTGCCTGTAAAGGATTGGTCCGCGCGAAGTCAGGCAGATGACGAGTGCGATCAATGGAAAAAGCGGGAGAAATAAGACGATAGACGCAAGTGCTGCGAGTACATCCATGCAGCGTTTCACCGCTCCAGCAAAGCCACGGAGCGGCGTCGCTGAAAGGTTGACGATCGGAACTCCATCTAGATCTTCGACCGCAGCGCCGAGCGTAATGTGCTGAAGCAAACCAGGCACTACTTTCACCTCGACGATCTCGTTACCTACGTCGTCGAGCAACGCGAGAATGTCTTCATGTGAGGACAGTGGGAGGGCAATATAGAGCTGGTCAATCTTGAGCCGGTTGATGAGCCTGCAGGCGTCGTTCAGACTTCCAACCACGGGAATGCCGCGGTAAGTGTTATCTGACTCCTCCCCTAGCATTCCCCGGACACGGTAGCCAAATTCTTCGTGCAGTCGCATCTTGTCTATGACCGCATGTGCTAGCTCACCAGTGCCGGCAATTAAAATACGTTTCAGGTTATGCCCGGAGCGCCTCACCCGGTCAAGAACGTTGTGGATTATTGCGCGGCCCGTGACGATCAGCGCCACGTCGATCAAGTAAAAAATTCCGAGCATCAGGCGCGAGAGGTCGGTTGGCCGGGCAAGGAACGCGCCAGCTGCAAAAAGAGCCATTGCCAGCGTCGTAGCGATCGTTACCTGAACGTATTCTTCAGCACGGGCCGTCGTACGGCGGAGCCGGTAAAGGCCAAAGGCAGCAAAAACCAAACCCCACAAAGGCAGTATCGCTGGCAGAATCCCTATGTAGTCATTCAGGGCGAGAATGTCTCCCGGTGCAACCGGGCGAATCTGGTAAGTGAAGCGCAACCAATACGCGGTCAGCAGGGCGGCTGCCGTCATCGAAAGATCGGAGCAGATCACTGCAATCGCTTGGTACAACCTCATCCGCAGAATCAATGGAGGTTCTCCAACGAGGTGTTGACGAATGTTGAGAACCGGCCCAAGAAGCGGTCTGGAGCATACTGGAGGGCCGAGGCTCGAATTTCCTCGCTATTGAAAGGGGTTGCCTCTGATCTGTCAATGGCCTCGATTATGGCTTCTGGCGTTTGTTCCTGGATGAGGGTACCGGTTACGCCGTCACGCATTGTCTCTGATGCTCCACCGCGTGCCAAAACGAGCGGTGGTCTACCGCACGCCATCACTTCGACGGGAACAATGCCGGCATCTTCGACCGCGGCAAGGACGACGCCACGGCAGCCTTGATAGAGGCTCCTCAATTCTTTGCCATCGACCCGACCGAGCATTTCCACCGTAGGGCCAGCGAGGGCCTCCAGCCGCTCTTTATCAGGTCCTGTACCAATTACTACGAGGCGGCGCTGCATGCGGTTAAATGCTTCGAAGACAACTTCATTGCACTTATAGGGAGATAGAGCCGAAACCACTAGATAGTAGTCCTCTGGTTTGCCGTTCTCTTCAGGGACGAAGAACTCGGTGTCGACTGGTGGCGGGATAACGGTTGCGCTCCGACCGTAGTATCGGCATATACGCCCGGCGACCCAGGCCGAGTTGGCCGCGAAAGCATCGACGCGGCTCGCCGTTGCTCTATCCCATCGGCGTAAGGAAGCGACGATGGCGCGAATCGTCGCGTAGCGGATGGCCCCATAGCGCTCACGGCTGAAGTAGGCGTCGAACTGATCCCAGGCATAGCGCATTGGTGTGTGGCAATAGCACAGATGGGGTGTGGTTGAGTCGGTGATGACAGATTTGGCAACGCAATGGCTGCTTGAGATCACCAGGTCGTAGCCGCTCAAGGAAAGCTGCTCCACGGCCCAAGGAAAAACGGGAAGGTACCAGCGGTACTTGGTGGCAGCATAAGGAAGCCGTTGGATGAACGTTGTGTGGACAGGACAAGCTTCAATGGTTTCGCTGACCGTTCCGGGGGTGTGTAAAAGGGTGTGAATCTCGGCGCCGGGATAGAGTTTAACCATCTGTTCGAGGACACGCTCACCACCGCGCATACCGGTTAGCCAGTCGTGCACAAGGGCAACCTTCATCAAGTTGCTACCTCTCGGTATACTTCGAGGACACGGCGGGCGCTCTCGTCCCAGTCAAACTCTTTCGCCCGGAGCTTGCCTTTAGCACCAAGCGCGTCCCGGAAGCTAGAGTCCTCCAGTAGGCTTCGGATTGCTTCTGTAATAGCGTCGACGCGGTAAGGGTTGACGAGTAGCCCGTTGCGGCCCACGACTTCGGGGATCGACGAGTTATCCGACGCGACTACTGGAGTGCTACAGGCCATTGCCTCCAGTGGAGGTAACCCGGAACCTTCGTAAAGCGACGGAAAAACAAAGATATGCGCGAGGTTATACAAAGCGCGAAGGTCCTTCTTCTTCTTGAGGAAGCCTAACGTCTTCACCCGATCCTTGAAACCATGGCTTTCACAAACAGCCTCTAGCTCAGGATGTTGCTTGAAATCGCCGCCTGCAATCACTAAATCAAGATCGTCGTAGTCTCTCCATAGTTGCCCGAAAGACTCCAACAGCCTTTTAAGGTTCTTATGAGGCTTTATATTGGTGACGTTCAAGAGGAAGGGACGATCCAGGTCCAGACTGTACTTTTCAGCCACTTTGCTAAGCTCTAGGTTGTCTACGGGCTCAAGAAAATATGGATCACAGCCGTGCGGAATGACCTCGATTTTCGATGGGTCAGCGTTGACGAGTTCGACAAGGTCTGCGCGAGTTGCCTCCGAGACCGTCAATACACGGTCTGACTTGGCAACCGCGCGGCGGATCATCCTGTTGGCGTACAAGTTGGATCCTGGTTTAGGAAATTGCTGAGGGAAGCGTAGGTGAATGCAATCGTGAATCGTTACCACGCCCGGGCATGGCAGCATCAGAGGATAAACGTAGTGCGGCGCATGAAACACATTTCCTTCCAGATTCCGCACCTGCCACGATACGCTGACTAACTCCCTGAGTCCGTAGTTTGCAGAAGAATTCGGCTCCCAAGTGACATTGTCGCCGCTGATTAGGGTAGCGTCCCTTGGCACACCCTTACCATCTGCGCGATCTGCCTCACCCAGGAACACGAATTCATCTGAAGGGGAAAGGCGTGCACAGGTTTCGCCAAGGCGACGGATATAGGTGCCGATGCCATAGTGTTTGCTACTGACTTTTCTAGCATCGACGACGATTCGCATTATCTATCTGTCCGGTTCATGTAATGTGCAGTGCAACAAATCGTCAGCGAGCTTTCGTTGCTCTTTGCCTCGGACGAAAAGTCGTTTGATCACGAAGCGAAAGGCAAGATAGAGCCGGAGGCTCTCGGTCGCAAGTGCGCTGCGGTGTTTGCGATAAAAGGCGAGTTGGCTCTGACGATAGTGGACCGTCGTGGCCATCGGTGTGGTGGAGCGGCTAGCACCGCGATCATGTTCAACGACGGCATCTGCTTCGTAGCGCAAACTCCAACCTGTTTGGCGCAGTCGCAGGCACAGATCGATGTCTTCGGCGTAAAGAAAGAACCGCTCATCGAAGCCATCCACCTGCTCAAAAGCCTCACGCCTTAACAGGATACAAGCGCCCGACAACGACACGACATCACGCGAATTCGCGTAAAGTTTTCGGACGTAGGCCGCCATGGGACCGCGACCGGAGCCATAAAGAGCCCCAAGCACTTTAAAATAGGCTTCGCTCCAAAGGCTAAGGGTTCTGTCCAGCGACAATTCGGTTTGGCCATTGGGCCCAACGAGGCGGGGGCCAACTGCCGCAACGCGTTGATCACCCAACCCTTGTCTCATCTGATCAAGTGCCTCAGAACCAAGACGAGCGTCGTTGTTGAGCAGCAAGATGTAAGGTGCGGCCCCGACCGCGACGCCCTGATTAACTGCTGCGGCAAAGCCGACGTTCTCCGGTAAAGTGACCAAGGTGGCGTCGGGGTAGGTGGTGGCGACGGCTCGGGCGCTGTCGTCCACTGAAGCGTTGTCAATGACGATTAGGCGAACCTTGGAGCTTGTCGCTACCGCTGACTCGAGACATGCCAATAGGCGGTCCCGTTGGTTATAACTCACAACGATGATGTCGTAGAGAACTTGATCTGGTGAACCACTTTTATTCTCCAATGCTTTGCTCATCGGCTGTAGTTGTCGTTTTCTCGACTCGCGTCTTGCAAAAGACGACGAACAACTCGCCCGGTTGCATCCCATGTTTGTCCTAAAGCCCACAGCTGGGCTTTGTGTACGCGTCGCTGGCGCTCGTTGGAGTCCTTAAGGAGCGTCTCTAGAGCCTCAACCCATTGTTCTTGTCTGTCGTCGACCAACCAAGCCCTACCGGCGAAGATCTCTGGCAGGGAGCCTGCCGAGGAGGCAACGACCGGGGTACCGCAGGCGAGTGCTTCTAGAACAGGGAAACCGAAGCCCTCATAGGTTGACGGATATGCCACTACAGTCGCTGCGTTGTATACGGCCGTAAGATCTTCTTCGGGAATGTACCCCAACCAACGAAGGTTGGTTATTGAGCCAACCCTCTTTGTCTCTGGACCGACCCCGTAAAGTCCGACACCAGGTATGGCAGAGTGAATTTCATCGATTGCCCGGGAGAGGGCAGCAAGGTTGCGACGGACAAGCGGCGTGCCTACAAATAGGACGCTAGGACTATCAAGTTCGTAACGCTCGCGGACACGTGCCACATTGGTTGCATCGACAATCCTGAAATCTTTGCCAATGCCGTACTTGGCAACAACGATTCGTTCTCGCCGCACACCGTACCAACGTCGTATCTCGTGAGCTGAGAAGTGAGAGCCAGTGAGTAGGTACCTGGCGTGTTGCGCTGCATGTTTTGCTGCCCACTGCCGTCGTTTGCGCTCGCGCCAGCCAAACTCCCAGGGTGTGGCTGCGCAAGCGCAGTCATGCATTCCCACTACAACGCCGCAGGGTGCTGCGGCGGGCATTCCATAAGCTGGAGAAAAGAGTGCCTCGATATCGTCTCGTCGCAACCGGCTTGGTAGAACAGTTTGTTCCCATATTGTCCCGGGCATGTGCGAGCCAGCGACTATATTGCTTCGGTGCCCCTCGGCGAGGAATTGGGGAGGTACCGGTTTCTGGGTATACAGGATGATTTCATCGTCTTCTGGCCAGACTTCCAGAAGACCAGCTAGGACACGACCAACGCCGGTCGGTTGGCCAGTTAGTTCGCGGGCGTCGATCCCGATGCGCATCAGCCCCCCAGGCTGTGGTAGAGCTCGTTGGTTCGCTGTGCGGTGCGGCTCCAACGGAACGAAGCGGCGTGTTTGCGGCCTCCATTGCCCAGCTCTGTCGCCAGCGCGGTGTCGTGCAAAACCTGGCGGCATTGTTCTGCCATTGCTGCTGGGTCTTTGGGAGGAGCAAACAGTGCCGCCGAGCCAAGGACTTCCGGCAGCGAACCAACTTCGCTGGCAATGACCGGCGTCCCCGTTGCCATTGCTTCTAGTCCAGTTAGGCCGAAGCCCTCCCATCGAGACGGCATCACAAGCGCTGTGGCAGCCGCATAGATGGCCGGCAAACTTTCCATGCTCTGGTGTGGTGCGATTCGGGTGCGTTGGCGGACGCGATCGGAGGCGTTGGCCCAGGTTTCCCCCCAGCCAGGCGCGTCCGGCCCCACCAACAGAAGTTGCAGGTCATCATTTTCTGCGCTTAGTTCATCAAACGCCTGCAGCAACGTCTCAAGATCCTTTCGCTTTTCGCGCCTGCCGACAAAAAGAAGGAATGGTCGATCGATGCCGTGCCTGCGCAGAAACGTCCGGTTTGCGGCGAGAGCTTGAAAAAACTCCTGACGAACACCCAGCGGTGTAACGTGAATCTTGTCACGATCTATACCAAGAAGATCTTCAGCCTCTACTGCCGTCGTTTCAGAAACTACTATGACCGCGTCGGCGACTTTTGCGGCGTGGCGCGCCAGTGGTACATAGTCGCGCCTTATCGGGCCAAATACGTCCTCAGGATGGCGCATGAAGTAACAATCGT
>Ga0209034_10001365_pt1 | contig 11896 bp, 9 predicted proteins | sample MarorgKNORR_S2LV_2_FD_188219 | JGI IMG/M metagenome (GOLD analysis project Ga0209034, IMG submission 188219) | Marine microbial communities from the Southern Atlantic Ocean, analyzing organic carbon cycling - 250m_A/KNORR_S2/LV (SPAdes) (version 2) | ecosystem: Environmental > Aquatic > Marine >...
TAATCCATCGTCCGTCACCCACAGGTAGGGAATTCGAAGCCCGAGCGAGCCGCGGGTATAATCATGTTCGATCTGCAGAGTGAGGCGCACGGTTTCCGAGAAGCCGAGCGTCATTAGTGCTAGGTATGGGCCGCGAGTTTTAAGGCACATACGTCCAAGGCCCCACCCGATGCCAGCGGCGACAAGACCGCCGGCAAAGACACCGATAACGGGATGAACGCCTGCACTAAAATCCCGCGAGTAGCCTTCGGCGCAGACTCCACCAAAGACAAAACCTCCGGCATTAAGTAGGAGGTCTAGTTGGACCAAACTAGCACACACGTGGTGACCAAGAAAGCCAGCGCTGAGTAACCCTGTGGTGTACGCACCAATACCAGCAAACGCCGCATGAGCGAAAGATAAAACGCCAGCATAGCCGAGCAGCAGGTTCCAGGATGATGCAAGAACAATGAAGTACAACACGGAAGCTGCAACTCGCAGTGCGTATGATTCGAAGATGTAGGGGACAATCAGCGCAACAGCTAGTGTCAGTAACAATACGCATTTTTCGAAGCGTGTCATGCGCGCCGTTCCTTCTGTCCAAACAAGCCATGCGGCCGGAACAGCAGGACGCCAATGAGGACGAGAAACGCAAATACGTCGCGATAGGCAACTGACAGGTAGACGGACCCAAGGCTTTCGACCAAGCCTAGAATAATTGCTGCGATCACAGCACCCGGTATTGAGCCCATGCCCCCAAGGACAATGATGACGAATGCTTTGATAACCGGAATCTGGCCTACATCCGGGTAGACGAGAAATATTGGTGCCATCGCGGCGCCGGCTGCGCCTGCTAGCAGGCCTGCCAAGGCCATGGCGATGATGTTCATCCGCACGGTATTGATGCCCACAATTGTTGAGCCAACACGATTTTGCGCTGTCGCCATTAGTGCGCGACCTGTCCAGGTGCCGTAAATAAAGTACAGCGTTATTGCGATCAGCAGCGCGGATGTTCCTGCTGCGAAAAGCCGGTCACCAGCTAGGTATAGGTCACCGAAGATATGTTTTGATCCGTCCCAGAATGAACCGGGTGTCATCTCGTAAGGGCCCACGGTGGTCAACGCGCCGTATTGAAGGAAGAGCGACAGCCCGAACGTAAGAATGATCGCGTATTCTTCGGGTCGGTCCATGCGCACTGTGTAGACAGGGCGCAAAAGTCCGCGTTCAACCGCTATGCCAAATATGGCTACGGCGATCATCGCTAGCGGTAGCCCGACGATGGTTGGTAGCGACAGCGGGATAGAGAAAATTGTGACGGCACCCGCAGTCAATGCATACAAAGTGTAACCACCGATCATATAGAACTCACCATGCGAAAAGTTAACGACTCGCATGATGCTGAAGACGATAGTTAGGCCAAGGGCGATCAGGGCATAAATCAGGCCAAAAATGACGCCGTTAACCAGCTGCGATAGTAGGTAATAGTCCATTGATTAGATCGTGATGCTGGAGCATCTAGACCAGGGGTGGGCTTTCGTCCACCCCTGGTCAGATGTCAGGTTACGGGCGTGCAATCCCCGCAGTGGCAAATTGCTTGGGAAACAGTACTGCTGCGTCCCCTGCCGACTGGCCTACCTTTGTGTACTGGAAGATAAACGTCGGTACAGCTTTCCACTGGTGATGCCAGACGCCGTCTTCCTGGGAGAACTCAATATCGCCTCGAGTACCGGCAATTTTCAGTTCCTGAAGGGCTTTAATGATAGCTTTGCTGTCAGTTGAGCCAGCGTTCTTGATCGCGGTCAGTAGCGAGATCATCGCATCGTATCCCTGCAACGGCAGGTAGTTTGGTTGGCGGTCAAATTTGTCAATGTAGCGTTGTTTTATTTTTTCACCAAGATCCGTCAGTTTGACACTTGGGCTGTACGGACAGGACATCAAGACGTAATTCCCTGCGTCTTTCACGGCTTCCCAAAAGACTTTGTCGTTCTGTGCCGTACACGTCCCATCGAGGTAGAGCGTCTCTGCAGTCGGAGCAAAACGGATCTCATGAGCTTGCTTGAGAATCAAGAAGCCACCCGGTTGGGTTACGGCGACGATGAGAACTTCAGGCTTTACCTGCGTCTTGTATTTCAACAGGATTGGTACAAAATCCTTGGATGTTTTCTCGACCACTTCATATTGGAAGTCAATATCCGCGTTTAACTTTTTGATCGCATTTTCGATGTTTTTCGCAATTCCGATGCCGTAGTCCGTATCTTCAACCAGGCTTGCGGCCTTCTTGATCCCGTTAGCAGCCATTACGGCGACCATATTTTCAGCCAATTTCGACGAGTAGACGCTCGTGCGAAAGACTTCATCGTAGCCTGCATCAGTTAGTGCATCTGACCAGCATGATCCAATGACAAATGGAATGCCGTGTTGATGAAATACTTCGATCTCTGCTTTGCACACCGAGGAGTGGTACTCGCCCGCTGCAGCAACTACTTTGTCTTTGGTAATGAGTTTTTCTACAACGGTGGCGCCTGTCGGGGGACGGCCTTGTGTATCTTCAACAATTAATTCCACCTGTTTTCCCAGAACGCCCCCAGCAGCGTTAACATCGGCCACCGCCCATTCCAATCCAAGAACGAGTTCCGGGCCTTGTTGGTAACTGCCTGGTGACGACAAGGGTGCCATGCCACCGATTTTGATGGTGTCGCCCGCGTGGGTTGCACCGAAGGGTAACGCTAGTGTTGCCACCAGTGCGATCCCAGATAGGAACTTCCTTTTAGGTACTGCAGTCATCATCTTATCCTCCTGGTTATGATTAACATCAGTGTCGAACTTGTATCAAATAACGGTTGTGTTGAGTTTTGACAGCATTTTTTAGATTTGGAGCCAGTTCTTAATCATGTCATGCAGGTCGGTTTCAAACTCCGCTTTTGTGCCGCTCACCTTATTTTGACCGACTTCTAACACATAGACGAAATCACCGATCCGGATAGCTTCTCGTACATTCTGATCAACGAGAAGAATGGTTAGGCCATCTTGTTTGAGACGTTCGATAGTGTCGTAAACTTCCTTTGCAATAATCGGTGCTAGACCGACTGTAGGCTCATCGCAGATCAATATTTGGGGTTTGATCATCATCCCCCGAGCGATTTCAAGAATTTTCTGCATGCCACCGGACAAGTCTCCAGCTTTCGAGTTCCGTCGCTCGCGCATTAATGGAAAAAGTTCGTAAACACGGTCTAAGGCGCTATCTATCCGGTTTTTGTCGTTACGAAATGTCCAGGCGCCGAGGTGAATGTTTTGTTCCACTGTTAGGTGGGGGAAAACTGTACGTTCTTGGGGCAGGTAACAAATTCCTAGCCCTGCCATGCTGTGACTGGGTCGACCCGTAAGATCATTTCCGTCCCAAAGCACTTGCCCTGATTTGGGCGTGAGGAAGCCACAAATCACTCGCATTAGGGTGGATTTTCCAGAACCATTGGGCCCAATGACTGAGGTAATGTGTTTGTCCTGGACCTCGACCGATACATCTTGGAGGATGTCTATCTCGTCCACATAACCGGCAACAATGTTGTTTGCGGTCAGCATAGTCAGACTCCGAGATAAGCCTCGATGACACCCGGGTCTTCACGAACTTCGTCGGGTGTACCGTCTGCGATCAGCTGACCGTTAGCAAGAACAATAACCCGTGTCGCGAGTCCCATAATGGTTGGTAGGTCATGGCTTACCACAATGAAGTCAATGCCGCGGCCACGTAAATCCCCAATGCGATTGAGTATGCGCTCGACTAAGAGCGGATGGATTCCCCCAAAAGGTTCATCCAATAGCATCAGCCGCGGTTTAAGCATGAGGGCACGGGCAAATTGCAGCAGCATACGTTGGCCGCCGGAAAGGTCGGCAGCTTGTTCATGAGCGAAGCCGTCAATGTCGAGAAATTCCAAGTATTCTCTTGCTCGGCGAATTAGCGTAATTCGGTCTTCACTCTGAGAATCGCGGACGGTAAAGCCGGGTGCCAGCATGTTCTCTAGGGCAGTCATCTGCGGAAAGATTCGGGCGATCTGAAACGTGCGGGCAATGCCGGCACGGGCAATCACGTGCGGTGTCGACTTTTCGATCGATGCTCCTTCAAAGTGGATTGTCCCTTGGTTGAGCGGATATATGCCGCTCGTTGCGTTGAGTAACGTGGTTTTGCCAGAACCATTAGGTCCGATGAGTCCGAGCAATTGGCCCTTGGTCATGCTAAAGGAAACCGAGTTCAGAGCCTGGTTGCCACCAAAGGCAATACTTGCGTTGGCTACCTTAAAAACATCTGGGGCGGTAACGGAGGTTCCCCCTTTAATAGCTGTCGAAGCTTCCTTCAATTCTAGAGAGCCTGGATGAACATGTTTGTTGCCTCACGTTATCGCCCGTTATAAGGTGTAACGTCAAGTCAGAAGCTCTTAAATCAAGCATTAAAGTTAGGGTTTGAGTCGCCAACATGGGTAAACGCATGTCAGGTTGAGGCGGTTCAGACGCTAAAGGACATCTTAAATGCCGTCATCGTACCGTCTTGCCGTTGACGTTGGAGGTACTTTTACCGACTTTGCCCTCTTGAACGAGGGTTCGGGGGAGATTCACATTGCCAAATCTCTTACGACACCTGACGACCCATCCGTGGGTGTGTTAACGGGCATCACCGCATTCAATCAGGCTGTGGCCGGTCATGTGGAATCCACTAAGCGAATTGCGCATGCAACTACACTGGTGGCTAATGCTGTAATCGAAAGGAAGGGCGCGCTCACGGCGTTACTGACAACGGCAGGGTTTCGTGATGTATTGGAACTTCGACGTCACGTCCGAGTGACGACGTATGAGTTGTGGGCTGATCCACCAGAGCCCCTTGTGCCACGGTGGTTACGGTTGCCTGTCAATGAACGGGTGTTCTCTGATGGAACGATATTGAAAGAGGTTGAGTCGTCACATATTGCGGAAGTCGCTAAGGTGTTGCGGAATGAAGGTGTGACTTCGGTCGCGGTTTCATTTTTGCACTCGTACGCAAATGCTGAGAATGAGCGAAAAGTGGTCGAATTGTTGGAAACGTTGGTGCCAAATATCGCAGTGACACGTTCATCGGAAGTCTTACCGCAAATTAAGGAGTACGAGCGAACCAGCACGACAGTGGTCAATGCGTATGTTAAACCGCTGACGCAAAGATATCTAACCAACTTGGAAAGGGGTCTTGTCGAATCAGGTTACAACGCACCTCTTAATATCATGTTGTCGAATGGTGGTTTAGGTTCCATCAAAACGGCCGCCGATTTTCCTATTCGGTTGATTGAGTCGGGGCCGGTTGCGGGTGCCATCGTTGGGCGAGAGCTTGCGACCTTGCTGGGGCTTTCGGAAGTATTGTCATTTGATATGGGTGGAACGACTGCCAAGGCTTGCCTGATTCGAAATCAAACGTTACCAATTACTGATGAACTTGAGGTCGCTCGATCAAAACGCTTCACCAAATCGAGTGGTTTTCCGGTCGGTGTCCCAGCTGCCAATATGATTGAAATTGGTGCCGGTGGCGGGAGTATCGCCCGAGTCAACCAGATGGGCGTTGTACAGGTCGGTCCGGAAAGTGCGGGAGCAGATCCAGGTCCTATCTGTTATGGGCATGGGGGATTAGGGGCCACGGTAACGGATGCGGATCTGGTGCTCGGGTACCTCAATCCAGACCATTTTGCTGGCGGGTCTATAGCGCTTGATTTGGCTGAGGCATCGGCGGGGATAACCGAGCAGATTGCGGGTAAACAGGGACGGACACTGGTGGAAGCGGCATGGACGATTCATGACGTGATTAACGAGACGATGGCAACAGCGGTTCGCATGCACGTGACCGAACGCGGTGGTAACCCTGACACTGCAACAATGGTTGCCTTTGGGGGCGCAGGCCCCGTTCATGCATGTAATTTGGCGAGAAAGTTGCGTATGGAGCGTTTTATCATACCGCTGCGCGCGGGCGTCTTATCTGCGTTGGGGTTGCTTATCGCGCCACCGGCCTACGATATCGTGAAGACCTATAAATCACCACTCGACACGCTTGATTGGAAAGATGTCTTGAGTCGCATGAAAAAAATGGAAGAGGAAATCGGGCTCTCACTGGATGGTATCGACACGGTTGGCAAGCGTTCTTACTGGCGGGAAGTCGATGTTGGCTATATTGGGCAGAGCTACCAGGTGACTGTCGGTATTGAGGATCAATTTGATGGTGCGATGCTGCAGCAGCACTTTGCCGCATTGTATCGGGAGAAATATGGATACTTTTATGCTGATGTCCCTGCGGAAATCGTTAATCTGCGTGTTCGCGGTGAGATTGTTCAGATGGGCTTTCGCCTAAAACCGCTTGAAACGCCGGACGCAGGCGCCGTTGCTCCGTCAAGTGGGGTTCGTGAAGCCTATTCTGCTTCTGAGCGTAGGATGATGCCGCATCAGGTTTATCAAAGAACAATGCTTGTTCCCGGGATGCGATTGATTGGTCCCGCAATTGTGGAGGAAGCGACTTCAACGACGGTGATCGATCAGGGATGGACACTGGATGTCGACAGTTTTGGGTCGCTGTCTGTACGCCGCACAGGAGTGACTGATCGATGACAAGAAATGAGATGCCCCTGGATGTGATATGGCCCCGGTTGATCGCTATAGCAGACGAGATGGCCACTACTATGTTGCGGACGGCCTTCTCGCATGATGTTGTGGAGGTCCACGACATGTCGACCGGGCTACTTGATTCTCGTGGTTATCTATTGGCGCAAACTTGGTTGGGCGCTACTGGCCATACGGGGTGCATGCCTGCGTTTGGTGCAAACTTGGTCAGCGCCTTTCCTCCCGAGACCGTTGTTCCAGGGGATGTATTTATTTGTAATGATCCCTGGTTGTGTAACGGGCAGACGGCCGACATTTTTATTGTCACGCCCGCGTTCGTAGATCAAAGGCTGATCGGATTCACAGTGAATACCATTCACCACGTCGACATTGGAGGTCGAAAAGGATCAGGGTTGTCAGAAGAGGTTTACGAGGAAGGTTTGATCATTCCCATGTTAAGACTTTTTGCTGCCGGCCAGGAAAATACTGATCTGTTTGAGATGATACGACGCAACGTGCGTTACTCGGACAAGATGATCGGCGACCTGAGGGCGCAGGTAGCTACCGGTTGGGCTGGTTGCCGGGAGTTGGAACGCCTGTGCATTGAATTTGGTCAAGTTGATCTTTGTGATCTTACTGACGAGGTAACCGCTCGAACTGAGGCGGGTATTCGTGCAGGCTTGCTCGAGTTGCCTGATGGCCAGTGGGAGGACGAGTTATTGATGGACATCGATGGCTTGGAACAACCCCAACCCCTGAAGGCCTCGGTTACCATTAATGGTGACAGTTTGTCTGTCGATTTTACGGGAACCGCGCCCCAAGTTCGGCGGCCGGTTAATTGCCCTATTAACTTTACGCGGGCTTATGTTGCGGTGCCGATGAAGATGATTTGTGATCCCAGTTTGCCGAACAATCAGGGGACCTACCGCCCATTGGATATATTGGTCCCTGAAGGAACGCTACTCAACCCTACTTACCCGGCTGCCTGTTTTTGGCGACTAAGTGCCGGAATGTTGGTTGCGGAGTTGATGTTTCGTATTTTTGCGCGGATTGCACCTGAGCGAGTGCCTGCGGAGTCGGGCTCTTTGCCTACGTGGCAATTTTATGTGTCTGGCAATCGGCCAACTGGCGAGGGATACGCTTTGCACCAGCATTCTTATGGTGGTATGGGGGGGCGACCTGGTCGAGATGGTCTATCAGCCGTTAGTTTTCCCTACAACGTCCGTGATGTCTCCATTGAGTGGTCCGAACATGAGACACCCGTTTTATATCACTCGCGCGAGCTGATTCCAGATTCTGGTGGGGCCGGCACCTTTCGTGGTGGGCTAGGTCAGCAATTGACTTTTGAAGCCTATGCCACTGGTACTAAAGCTAATCAGCCACTGGTTTTTTCAGGAGCTGCGGGTCGAATGCGCACGCCTCCACAAGGATTTGGGGGTGGGGAGCCGGGTGCGTGTTCGCGGATTGAAGTGAATGGGGTACCGATAGCGCCGACGAGTTCTCCAGAATTCTCGTTCGAGGTGGGCGATGTTGTGCGGCTGTCGCTGCCCGGTGGGGGAGGCTATGGTGATCCTGGGGGCAGATCTTCAGAGGCTATTCGTCGAGATCTTAAGGGGGGTTACATTACGAGCGAGTCGGCCAAGCGCGATTACGGGTTTGATGAGTAAACGTTTCGAATGTGCGTGGACCGTGAATTGACGTTGCCAACCTATATCATCCAGCCACCATCGACAATGATGTCTTGACCAGTCATGTTGCGACTGTCCTCACTTGCTGCAAAGACGACAGCATTAGCTATGTCTTCTGGCGTGGTAATCGACCGGAGACTGGTTTCTTCCACATACTCCGCGTAGACCTCATCCTTAGTCCAACCACGCTTGCGCGCTTTTTCTTCGCATAACTTCTCCATTCGCGGAGTTTCGACAATACCCGGAACAACATTGTTAACTGCGATTCCATAAGGGCCAGCTTCAAGTGCGACCGTTCGCGTCAGTCCGCGGATTGCCCACTTTGATGAACTATAAGCGGTGCGGTAACGGTATCCGCGTAGGCCTGACGTGCCGCCGATGTTGACGATTCTGCCGCTACGCTGTTCGATCATCACTGGCATCACGTGTTTTATTGGCAAAAACGTCCCGACGATATTGGCGGTGATGACAGCGAGGTAGTCGTCGTGCTCGATTTCCCAGACCGGTGTCTCAATCGGGCCGGTAACCCCCGCAACATTTACTAGAAAATCGATGCGTCCGTTGAACGCTTTTATAGTGTCATCGACCATCGCTTTGACTTCAGTCTCGCGGGTTACATCGGTTGACTGAGTTCTCGCCTGATGCCCTTCTTCCTGAAGATGCTTGGCTAGGTCCTCAAGGGGATTGATGTCGCGGGCAGCTAATGTCAAACGTGCCCCTTCTTTGGCAAGGGCACGGCAAATAGCGCTTCCCATACCTTTCGCGGCACCGGTCACAATACCTGTCTGGTTGTCAAGCTTCATGGGTTATCTCCGTGCGTCGCTGGTGCGGGATCGATTTAGCTCTCATTCTTTCTCCAGTACTTGACCGTACTCGATGGCAACAGACTCAAAAGCGTTCGCAAATGTATCGTGATCGGCTTTTGTTAAGGGTAGGGAAAGGCTCATGAATCCTCTTCGAGCGATGTAGCATCCGCGCATGTGCATCTCAAGATGAAAAAGCTTTCGTGCGCTCGAGCTTGAGGCGTTGGTGTGTGCGGGGTTAGTAATCGGTTCCCGTTGGGGATGAATGCAGATCATTGACCCGCGTCCCATAACTCGAAACGGTGCATCGTGTTGATCGGCAATTCCCTGGAGTCGCGTGCGCAATTCATCACCGGACTGATTCAGTTTATTGACTACGTCAGGGGTAAAGACTTTTGTTAACCCTGCGATACCGGCCGCCATGGTCAAGACATTGTTGTTATAAGTGCCCGAATGCACCAGCGCATCAGGCTGTCGAGGATCAAGTCGGGCCATTAACTCAGTGGAGCCGCCAAATGCCCCAAAGGTTACACCGCCGCCAAGGTATTTACCGAACGACACAAGGTCGGGTTTGATGGCAACCAGTTCGTGCAGTCCGCCGGGCGACAATCTCGAAGTCATTACTTCGTCAAAGATAAAGACAATGCCGTGTTTTTCTGATTCGTCACGCAGCATGTGGAGAAATTCGTCGCTTGCCGGTATGCAACCGCCACCGCCCATGACCGGTTCAATAATGATGGCCGCCAGGCTGTTCGCGTGTTGACGTATCAGTTGACGAGAATTTTCAACGTCGTTGAACTCAGCAATGACAGTTTCAATCGGTGCATTCATGGGCGAGGGGGCGCCGCCGGCGAAGGAAAACAGGCCGCCGTGATAACTCCCGTTAAAAGCCATCACAGCTGGGCGTTTTGTCACAGCCCGCGCGATTGAAATATTCATCATGTTGGCTTCGGTGCCAGAGTTACAGAATCGGACCAGTTCAACCGCTGGGAACCGCTCAACCATTAACTGTGCGAGCTGGGCGTCATATGTATTGGGCCCGCCGAGGACAAATCCTCCCGAGAGGGCATCTTGTATTGCCTTCTTAATCGTTGGTTCCGAGTGTCCGTATAGTCCCGCGGTGTACTCGCCGAGAAAATCGACATACTCGTTCTCATCGAGATCGGTAAGTTTGGCACCATGACCTTTGACCAGTACTACAGGAAATGGGTCGTGGTAAATCGTTGTGCGGGTATTCGCCCCGGGCATATTTTTTGTAGCCGCCTGATAATGCGCTTCGCTTTTTGGATTCGCGGCGACATATCGTTTTTCTACGTCTGATATTGCATCCTGAAGCGTGAAGTTACGAGTGGGTTCATTCATCGTGCATTACTCCGTATGAAGATGTTTCAGATATTGGTCAGCGATATTGCAGTCGACCAATTTTGAGTAAGCCTCTAGAAGTCGCCCGGTGATGGGTCCGGGAATCGATTCTTCTGCGACCGCATTGCCATTAATTGAAGAGACTGGGCAGATGCAAAAACTTGTGGAAGTGACGAAGATCTCATCTGCGGTATACGCGTCGTAGAGGTCAAGGTCACGTTCCTCGCACCGCAGGCCTATCTCATCTGCTAGTTCGATGGCAGTGCCTCTGCTGACCCCAGCCAGAACGTACTGTGCCTTTGGAGTGAAAAGCTCCTCATTTTTCACGATGAAAATATTGGAACCTAACCCTTCGCATAGATTGCCGTTGTAGTCGAGTAGCACAGCCCACGCTGAAGGATTCTGTGCGTGGACCTCGAGTTCTGCCATCACCAGATTGAGGTAGTTATGGGTCTTGGTCCGTGGGCTCAGGTTTTGTGGTGGTGTTCTTCGGACCGATGGCACGATCACCTTGAGTCCGTCACGGTAATATTGTGCGCGTTCGCGGAAGGGCAATGGTTGACACTCTACAATTACTGCAGGGCCCGTGTGATCCCAACCCTCGTCGCCCACGGCTTTGACACCGCGCGAGATCCTTTGGCCGAGCCAGTAGTCATCGCCATCGGCCAGTAAGTGGCGGTTTCGGTCGAGCACATCCTCACTGATCCGGATCACCTCGGCGGGTGACAGCCCGATGTCGATTTGCAGATAAGCCAGCGATCGGAACAGGCGCTCCACGTGTTCTTCAATCTTGAAAAGGTTACCGTTGAAGGTTCGCGTCATATCAAAGCAGCCGTCACCGTATAGAAAGCTGCGGTCACGAAATGGTACTCGCACGTCATGCTCTGGCATGATTTCACCATTAAAGTAGGCAACCCGTTGATTCGCACGCTCGTTCATGATTGAGACCTCATATCCCGATTGAATTTAAGGAATTACAGCTACCTTGACGGTAGGGTTCTTTATCCCACATATAGTAGCCTACCCGGTAGCCTGGGCACGAAGTCGAGTAGCTAGCGCTTTCTCCGATTTTCCCATGCTTAATTCTAGGTAATTGCGATTAGTTGGAAGGACACGGAGGAGCAAGATGGGTACTTGGCAAGTTGGCGTTGATGTTGGGGGAACTAATACGGATCTGCTTTTCCTCGATCACGATTCAGGTCGCTTTAATGTAGCCAAAGTGCCAACTACTCCCCATGATCAATCGGATGCAGTAATGAATGGTCTAGGGACTGGTGAATGCGAAATTGCTGACCTGTTGGCCATTGTTCATGGCACTACCATTGCTACCAATGCTGTGCTTGAACGGAAGGGGTCGCGATGTGGTTTGATTACCACGCGGGGTTTTCGCGATGTACTCGAACTCGGGCGTCGTACTCGGCCGAATAACTATGGATTAATTGGGACATTTGAAGCATTAATAGA
>Ga0209034_10001367_pt1 | contig 11891 bp, 9 predicted proteins | sample MarorgKNORR_S2LV_2_FD_188219 | JGI IMG/M metagenome (GOLD analysis project Ga0209034, IMG submission 188219) | Marine microbial communities from the Southern Atlantic Ocean, analyzing organic carbon cycling - 250m_A/KNORR_S2/LV (SPAdes) (version 2) | ecosystem: Environmental > Aquatic > Marine >...
CAGTGGAAGGCTTTGCCGCCGCAAGTTCCAAAAACTCCTCCTGAGTTTGACAGCGGCGGGGGTGGACTTTATTCCACAACGGCCGACTACGCCCGCTTCATCCAAATGCTGCTGGGTGGCGGAGAACTCTTCGGGCAGCATCTCATATCAGATGAAACTTTTGCCATGATGTCGTCAAATAACATGGGCCAGCTGCGGGTGCCGCCCGTTGAATCATTTAATCAAGTTCTCAGCGCGGATTTCGAATTCATGCCGGGAGTTCCCAAATCGTGGGGGCTCACATTTCAGATCAACGAAGAATCTGTCGCCGGAGGGCGGCATGCGGGGTCGATGAGTTGGGCAGGTTTGTACAACACGCACTTTTGGGTAGACCCAATATCGGGCTTCGGCGCGTTACTCATGACTCAAACTCTGCCGTTTATGATCCCTCAAGTATCAAAGCTGCTTGAGGAGTTCGAACAAGCCGTATACGCGACGATCGGAATCTGAATTGACCGCTGCCGGTCGGTTGGACGAACACCGCGAATTCATCGCGTTTACCGCGCTCATCACTAGCTCCATAGCGTTGTCGATCGACATGCTTCTTCCCGCATTCGGAGATCTGCGCACTTCTTATGGAATGGAGCCAACTTCTAATCTGCCGGGATTGACGATTACCTGCATCTTTATCGGCATGGCTATCGGCATGCCGATCTGTGGGCCTTTAGCCGATACTTTTGGTCGTTTGCCGGTGTTGAGGATAGGGATCGCTCTTTTCGCTCTCGGGGCCCTGGGCTCAACTCTGTCACCAAATCTCCCGGTTCTTCTGATCTCTCGGATCATTTGGGGAATTGGGTGTGCTGCCCCGAGAACTCTCAGCCAGGCCATGGTCCGCGATCGGTTTGAAGGCAACGAAATGGCACGCGTCTTCGCCATTATCCAGACCATTTTCTTTGCCGGACCAGTACTCGCTCCGTTAATCGGCGCTTTACTGCTCCAAGCGGGGTCATGGCGTCTCACCATGGTTTTTGGTCTTGCCACGGCTGTGGCTATGTGGCTTTGGTCTTTCCGCATTGATGAGTCTCTTCGTCCTGAAAACAGACGGGAGTTGAGTTTTTCGGGGGTCGGCGCTGGAGTACGGATCGTGTGCACAACTCGAATTACTATTGGTTGCGCAGTGATCCTGCTCTTCTGCGGAGGGGCGTTTTATAGTTTCCTGAGCAGCTCAGAGTTGATCATCACGGAGATCTTCGGACGAAGCGGTTGGTTCGTTCCGTACTTCAGCATCACCATGCTCGTAATGGCTGGTGTGGCGCTCACTTCATCGCGAGTGGTGCACCGACTGGGAGCGCTCAATCTCACTCGAGGCGCTCTGATCGCTCAATTTGTATTGAGTGTGTCGATGTTGGTTGTCACTCTGGTATGGAGCGGCGTTCCGCCTGTCGGATTATGGATGGTGCTGATGTCCGCTCAAATCTCGGCGTTCGTCGTACTCATGCCGAATATAAACACGTTGGCGCTTGAACCCATGGGTGCACTTGCGGGGACGGCGGCGTCGACAATCGGTTTCGTTACTTTGGCCTTAGGAGCGTTACTCGGAGCCGTGATCGACCGGCAGATTGTTTCAACCGTTACTCCGTTGTCGGTCGGATGGGCGCTATCCGCGGCGATTGGACTGTTGGTGTTCTTAACGATCATTCCGCGACGGCCGACGCAAGCACACTGACCTGGTCTCAAACGATCCGGATCGGAACCGAGCGAGGTCCACGTACCTGTGTACCGCCCCACTCGACATCAGAACCTTCAGCGATCGAAAAATTGGGGAAGCGCTTCAGCCACTCTTCCATCGCGACGACTAACTCCATGCGCGCCAGGTTCGACCCGAGACACCGGTGGATGCCTATGCCAAAGGCAAAGTGACGATTTTCTTGCCGGTCAATGACCACTTGATCTGGATCCTCGAACATTTCCGGGTCCCTGTTGCTGGCCCCAAAAGGAAGGAAGACTTTTTCCCCGGCGGTAACCGGACAACCAGATATTTCGGAATCTTGTGCGACGACCCGAGCCATCGTCACCGGCGAATACGCTCTTAGAAATTCTTCGACGGCAGTCGGAATGAGCTGCGGCTCCGCAACGAGACGATGACGGTCATCGTCGTGAGTAGCAAGGTGAAGCAGGTTCGACGCTATCGAGCTCCACGTGGTGTCGATACCAGCTATCAGGAGCAGAAAGCATGTACCTAATACGTGCTTGTCGGTAACAGGATCACCGTTGGGGAGACTTTCCGCTTGAAGCTTGCTGATCAAGTCATCGCGGGGAATCTGACGACGATCGGCAATAGTTTCCGCGAAGTACTCGAGAATCTCCTTGGTGGCTTGGGTTCTACGATCGAATTCATCGGGGTGGCTCTGAAGGATGTCGACCGACCATCGAGTAAACATCTCGCAGTCGGCTTCTGGCAAACCGATCATCGATCCGATGACTCGCACCGGGAGGTAGCGCGCGTACTCTTCTGCCGCGTCAACGGTGTTCGACGGGTCGATGGCGTCGAGAAGCTCAACGGCGATGCTTCGAGTCACCTCGCGCATCTCCTCAACGGCTTTCGGCGAGAAATACGGCAATAGCATTCGCCGGGCATCGGTATGAAAGGGCGGGTCGGAAGTAATCGGAGGCGCAACCAGCAAACTTACGCCGTCGGGAGTTGACGCAACCCCAACATCGCGTGACGAGAAGTTATCGGTGTCATATGCGACTGATGAAATGTCGGCGTAGGTGGTCGGCAACCATCCTCCGCCATGTCGCGGCGTGTGGGCGACTGGACATTCCGAGCGTAAACGTCGCCACACCTCGGGGGCACCCTGGACGTATTCGTCACCGAATACGTCCACATCTCGTTCTACGTCGGAAGAGCCAGTCATGGAACCAGGGTAGATCCCTAGCCACGCGCCATGCACGTAGGCTCTGTCTATGAGTTCGAATCACTTACACGGAAACCTTGGACCCGGGCTTCTCGAGGAGGTGGCTCCACAGGTCTTTAGTTATGTGCAGCCGGACGGGACCTGGTTTATCAATAACACCGGCTTCATTGTTGGAGAAACCGCGGTGGTAAGCATTGACACCACCTCAACGGAGCTTCGAAATCGCGCTTATCTAGACGCGATCCAGTCGGTAACCACAAACCCGGTCACAGTGCTCGTTAACACCCACCACCACGCCGACCACACTCACGGAAATTACCTTTTCGAAGACGCAACAATCATCAGCCACATCGCTTGCCGGCAAGTGATGATGGTTACCGGGATTCCCGATTATCGTGCAGCATTCCCCGGGGTTAACTGGGGAGATTTACGTTTCCGCGCTCCTGATGTCACATTCGAGGGTTCAACTACCCTGCACCTCGATGATCTAATAATCGAGCTATTTGATTTAGGGTACGTCGCCCACACCGAGGGGGATGTTCTGGCGTGGCTGCCGGAACGCGGCGTGCTCTTCACCGGTGATCTCATATTTCATGGCGGAACTCCGTTCGCTCTTTTCGGCTCTATCCAGGGAACTTTGGATGCTCTTGACGCCATCGAACGTCAAGGCGCGGAAGTAATTGTTCCCGGTCACGGACCCGCGTTCCGCGGTGGGGAGATCGGTGAAGTACTCGACGCTCAAAGGAGCTATCTTCGATTCGTACAGGACACAGCCGCACAGGGAATCTCGTCGGGACGCACGCCTATAGAGCAGGCCTTTACAACCGATCTGGGCGAGTTCGACCAACTAACGGATACTGAACGACTCGCCGGTAATCTTCATGTCGCTTATCGGGAAAACTCCGAATCGGATTACGATTGGGTGGGATTCGAAAAAGGAATCGCGGACATGATTGCTTTCAACGGAGGAGCACTCCCGCGCTGTCTGGCGTGACGGCTCGGCTATAAGTCAGAAAGGCAACGCCAATCCGCGTCGTGGCCAATCTGCCCGGATTAGCTTGCCCGTGCCTGACAATGTGATGTAGGCAGTCTTCATTTCTGCTCCACCAAAACAAATATTGGTGCAGATCGGATCGTCTACGCCGAAGAATTCGAGTTCCTCACCGTGGGGCGTGAACGTGCTAATTCCCCCGGTCTGGATGGTGGCGACACTCACGTTTCCTTCGGCATCCATTGCTAATGAGTCGAAAAGCTTTCTTCCTGCGGGTCGTGCGAGGAACCTCCCGTGGGGCGAGCCTGCCAACTCTCCTGGTCCCGAAAGCTCCCAATAAAGAATCGAACCTTGGTGGGTCTCGGCGACATAAACCCTGTCTTCTTCAGGTGATAAACCAACGCCGTTCGGCCCATCCATGGGGAACGCAATCTCTTGCACGAACGATCCGTCAGCTCGTCCATAGTAAAGCCCTCCACGGTCGCGGGTGCGCGCACGGGTTTTCCCGTGGTCGGTAAACCAAAATCCTCCTGTCGAGTCAAACATGAGATCGTTGGGACCCTTAAGCGGTTCTCCGCTTACGTCCGCGTATAGGACGTCAACTTCTCCTGTTTCTATGTCGATCCGTTCGATTCGACCTGACGAATAGTCCTCTGCTGCCAAACCTGGAACGGTGAGCCCCCGTGCATCACTCCAGGTGAATCCGCCGTTATTGCAGACGTACAAAAGACCATCTGGGCCAATGGCGGCGCCGTTGGGGCCGCCCCCAGGTTGGGCGACGATTTCGATCGATCCGTCCGTTTCGTCGATTCGGGAAATAGTGCCTCGCTTCACTTCAACTACGACGATCGAGCCGTCCGGCATTACTACCGGTCCTTCGGGAAACTGCAGTCCGGTTGCAATGACCTCGTAATCGCTCATGAAGTGACCCTACCTTCGTTCATCCATCCGCGTGATTTCTCCAGCGACGGCAGATATCAACGATTGGCGAGGAGAATATTGAGCTCTTCTTGGGTCATCAATACGTCTCGGGCTTTGGAACCAATAGACGGACCTACAACTCCTCGTTGTTCGAGAAGATCCATTAGCCGTCCAGCGCGCGCAAACCCAACTTTGAGTTTCCGTTGCAGCATCGAGGTCGATCCGAGTTGGGTTTCTACCACTATGACCATGGCTCGCATCATGAGGTCGTCATCGTCTTCATCACCAGAAGATCCACCGGGAATCACGAAAGAGGCGGAGTCGTTCTCGCCTTCAACGCCTTCGACATAGTCGGTTTTGGGTGCTTGCCTTCGCCAGTGAGCAACCACTTGATGAATCTCAGCTTCGCTCACCCAGCAACCTTGAACTCTTTTGGCGACGCTGCTGTTGGAACCTAACACCAGCATGTCGCCTTTTCCGATGAGTCGTTCAGCTCCAGACTGGTCGAGGATGACGCGGCTATCCGCAAGGCTCGACACCGCGAAAGCTATGCGCGACGGAATATTGGCTTTGATAACACCGGTGATCACGTTGACTGACGGTCGCTGAGTTGCGATAACTAGATGGATACCCACTGCTCGTGCCATCTGTGCGAGGCGAGTTATCGAATCCTCCACATCGCGTGCGGCAACCATCATGAGATCGTTTAACTCGTCGACGACAACAACGACAAAGGGCATCCGCTCAAATTCACGTTCTTCATTGAGGTCCGATGCCAAGCGTCCTTCGTCATATGCCGAGTTGTAACCCGTTATGTCACGAAATCCGATCTCCGAAAGGACGTCGTAACGACGTTCCATCTCCTTTACGGCCCAAGACAGGGCGTTCGCCGCTTTTTTCGGGTTAGTGACGACTTGCGTCAATAAATGAGGAAGACGGTCGTATGGGCCCAGTTCGACTCGTTTGGGGTCGATGAGGATTAGACGCACTTCGTCTGGCGTGGCACGCATGAGCAATGAGGTGATAACCGAGTTGATGCAGGACGATTTGCCCGCTCCAGTGGCACCTGCGATCAAGACGTGGGGCATTGATGCAAGGTCCGCCATCACGGCATTGCCCGAAATGTCTTGACCGAACGCGACTTCGAGGGGATGCCTAGCGTCGGCAGCTGCCTGGCTGGCGAGTATGTCGCCCAGAGCGACGAGGTGGCGGTCGGCGTTTGGAACCTCCACCCCAATTGCTGAACGTCCAGGAATGGGCGCCAATATGCGAACATCGGCGGATGCCATCGCATATGCGATGTCTTTGTGGAGGCTCGTAACTCGGGATACCTTCACTCCTTTGCCGAGCGAAAGTTCATAGCGGGTGACGGTTGGCCCTACTTCCATACCGGTAACTTGAGTTTCAACACCGTGGCTCGCAAGGGCAGCTTCTAAGTTCCGCGCACCATTTTGTAACAGGCGTTCGTCAACATCGTGGGCGCCTGACCTATTAAGACTTTCTCGAGGAGGTAGTTGCCAATCTCCTGTAGGTCGGTTGACTAGATCAATTTTCATCTGCTCGGGCGGAACTTCAGAGTTCATTTCTTGAGCGATTGAATCTTGAGGTTCTTCCCACTGTCTTTCAGCTGACTGTCGAATTCCAGGTTGTTCCTCTGGTGACTCGTCCCAATGTTGCTCGCGGGTTGTTGTTTCAGCGACTTCAGTTTCTTGTTTTGTCGTTTCGGCGTCGGCTGGCGCCGGCGGAAGACCGAGGTCCGGTGCGGAGATTGTCGGTAGCTTCATTCGCTCCCGCGCTGAATATTCTGACGCTTCTCTCTCCGACCCAAGGCTCTGTAGGCTTCGCAGCGCGCGTCTGAGGTGCCGCGCCCCGAAGCGCGTGGCGATCGCCAACGCTGCCAACACTTGCCGAAGCCCGGTGTCGGTGACGATCAACACGCCGAACATGGCAGCCAAGAGCAGGATCACCCACGCACCGGGGTCATCGACGGCTCTGCGTAGTGGCTCACCTACTACTGCGCCGACAACTCCGCCTGAAGCTCGAAGGTCATCAAGCGTGGTCTTGATTCCTGCTGCATCTCCGATCAAGTGCGCCATCCCCGACAACGAAAGACTGGTGAGGACCCCACCAAAGGCGATCCTCCACGTTCTGTCGCTGCTCTTGTCACGAAGTAGCGCGTAGGCGCAGCCCATGAGCGCGAACGGCACGGCATATCGGAAGATGCCTACAAGGACGCTCATAACGTTCTCGAATAGTCGTCCGGCGATTCCTGCTTTGTCTCCGAAAAGCGCTAAAAGGGAGATTATGGCCGCCACGACGAGGAGAAGACCCGCCAAGTCGGTTCCTCTGCCGCGAAGACCGGCTTCGCCCATTCGACGCAACATCGATGGGTTACCTGGACGACGCTGTGTACCTGGAGATCTGATCCCCTTTGAACCGCCGTTTGGGCGCTTGGATGCCACACTGGCGAGAGTACCGAAGCATCCGCCACATGCTCGTTCAGTCGACGGTAATCACCGACGCTGAAATGGGTGGTCGACGGCGAGTCCTGTTTCCCACAAACTGGCCCGTAACCCGTCGAACTACTCGTTCAAGATCTCCGGGCGCTTTACCGTCCCGGATCGACGCTTCAACAGCTTTCGCTACTTCGACTTCTAATTCTGCGAGAACCGTGACGCTTTTGTCGCGGTCTATCCATCCCTGAGTGGCTATTTCTGGATGGCCGACCAGCCCAGTGTCAGCGCTTACGAGCACAACAACGTGAACGAAACCGCCTTCGCTTAGTTTTCGGCGCGTGTCCAGTATTTCCGCACTGAGGTCGTTAAGTATCCCGTCAACAAATCGGTACGGCGCCGGCACACGACCAGTCACGCGAAGTCCGCCCTCATCGAGGGTCAGTTGCGTTCCATCAAGCACAACCAAACTTCGGTCAGGTTCGTGTCCCGCGCCCATCACGACGTCTGCATTGCGTTGCAACATTCGATACTCGCCTTCGATGGGCACGTACCACTCTGGCGAAACAATGTCGTAAAGGTGCCGTAATTCGTCTCTTTGAGCGTGTCCGGTCGTGTGCACATATTCGTGCCCGTCGTGAATGACCTCGCACCCCAAACGTGTCAATTGATCAATCACTCGGTATACCGGGATTTCGTTTCCTGGAATTGGATGGCTAGAGAGCATGACTACGTCCTCCGGTTCGAGCGTCAGGTCCGCGTGATCGCTTTTGGCCAATAGAGAGAGCGCAGCGTTGGGTTCACCCTGAGACCCGGTACAAATCACGCAGACAGCGCCGGGTTCATAGCTACCGATGCGGTCGATGGAATCGACGTAGCGATGAGGCAGTTCAAGGACTCCGAGTTCTTGAGCTGTACGTATGTTGTTGATCATCGATCTACCCAAGGGGAAGATGGTTCGTCCCTCCTTGATCGCTACGTCACAGATTTGTTGGACTCGGTGTAAATGGCTGGCGAAGCAACTCACAACCAGACGTCTGTCACTCCATTCAGAGAACCGACGTTCGAAGGTTTCGCCCACTGTTGATTCCGAAGCGCTCCAACCGGGTTTGTCCGCATTGGTCGAGTCCGCCATCAAAACACGCACGCCTGGTCCGTCTCTTAGTTGCTTCAATCGCTCGAGGTCAGTGATTCGACCATCGATTGGATTTGAGTCGAGTTTGAAATCGCCCGTGTGAACCACGACTCCGTGAGCTGTGTGTAGAACAACGCACAGGCTTTGCGGAACTGAATGAGTGATGGGCAATACCTCGACATCGAAGGGACCTATGTCGAGTCGTTCTCCGTCCTTCAGCACCTGGAAAGACGTCCGATCTTCTAAATGAGCTTCCCTCACTTTTTGTTGAGCGAATCCCATGGTTAATGCCGAGCCGTAGAGGGTCGTTTCGAATTCTCGGAGAAAGTGAACTACGCCACCGACATGATCCTCGTGTCCGTGCGTAACGACTAATCCGACGATGTCTTCTTCTCGCCCAGCTAACCAACTGGTATCTGGGAGGATGACGTCGACACCCGGCATGGTGGCGTCGGGAAACATCACACCGAAATCAATTACAAGCAGCTTGCCGTCAATCTCAACGCAGGTGCAATTACGTCCGACGTCTCCAAGCCCACCTAAGAAAGTGATGTTTACGTTGCTTGCAACCAAATTAAGCCTTCAACCGGGCGTAGACATCTCGGGCCATGTCTTCCAACCCTTCAGGTGTCGGTCCCATTGGTAACCGTGGCTCGCCAACCGGTAGCCCTAGAGTTCGCAACATCGCCTTTGTCGGTACCGGGTTCGGCGCGGCGTCTCCGGTTTCGTAGTCAAAGCTTTCGAGGAGAAGCGCGTTAATCCGTCTCGCCTCTGCCGCATCTCCCGAATCCCAAGCATTCATCATGGCGACGTGCTCAGGGGCAGACCAGTGAGCGGCGACACTGATGACTCCGACAGCACCCACAGCTAGAAGGGGCAGTGTGAGCGCGTCGTCGCCGCTGTACACCTCAAAGCCTTCAGGGGCGTCTCGTATAACCTTCGCTGTTTCCCCGGGGTTCCCCGCGGCGTCTTTGACCGCAACGATGTTCGATACTTGATGGGCTAGTTGCATCATCGTTGTTGTCTCTATTTTCCTGCCGGTTCGGACTGGAATGTCATAGAGAACGACAGGGAGGCCTGTTGCCGATGCTACGGCTTCGAAGTGAGCGTAAACGCCGGCCTGCGATGGGCGGTTGTAGTACGGAGTAACGGCCAGGATCGCGTCGCACCCTAATTCTTCAGCTTTACGAGTTTGAAGGACCGAATGCGCCGTGTCATTTGTCGTGGTTCCTGCGATCACCGGCACGGTGACCGCCTCAGCGACCGCACGCCACAATTCCCAGTCTTCTTCGTCGGTTACCGCCGGACCTTCACCGGTTGTTCCCGTAATAACCAGTCCTTCACTTCCTTGGTCCACAAGCCACTTGGCAAGGGTCACCGAGGCATCCACATCTAAAGCACCGTCTTCTGAAAACGGGGTCACCATAGCCGGTATAACTCGGCCAAATCGCGCAGTCATGGAGCCGAGAGTAGCCCCTCAGACACTCCCCTCACTCGCTCTGTCAATACCCAACGTCGCGAGAAGGTCTTCGTGAAGCTCGAACCACACCGTGTGGTAGCTCGGCATTATTGGTTTCGTCAACCAATCCAGATCACCGGAAAGTACTTTTTCGAGGGCCAATGTAAACCGAGGCGGATAGTTATCAAACCGAGAGAGCACTTCAGCTGAGGGTCCAAGGACTTCTGTGATTCGCTGGTCCAACACCGCAAGTCGGTCAAGGATCTCGCTGTCGTATGCACTGTCGCTGTGGTCGTTTAGCTTTTGCTCTCCTGAGCCGTCATCGATCACTTGCCAGTCGGTACAAAGTTGCAGCATCTCAGGGTTGAGTCGGAGAAAGTTGTCATATGCGGCCTGTATGACCTCCTGAGCTTCCACCAATTGCAGTTCTTCGATCAGCGCTGCCTGGCCTTGCTCACGTCCGACAGGAGTGAGGACATATTTCTCCACGCCTTCAACCTGTCGCACCATACATTTTTCGGCATCCACCATTTGACTCAGGATGGCTCCAGTGACATCCAACGTCAGTCCGTGTACTGATGCAACGGTCTCCACTTCACCAAATCCCTTGAGCCGCAGCGCAAGCGCCACCAATATTTCAGGGTCTGAACGATGTGCCATCGACGATGTCAGGATCCGTTTTCTGCGGCTGCTTCGGCCTCTAGTTCTCGAGCAACAGAGAAAGCGTCAACTTCTTCGGCGGTGTCCACCCAGTCTTCGTACTGGATGACGCCAATCTCTCCGAACTTTTCTCTTAGCCAGCCATCACCAGCGTCGAGCAGCCCCAACTTCTTACAGTTGGGAACAATCTTTGTGAAAAGTAACTGCTGAAATTCCTGGCGAAGGGGATCCGCGTAAGCCAAAGGAATGACCTTCTTCACATCAGCTCCCATTCGTTCCCACACTTCCTGCTGCAGGAACCGGTCACGCATCCGCAGCGCAGCCTCGAATGCGAACTCTTGACGGTCTCGTAACTCCGCCTGGGACATATCGCTGTAGACCTCTTTCAGTGAAAGGACACCAAAGGCGACGTGGCGGGCTTCATCAGCCATGACGTAGCGCAATAGTTGCTTCAGTAAAGGCTCTTGGCTCTGCTGATAGATCAATCCGAAGGCCGCTAGCGCAAGCCCTTCGACCATGATTTGCATACCCAGATATGTCATGTCCCAGCGGGAGTCTTTAACGATTTCGTCTAAGAGCATCCGCAAGTGGACGTTGATGGGGTAGCTGTCGGACAGCTTCGTATCCAAGTATTTGGCGAAAACTTCAACGTGTCGAGCTTCGTCAACTACCTGAGTAGCCGCATAATATTTTGCGTCAATCCAAGGGACGGTTTCGACGATCTTGGCCGTGCAAACCAAAGCCCCTTGTTCGCCGTGCATGAACTGGCTCAGAGCCCAATTCTGCGATTCCATGTTGAACTTGACCCACTCGTCGCGACCCCATGATTCGACCCCGGTACCCGTGAGATCTAGCACGTCTCCTGCCCCACCATTGGTTTCATACTCTTCGACGGCTAGGGCTTCTTGGTCAACTTCGGTTTCCCAGGGTAAGTCTGTTTCGCCGTTCCACTGTCCCGCTTTGGCTTTCTCATAGAGCTTCGCTAGCTGCGGTCTGGCACCTTTTTCATAGTCCCAGGAGTAAATGCATTCCGCATTGTCCTCAACCGAATGAATCACTTCTTCGGGGTCCGTGTTAGTCATCGCGAGAATCGCTTCGAAGTCATTCGGATCCGTGCGGCCAATCATCTCTTCAACCGTGGACATAACAGGCTCCTAGTCGGGGGACGTCGCGAGGTTACCAGCGCCAAGTCGTACCCAATAAATATGCATGAAACCAATCTTCAAATCAACGCACCAAATCCCCTGGTCCGCGTCAATATATTCAGTATGGATGCGAATACGCGTCAACGTTGACATCCGTGCGCCGTTCTTCTACTCGCCGCTCTCCTTATGTCCCAGTGTTATTCGATCACCAGATCAGCGAAGTCGTCTCT
>Ga0209034_10001369_pt1 | contig 11885 bp, 9 predicted proteins | sample MarorgKNORR_S2LV_2_FD_188219 | JGI IMG/M metagenome (GOLD analysis project Ga0209034, IMG submission 188219) | Marine microbial communities from the Southern Atlantic Ocean, analyzing organic carbon cycling - 250m_A/KNORR_S2/LV (SPAdes) (version 2) | ecosystem: Environmental > Aquatic > Marine >...
GGTCGTAGGCGATTTGAGGTATGAGAACTTGGCGCTCGGACATTGCCTGTCAGCGTAGGGTGCACACTGTGCCGCTGTCCGACGCTTCAAAGATTTCGTCAACGCGACTCGGCACGTCATTGTTGGTAACGGTGTTAGTTCTGACCATGGCGCTGGGAGCATTCCCAATCGTCGGAACGGCAGTCGTCGCAACAGCCCTGGCAAATGATCTCAACATGTCGCTCACGATGTTCGGAGCCAGTGTTGGAGTCAACACCGTTGTCGGCGCGCTCTGTGCTCCGCCCTCAGGGGTATTTAGTGATCGCTACGGCGGAAAATGGTCTTGCGTCCTCGTCCTGCTTTCTTCGGGCATTGGCCTTTTGATAGTGGCCATGGCGACTTCCATCACCGGCCTGATCTTGGGGCTCTTAGTCGCCGGGTACGGGCAAGGCGCCTGTAACCCCGCGACCAACAAGTTGGTGGCGGAACGAGCGGCAATAGGTCGCCGTGGAACAATGACCGGCATAAAGCAGTCCGGTGTGCAGCTAGCGATCTTGCTGGGCGGCTTCACTCTTCCCGGCTTGAGCATTTGGTTTAGCTGGCGTCTAGCAATCGGGCTCTATGCGGTGGCCGCGCTCGCCATGGCCGTTGTGACTGCAATGTCACTTCCAGATAGTCGAGCGGTGCGACCCGATGCAACAAGCGGCTCTCGAGGAGCATCGGCGAAGGTAAAGCTGCCGCGATCGGTGCTCCTACTTGCGGCTTATGCCACATGTATGGGATGTGTGGTTGGGGGAGTCGGCCGGTACTTGGTTCTATTCGCCGAAAACGCGTTGGACATGTCGAATGTCAAGGCGGGGATCATCGCCGGTCTCCCCGGTGGTCTTGCGATAGGCACTCGAATCATCTGGGCGCAAATCGCGGAACATCGAATGGCACCCTCGCGCGCTCTAACGATCCAAGCACTCCTAACGGCACTCGTCATGTTCATGCTGTTTATTGCGGTAGGAATCGGTGAATGGATTATGTGGCCGGTGGCGGTTCTGTCTGCTGTCGGCCTAAATGCGTGGAATGCCGTAGCGATGCTTTCCGTCATCATCGGCGTGCCCCACGAACTGTCGGGGCGAGCCAGCGGACGAGTCGTCATGGGCTTCATGGCGGGGCTCACTGTTGGCGGATTTCTCACCGGTGTAGCCGTCGACGTGACAGGCGGCTACGAGATGGCGTGGGGTGGCTTGCTGATACTTTCGCTGGCTGCGGCAACTCTTGCTCGAAGAAGCGGGCGAGAGAAATAGCACCTACATCTGAACTTAGAAACGAAAAGTCGCTGCCGGGTGACTCGTAGGCAGCTTGTCGGTACCGAACAACTTTCTGCGAAGACTGCCAACCGAATATTCGGTTTGTACTAAGCCGCGCTGCTGCAGTATCGGCACCACCCCTTCCACAAAGTCGACGAAGGTTCCCGGAGTCACCGTATAAGTCAGGTTGAATCCGTCGAGCCCGTTCTCAAACCTTCGCTGCAGTTCATCTGCCACCTGTTCAGCGGATCCCACTAACCAAGCACCTGCCAAATTGGACCTAACCAAGTCGCCCATTGTCCTAGTCCCCGCTGGTGCCGAGTCCAAGAGATTTTTGACGAAGCCCTGTACTCGCTCGGTGCGAAATGTTTCGAGAGGCTCGTCCGGGTCGATGTCTCCGAGATCAGCTCCGATGTTGCCGCTGATATGAGCTAGACCGGCCTCGATAGACAGATCGCGCTCGTACTCCTCGCGTTTGGCTAAAGCTTCAGCTTCTGTTCCCCCCACAATCGGAGCGACCCCTCCAATCAGTTTGAGGTCGGAACCAGCTCTTCCATGCGACAACGCCCGCTTGTGCAGATCTGCGGCGATCGCCGGCCCACTCCGCGAAGAGCCAACGACAAAAACACATTCGGCGTGTTGGGCCGCAAACTCTCTGCCTCGCTCAGACATGCCAGCTTGAAATAGGACCGGAGTTCTTTGAACCGAAGGCGCTGACAAGTGAGGCCCCGCGACATCAAAATATTGGCCATGGTGGTCAATTGGTCGAACCCGATCGGGATCTACGTAGATCCGACGCTGTCGGTCATCGACGACTGCGTCATCGGCCCAACTCCCCTCGACAAGTTTGTAGATGACCTCCAGGTACTCCTCGGCCCGCGCATAGCGTTCCTCGTGAGGGGGTAGGCCGTCGAACCCCAGATTGGTACCGGCATTAGGCAAATATGAGGTCACTATGTTCCAGGCCACGCGGCCATTGGTCAGGTGATCCAATGTCGAAAGCTGTCGGGCGAAGGTAAATGGGTGAGCCTGTAAAACGGAACTAGTGAAGGCGAACCCAAGGTGTTCCGTCGCTGCGGCCATCGCCGGAATCAGAAGCATCGGGTCGTTGACCGGTACCTGCATCGCTTGGCGCAACGACGTATCGGCGTTCCCTTTGTAATTGTCGTACAACCCAAGCACGTCGGCTAAAAAGATGGTGTCGAAACACCCCTCCTCAGCGACTTTTGCAAGCTCAATCCACGGGTCGAGAGAGCCGAATTCAAGCTGCCGAGTATCTTCTCTCGTCCACATCCCTTGTTGGATGTGGCTGACGCAGTTCATCGAAAAGGCGTTCAGGACCATTCTTCTTGGCGCTAACGCGTCGGCCATAGATGTCAGTTTCGCAGTAAACCGTCACGGCGCGCTTTTAAGCTGCGAGAATCGTCTTATGGATTCAGTCACCTTGTCTCAACATTTCGAAACTATCGAGGAACAGGGCTACTGCATAGTTGAGAACGCAATCGAAGAAACTCTCATCGACGAAGTGCGGGAAACAGTCGAGCGACTCGAAGCCGAACTCGATATCGAACCGCGGGGCAACCGAGCTGAGGGATATGCCACCAAGCGCATGTACAACCTGTTGGGGAAGGATCGACTGTTTTGGAAGCTACCGACACATGAAAATGTGCTTCCGTTTGCCGAACAGCTCTTGGATGATGAATGTATTTTGTCAGGCACTACGTGCATGCACATCGGACCTGGCGAAGTTCACCAAGGCCTTCACAGTGACGACGGTCTAGTCAGCCTCGCGCGGCCGCGAATTCCCTTCATGGTGACGACCATATGGGCTTTCACTGACTTCACTGACGAAAACGGGGCGACCCGAGTCGTTCCTGGGTCCCACAAATTCGATCATGAGCCACGTAAAGGCGAGCAAATTGAGCACGTAGCGGCCGAAATGAAGGCCGGCTCAGTGTTAGTCGTAAACGGAGGAACTTGGCACTGCGGGGGCGCAAACACCACCGAAGACGAATGGCGCCTCGGTATCAGCGTCCAGTACTGCCAGGGATATCTACGTCAACAACAGAATCAGTATTACAGCCTTACCCCCGATGACGTAAAGGCCATGCCCCAGCGTCTGGCTGCGCTTTGCGGTTTCGGTCTCTACAAAGGAATCATGGGTCACGTCGATGGAGCGAGCCCGGGAAGATTTCTAGGCGCAGACGGAGTCGACGAAGTTGCGTACGCCGCGATGCGCACCAAGAACGGAGTCGCAGAGAGCTAGGCACCCCCTGCTGCCTTCGCTCTAGGGTCAAGCCCATGAACATCAAAGATCGTGTAGCAATCATCACTGGCGGCGGCGGCGGTATCGGATCCGCCACGGCCCGAAAATGGGTCGCAGAAGGAGCTCGAGCTGTCGTGGTCGCCGATTACGACGAGGACGCCGCGAAGTCCGTCGCAGATGAATTGGGTTGTGTAGGCGTGAAGGTTGATGTCACCGACGAAGGAGCGGTAGCTCAACTCGTAGAGCAAACTGAAACCACACTCGGTCCAGTAGATATTTTTTTCTCCAACGCAGGGGCGGGAGTTGAGGGAGGTGTAGAGGCAAGCAATGAAGCGTGGCAGGCCCAGTGGGAACTGCACGTCATGTCGCACGTCTATGCAGCGCGAGCCGTATTGCCATCGATGACGGCACGAGGAGATGGCTACCTCATCCATACCGCCAGCGCTGCGGGACTTCTGGCAGCTGTGGGCTCCACTCCCTACTCGGTGACCAAGGCCGCTTGCATCAAGCTCGCAGAAACTCTTGCAATTACTCATGGAGACGACGGCATCAAAGTCTCAGTGTTGTGCCCCCAAGGGGTAAACACTGCCATGGCGCCGAAACAACTGGGAGATGGCGGGACTGACGGAATCGTCGAAGCGGACTTTGTCGCCGAGGTGATCACCGAGGCGGTCCGAGAAGAGCGTTTCCTAATTCTCTCTCACCCCGAGGTGCAGACCTACACCGAAAGGAAAGCAGCGGATCCCGACCGCTGGCTCAAAGGCATGCGACGTCTGCGCAAACGTTCCTTTGGTTTACTTGAGGGAGCGTGACTAATTCGCGCAGGCCGAACCTCAAAACAGCGCATACCTCAGACTATGTAACCATCGGGTTGGTCGTTCTGACGGCGTTCTTGATCGGTTTGAACTACACGGTGTTGAAACGCGCTCTGGATTACACCTCACCGCTTGCCTTGGCTGCTCTTCGAGCGACAATTGGCGCACCATTTCTTCTACTGGTCGCCTTTGCTCGCGGTGAACGGTTGCCAAATACCCGACAGCAGTGGCAAGCCGTATGGTGGATTTCCCTATCTATTACGACAATCTCTAGCGGGTTCCTAGTATTGGCGATCTCTCGTCTGTCGCCCGGACTATCGGCAATGTTGTCAGCGACCATGCCTCTGTTCACCGCAATTATCGCCCTACTGGTATTGGCCGAACGTCCAGGGCGTCGCGGTCACACAGGGCTGTTCGTGGGTCTTCTTGGAGCAATTTTTTTAGCGCTCCCAGCGCTTGGATCAGGTAATACGACATTAGGAATCCTTTTTTCGCTGATCTCAAGCATTAGCTGGGCGTTAGGCGCGGTATTGAACAAAAGGCTCCCCGCCGCACTCGAAATCAGCCCACTAATGCTCGTCGCATGCCAAATCTTGCTGTCGGCGCTTTGTCTGCATGCAGCAGTGCCGCTTGTCGAAAGCTGGTCCGACACCCAGATGGGTTGGGGACTCGTGTTGCCACTCCTTTACGCTGGGATTCCTTCGCTGGCCGTTACTTTCGTGCTGTTCGCCACCGTTTTGCGGCGCGCTCCGGCAATCCAAGGCGCGGCCGTCGCGTATCTGACCCCGTTCTTCGGCGTCCTTTTTGGCTGGCTATTGGTGGGCGACCGATTCAGCGTTATAGAACTATCCGGCGGCGTTCTTGTTATCGGGGGTGTCGCGATGCTTTCCACGGACTCCCGCTGACCGTTACTGCACCGATAAATGAAGTGACGTAGCCTCTGAGCCATGGCAGATAGCGATATCAAGGCACTGACAGCCGATCTCGATGGCGTCAAGTTCGACGAGACCGCCTTTACAGTCCCCGTCCCTCTAACCGAAGCGAAGGTAGCGATCGTTACCTCTGCGTCACTCCACCATCCCGATGATGAAGATTTCTCGCCCATGGACACCGGCTACCGAATACTGAGATCCGAGCCTCGTGATTACGTAATGGGACACTGGAGCCCAAACTTCGACGCGACCGGCTTCGCTCTTGACATCAACACAGTATTTCCGATTGACCGCCTCGATGAATTAGCGGCACAAGGAGTTATCGGTTCAGTAGCCGAGGAGCACCTTGCCTACGCTGGTAACCAATTTGACCTTTCGGCAATAAGGCTTGACAGCGGACCCTCGGGAGCCAAATTCTTAAAGGAACAAGACGTCGACGTGGTCCTACTGACACCGGTCTGACCTCTTTGCACGCGTACCGTGAGTACGCTCGCACACCTTTTCGAAGCTGAGGGCATGGCCACTGTTGCATTTGGTTCCATTAAGAGTCAGATAGAGACAACAGCGCCTCCAAGAGGCCTCTGGTGCGATTTCCCCCTCGGAAGGCCGCTGGGTGTTCCCTCGGACCCAGAATTTCAACACCGAGTGTTGGCCAAAGCTTTTGAGTTGCTCGACAGCCCAGAACCCATTTTCGCGGAATATGACGTAAGCATTATCGACGATGAAAATGAGGTTATGGCATGTCCGATGCCGCCGCGACATGATCCCGATCTCCACCCAGCCATCGACGAGGCGAAAGGTCTACGGCCGGCCTACGAACGCTCGGTTGCCCAATATGGAAACCGAGTTGGGGCAGGAAGGGTTGTCCAAGCCGACGAAATAACAGATGCAATTGACGCCTTCGTGAAAATAGCGGAAGGGACTCCGTGGAAGGAAGCGGGAGTGCCCGGGATCCCGGCTCGCGTAAGCCAGGACATCCGGGGATATTACGAAACCGCAGCGCTTGCGTTGTCTGATCATGCCCCGCCCGCGTGGGCGGGAACGCGCTGGTTTCTTGACCACACAGAGGCCGGCAGGGTCCTGATGAACGCTCGGCAGGCTATGGCTGACGCAGGCGAACCCAATCCCATCTGGTTTTATATGGCTCCGGGAGATCGTTAACCAAGATTGTGATCTTCTCGGTTTCTGCGGTCGAGCGCCCGTTTTTTGGTTGGCGCATCGTTGGAGCCGCGTTCACGGTGTTGTTCGTCGTCTACGGCATTCAGTTCAGCTTCGGAACGTTTGTGGGAGACGTCGTTGCCGACACAGGTTGGTCAGAGACCCGTCTCCAGCTGATTTTCGCCATCTACATAGGGCTTTACAGCGCCCTGTCTGCACTTAGCGGATGGTTGACCGATCGCTGGGGTCCGCGTCCAATCGTGGCGACGGGATCAATTCTCCTCACCGGCGGATACCTGTTGTGGGCAACATCGGACAGTCTGATCATCGTCGCCCTCGGCATGGGCATCGTTGCCCCATTAGGGATGAGCTGTTCGTGGGTGCCGTGTAACGCCACCGTGGTGCGTTGGTTCGTTGTTCGGCGAGGGTTAGCAACGGCAATCGCGACCTCAGGGGGAAGTCTCGCGAACATTCTCGTGCCCCCCATCGCAGCGCTGTTAGTTGACGCTTACGGATGGCGCGTCGCGATTGTTGGCATGTCAATCTTTGGAGGCGTCTGCATGTTGTTGAGTTCGTTAGCACTCGAACGCGACCCGGAAAGCATCGGACAAGTGCCCGACGGCTCACCGATGTCAAGCAGACACACCACTGAAGATGGCCTCACTGGAGTGAGCCCGGCGGAAGCATGGAGAAGCATTACCTACTGGCAAATTTTTGGGATGTATGCACTGACATTCGTGGCGGTCTTCATACCTTTTGTGCACCTCGTCCAATTCGCCCAAAGTCTGGGTGCCTCATTACAAACGGCTTCCACTGTGATTTCGGCTATCGGCATCGGTGGACTCGTAGGACGGTTAGTTATGGGGCCGATATCGGATCGAATTGGTCGAAAAACGTCCGTCATTTTGGCTCTAGGCATAGAAACAGCAGCCTTTATGGGTATGGCGATTAGCAGCGGGCTTTGGCTGCTCTACCCCTCCGCAGCCGCTTTTGGCTTCGCGTACGGCGGCGGTGTGGTGGTGTTTCCCCCGCTCGTCGCAGACCTCTTCGGCAGAGCCCACGCGGGCGCGATTGTTGGACGGATTTTCGCGACAGCGGGCAGTATGGCCGCGATCGGTCCGTACGTCGCGCAACTTATTCACAATGCTTTGGGGGATTACCGGTGGGCTTTCCTGTTGTCCGGAGTGGCCAATGGATGTGCCCTTCTGCTAGCGACCCGCCTACCGCGTGTCACCAATAACCACTAATTGCTGCAAGCAGGCTTGTGAATTGTGACGATCACTCAGCCCAATAGATCTCCAGGCCAAGCGACGATAGATCAAATTCCCCCGCTACGTACAAGCACGAAATACATCAATAAGCGTGCTTACCGGCGACCCGACCCCGCGCGGCACTATCCTTGCCCCTAGCCAGGGAGGGTACCGATGGCACTAGCTGACTTCAGACTCGAAGACCGATTTGTACGCGACGAAGGCGACGTCGCAATGTCTGGTGTCCAGGCGTTGCTACGAATCCTTATGGACCAGTTACGCGCGGATCGACGCGATGGCCTTAACAACGCCGCGATGGTCTCTGGATATCGAGGTTCCCCTCTCGGCGGAATCGACACACTGATGTCGAGTAACGCAGAAGAACTCGCAGCGAACAACATCGAATTTATTCCCGGGCTCAACGAAGACCTAGGGGCCACCACTGTGTGGGGCTCACAACTGGCGAACCGTAACTTCGACGGCAAATTCGATGGCGTTTTAGGAATGTGGTACGGCAAAGCCCCCGGAGTTGATCGATCTGGAGATGCCATACGGCACGCGAACGTGTGTGGCGTCGACCCTAAAGGTGGCGTTCTACTCGTAGCTGGAGACGATCCTGCATCAAAATCATCAACACTGGCATCAGAATCAGAATTCGCGCTACTTCACTTCCAAACCCCCATTCTCTACCCCGGAACGGTTCAGGAAGTCGCCGACTATGGGCGAATTGGTTACGAGCTCTCGCGCTACAGCGGTCTTTGGGTATCGCTCAAGATCGTCACCAACGTCGCAGACGGCTACTCAACCATCAAAGTCGGTCCGGGCCGAGTCCAAATGAAGCGCCCCGACTTCGAATGGGATGGTGGGCCCTGGCAACACACGCAACAAGATGCACTGTTTGGGCCCTTTGCCGTTCGTCAGGAACTCGAAATACACGAAGGACGGCTTGAAGCAACCGACGCCTTTATTCGCCTAAATCAGCTGAATACAACTAGTGGTGCAACCTCTGACGCCCGCATCGGACTTGTTGCTGCTGGAAAGACCTACTACGACCTTCGAGAAGCGTTGGATCGAATGGGTCTCAACGACGCTGCCCTCGAACAACGGGGAATACGGATATACAAGCCCGCGGTTGTATGGCCCCTACAACCCGACGGCGTCCGAGAATTTGCTCAAGGTCTCGACACGATCGTCGTCGTCGAAGAAAAGCGCGCGTTCGTCGAGATGTTCATGCGAGAAATTCTTTATGGCTCAACGAACGCTCCAGTAATCCTCGGCAAACGTGACAGCGACAACGGCTTCTGGTTTCCGGGTCATGGAGAGATGGACGCTGACCTGATTGCGCGCAAAATCCGACCTTTCTTGGTTGAACGTTTGGGTGAAGAAGCCGTGGGACCCGCGGTCCGCGAGCGGGTGACCATTCCTGTTGCCCTTGGAGCCCCAGACACAAAGAAGCAGTCAAACAGGACACCCAGCTTCTGTTCAGGCTGTCCGCACAACCGCTCCACGTGGGTGCCCGAAGGCTCTGAAGCCGGAGGCGGAATTGGCTGCCATGGCATGGCGTCTATGACTCCAACGCGAAATGTCAAAGGCACCACACAAATGGGCGGCGAAGGAGTGCAATGGGTGGGCGCAGCCCCGTTCGTCACAATGGAGCACCGCTTTCAAAACATTGGCGACGGCACGTTCCACCACTCCGGATCGCTCGCCGTTCGACAAGCAATCGCTGCGGGAACGAACGTCACATTCAAAATTCTTTACAACGCGGCCGTTGCCATGACCGGCGGCCAAGACGTAGACGGTGGAATGGAGGTTCCTGAACTCACTCGGTCTCTCGAAGCTGAGGGTGCCGCGAAGATAATGGTTCTCACCCACGACACCGAAAAATATGGGACCGCACCCGACTTCGCCCAGGGCACCGACGTATGGCACCGAGACCGCTTGGATGAGGCCCAGCGAATCTTGCGCGACGTTCCCGGGTGCACGGTGCTCATCTACGACCAACCCTGCGCGGCTGAACTCCGTCGAGATCGGAAAAGAGGCAAGGTCGCCGAGCCCGCGATGAGAGTTTTTATCAACGAAGCCGTATGCGAAGGTTGCGGCGACTGCGGAGAGAAATCGAGTTGTCTCTCAGTGCAACCCGTCGAGACCGAATTCGGCCGAAAGACTGCAATACACCAGTCTTCATGCAACAAAGACTTCACGTGCCTCGATGGCGACTGCCCAGCATTCATCGAAGTGATCCCGGGTGGTTCCATCCCCCAAAAATCGGCCCTCGCATTAGCCGAAATCGGAGACGATCAGCCGGAACCCGATCGGCTTGACGAGGGAAACGTCCTCATGATGGGTATTGGTGGTACGGGTGTTGTCACAGTCAATCAACTGCTGGCCACAGCCGCCCTTTTGGACGGCAAAGAAGCACACGGATTAGACCAAACAGGGCTCGCTCAAAAAGGTGGACCAGTCGTATCGAACCTCAAAATCCGTCGCCCAGACAGCGAACTGGTCCTCGGAGAAGCGAATAAAATTGCTACCGGAGAAGCTGACGCATACATCGTGTTCGACTTATTAAGCGGAACGAACCCAACGAATCTGGAAAAGGCGATGCCCGGACGGACCGTTGCTTTGGTTTCCTCGAGCAAGGTCCCCACCGGTGCCATGGTGCGCGACACTTCTGCCGAATACCCGGAGTGGTCGGCGTTGCAGTCCACTATCGACAGCGCCACCATTCCCGAAAAAAACGTCTATTACGACGCCGGCAATCTTTCAGACAATCTGTTTAGGTCGCATATGCCGGCCAACATCATTGTCTTGGGCTCCGCTTACCAGAGCGGTGTTGTGCCAATTAGCGCATCGGCGATCGAACGGGCAATTGAACTGAATGGCGTAGCTGTCGAAATGAACACACAGGCATTCAGAATTGGCCGACAGATCGTCCTTGAACCTGATTTTCTTGACGCGCTCGACATCGAAAGAGTCGGAAAAGTTGGCCGGGAGGCCAAGGTCTCGGCTGCGGTTGAGACGCTTGTCCAAATGGTGCCAAGTCCATCAGAAGAACTAGAACGACTCCTGAAAATCAGGGCCGCCGACCTCATCGATTATCAGAGCGGTGGTTATGCCCGCACCTATATCGAGCGAGTCGCCAAAGTCAGGTCCGCGGAAGCTTCGATGGGTCAAGACACGCGGTTGTCGGAAACCTACGCACGGTACCTATACAAGCTGATGGCTTACAAAGACGAGTACGAAGTTGCGAGACTTCACCGCTCGAAAGAGTTCCACCGAGCTGTTCAAGAGCAGTTCGGTGACGCGAGCAAGGTTACCTACAAGCTCCACCCACCATCGATGAGGCGACTCGGCATGGACCAAAAAATAGGGCTCGGTCGCTCCGGAGACCTGGCCTTTGCGTTGTTGCGTAGAATGAAATTCCTGCGCGGTAGCCCCTTGGATTTGTTTGGCAATACTGCCCATCGCAAGATGGAACGGGCACTAACGGATGAATATCTGGACATGATCGAAACTCTGATAGTTGACCTACGTCCCGAGACCTATGACAAAGCCGTGGCGGTGGCCGAATTGCCCGACATAATTCGCGGATACGAGGGTGTGAAAGAAGCCAACGTGGAGAAATTCAGGCAGGCCGCACAAGAGTTGCTTGGGTGAAAGAAACTGGTTCCCTCAGTCGATAGGTTCTAGTAGTCGGGTGAAGGCGATCTCGAGTTTCTCAAGCCGTCCAACTTTCGCCGCGTGACAAGTCGCTTTTTGGCGGGGCCAGTCATGACATTCGGAGCGAATAGATGTGGTTATGACTGTGTGAAGCTGGTGTGAAACGACCAGACTGGACACATGAACCGCCCTGAGCTTGATGTTGCTGAATCGGTGCTCGACCTCATTGGGAACACGCCGATGGTGCGTCTACCTCAAGTTGGCGCGGGGCTGCCCTGTTCGGTGGTCGCGAAACTAGAAACCACGAATCCAGGCGGCAGTTCCAAAGATCGTCCGGCGATCACGATGATCAATGAAGCAGAGAAAGCTGGGCTCCTGAAGCCGGGTGGAACCATCATCGAACCAACTTCCGGCAACACCGGAGTTGGTCTCGCCATCGTCGCTGCTCAGCGCGGATACAAATGCATATTTGTTATGACCGACAAAGTCAGTAGTGAAAAAGTGAGCCTGCTCGAAGCGTACGG
>Ga0209034_10001371_pt1 | contig 11875 bp, 9 predicted proteins | sample MarorgKNORR_S2LV_2_FD_188219 | JGI IMG/M metagenome (GOLD analysis project Ga0209034, IMG submission 188219) | Marine microbial communities from the Southern Atlantic Ocean, analyzing organic carbon cycling - 250m_A/KNORR_S2/LV (SPAdes) (version 2) | ecosystem: Environmental > Aquatic > Marine >...
CCCCCAGCACGAGATTCTCAGTTCACTGAAAGGACAACTGGTTGGCATCGCCGTGATGATCGGGGTCGGCTTCGTGCCGGGGTACCTGATCAGCCTGGCGCTGGATCGATTTGGGTTGTTGCGAGTGTCGCGCGAGGTCGAACTGGCCGGGCTCGACGTCGCGGAACTGGGGATCGAGGGCGTGGTGCCGGCCGGGGCGATCGGCGAGAAGACCTGAGATTGCAGATGATCAACACGCAGCAGATCCGGAGCCAGTGGCCATGAATTCCAGTCCCGTTTCGACCTGGGCCGAATTCGATTCGCGATCGACGGAGGCCATTTATACCTTTGCTGACCAACCGGGGGTGGTCTACGGGATCTGCCTGCTGGCAGCCGTGGTTGTCGGCTGGTTTTTGGTCTCCGCCTTCCGGTTCGACAAGCAGCACCGCGACGGCTGATTGATCTTCGTGGTGGTGTCTACCGACCGGGCAGGGCAGGATCTTTTAGCGCTGTCATTCGTCCGAGGATCTTCTGGCCGAGTTGCTTCTTGATCCGCAAGTGTTCGGGACGGGTGCTCGACGCCAGGTTCCGGGTTTCATCCGGGTCTTTGGCCAGGTCATAGAGTTCTTCCCGACCGGGGTTGGCGAAGTCTCTCATGTACTTCCAACCAGGAGTCCGCCAGACCCTCATGTGGGTCGTCGCACCATGGTGCATGCTGTACTCGGCGTAGAGATCGTTGTTCCAGGGCACGTTCCGGCCTTTCAGCAGCGGTGTGAAATCGCGACCGCGCAACGTGACCGACTTCGGCAGTTCGACCTTCGCCATCGCCAGCAGGGTGGGGAACCAGTCGAGGTTCGAGACGGTCTGGGGGATTTTCGTTCCGGGTTTGATGACTCCCGGCCAGCGGATCGCACAGGGAACCTTCAGACTGGTGTCCCACATGTTGGGTCGCCGAAGTGGTGCGATGTGCTTCCATTGGCGTGGCGGCAGTGGCTTGCGGACCCAATGCGCGTTGCCCTTGTACCACACACCATGGTCGCCGAGATTGTAGCCGTGGTCGCTGGTGAAGATGACGATGGTCGTTTCGGCCAGTTTCAGTTGGTCCAGCAGGTCCAGGACGCGGCCGACGTTGCGGTCGACACTCTTGACCGCAGCCAGGTACTCCCGGGTCCACTTCTTGACCCGCGGGACATCGATGTCGTCGTAGGCGGTCTTGGGGATCTCGGGGTCCAGGTCCTTGAATGGGGCCCAATCTTCAGGACGGACCGGCAACCACGCGGCGTGCGGTGCGCGGAAGTGCAGAGAGACGGCGAAGACCTGGCTCTGTGAGTGCTGTCGACGGATGAAGTCCAGGGCGTGGTCGGTGAACACGTCACAGGTGTAGCCATCGACTTTGCGGACAGTTCCGTCGAGCATCTCCAGCCGGGCTCCCTTGGGAGGGCACCCGCCGGTCCGGATACCCATGAACTCGTGGTAGCCAAACCGGGTGGGATGGTAGCGGTCCTGGGTTCCCAGGTGCCACTTGCCGCACAATGCTGTCCGGTATCCCGCCTGGGCCAAAAGTCGCGGCCAGGTGGCTGTGCCTTCAGCCAGTCCCAGGCTTTTCTCGGCCCGGGGACTGATCCAGTCGGTCACGCCCAGTTCACTGCCGTAGCGGCTGGAGATCAGGCCAAGACGGCTGGGGCTGCAGACCGGGGTGGTCACAAAGGCGTTGGTCAGGTGGGCTCCCTGGTGGAAGATCTTGTCGATATGCGGAGTGATGAACCGCTTGTCACCGGCGGCAGCGACGGCACGCGGTGCCTGGTCATCGGTGTAGATGAAGACGATGTTGGGCCGAGCCGCCGTCGCGGCCAATGGGCACGTGAGACCGACCAGCAACACGAACAGGAAAAATGCACACGGTCGCCTCGACATGGTCGCTCCTGGATGAGAAATGGGCCGAAATGGCCTATCCCGGTATTCTAGCTCCGCCTCATTCGGTCGGCACGCCGACCAACGGTGCAACTCGGCGACGGATCTCTTATAGTGTGGCGGCGCGACGTTCGTCTTCTTCATGACACGGCGGGATTGACTGATGATGGCCGATAATTTGAGTTCCAGGTGGTCCGGGCCGATTTTTGCGGGATTGGTTGCCGCGATGCTGACCGGGGGATTGGCGCCGACGGTGATGGCGGCCGAAATGAAGTTGGTCGGTCCGGCCCAGGGCGTGTCCTACACCAAGCTGGGGTCGACCACCCACCGGACGAAGTACCTGATTGAGAACGGTTTTGACGGTGTCAGGGCAGGACTCGAGGAGGACGAGTTCTTCGACGCGATCGCTGACCGCGAGAAGAAGACCGACACCGTTTTGCTGCTGAAGTCCGTTTCGAAGAAGCGGATCATCAAGTCGATTCTCAAGCAGTCCAAGAGTATCCGTAAGGATCACAAGAAGAAGTACACCAAGCAGGATACGAAGAACATCGAGGAGTTCCTCAAGTCGGCGGAATTCGCCAAGGAGTATCCCCGGGGGACCCGGTTCGTTTTCGAGACCGGCAAAGGGGACCGCAAGCCGGCCTACGTGATCCTGTCGGCTGATGGCAGGAAGTTGTCCCGGTCCGAAGTGACCGAAGCCGAACAGATCAAGTCGTTGCGGAAGTTCCTGGGGCTCCAGGAAGAATGGCTGAAGCACTACACGCGTTGATAGGCTCGAGCTTCAATACACGTCGTGGTAGTGGTGCGCGTAGATCTCTTCGCACCGTGCTCGCAGAGTGACGTCGTCGACGAACTCGTCACCGAAGCGGTTGGCACCGAGGATCTCCGGGGCGATCCACTGATCACGTCCGGCCACGATGTCGGCCACGATACGACCGGCTCCCGGCGACCGATCGACTCCCCCGACCCCACAAGCGGTCAGCACGATCATTCCCTGGGCTCCGTCGGGCTCGGAAATGACCATCCGGCCGTCCGGCGAGATTGTCGGCAGCCCACGGCGGTCCTGAACCCGGACCGCGTTTTTCAGGACGGGGAAGAACGGTTCGGCTGCGGCCTGCAACTGGGCGTAGTAGACCTGATCGGCCTCGAGCGCGGCGATCTCGAACCCATCCGCGAACTCGTCCATGTCGAAACTCAGCGGCCGGTAACCGTATCCACCCACCAGCAGGCCTCCGGCTTCGGGCCGCACGTAGAACTGGGGTTCGGTGATGCGGACGATCGGCTGGTCGGGCCGTGCGTCGGCCAGCCGGGCCGTGACGTAAGCCTGATGACGGACCGGGACGCTGCGAAGATTGACGCCCAGAGGTTGGGAGAGTTGTCGAGACCAGGCCCCGGCTGCCAGCACGACCCAGTCGGCCCTCAGGACGCCCTCCGGCGTGGTGACGCCGCTGACGCGTTGGCCGTCGTGGACCAGGCCAGTGACGGGAACACCGGTGTGGATGCGGACCCCTCGATCGACTGCTGCTGCCGCGTAGGCCACCGCCACCGACTTGGGTTCGACCCACCCGTCTCGTGGCATCAGCATGATCCGACAGTCTTCGGCCGGGGCCAGCAGTGGAACCATCTGCCTGGCTTCGTCCGAGGAGATGATTCTGGCGTCGTCACCGATCTGGGCAGCGACTTCCAGCCGACGTTCGAGATCCTGGTGGTATTCCTCGGTGAGTGTGATCCTGAGGCTGCCATTTTGGTGGAAATCGATCGCGTGCCCGGTCTTCTGTTCGAAGTTTTCGAAGAACTCGACGTTGTAGAGTCCGAAGTCGGTGGCGAACCGGTCGCTGTTGAGATACCCGGTCTGTCCGGCGGCCATCGGAGTGGTACCGGAAGCCACCGGTCCGCGATCGATCAGCACGACATCTTCGACTCCGGCCTCGGCCAGGTGAAATGCGGCACTGGTTCCCAGCACACCGCCTCCAACGACGATGACTTTGGCAGAGGAAGGAAGCACAGTGGCAGTCTCCGGGAATTGTGAGGGGCCAGTCGATGGGATCCGAAACCAGCAGAAGGTAACTTAGCCAAGGTCGGTTGAAGTTCCCATTCCGGCGGAGGGGTGCCCGCAATGAACTGTCTGAGATCTTGCCTGCTGGGTTGCCTGGTCCTGGCATCGTCGACTGCGGCAGCAGAAATTCGCTTGCCGACCAAGAAGGATTTCCACCTCTTCCTGCTGGTTGGCCAGTCGAATATGGCTGGCCGCGGGAAGGTCGCCGAGGCGGACAGGCGGCCGATTCCTCGCGTGTTGAGTTATTCGAAGGCCGGGAAATGGGTGCCGGCAGTCGACCCGCTGCATTTCGACAAGCCGGGAGTGGTTGGAGTGGGCGTCGGGCGTTCGTTCGCGAAGGTGATTGCCCGGTCGCGGCCGGGCGTGACGATCGGGCTGATTCCGTGTGCGGTGGGAGGGTCGGCGATCTCCGCCTGGCAACCGGGCGGGTTCCATCCCGGGACCAAGACCCACCCGTGGGACGATTGCCTGAAGCGGGCCCAGGCCGCGTTGAAACAGGGAACGCTCAAGGGCATTCTCTGGCATCAGGGGGAATCGGATGCCCAGGACGCGAAAGCGGTGGTCTACGAGAAAAAACTGCACGAGGTGGTCTCGCGGTTTCGTCGCGAGTTGAAGGCGCCCCGTGTGCCGTTCCTTGCCGGCCAGATGGGGCGTTGGCCAGAGAGGCCCTGGAACGCCGCCAAGGAGAAGGTCGATGCGGCCCACCGCCGGCTGCCCGAAGCTGTTGAGTACACCGGCTTCGTGTCGGCCAGGGGGCTGAAGCACAAGGGGGACAAGGTACACTTCGATTCGGCGTCTTACCGCGAACTGGGCCGACGTTACGCGGCCGGTTACCGAAAACTCGTCGCCGCGGCAACGTCGTCGAACTCGAGGTCACGACGCACCAACGTGATCCTGATTGTGGCCGACGATGTCGGCTACGAGTGCTTCGGGTGCTACGGCAGCCGGCAGTACAAGACGCCGCACATTGACCGGCTTGCCCGGCAGGGCCTGAGATTTCGCCACTGTTACTCTCAGCCGCTGTGCACTCCCAGTCGGGTCAAGTTGATGACCGGCCTCTCGAACGTCCGCAACTACTCGGCTTTTTCGGTCCTCAACCGCGGCCAGAAGACGATCGGCCAGCACATGAAGGAAGGCGGCTACCGGACTGCGGTGGCCGGCAAGTGGCAACTGCTGGGGGCCGAGCACTACAAGCCTCGCTTTCGTGGGAAGGGGACGTGGCCGGAGAAAACCGGTTTCGATGAGACGTGCCTGTGGCAGGTCGACCGGCTCGGATCCCGTTTCTGGAAACCGCTGCTGTACATCAACGGCACCAACCGAACGTTCGGGCCTGACGATTACGGGCCGGACATCGTCACCAGGTCGGTGACCGACTTCATCGAGGCGAACAGGGATCGGTCGTTTTTTGCCTACATGCCGTTGATACAGGTTCACAGTCCCTTCCTGCCGACACCACGAAGTGCGTCTCGTAAGAGCAAGAATCGGCAGCGGAACTTCGAGGACATGGTCGCCTACATGGACGAGCAGGTCGGCCGAGTGGTTTCGAAGGTCGACCAACTGGGACTCTCGGAGCGGACCGTGATCCTGTTCACCGGCGACAACGGCACGCATCGCACGATCCGGTCGCGGCTGAACGGCCGCGAGATCCGTGGAGGGAAGGGGCGGATGACCGATGCGGGCACCCGGGTGCCACTGGTGGTGCGGTGGCCGGGGACGGTCGCCGCCGGCCAGGTGAGCGATGCCCTGGTCGACTTTTCGGATTTCCTGCCCACGGCACTCGAGGTGGCCGGATTGCCCGTGCCCGCAGGACTTGACGGCCGCAGCTTCGCGGGGCTTCTGGCCGGTGCAGAGGAATACCGTCCGCGAGACTGGATCCACGTCTACTATTGTCCCCGGCCGGAAAAGAGCCGCCCGCAGCGGTTCGTCCGGGACCAGAGGTTCAAGCTCTACGGCGACGGGCGTTTTGTCGACGTGGCGGCCGACGTCAATGAGCAGAATCCACTGACCGGTCCATTGACCGGTGCCGCGTCTGCAGCTCGCCTGAAGCTGAAACGGGCCCTGGCATCGATGCCGGCCGAGGGGCAGAGCTTGCTGAAGTTCGTTCCGTGATTGGCCGGCGACTTTCCCACGGGCTCGACAAATCGCACAATGGGGGTGCACCCCCCGATTACCATCACTCGAGAGTTCTTCCATGACACGCCTGCTCCGAAGTGGCCTGTCCGGCCTGCTGTGCTGGTCCCTGTTCCTGGTCCCGTTGCTGGTGGCGACGCTGTCGTCGGCCGAAAAGCAGGAGGCGGGCAAGAAGAAGTGGATTCAGCTGTTCAATGGCAAGGACCTGTCCGGCTGGAAGGTGAAGATCAAGGGCCATGCCCTGGGCGACAACTTCGGCAAAACCTTCCGGGTTGAGGGCGGCGTGCTGAAAGTCGGTTACGACGCCTACAAGGGGTTCGGCAGGAAGTTCGGCCACCTGTTCTACGAGAAGCCGTTCTCGCACTACATCATCCGATGTGAGTACCGTTTCACCGGCAAGCAGGTCGCGGGTGGACCCGGTTGGGCTTTCCGCAACAGCGGGATCATGGTGCACGGCCAGTCGCCCGAGTCGATGGGCAAGGACCAGAACTTCCCGGTCTCAATCGAGGTCCAGTTGCTGGGTGGACGGGCCAAGGGAAAACGCAGCACCGCCAATCTCTGCACGCCCGGGACCCACGTCTTCTACAAGGGCAAGCTTCACAAGCCGCACTGCACCAATTCGGTTTCGAAGACCTACCGCGGCGACCAGTGGGTCACCGTCGAGGTCGAGGTCCGCGGCAGCGAGGTGATCCGTCACAAGATCGATGGCAAGACGGTGATCGAATACACCAAGCCGCAGTACGATCCCAACGACAAGGACGCCAAGAAGCTGCTCGCTGGAAAACCCGCCGGATCGCCGCAGTTGATCGAGGGTGGGTCGATTTCGCTGCAGTCGGAGAGTCATCCGGTTGAGTTCCGCAAGGTCGAGTTGCTGCCGTTGAAGCCATGAGCGGAATCGATCGACGAACATGCCTGGGCCGAATGGCCGGCGGTGGCCTGGCGGCGGCTGCCTGGACGGCACTCGATGCGGGACGTGTCGCGACGGCCGAACCGCCCGGGACCGCCGACGAAATTGTCAACGGTGCCGAGCACGCGTGGTTGATCAACGACAAGGACTTCCCGATCAATCCCAAGCTGTCCAACTGTCCCAACAGCAAGCCCCGTCGCAATTACTCGATGGAACACCTGTTGGCCGAGATGCAGGTGCACGGGATCTCCAAGACCGTCATCAGCCACGTCTGCTACTACGGAACCGACAACTCGTATTCGAGCCATTGCGTCAAGACGCACCCTGACCGCTTCGCCGCCATCGGGCTACTGGTCGGTCACGGGCTTCACCGTCCCGGCGATCCCGAGAACCCGGGTCGGCTTGAGAGATTGATGAAACGCGATCGGCTGGTGGGGCTGCGGTTGAGTCCGATCTACGACCGCGACAAGGTCTGGATGAACGATCCGGTTTGTTTCCCGTTGTGGAAGAAAGCCGAACAGTTGGGGGCCGTCTTCAACATTTTCCTGGCCCCGCACCAGCTTTCCCAGGTGGGTGACATGGCCCGGCGGTTTCCCGGGGTCAAGCTGGTGATCGATCACTTTGCCATGATTGATATCACCCGTCCCGACCGCGAGGGCATCGACCAGATCCTGGCTCTCGAGAAGTTTCCCAACGTCTACGTTCGCACGTCGTTGCACAATCCGTCGCAGCAGAAGCCGCCGTTCCGTGACATGTGGCCGTATCTCCGCAAGCTCTACGACACCTTCGGGCCGCGGCGGATGATCTACGCGAACTTCTACGAGCTGCTGATCATGAAGGATCTGATTCCGTTCTTCACCGCCGAGGACAAGCGGTGGATCCTGGGCAAGACGGCGCTGTCGGTGTACCGGTTCGGCAAGAAGACTTGATCAACTACAGAAACGGCCAAGGAGTCGACATGAGAACGCTGGTGCTGTGGACGTTGGTGAGCTTGCTGGCTCCGGGGGCCGCCCTGGCGGCCGACAAGTTCGAGACCATCTTTGACGGGAAAACGTTGAAGGGCTGGAACGTGATACCCAAGGAGAAGCGGGGGCATTGGTCGGTCCGCGACGGTTTGCTGGTCGGCAAGACCGATGGGAAGGGATCGGACCTGCTCTTTCACGACAAGAACCTGGGCGACTACGAGCTGAAACTCAGTTACCGGTTCCGCACCAAGGGCAACTCGGGGATCCACATCCGTGGGCTGCTGGGTATCTCCAAGACGCACAAGGTCAGCGGTTACCACGCCGACTTCGGCCACGTCGGCATCGGTCCGCAGGTGCTGGGGTCGTGGGACTTCCACGGCTACCCCCGCGGGTCGTACCTGGTCCAACGGGGGCACCGCGTGGTGATCGCTGCCGACGGAAAGAAGACGGTGACAAAACTGGAGAAGGGGCTCGAGGCGAGACACGTCAAGCGACAGGGCTGGAACGATGTCCACGTGGTCGTGAAGGGTTACCGGATGTACTTCAAGATCAACGGCCGGGTGGCTTCGGAGGTGATCGATAACGAGAAGGCCAAGCGGATTCCCAAGGGGATCATCGGCCTGCAGTTGCACGGCGGCCCACCGATGGAAATCGAGTTCCGCAAGATCCAGCTGAAGCGGCTTCAGGGGAACGCTTCGCCATGACATCACGGTCGGGTACTGCCGCCGTTATCCCTGCCGCCGTCATGTTGGCGGCCTTGGGGGTCGGACTGGTCGTCGGCGGGCGGGGGACTGTTCGGGTCGTCGGTGAACCACCGGCGAGGTCGTCGAATGGTTCGGAACCGCGGGTTGTCGTGGTCGGAGCCGGTCTCTCGGGGCTGACCGCCGCGCTGGAACTGGCCGACGGTGGCGCCCAGGTGGTGATCATCGACATGTCGAGTGTTTACGGCGGCCATGCGGTGATGTCCCAGGGCGGGGTGTCGATCGTCGATACGCCGGTACAGGAGGCCGCCGGGCAGAAAGACTCGCCCGACCTGGCTTACAAGGACTTCATCGAGTGGGGTGAAGGGGCCAACCGCGAGTGGGTGCGGTACTACGTTGATCACTCCCGAGAACAGATCTACGACTGGTTGATCGACCTGGGCGTGCAGTTCTCGGGGATCGATTCAGCTCCGGGCAACACCGTCGACCGGTTTCACCAGCCGGCCGGACGGGGCATCGGGCTGGTGACACCGGTTTACCGGGCGTGCCTGGAACGGCCCAACGTGCGGTTTGCCTGGAACACCCGGGCTGATTCGCTGGTGGTCAACAACCAGCGGGTGACCGGGGTGCGGACGACCGACATGAGGGACGACACCGAGAAGACTTTCGAGGCCGATGCGGTGGTGCTGGCCACCGGCGGTTTTCAGAGCAATCTGGACCTGGTTCGGGAGTTCTGGCCGGCCGAGTTCGATTTCCCCAAGAAGATCCTCGCCGGGTCGGGACGGCACTCGATGGGGACCGGTCACGACATGGTCCGCAAGATCGGCGGAGCCCTGGTCAAGATGGACTACCAGTGGAACTACTATTCGGGTTTGCCCGATCCTCAGAATCCCGGCAGCAACAAGGGGCTCAACGCGGCCAACATGTGGGGGATCCTGGTCAACTGGCAGGGGAAACGGTTTGCCAACGACCACGGTTGGGCCAAGGACGTGATGCCGGCACTGTTGCGGCAGGAGCAAGTCACCTGCTGGGCCATTTTCGACGAGACGACCAAGAAGGAGTTCAGCGTTTCGGGATCGGACTGGGCCGACGCCGAGAAGGTCGAACGATTGGTCTTTCAGAACCCGAAGCTGGTGCAGTCGGCCGACACGCTCGAGGAACTCGCCCGGAAGTCGGGGCTGCCGGTGAAGGGGCTGACCAATACGGTTCGGCGGTACAATTCGTTGATCGAGAAAGGGGTCGATGACGATTTCGGGCGGTTCGGACCGGGCAAGACGAAGTTCAACAACGAGGCGTCGGTGAAGATCGAGACGCCGCCATTTTATGCAATCCAGACGTTTCCGCTGACTCGCAAGAGCATGGGGGGCGTGGCGATCGACCTCGCCTGTCGGGTGGTCGACAAGAAGCAACAGCCGATCCCGGGACTGTACGCGGTGGGCGAGTTGACCGGGTTGGCGTTGATCAACGGCAAGGCGGCACTCGAGGGGACGTTCCTGGGGCCGTGCGTGGTCACTGGCCGCGTGGCGGCCCGGTCCATTCTTCAGGCAGCCGGTTGGAAGCGACCGATCGATTCGGTCGACGTGCAGAGATGTGCCGACTGTCACGATGTGGCCGGCGACATCGCCGATTCCCGCCCGGGGTACTGGCACTTCGAAAAGGTGCATGCCAAGGTGCTCGAGCAGAAACTCGACTGCCGCCAGTGCCACGGCGAGTTGTCCCCGTACCGAGAGGACGATCACCGGATCAACCCACGGGTGCTGACGGCGGCGTGCATGAGGTGTCACACGGGACGGGAGTAGTCGGTGGCGAAGTGAATCCTGGGGAGGGGAAGGCGTGAGTGTGGACCGTGACAGGCGCGAGGTCGATCGATTTCTCTCGGAACGGAACGTCAGCCTGCTGAGCCGGATTGGGTTCGTGGTCGAGTTGTTGATCGGCTTGAGGAAGCAGGATTTCCAGGCAGCCGGACACTTTGTTCAACTCAACTGGAAAGATGATTCTCTGCCGCTGCGTTGGCTCAAGTTCACCGGCTGGGCTCTTTACCAGGTCTGGGTCAACATGCCGCTGGGTCTGCATTGCCTGGACATCCGTGGTCGGGTGTCGCGGACACCGATGTGGCTGGAGGATGAGAACCCGTGGGAAGAGCATCCCTGGCGGACGGATGGGGCTGCCAGGTTCCCCAGCCGGGCCGACGTTGTGGTGATCGGTGCCGGATTCACCGGGTCGGCGGCCGCTTACCACTGGATGAGACGCGCCCCGGAAGATCGCCGGCTGGTGGTGCTCGAGATGGACGATCCGGCCAGCGGGGCATCGGGTCGGAACGAGGGTCTGGTGGTGATGGGCCGTTACTTCAAGATGGTCCGTGACACGGTTGGCAAGAACCTGTTGGAGGTTCGGCCCGATCTCGACACCGACAGCCGCAAGCAGTTGGCCAGCCGGTTTGCCAAGGTCTATTGCCAAGCGGCCTACCAGAACGCGGAACTGATCGAGCAGACGATCGAGGCCCACGGATTCCGATGCGACTACAACCGCGCCGGGTGGGTGCAGGCCCGGACCGAGGAGGAGCAGAAATCGCTGAGAATTTCGGCGCGGCTGGCCGAGAAGTCCGGCTGTGATGACTGGACAATGATCGAGTCCTCGGAGGCGAGGAAACTGACCGGGATGCGAGTGAATCACCCGGCCGGATTCTCGAAACAGGCTGCCAGCTGGCACCCGGCCAAGTGGGTCTGGAGCCTGTTGCGGGAGGCGCTGGAGTCCGAGCAGGTCGATCTGTACACACGGACGCGGGTGGAGCGGGTGGTGCCCAACAAGGACGGGTACGTGGTCGAAACCTCGCGGGGAACCGTAGCCTGCCGTCACGTGTTCTACGCCACCGAGTCGTACACCCCGATGCTCGAGGCGGCGTTTCATGACGCGATCCTGCCGATGCAGGAGCAGGCAGCCTCTGGTGAAGGGGGACCGGTGTCCATGAAGCCGCACATCGGCATCAGCGGTTCGTGGTATTTTGCCGGGCGTTACGGGAACGAGGTGCTGTGGGGGTCGGGAGGGTCGCGGGTTCCCGACCGGGAGGCCGGTCGGAACAAGCCGTCGCGATTCCTGACCCGTTACGCGGCCGCAGAGATGCGGAAGCACTTCGGGCCGTACGAACTGGACCTGGACAACGAGTGGAGCGGGACGGTGGGGTACACTCCGGATGAGTACCCGATCGTGGGTTCGATCGACGGCAAGG
>Ga0209034_10001372_pt1 | contig 11872 bp, 9 predicted proteins | sample MarorgKNORR_S2LV_2_FD_188219 | JGI IMG/M metagenome (GOLD analysis project Ga0209034, IMG submission 188219) | Marine microbial communities from the Southern Atlantic Ocean, analyzing organic carbon cycling - 250m_A/KNORR_S2/LV (SPAdes) (version 2) | ecosystem: Environmental > Aquatic > Marine >...
TCATGACTTAAACGAAAATGACAAGGCTTTGTAGATGCCAGCGAGTAAAGTTAATGAACCTGCTATTATCAATAATAGGCAAATTGGCCGCGATAGATATTCCAGCAGATCATAATGCACCATTTGCATGCCCTGAGCAAAATTTTGTTCACCGATTTTCCCTAGAATAATACCTAGCACAATTCCAGGGATAGAATAACCGGATCGTCTGAGCAGAAAACCCATGATTCCAGATATAAACATTACCATCACATCAAGTACCAGACCACGTCCAATATAAGAGCCAATACTTGCCAGCAGCAAAATCATTGGAGCTAAAAACTGGAAAGGTATTTTTAATAGATACAAAATCGTCTTAGTTTCAAGTAAACCGATGAATAGGATCGATAAATTAGCATAAAACATTGCAGCAAAAACAATCCATATCAAATCAGGAGAATTATAAAATACCAATGGACCTGGTTCCAGATCGTGCATCTGGAAGACCGCAACCATCATTGCAGTCAAAGCTCCACCAGGTAGTCCAAGTGCAAGCAAAGGGATCATGGCAGCTCCGGTTGCAGCATTATTAGCAGTCTCGGATGATATCACACCTTCCAAATTACCTTTGCCAAATGATTCTTTGTTCTTGGACCAGCGTACTGCTTCACCATAACCCATAAATGCCGCAAGGGTTGCACCGATTCCAGGAAGAATTCCACAAAAAAACCCAACCAGAATGGATCTTACCACAGCAATTTTATGAGTCCAGAGTTCTAATATAGTAGGAAAATCAAGACTCAGTTTAGGTGCTTCATACATTCCAATTGCTTTTTTTTCTGCTTGTACGAAAATTTCAGACACTGCAAAAAAACCCAAAATAGCAGGAACAAATGCTATGCCTGCAGCCAGGTCAGAAAAACCGAAATTGTAACGATTGATTCCGCCCACCGGGTCTTGGCCGATTGTAGCTATTAACAGGCCGAGTAACACAGACATCCATCCTTTCCAGAGGGTCCTCCCTCCAACTGAGGAAGCTACGGCCAGGCCAAAAAAAACCAGTGCAAAAATTTCTGGTGGCCCAATATTGGAGATCGCCCAGTTCGCAAGGGGCTCGGTTGCCGCCATCATAACTATCGCTGATGTTACTCCACCAATTGCTGAACACAAAACTGCAGCTCCCACGGCTTTTCCTGATTGACCTTTGCGTGTCATTGGGTATCCATCGAATGCAGTAGGGGCATTTTCTGGAGCGCCGGGTATATTAAACAGAATTGCCGTGATTGCCCCACCATAGGTTCCGGTACAGTAAATCACGGCAAAAAGCATAACCCCTTGAGCTGGCTCAAGATTAGCAGTGAAAGGCAACAAAATAGCCGCAAGAGTTAACATGCTAACGCCAGGAATGGCGCCAAATAACATACCGCCAATTACACCAAAGACAAAGATTCCAATGGTGAAAGGGTCTCCGAAGAGAGCAACACTGCCAGCAATAAAGTTGTCAATCATAAGTTTGGATTAAAAATTAAGTGATTGGTGCAGCTTGGTGTTTAGTGTCAGCATGAGAGCACTGAAATCATAGAAAGGCGAAACATTGCCCTGCGGTAGAGGTGCGTTTAGCAGTACCATGAATAATAATATAATCAGGAAATAAATGAACAATGTATTAGCTAATATCCATTTTATACGTTTTTCTCCTAACAATAATATTAACAAAGCTATAAAAATAGGTGTAGCCGCATAAAATCCTACGGGTTTTAGCGACCATGAAAAAATAAATGGGAGGATCAATATGGCTACCAGCTTCTGTACTGAACCAATACTGTCATAGGAAATACCTTCCTCCTGATCGGAAATACCAACCCGGCCATGTTGGGCCTCTGAGCCTTTTTTGTACAGGTGGAGAAAATTACCAAGTGTCACCAGTAAAAGAATGCCTAATATAACTCTGGGCCACCCTGTGGCACCGAATTTATATATTTCAATTTCCTGATTAAACTCAAAGGAGTACACAAAAAATACAACAACGGTCAATAACCAGACCAATGTTTCAACAATATGTCGTGTCTTTAACTTGGTCATGGCCAAGCTCTCAATATTTTTGGAAAGTGTCCGGTTGGCAATCACCGGACACTATTGCGAAATGAAGCTATTGAAGTTTAAGAAAAAGGAGATAAATTATTTAACATCCAGACCCATCGCTTTATATACATCTCTGTATTGAGCAATGGAACCGTTAATTAGTTCTCTGGCACCAGCCGTATCCCGGTAACTATCTATCACAGTCATGAATTTGGATTCATTGAATTTCTGATAGCTATCCTGGCAATATGCCCGCTGAAATGCCCATTGAAGCCATTGGACTCGATTATAAGGCGCATCTGCATGTACGTAAAATCCTCGGAAGCGTAAAAGGGGCTCAAAGTTCATGCCCATTTCCTTGTGAGTGGGAACATCAGCAAAGACTGATGGTCGTTCGTTAAAAATAGTCAGGATCGGCTTGAATTTGCCTGCGTCAAGGAACTTTCTGACATCACCGGGTTGCTCGAACAGGGCATCAACCTGACCTCCTAGAAGTGCACCGTAACGGGGTGCACCCTTATCGAAGGAAATCTGTTGAATTTTCATACCCGCACTTTCTGTGATGAATTTCATCGTTACCCGCTCCATAGAACCTTCCTTGGAAACATTGGCGATGGTTGACTTACCATTTTTACCTTTGACAAATTTTACAAATGAGGACCAGTCATTATAACGTGTCTCATTGGTACGGATATAAATCTGTGAGAAAGTCACTTGGGAAATAACTAGTGGTACCAGGTCCACTCCCGGATGTGGCCTGCTTGAATCCAACGCATGGGCAGATGATGCATCATCAATATGCTCAAGGACTGTATACCCGTTTGCTGGAGCAGACATATATGCCGTCATTCCAACTGTGCCTGAACCACCTGGCTTGTGGTCACGGTTAATGCTGACACCAGAATGACCAGTTACTGCTCCAGCCATAGCTGCTGCTATCTGACCTGAACCACCTCCAGGACCATATGGGACAATCATGGTCAATGCTCGACTAGGGAAACCTGATGGTTTAGCCATGCTGGTTCTCTTTTCCTTGCATTCAAATGAACTGGCGGCACTGGCCATAAATAATCCTATCATTGTAGCAAAACCAAATTTAGCCAGTTTTTTTGCTTTTATTTTATTCATATTAACCTCCACTAAATATTATATGATTAAAACAATCATCACACTATTGTGATAATTTCATACACACTTTTATCACAATTTAAATTAATGTCAAGAAAAAACATTAGGACACGACATTAACTTAATTTATTTAATTTATATTAAAGCTTGAAAAATGAGATCAACTAGTTAAATTTAAGACATATTCGATTAACCTAGTGCAAAAGTTATAAGTACTCCTGAGACACACAGTTGAATTTGTTTCCTAAAGTTTTGTTGAAAAAATTCTGGACGTAGTACCAAGTTTAACTTGAGGAATTTTTCAACAATCTCGAGCATATAATTTTAAATTTCTACTGTCGATTCTCTGCAAGCTAAGTTATCCTTGGCCACCTCGAAAGCAAAAAATGACTCTAACCTCTGTTGAAACTGTTGTTGCTAAAGCACAAACGGCACAAGCTGAAATTGAAACGGCCAGCCAAAAAACTGTTGACGAATTAATCACAGGATTGGCTTGGGCAATTCTTGAGCCGAAAACGAACCGTTCACTTGCGGAACAGGCTGTTCGAGATACTGGACTTGGAAATGTAGATGACAAAATAATCAAGAATCACCGCAAGACGCTGGGACTTTTGCGTGATTTAAAACACGCACCTTCCTGTGGAATCGTCAGAAAACTTCCTGAACAAGGCTTGGTAGAAATTGCACGCCCGGTCGGGATCGTTGGAGCAGTTACTCCCTCCACCAATCCCATAGCCACTCCGCTAAACAAAACTCTTAACGCTATCAAAGGCCGAAATGCAATTATACTCTCACCATCGCCAAAGGGTGAAGCGGTTTGTCAGCGAGTTGTGGATTTGCTGCAAGATGTTTTACGCAGTTTGGGACATCCGGAAAACCTCATACAGAAACTCCCTGCACCCGTCAGCAAAGAAGCGACTCATGAATTAATGCAATTGGTTGATCTTGTGGTGGTTACAGGTTCACAAAACAATGTCCGCGCTTCCTACCGCAGCGGTACACCGGCGATTGGAGTGGGCGCAGGCAATGTTTCATCAATCATAGATGAAACAGCTAATCTAGTTTCTGCCGCGAGAAAAATCACTGCTTCCAAAACATTTGACAACGCTACCAGTTGTTCTTCTGAAAACAGCGTGGTTATTGTAGAGGATGTGTATGACAAAGCAATAGCGGCTCTGGAAAGCGAGGGCGGTACTCTGCTGAATCCGGAAGAAACACAAAAACTGCAAAACACTTTGTGGATTCAGGGCAGACTTAATCAGGATTTAACCGCAAAGTCGGCTCCGGAAATTGCGGAAGCAATTGGACTTCAACGTGCAGAAATGAATAATGTCAAAATGCTAATGGTCGAAGAAACGGGAACGGGTTGCGAATTCCCTTTTTCCGGCGAAAAACTGTGCCCGGTGTTAACCGTGTATCGTGCCTTAAATTTTGAAACGGCATGTGAACAAGTCCGGGAAATTTATGATTTTCAGGGCAAGGGGCATTCAGTGGGACTACACTCAACAGACGAATCACGGCCTTTGCAAATAGGGTTGAATCTTCCTGCTTGCCGTGTGATTGTGAACCAGGCACATTGTTTTGCCACTGGCGGGAGTTTTGATAATGGACTGCCTTTTTCACTCTCGATGGGTTGCGGAACCTGGGGCGGTAACAGTATCAGCGAAAATCTCAACTATCGGCATTATCTAAACATTGTCCGCATTGTACATCCAATTCCTCCTGTTGAACCTAGTGATGAAGATATATTTGGAGAGTATTGGGCCAAACACGGACGTTGAAATCACAAAAAAAAACATCTAAACATAAAAACCCAAACCACTGAAAATATGGATCTCACAGGCCACACGATTCGCAGTTTGATTGATCAGCATGCAGAAAAAACTCCGGATCAGACCTACGTGATCTATCCAGACACCGGAATCAGCCATACCTGGAGTGAATTTCGAGCGCGTGTTCAATCCATGGCCCTGTATCTGGAGAACATGGAATTGTCGCCGAAAGTTCCGGTGGCAGGTTTGCTCGGGAACGGGCAAGCTGCACTGGAATTATTTTTGGGAGGAATGTACGGTGGTTTTCAGGTTCTACTGGCAAATCCTCTGGCCGGGGCTGATATTCTGGCATATGTTCTGGAACATTCTGAATCTACAAATCTTTTTGTTGATCAACAGCATCATGAATTAGCTCAGAAAGCGCTTTCTCAACTGTCTGACAAACCTCAGCTGATTCCTCTTCAACCTGACAACAGCACCGATTCAGAGTGGATTGGTTTGAACGAAGAATTATCAACGCCAATACCTTGTCCGGAAGATGCAGCGCTGTTAATTTATACTTCCGGAACTACGGGAAAACCGAAAGGCGTGATTCACACGCATAAGAGTTTGCTTCACGGAGGATGGAATACAGTTGTTGCCCACGAGTTGACTCCGGAAGACAATAGTTTATGTGTTTTACCGCTTTGTCACATCAACGCTCAAGCAGTTTCTGTGATGGGAACTCTGGTCAGCGGTTCCGGACTTGTCTTGCCTGACCGCTTTCAGGTTTCAAAATTTTGGTCCTGGATGGTTGATGATAAATGCACATGGTTCAGCGCAGTGCCCACGATTTTTTCCTATTTGTTGAATGCAGAGGAAGACGCACAACTAAAAGCTAATCTGAAAAAAGTGCGTTTCGGACGCTCTGCTTCGGCAGCGCTGCCGCCTACTCTGCAAAAGGCATTTGAAGCAAGGTTTGGACTAAGCATAGTTGAAACGATGGGAATCACGGAAACAGCGGCTCCACTGCTTTCAAACCCACTTGATCCAACAAAGCACAAACATGGCTCTTCCGGAATTGCCTACGGGAATGAAGTGAGAGTTGCGGACGCTGAAGGAAAAGTCGTTTGTACAGGTGAAGAAAACGAGGTTCAAGTAAAAGGCCGGAATGTAATGCAGGGATATTTCAAAAATCCGCAAGCCACCAGAGAAGCATTCACACCAGACGGTTGGTATCGTACTGGAGATCTTGGCAAGATGGATGCTGATGGCTATATTTTTATCACCGGTCGCCTCAAGGAACTTATTATTAAAGGTGGTGAAAATATAGCTCCCCGAGAAATTGATGATGTGCTTTACAGACACTCAAGCGTTTTGGAGGCAGCAGCTTTTCCGCTTCCGGATGCGGATTACGGACAAACAGTTGCCGCTGCAATTGCTACTCGACCGGGTGAGGAAGTAACTGAATCAGCTCTAAGACAATTGTGTTTGGATGCGATGGGAGCATACCGTGCGCCTTCTAAGTACTTTTTTCTCGACGAACTCCCCAAAGGACCTTCTGGTAAAATTCAACGCCTCAAACTTACTGAACGTTTCACCGACTAAACCACACCCCGCTCTGAGATTTGAATCTTATATAATGAAAGATTCGTATTTCTTGAAAGTGATCCTGTGAATATGTTAAGATTTTATTTTTCGAGTTCAGAACGCATAGTTTTAATTTCGGGAATATCTCAAGCTTTTATAGTAGCAGAATGAGCAGACTTGTACTCTTCTTTGCGGATTCCATATTTACTGAGAAGTTTGTGAAGCTGCCGGGTTGTAATGCCCGCAGTTTCTGAAGCCCGGTTGATGCGTCCATGATGTTTGGTCAACACTTCCTTGAGATATTGCCGTTCAAGGTAATCCAGACTTTTTCGACGAACTTCAGCAAGAGGAAGGGAAATATCCAATTCAACTTCTGCAGTGTTGTTTATGTCTGTGAACAACTCCTGCGGAAAACTTTCCGGTCTGAGAACTGAAGTCTTTTCAAGAATATAAGCACGTTCGATTATATTTTCCAATTCTCGAATATTTCCCGGCCATGAATATTCCTGAAGAGCCTTTACCACAAGAGGTTCTGCACTCTGTATTTCTTTAAAATAAAGTTTGTTGAACCATTCAATCAGATAATCAACCCAATCCGGAATGTCTTCGGAACGTTGCTGAAGTGAAGGAATTTCAAGAGGGAATACACTGAGGCGATAATAAAGATCCTTGCGGAAAAGGCCCTCATCACAAAGTTGCTGCAAGTCTGAATTTGAAGCAGCAATCACACGAACATCCGCTTCAATTGGTGATTCTCCACCAACACGCTGAAAAACACGTTCCTGCAAAACCTGCAGCAGTTTTATCTGCATGGTTCCGGAAATTGTATTAATCTCATCCAGGAAAATGGTCCCTTTCTGAGCATTATCAAAACGCCCCAGTTTACGTTTTACTGCACCGGTAAAGGCCCCTTTTTCATAACCGAACAACTCACTTTCAACCAGCGTCTCAGGCAATGCACCGCAATGTACATGGACAAATGCTGCATCTTTGCGACTGCTGTGCTGGTGAATTAGTTTTGCCACCAAGCCTTTACCGACTCCGGTATCCCCCAAAAGCAGCACCGTAGTTTTAGTGGATGCCACAGACTTGACCTTTTCAAAGGTCTGAAGCATTCGAGGGCTTCTGGTGTGAACTTCTCTCAGTACATCCTGATTCCAAAAATTATCTTGTACTGATTCCGTTTCAGTTAATGGCCTCCTTCTTTGATTCGACACAAACTCTACCGTCTTTTTTGTTTATTTTACAAGCTGTGTTTTAGTTTCAGGTAACAACTTGAGAAAGAGCTTCATTCTCAGCAACAACCCAGCCCAGCCCCAGAGAATCCATCTTTTTTAGTGAAGGATGGCCTGTCTTTACATCCCAATCGCACAACCGATAATAATCTTCAAGTGCCGCTTCCCACTCTTTTTCGTCTAATGAATAACCATCTGACCTTCCGCCTTCAAGTGGACGTTTGAACATCTTTTTAGGTAGTGTGTCTGATTCCCGGCCTATTCCTTCTCGAGAATTAAAAGCCCGCAGCATATTGAGGCGACGTTCACCGACTGCTAATATTTCTGTCATATCTGTATCCCAACCTGTAACTGCATTGACTACCTCAACTAGTTTATCGGCATCATAAAGTTGAAAAGAAGCTCCAAATATAAAAGCGCATACCGAGAGACTGTCAACGGCACTGCTTAAATGCTGAGTAACCATTGCAAAGCGCATCATTTCTTCATTCAGTGCTAATTTCTCCTGAGGATTTGTCAGGCCGATCTGTTCCATACGTTCCGGATAAGCCTTGTAGGCAGGATCATGCTCACTTGACTCATGGTCAGCACCAAATGGATTAGCAGCATAAATTACGCTCAGGCTTCGTTTTACTTGCGGCATATGCGCAGGAGCTTCCTGCCCTTTGCTGGTAATTAAATAATCTTCAGTTCCACGTCCAATAATTTCAGATGCTTTCTGCGAACCCTCAGCCAGGATTTTACCAAAGCCTTCGCGCTTGGCAATCATTTCTGTCATTTTAACCATGGCTTCTGCACTTCCATACTTCAGCTCAATTCCTCCTGTATCTTCAGAAGTTAATTTGCCTTCTGCCCAGCATTCCATGGCCCATGAAATTGTAGCTCCGCAGGAAATAGTATCCATTCCGTACATGTTGCACAGAGCGTTTGCATGAATTATTGCATCCATGTTACTTATGCCACAATAACTGCCAAACGTAGCAAGGGTTTCGTATTCAGGACCACCGTATTTTGCCTCAGTTTTGTATGGGCCTTCATCAATCTGAGAAACTCGTTTACATTTAATTGAACAACTGAAACATGTATCTCTTCCAAAACGATTCTGCTCATCTCTTTCATGACCACGAAGGTGTTCATTGTAGAGTGTGATCCCATTTATTTCTTCATGTTTATCAAAAGTTCCACTGTTGAAATTATAAGTTGGTAAACCTCCACTCTTGTTTTGAGGAGAGGTCACTTCTGGGGTGCCGTATTTCCCAAAACTATCCATACCAGTTGGCTCTAAATTGGTTTTACCCAATTTTTGTAATTCCTTAAATCTTTCCGGATCAGCAATAGTAGGTTTCTGTTTACCTCGAACAACTACGGCTTTCAGATTTTTTGAACCCATAACGGCGCCCATTCCGGTACGCCCATTAGCTCGATTGCTCATGCTGATAAGTGCAGCAAAACGCACTAAATTTTCACCTGCCGGTCCAATTTGAAGTACTTCGATACGCTTATCCTCCAACTCCTCTTTAAGTTTATCTTCAGCATCACCAGTGGTCAGTCCCCACAAATGGCCTGCATCCCTCAATTCTGCTTCACCATGATGCATCCACAAATAAACCGGTTTTGGAGATTTTCCCTTGATGATTACTGCATCAAATCCAGAAAACTTCATTTCCGCCGGGAAATATCCTCCTCCCTGTGCATCTCCGATACAGCCTGTGAGCGGAGATTTTGCCACTGAAGTTAAACGGCTCTGTCCGGAAATCGGAGTTCCTGTTACAACTCCGGTACACAAAGCGAGCACATTTTCAGGGCTTAAGGGCTCCACTCCCACAGGAGTTTCTTTGAGGACGTAGTGCATTCCCATAGCACTTCCTCCCATGTAAGTCCGATAAAACTGTTCCTCAGGTTCTTCAACCGTTATTTCACTAGTTGTTAAGTTGACATGCAGTATTTTTCCTGTGTAGCCGTAAGACATAAATTTTCTCCTATAAAGTTGGTAATTCTAAATTAAGTTCTATCCACCGCTGATTACAGTAAAGACAAGTACCTCGTCTCCTTCAGATAGAACATATTCCAATCCCTTTTCCTCATCTCCATTTACTGCAACAATGACCCTTCGCTTTATTTTAAGATGGCTCAACAAATCAGCAATTGTAGATTCATCTTTGAGAATCAAAACAGACTGACCCCGTTCTGAGTCTGGAAGGTAATCCACCAATGAACCCATTAACTCAATATTAATTTTCACAGTATAATCTCCCTAAAGCAGATTGATTTTGCTTCCCACCTGTTAGGCTTCAGTCATTAATTCCACCCATGCAAATGTATTTTAATTCAAGGTAGTCTTCAATCCCATATTTAGAACCTTCCCGTCCTGTTCCAGATTCCTTAACTCCTCCGAAAGGAGCTACTTCAGTGGAGATAATGCCTTCGTTTACGCCAACTATTCCATATTCGAGTCCCTCAGCGACTCTCCATATTCTGCCAATATCCCGGCTGTAAAAATAGGCGGCTAAACCGAATTCAGTATCATTTGCCATGGCTATTGCCTCTTCTTCCGTTTCAAACTTAAAAACAGGTGCCATTGGTCCAAAGGTTTCCTCTTTAGCTACCAGCATATCTGTAGTAACTCCAGAGAGTACAGTTGGTTCGTAAAATGTGCCTCCAAGTTTGTGACGATGACCTCCTGCCAGTAATTTAGCGCCTTTGTCAACAGCATCCTTAACATGACTTTCAATTTTTTTGACAGCCGCTTCGTTGATCAGCGGTCCTTGATCCGCACCCTCTTCAAAACCATCTGCCACCTTTAAATGTTTTGCGGCATCAGCTAGCATTTTCGTGAATTTATCATAAACTTTACTTTGCACCATAATCCGGTTTGCACAGACACAAGTTTGACCGGCATTGCGGAATTTACTAGCCATTGCTCCAGGAAGCGCTGCTTCAATATCCGCATCGTCAAAAACGATAAATGGAGCGTTCCCTCCAAGTTCCAGCGCAAGTTTTTTCACTGTTCCTGAACACTGTTTCATAAGAAGCTTACCAACTCCAGTTGAACCAGTAAAAGTCAATTTCCGAACAATCGGATTTCCCGTAAATTCATTTCCGATCCCAATCGCATCTCCTGTAATTGTGCTCAAAATACCTGCAGGAACTCCTGCTCTATCGGCAAGTTCACAAAGGGCGAATGCAGAAAATGGAGTGTCTGGAGCAGGTTTAATGACCATTGGACATCCAGCAGCTAAGGCAGGTGCAGCCTTTCGTGTAATCATAGCAGCCGGGAAATTCCATGGTGTAATGGCCACAGTAACTCCAATCGGCTGTTTGATAACAACAATTCTTTTATCTACTGCATGTGTGGGAATTGTATCACCATATAAGCGCTTTCCCTCTTCGCCAAACCATTCAATAAAACTAGCCGCATAAGAAATTTCACCACGTGATTCAGTCAACGGTTTCCCTTGTTCTGCAGTCATCAAACGGGCGAGGTCCTCCTGATTTTCCATCATCAACTCATACCAGCGGCGCATTATTACAGCTCGCTCTTTTGCTGTTTTGGAACGCCATTTCGGCCATGCCGCATTTGCTGCCTCAATCGCACGTTTTGCTTCCGCTGCTCCACAGTTAGGCACAGTACCTAAAACTTCACCGGTGGAAGGATTGGTGATTGCTGTAGTTTCACCGCTGTCAGCATCCAACCATTTTCCGTCTATATAGACCTGCTGACGGAACAAAGCGGCATCATTCATTCCAATTTTTTTTGCTGTTTCTGCTGTACTAACCGGCATAGGCAACTCCTTTTCTCTATAAAATTATAAAATTCTACCTGTAGAATCTCTATTTAGTTTTGAAAAGATTATCCACATTGTCATTATAAACTGCGTGAAACACAAGATTATTTTGCTTTGTGTCAAATAATTTCAGTAGTATTGCGTACACAATCTACTATTAACAATTTATCTAACAGTATTTTCCTCTTCGGAGTGTGATTTCTTGAAAGAAATCAATGCTTACTACTATCGAATTCTTTAAGAAAAAGTTGGCATAACAGTTTGTTGTTAACAAATGATTTTTTCATATCCAATCAAAAACTGATGAAATTTTACTAACCCG
>Ga0209034_10001373_pt1 | contig 11868 bp, 16 predicted proteins | sample MarorgKNORR_S2LV_2_FD_188219 | JGI IMG/M metagenome (GOLD analysis project Ga0209034, IMG submission 188219) | Marine microbial communities from the Southern Atlantic Ocean, analyzing organic carbon cycling - 250m_A/KNORR_S2/LV (SPAdes) (version 2) | ecosystem: Environmental > Aquatic > Marine...
CAATAGGCTCAAGTATTTTTTGGAGTTTTTGATAGGACTCAAGAGTGCCATTATGAGCTAGATCACCGCTTATAAGTAAGGCGTCATAATTGCTCTGAGTAATCACACTAACGATAGCGCTTAAGTTTGCTTGTGAATCCACTCCCATAACAAGCTTATCATCATCAATATGACTGTCACTAATTTGAATAAAAGACTTGCTCATCGTGACTATGGTGGGTGACAATTGTGTAAAAATTAATTCTAGAAATTATCCTGATCAAAATTTGTCATATTGTTGACGTAGGAGGCATCAATTTCATCATCGGTAATATTTTCGAATCGGTCATCAAAAGCCAAATCCTCAAATCTTGAATATTGTTTAATGAAGGCAAGTTTGATGTTCCCTGTTGGCCCATTACGGTGCTTTGAAATTCTTAAATCCGCCTTACCTTCTTCCTGTGGATCGGTGTACACATCATCATGATATAGTTCATCACGATAGATGAAACCGATGATGTCAGCATCTTGTTCAATCGATCCAGATTCGCGTAAATCAGCCATTTGAGGCATTCTCCCTTTTCCAGTCTTTGTGCGAGATTCGACGGCACGATTGAGCTGAGAGATGGCAATTACTGGAACATTGATTTCCTTGGCAAGCGATTTTAAAGAGCGTGATATTTCAGAAATCTCTTGAACTCTGTTTTCTGTTCTTCCATGAACAGTCATAAGCTGGAGATAATCAACCATCACTAATCCCAAATCTGGATATTGTCTCTTAAGGCGTCGACACTTTGCACGTATCTCGGTTGGCGTAATAGAGGGTGTTTCATCAATTAATATTGTATTTTCTTGGAAAGCTCTAACTGTATGATTCAAGCTATTCCAGTCGACTTCAGTCAAATCACCGTCACGTAATTTGGTTGAATCTATACGGCCAAAAGAAGAAATCATTCTTATTACTAATTGTTCTGTAGGCATCTCTAAACTAAAAACTGCTACAGGAATCGAGTTATGAATGGCAACATGTTCAACAATGTTCATTGATAGTGCAGTTTTCCCCATACTTGGTCGTCCGGCGATGACAACGAGGTCACCATTTTGAAGGCCAGATGTCAGTTTGTCTAACTCTGCAAAACCGGTTTCAACACCTTTAACACCTTTTTTCTCATGCCTCTCATTAACAGTATTTACTACATCTTTGATAATATCTTTGATATTTGTTATTTCTTTTTTGTTGCGACTAACTTGTTCTGCAATTTCAAAAATCTTTTTTTCAGAGAGGTCAAGTAGCTCACTTACTTCAATGTCTTTTGGTTGTAGAGCAGTTTCGGCAATTTCTCGACCGATTTTTATAAGCTGTCTGTATACTGAAAGCTCTCTAACATGATTTGCATAAGTTTCAATATTAGATACAGTAGGGGTATTCTCTGCGATTTGTGCAAGGTAGGCAAAACCACCAATAGAGTCCTCGTCATGGGTTTTTATTACTTGTTCTTTAACTGTTAGAATATCCGCAGGCTTGTCATGCTCAAGGAGGGTCACGATTGCATCATAAATAATGCGATGCGAGGCTTGGTAGAAGTCATCTGTATTGAGTATATTGACAACCTTATCCCAGGATTCGTTTTGCAACAAGAGGCCGCCAAGCACTGACTGTTCTGAATCTATTGAGTTTGGTGGTAACTTGGTATTTTCAATATCCATTACTACAAGAAAAAAAATAAAAAACCCTCGAAGAAGGGCCCTTTATTTTAACTCACTTATATGAATTGGTTTTACTTATTCGTTCTCAGTAGCTGCTAAAACAATCACTTTTACTGTCACAGTAACTTCTGCATATATGGAAACAGTAATTTCATATTCACCTGTATGACGGATAGCTTCTGGCATGTGGATATCCCGCTTTTCAACTTCAAAGCCTTGAGTGTGAAGATTCTCAACTATATCAGCTGGACTAACGGATCCATATAGTTTGCCTTCTTCTCCAGCTTTAGCAGAAATAGTGCAAACAATATCTGTCATTGCTGACTCCTTAGCTTGTGCATCTGATAAAGCTGCTACTTCTTTTGCTTCAAGCTCTGCTCTAATTTTTTCAAATTCTTCTAAGTTTGATTTGTTTGCTGGTTTCGCTTTACCTTGTGGAATAAGATAATTACGAGCATATCCAGACTTCACATTTGCTAGGTCACCTAAGTTGCCTAATTTTTCATTTTTTTCTAATAAAATTACTTGCATAAGGAACTCCTATTTCTTGTGTTTGTCTGTATAAGGAATCAATGCTAAGAATCTAGCTCTCTTAATTGCAGTAGTTAGCTGACGCTGAAATTTAGCAGAGGTACCAGTTATTCTTGATGGTGTTATTTTACCGCTATCGTCAATATTCTTTAATAAAGTGTCAACATCTTTGTAATCAATTTCCTTAACACCAGCTGCAGTGAAGCGGCAAAAGCGGTTGATAGGAATTTGAAATTTACGCCTTTTATTTACTTGTTTTTTAGCCATAACAATCCCCTATTCTTTTTCAGTAGCTTTTTCTTTATTTTCTTCAACATTTATCAACATGACAGATGGCGAAGTAATAGCTTTCGCTCTAGAAATAACTAAGTTTCTAAGTACTGCATCATTAAAACGGAAATTATAGTTAAGCTTATCTAGTGTTTCTTTATCACACTCGATATTCATCATTAAGTAATGTGCTTTATATATCTTGTTTATTGGGTATGCTAGGTGCTTTCGACCCCAGTCTTCTTCACGGTGAATGTTGCCACCAGCTGTTGTGATGATTTCTTTGTACTTTTCTATCATTGTCATTACCTGAGAACTTTGGTCAGGGTGGACAATGAGAGTTATTTCGTAATGTCTCATTAACATCTCCTTATGGATTAAAAGCCTGCCAGCAAGTGCTAATCAAGCAAGGAAACGAGTATTTTATACTATTTATACTTCTTGTTGATTTTTTTCACAATTATTTGTGTACGTTTTATAGATATAAGGGAATAAAAATTTTGAGTTTGTGATTTTGTTACAATAAGGTTAGTTAATTTTATGTTTAATATGTCTATGAATAAATGGCTAAAGCGATTTTTTTTGTTAGGTTTGATTTTGTTTTTTAGCTACCTTATCTATTTAAATCATCTTGTTAAAGGCACCTTTTCTTCAAAGATTCAATCTAGCGAAACAATCAATTACATTGAATACCCTCTAGAGGAATATCCTAAAGAAATGATTAATATGCTTTTGCTGATTGAAGATCAATCATTTTTTCAGCACTGGGGTGTCGACATAAAAGAAATTGTACGAGTTGTCTATGGATATTTATTTGAGAATAAAGCTATTAGAGGTGCCAGTACTATTAGTCAACAACTAATCAAGAATACTCTTCTTTCAAGGGATAAAACTTTATCCAGAAAAATTGATGAGGCTTTAATGGCAATGTTAATGGAACTTAACTATGACAAGAATTTTATTCTTGAGCGTTATATGAATACTGTATATTTGGCACAGAAAGGGTCAATCGCGTTTCATGGTTTTGCGAGTGCTAGTAAGTTTTATTTTGACAAAAAGGTAAGCGATTTAGAATTGAGGGAAATGGCAACTCTTGTTGCTTTACTAAAAGGTCCATCCTATTACCACCCAGTTAAACACCCTAATCGCCTAAATAAAAGAGTAAATATGATATTGCTAATGCATGATAAGTATAAAAAAATTATTCAATGAATATACTAGCTATTGATACTTGTACCGAAGTTGCTTCTGTAACACTTTACTCAACTGGAGTAAAAATAAGTAGAAGAGTTTCTGACATTGAAAAAAGTTCAGGTCATATTTTGAAGTTATGTGACGAAGTTTTTAGGAAGTCTGATACAAAGTTGAGTGAAGTTGACTTTATAGCCTACACTAAAGGGCCTGGGGCTTTTACTGGTGTTAGAATGTGTGTTGGAGTTGTTCAGGGATTGTCACTTGCTTGTAATATTCCTACTTTGGGTTTCTCAACCCTAGAGTTAATTGGTTATAGGGCTTCTAAGAAATTCAACACACAAAAAATAGCTACTGCTATTGATGCCAGAATGGGTGAAGTGTATTGGGGAGTTTATTTAGAAGGTTTAGTCAAAAGTGAACGCATTTGTGAGCCGGAACAGGTTGACAAGTTGAGTGCTGAATTTGTAGGCGTGGGAAGTGGATGGAAGTCTTATAAGGATTCATTACTTAAGGCAAGTGAAATTAAGTGTGTTGAGCCAGAATTTTATCCAGATTCTTCAGACCTTGTTGATTTATCAATATTAGCGATTGAAGCAGGTCAGAGGGCAACACACGAGTTGCCGCAGCCTACATATTTACGAAACAATGTGGCACAAAAGTCATTAAAATAAATCATTTATTTTTTCTAAGTTTTAGTTATGTGGAAGTGGATTCAAAAACTTGCCTCACCTAAGGTTTTCTATGAAACAACCAACAAGTTAATTCCTTGGTTTTTCTGGCCTTTTATAGTGTTAATAATTGTAGGATTGTACTGGGGTTTAGTGCTTGCACCAGCCGACTATCAACAGGGTGAAAGTTTTCGAATTATTTACATCCATGTTCCTAGTGCTTGGATGTCTATGTTGGTCTATTTTATTATGGCAATTGTTGGCGGCATTGGTTTGATCTGGCAAATCAAGATGGCCGAAGTTGTCGCTAAAGTTTCAGCCCCAATTGGTGCTACTTTTACCTTGATTGCTCTTGTTACTGGGGCTGTTTGGGGTAAGCCGATGTGGGGGACTTGGTGGGTTTGGGACGCTAGACTGACATCTGAACTTATTTTGTTGTTTTTGTATCTGGCATATATTTCTTTAAATAATGCCTTTGATAACCCTAAAACTGCCGCCAAGGCAAGTTCCATTTTGGCGATTGTTGGTTTAGTCAATCTTCCAATCATTCATTACTCAGTCAATTGGTGGAATACACTTCATCAAGGTTCAATGTTTGATGATATATCGAATCCTACTATGCATCCAGATATGCTTTGGCCATTACTTATTATGGTTTTTGCATTCCAGTTTCTTTACGGCGTTCTTGCCTTACTGAACGCTAGAGATGAAGTATTGATTCGTGAACAAAATTCACGCTGGGTTCGTGCCGTTGTAACAGGAGACCAGTCATGACCTTAGCTGAAACATTATCTTTCTTGCCATATGGTCAGTATGCTCTTTACATTTGGCTTTCTTATAGCATAACTTTTATATTAATTCTAGGACTATTTGTGCGAGCTTCAATTAACTACAAAAAAATACGCATCCAATTAAAAAATAAGTACGCAAGAGAGAATGACTAAGCGTCAAAATCGTATGATATTAGTTGCACTTCTTGTGCTCGGAGTCAGCTTGGCGGGTTACTTTGGAATTAAAGCTTTCAATGAAAATTTACTTTATTTTTTTACGCCAACGGATGTTTTAGAGGGTAAGGCTCCTCAAGGGAAAAGCTTTAGGATTGGGGGATTAGTGCAACCAGGAAGCGTTATTAGAGATGACTTGCTTGTTTTCTTTACATTGACAGATAATATAAAGACTATCGAAGTGCGCTATGAGGGTATTTTGCCTGATTTATTTAGAGAGGGGCAGGGTATAGTTGCAACGGGTTCAATGTCTGATGAAAGTTTTTTTCTAGCGACAGAAGTTTTGGCCAAACACGACGAAAATTACATGCCCCCTGAGGTTGCAGAAGCATTGCAAAACTCTAATACAAAAAAATGAAAAAACTCATTCCCCTTATCTTATTTTTATTTATGGCTGTTTTTCTATATTTTAGTCTCAACTCTTCCCAAAATAAGCTCCCTTCACCATTGTTGGGGAAAATGTTTCCTAATGTCGAAGCTAAGGATTTTTATTCAAATGAGTCAGTTTTATTATTAGACTTCTTTACTGACAACATGTCTCTGGTTAACGTTTGGGCTTCTTGGTGTGTTACTTGTCGACAAGAGCATCAAATGATGATGAAGATTGCAAACAACAAAGACCTACAATTAATCGGCATCAATTACAAAGACACAAGGGCTGATGGCGATAGATATTTAAAGGTGATGGGCAATCCTTTTGATGTTATCGTTTTTGATCCAAGCGGTAAGATAGGACTTGATTTGGGAGTCTATGCAACACCAGAAACCTTTTTGGTAAATCAAAAAGGTGTAATCTTATACAAACACATTGGAGCAATTGATTCCAAAGTTTGGGAGGAAAGTTTTATTCCACATTTAAAGAAAAAAGCTATTTAGCTAATAATTATTATAATTTGCATAAATTTTGCTTTTTTATTTTATATTATTTGCTGAAAGTCGCTTGACAGAAGGGTTTAATAATGGATAATCGACTTAAAGATTATAGATAATCTTTATATGATTCAAGTAGATTTAGATAAATTCAAAAAAAACTAAGGAGTAAAAAATGAATAAATCAGATTTAGTCGCAGCTATCGCTGATGGCTCAGGTCTAACCAAGGCTGATGCTTCTCGAGCACTATCAGCAACAACAGGTGCAATTTCAAGTGCACTATCAAGTGGAGATAAAGTTTCCATCACAGGTTTCGGTAGTTTTTTGGTTAGAGATCGTGCAGCTCGCTCAGGACGTAATCCACAAACAGGAGCAACTATCTACATTTCTGCCTCAAAAGTACCAGCATTTAAAGCAGGTAAATTATTGAAGGAATCAGTTAACTAAACAGATTTTTTGTCAGTATAATACGCCCGATTCCAAAAAAGAATCGGGCATTTTTTTTTGGGCGCTTAGCTCAGTTGGGAGAGCATCGCCCTTACAAGGCGAGGGTCACAAGTTCAAGTCTTGTAGCGCCCACCAAATTTGGAGTGGTAGTTCAGTTGGTTAGAACGCCTGCCTGTCACGCAGGAGGTCGCGGGTTCGACTCCCGTCCACTCCGCCATTACAAAGAAGTATCGTATTTTGTGACCAAATCAATAGGATTGAATGTGCGGGTTTTTTCTAATAACCACAAGTTTTACATCTAAATGTACTCTAAATAAATTAGCCTAACTCGAATGATAATCGCTCTTATTAAGAATTGTAATTATAGATATAATTAAATTATTACTTCATTAATTATTAAAAATAAATCTGATGAAAATTTTTCTGCATGTTGGTTGTGGACCTCAAAATAAATCTTCTTGTTTGGGATTTAATAATGATAATTGGAAAGAAATTAGATTTGATATTGATAAGAATGTCAACCCAGATATAGTGGGCACGTTAACAGACATGAAGTTAGTTGAAACTGGGAGTGTTGATGCTATTTATTCTTCTCACAATATTGAACACATATTTCCACATGAAGTTCCAATCGCTCTTAGAGAATTCTATAGAGTGTTGAAAGAAGATGGCATAGTTGTTATTACATGCCCTGACTTACAAAGTGCCGGAGAAGCAATTACAGAAGATAGGTTGTTTGAGACACTTTATGAAGGGCATGATGGCCCAGTAACTGCATTTGATGTGTTGTTTGGACACAGAGACACTACAGCAGGAGGGAATGTATTTATGATACATAAGGGTGGATTCACCTATTCCTTATTAGATAAGGCATTTTATGAGGCAGGATTTAAGGTTAGAGTAGGAGGAAGAAGACCAGAAGCTTGTGATTTATATCTTGTCGCATTTAAACAAAAAAAATCTGAAGAGGAAGTAAAAAAAATAGCATTGCCATTCATACCGGGGGCTCAATTTGAGTAAAGTTAAATACTTTCTAGATGTCAAAGTGACACTTCCAACTTAATATTTTTTAAAAAATTTGTGAAATAATGTGAACAATTTGGGAGTAATTGTTTTTTGTAATTAATTAATCCCTTTCATACAAGGGATAAACTATAATGTATCGCGGACATCCGCTCCTCTATAATTAGTTGAAAAATATGTTAGGTGCAATTAGAAAAAAATCTAAAGGCTGGGTCGCTTACCTTATCGTAGGTATTATTACAGTACCTTTTGCATTGTTTGGGATTCAGCAGTATGTTGGAGGTTCAGCGAACTCTGTTATTGCGGTAGTTGATGGTGAAGATATTACTGTGAATACTTATTATCAACAGCTAAACACCCAACAAAGAAATTTACAACAGCAGCTTGGTTCATCTTATTCTGCTGAAATAGATTATGCCCTCAGACAAACACTTATTGATACGTTGATTAACGAGAAATTACTAGAGAATTTCTTTAAATCAATGAAGTTAGTAACTCTTGATGAAGAAGTTCGTTCATCGATTCAATCAAACCCTGTTTTTCAGGTGGACGGTATTTTTTCTGAAGACCGTTACATGCAAATACTTAGATTAAATAATTTCACCCCGCTTTCTTACGAATTAGAACAATCAAAATCAATGTCGCTCGATCAGATTAAAAGAAATTTGAGTCACTCTGCTTTTTTATCAACGGTACAGATTGAGCAGCTCCATGACTTATCTTCGCAACATCGAGAAGTATCCTTTGTTGTTTTGAATACTGAAAAATATAAGGACCAGATTGTTGTTAATCAAGAACAAATTTCTGAGTACTTTAATAATAATAAATCAAACTTTATAGAAGGTCTTAAAGTGCAAGTTGATTTTGTTGAATTATCGTTAGACAATATTGAACAGCAGATTGATCCTGATAATGCAACTCTTCAGAAACTCTATTTAGAGAATGAAGAACTCTACACAAATCCTGAAGAAAGAAGAGCTCAGCATATCTTGCTTGAAGAAGTAAGTAATGCAAGTGCAATATTGAAAGAGATTAAGCAGGGCGGTGATTTTTCTGAGTTAGCAAGAATTCATTCTAAAGATATTACTACTAATGATAAAGGTGGAGACTTAGGGTTTTTTGAAAGAGGATTTATGGTGCCAGAGTTTGACGAAGCTGTTTTTGATATGAATGTTGGTGATATCAGTGAGGTTGTGAAGTCAGCTTATGGTTACCACATCATTAAGCTTAACGAAATACAATCAGCTACCTTGCAGTCTTTTGAGGAAGTGGTGGAGCAACTATTAGCATTACACAAAAAAAATGTTAATCAAAAAGCACTCTATGAATTGCAAGAAGAGCTTGGTAATTTGGCTTATGAGGAGTCTATTGATGTGGTGTCAGACCAATTAGACCTTGAACTTCAAACTTCTGATTTTTTCTCAGAGTTTAGCACTCAATATGAAGAAGTTTTTGTGGCCACTGCATTCAGTGATATCGTTTTAAATGATGGAGAAAATTCTGATGTCATAGAATTAAGTAAGGATAGATTTATTGTTATGCGTCTTGCAAATCAACAACCTGAACGGCAGAAAGTATTAGACGAAGTTGAAAATGAAATAGTAAATATTTTAAGAAATTTAGGTGCAAAACAATTGATTGATGATTTGGCCCAAACTATCTCTTCTTCTTTAACAAGCGGTGACTATGTTCGGGTTAAAACTTTAATGGCTGAAAACGACCTTGAATGGAATGAAATAGGTTGGATTACTAGAAATTCCCAATTGCCATTCAATATAACAAGTGAGGTTTACAAATTATCTAAACCTAATACTGGAGAACACACGTATCATTCCCATAGTGCTGATGCCGATACAACTCTAGTAATTGACTTGAAAGCTGTAAAGTTGTCAAAAGAGGACTTAAATAGTGAAATCATTGACCTTTATTTAAGTGAGGAGAATAACGAACTATTTGAAAGTCTTATTGAGAAATTAAGAGAATTTGCAGAAATAAAAGTTTTTTCTGATCTTCTATAGAATGCTTTGGTTTAAGATCAAAACAAGTCAGCATGTGAAACATTTTATTACTTAAGCCTTAATTATAAGTCAGGGCCTTTTTCATAAAAGTTATAGCCCGCATCTACATAAGTAACCTCGCCAGTAATGCCGGACGCTAGGTCTGAACATAAAAAAGCAGCAGCATTACCAACCTCTTTAGTGCTGACGTTGCGTTTCAATGCTGAACTTTCCGCAGCATAATCCAAAAGCTTTCCGAAGCCTTTTATGCCGCTTGCTGCAAGTGTTTTAATAGCACCCGCAGAAATGGCATTAACTCGAATACCCTTGTCGCCTCCTAGTGCAGCAGCCATATATCTTACGTTGGCTTCAAGCGACGCTTTGGCAATACCCATGACATTGTAGTTAGGTATTGCACGAAGAGCTCCTAAGTAGGTTAGCGTTAAAAGTGCACCATTATTATTTAGCATTGGAAGTGCAGCTTTTGCAAGTGCAGTAAAGCTATATGAACTTATTTCATGGGCTTTCAGAAACCCCTCACGTGTTGTGACATCAACGTAGTTTCCATTTAGTTCAGCGCGGTCAGCAAATGCAACTGAATGAACAAGAATATCAAAACTTCCCCATGATTCCTTCAATTTAACAAAGGTCTGGTTAATTTGCTCGTCTTCAGAGACATCACAGGGGATTACAATTGATGAGTTGCAAATCTCAGCGCACTTTTCAACTCGACTTTTGAGTTTATCAGTTTGATAAGTGAGTGCGATTTCGCATCCATTTGAGGCCATCGCTTCTGCAATCCCCCAGGCAATTGAGCGGTTTGATGCGACACCCACAATGAGAGCTTTTTTACCAGTTAAAAAACCCATAAAACCTCCACTAAATTTATAATACAATTAACAATGAATTATAAACACATTGATTAAATAGTTGCTAGGTACTTGGTTCTTGTGATTTTTTTAAATATTTGGTATGACTTATGAAATATAAAAGTTACTACTTTTTGTGTCTGGTGCTAGTAATTCTCGACCAGCTAACGAAACAGATTATTGTGTCGTTATTTACCTTAGGTGAATCAATGGTCATCAATTCATATCTTAGTTGGACCTATATACAAAACACTGGAGCTGCGTTTAGTATTTTGTCAGGCGGTGGTGCAATACAAAAAACTTTTTTGTTGGCGGTATCACTTTTTGTATCTGCTATGATTATGGTTTGGATTCATAAAACACCAGTTATACATCGTCAAAGGCTTTTTGGGCAGTTTATTCTACTCTCAGGAGCCTTAGGTAACTTATTAGATCGTGCTCAATATGGCTATGTGGTTGATTTTATTGATGTCCATTACCAGAATTATTATTGGCCGGTATTCAATATTGCTGATAGCTTGATTTTTGTCGGTGTAATATTGCTTATATTTGAGCGTAAACAAGCTTCTTTCTGAAAGTTTTACTATAATAATTTTGCAGGTGTTTCAATAATAGACTTAACTGGTAGAATATAATCTTCCTTTAATTATCAAGTTTCAATGCATGAAAAAGGCTCTGATTCTTTCATTATTTGTGTTAATCAGTAATATTGTGTTTGCTGACCTTGTGAAACTGTCCAACGAAGGCGAAATTTTAGATTATGAAAATTCGAATTGGTCATGCGTCTTGGATCAAAAGACCTCTCTTGTATGGGAAGTAAAAAGTGAAAAAGAGGGATTGCAATACGCCTTGAACACTTACACCTGGTTTGATGGTGAAACTGGAAGAGGGGATGGAATGTATAGTAAAAATTGTTTTTGGGGTGAAAGTTGTAATACTCAATCCTACATTGATGACATCAATGAAGCGCAACTCTGCAACTATACAAACTGGCGTCTACCAACAAGGAATGAATTAAAAACAATAATTAATTATTACAGTGAAAATGACATTTTAATTGATTTGGCCTTTTTCCCAAATACCCAGAACGATACCTACTGGACATCCATGACAACTAAAGATAACCCTTCTCTAGCTTACGAAATTCCGTTCTTTTATGGGGGCTCTATAGTCAGAGAAAAGTCCATAGATACATACATTCGACTTGTGCGCAGTGCTGACTAGAGAAATAGACAAAACGCTCTATAATTCTTATTCAGACGACATACCTGCGTTCTTGAAAAATATATATGCAGCTAGGTCTGTCAC
>Ga0209034_10001374_pt1 | contig 11867 bp, 12 predicted proteins | sample MarorgKNORR_S2LV_2_FD_188219 | JGI IMG/M metagenome (GOLD analysis project Ga0209034, IMG submission 188219) | Marine microbial communities from the Southern Atlantic Ocean, analyzing organic carbon cycling - 250m_A/KNORR_S2/LV (SPAdes) (version 2) | ecosystem: Environmental > Aquatic > Marine...
GTTTATATATTTTAGTATCTAAATTTAATTCATCTAAAGTTCTTTTAATTACTGCTGTTTGGTCATAGGAATCATAAATAGCAAAATTTTTATCTAAATTTAAAATATTATGATTTTCTCTGATCAAAAATGCGCAAAATGAATGAAAAGTTCCAATATTTGGTAAAAATTTGATAGGAGGTATCTCAAGCATATGAAATATTCTGTTTTTCATTTCATTGGCAGCTTTATTAGTAAATGTTAGAGCTGCAATTTCTTGTATTGGGATTTTCTCATTATTAATAAGCCAGGCAATTCTAGATGTAATTACTCTGGTTTTCCCACTACCAGGCCCTGCAATGATTAATGCCGGCCCATCTTTATGCATTACAGCATCTAATTGGTTTTCATTTAAATTTTGAGTTAGTGTATTATCCATTGATAATCATGTAGATATTAATTGTTTAATATCTATTTGATCTGATATCAATTCTGATAATTTTTCAATTTTTTGATTGTGATAAGGATTTGAAATATCTAATATTTTATTTATATTTTTTGCGGTTTCTATAGTATTAGACTTAACAGCAATTATTGGTATTTCTCGTTCTTGTGCTTCATAAATAGAGTAATCAGCAGGAATAGAATCACCAGTTACAATTAAGCAGTTAACATCTTGATATATTGCTGCCATTTGTATATCTGGTCTGTCTGCCCTGGCTATTACTGCAGGTTTTGTTTGTGACCTGTAGTATTCTTTACCTGAATCCATAGCTGGAGTTCCAATTAAAAAGTTTTCAATAAGAGTATTTTCATTTGTTTGAACAACGTATTCGCCATTTAGATAGTTTTTAATCTGATTAACAGTAATTGCACTTAAGGTTCGTATTTCAGGGATTTCTGCAAGAATATTAAGGTTTTGCTTACTTAGTTTTGGTTCAATGTTTGCTTTGATATATGTTGATCTATATTTAGGAATCTTATTGTAAATAATCCCATTAAGATTTTTAATTTCATTTATAGATTTAGTATTTATTCTGGTTGAAAATTCATTGATTAAAATACTTTTAGTATTTTTATCATTAAATTCTTTAGTTATGTTTGATTTAAGTTCATGATCTACTTCAACTAGTACAATTTTATATTTTTTGTCCAGATTTTTAATTTCTGACATAAGATTGGAAATTTCTTTTTTTGATTTTATATCAGTTAAAGATCTTGATTCAAAAGTAGTTTTTTGACCTAGTATATTGTTTAAATGTGATTGTGTGTTTATATCATCTTTTGATGAGTTATTGAAAATTGGCTTAATAGCAATATTCTTTATCTTTTTATTACTCAATAATAATGAAAAAGCTGATAGAATTAAGCTCTTACCTGCTTTCTTTTTATTTGAATAAAAATAAATAATCATAATTTAAAAACATTGGGTTTATGAAAAAATTATATCAAAACTAAAATTAAATTGTTAATTTTATATCTTAGAAATGTGTGATATTTGAAAAATCGGGAAAATATTTTTTATAACAGAATGAATAATTATTTTATTTACTTGTTTATTATCGTTATCAGCATTGCTGGTTGTTTTTATAATGTTGATAATGATTTGACTAATAATGAGATTAGATTATTGAATCTTGAAAAACAAATCAAATGCCCTATCTGTCCAGCTGAAACAATCGCTGAATCTAATACCAAAGTATCAAAAGATTTAAAAAATTTTATAAAACTAAAAATTGATGAAGGTTGGTCTGATGACAAAATTAAATCTTTTCTTATATCAAAATATGGAAAAGAAATACTTGCGACTCCTCAGAAGAAAGGTAGTGATTTGTTTTTATGGATAATTCCAATAATTGTATTAATATTTGGTGTTTTTATTTATTGGTCTTTGTATAAAACTATACGATTTAGAACAAAAGGAGAACAAAATTGATCTATGGAAGTTTAGGAGATTTGGTAATCAAATTATCTCTTGGTATGTATATATATTCAATTTTTGCTATTTTTATAGGAATAAAATATCAGGATTTGAAATTTATATATAGCGCAAGATTGGCTTCATATTTTGGAACTTTTTTACTGTTATTATCTACAATTACTTTAGTTCTAGGGTTTGTTAACCATGATTACAGCATTCAATATGTTGCTGATCATAGTAGCAATACAATGCCTTATATATATACATGGATTGCATTTTATTCTGGTAATGAAGGATCTTTATTATTTATATGTACATGTTTATCAATACTTCTGTTTTTATTTATACAAAACAAAAAATTAAATGATAATTCAATTAACTTTTCACACCTATTTATACTACTGTTTCAAATATTTTTACTTATAAGTACTTCGATTTTAGCAAATCCTTTTACAGAAGCTCCCAATATAGTTCAAGACGGGCAGGGGATAAATCCTTTGTTATTACATTTTGGTATGTTTGTGCATCCTCCAGTACAGATGTTAGGTTTAACTGCTGTTGTTATCCCTTTTTCAATTGCAATTGGTTCTTTATGTGCAAAAAATGAAAACTTGAATATAAATTCTTTGAGGGTATGGGCTTTGGCTACTTGGGTTATATTAACAATTGGTCTAGCTCTGGGGAGTTGGTGGGCTTATACAATTTTAGGATGGGGAGGATATTGGGCTTGGGATCCAGTAGAAAATTCATCTCTCATGCCATGGTTGTTAATGACAGCTTTTATACATTCAATAATGGTTCAGAAAAAAAGAAATATGTTTAAAGGATGGAATTTGTTTTTAATAATATTTGCCTTTTTTATGGCTCAGATGGGTATGTTTATTAATAGAGGAGGTCCGGTTCCTTCTGTTCATTCTTTTGGATCATCTTCTTTAGGCTGGACATTTTTACTTTTTATGTTTGTTTCAACTATCTTTTCATTTGTGTTTTTTATATATAGATACAGATCTTTAGCATCAGTAAACTATGTGCAATCTGTGTTATCTCGAGAATCGTTAATTCTTGTTCAAAATGTGCTATTTCTTTCGGTTGCAATTATTACTTTAATGGGTACAATTTATCCTGTTTTCACTAAATCAATAGAAGACGAGCAAATTTATGTTGGTAGAGAATTTTATGATTTGGTAAATGCTCCTATTTTGCTTTTGATTATGATTATTCTTAGCATTGCCCCATTTGTTCCATGGAAGAATTCAAACATTTCATCTTATATAAATAAAAAAATAATTATTTTTGTTATCGCAGTTCTGTTTGCTATATTAAATAGCTGGATAATATCAGGTCATTATTGGGTAACTATATCATTTGTTGTTTTGTATTTTTCAAGTATACAGATTTTAATTGAATTCTATAAAATCTTGAAAACATCTTTTAATAAATTTAAAAATTTACGTAATGCATTGTTTAAATTTTTGAATATTTTATATTCTAATTTATCACGTTACGGCGGATTGATTTCTCATACAGGAATTTTACTAGTTATGTTAGGTATTGCAGGAACTTCATTTATGGGTATTGAAAAAGACTTTGCTTTAAAACCAGGGCAGTCAGGAACTTTAAAAAATTATCAATTTACTTATTTGAAAACTGATATAACTCAAAAATCTGATCATACGAATATTAAAGCAGTTATGCAGATAGATAAAAATGGTAAATCTTTAGGAGAATATACCACGTCAAAAAGCTACTACCCTAGATTTGATATGAATTCCACGAAAGCTGGTATTCTGAATTTTGGACTTGAGGATTTTTACTTTTCTCAATCTGTAATATCTGATGATAATTCAGCAGTTTTCGAAGTTAAAATAAACCCTTTGGTTTCTCTTATTTGGACTGGTGCATTTGTTGTAGTTGTTGGAGCTTTAATTTCTGTCATACCTGTTTATAAAAAAAAAGATAAAGTGAAAATAAAATAATGTTAAATTTAATAGGGTTATTAATTATAATTATTATGATAATAGTAATATTGTTACCTTTTAATGATAACTTTTGGAATTATATAAATAAAAACAAAACACACACAAAGACAACTTTAATTGATGATTCTGATTTTGAATTGGATTTAAACTCAATTATTACTGACTATCAAAGTGGCGTTTTAAATGATAAAGAATTTGATACACAAGTAGAGTCTTTTCAGGAAATTATAAACAAATCATCCATTGATAAAAATGCAAGGTTGAGAATTGAACAATTACTTACAGAAATTAATTCAAATAAATAAAAATATTTATTATTTATTATTACTATTATTGATATTTTTCAATTTATTGTTTTTTACTGACATTATCTATGCTGAAAATAATCAATGGGATATTAAGGGACAATTGGTCAATGGAACTACAAATTCTTATGTAGAAGATCATTTAATAATTTTGCATGTTTCTAATGACGGAGAGATGGAAGAATATAGTACTAAATCAGACAATTTAGGCTATTTTCATTTTAAATCTTTAAATCATGCAGGTGATTCTGTAATAGGTGTTTCATCTATATTTGAAGGCGTGTTGTATGGTAAAGATCTTGGTTTGATTTCTAATCAGATTGATGAAATTTTATTAACTGTTTATAAATCATCAGATAGTTCTGAAAATATAACATTAGAAAATTCTACTATTATGTTTACCTCTGTTGATAAATCTAAAAACCTTATATGGGTAATGGAATTGATTAAAGTGGTAAACAATTCAAAAATAACATTTAAACCACCTGCGGATAATCCTATGGGAATGATTAGATTTGGACTCCCGTCAAATTATGAGGATTTAATGATTGATTCAGATTTACTAGGAGTGGAATTTATTGTTATTGATAAAGGATTTGCTGTATTAGGGAATATTTATCCAGGAGAACATCAAATTTTGTTTACGTATGGAATTAAATATGATGAACGAGAATATATATATATTAGGAATTTACAATTTGATTTAAATAATTTAAGAATAATTACTGAGAATAATTTAAATATTGAATTACCTGATTTTACTTATGATCAAAATGATACTTTTGTTAATGAAATTAAGTATAACTTAATAGAGATGAATAATTTCAAACAAAAGGAAAAGATTAAGATAATTTTTTCTGACCTTCCTCAGGCAACAATTTTTGATAAATCCAAGAATTATATTCAAAATTTTGACAGAGGGTGGGGAATGTTTGTTTTGTTTTTTATTATTCTGATAATTTTATTACCTATTTTATTAGGTAATAAAAGAAGAATTAAGAGCTGATATCGATTTCTAACAGGTCAATTAAGGCCTGAGCTGCGCTGTAACCATAATTGAGAGGAGTTTTACCATCCTCTTTTATATCTGCCTTAATATCCTGCGCTCTTGCTTTTGCCAGATTGATATTATCCGCTGCAATTATTCCTACAGTTATTGGAATTTCGTGTTCTATACTTACTTTCATGCATCCGTTGTAAGCGTTTTCTGAAACTAATTCATAATGATATGTTTCGCCTTTTATTACTGCTCCAAGTGCAATAATACCGCCAAACTGTTTAGATGATGCGATTTTTGTCGCCAAATAGGGTATTTCTAGTGCTCCTGGAACCCAATATGTTTCAATATTCATTTCAGGGATATTATTATTCTTAAGACAATTGATTGCACCATCATATAAATTAACTGTTATTTCAGAATTAAAACTACTTACTATTACTGCAATCTTGTTATTCATTTAGGTTATTCGTTTTCTGATGTTTTTTGGAATTCAGATAAATTAAGTAGATGACCCATCCTATTCTTTTTAGTCTCAAGGTACTTTAAATTTTCATCATTTGGTGTTGTTTGAATAGGAATGATAGTAGCTAATTCTATTCCAGCTTGTTCAAGCTCCATAATTTTTTTAGGATTATTAGTCATTAAATCAATTTTTGCTACGTTTAAGTCTCTTAATATTTCTGCAGCAACGGTAAAGTGTCTTGGGTCAGCTGAATATCCTAAATGTAAGTTTGCATCAACAGTATCTAATCCCTGGTCTTGTAGAGTATATGCTTTTAGTTTGTTAGCGAAACCTATACCTCTTCCTTCCTGACGAAGGTAAATTAATATTCCATAGTCTGATTCAGTTATTAGATTTAAAGCCATATTTAATTGATCTCCACAATCACATCTAGAACTTTTAAATACTTCTCCTGATAAACACTCGCTGTGTACTCTAACAACTGGAGTTTTATTATTTTTACTTAATTTCCCTTTTTGGAGCACTACATGTTCTAAGCCATCTGGATATGATTTATAAGTTTTTATATTAAAAGGTCCATATGAAGTAGGCATAGAAGATTCTGCGTTTTTTCTTATAAAAGTTTTATTTGATTCTTCTGGAGTTAAGTTTAATAAGTTATATTTTTTTCGATATTTTGCTATAGATTCTACGGTAACTATATTTATGTCATGGGTTTTTCCAAATTTAAGCAAATCATCTCTTCTAGCCATAGTCCCGTCATCATTTATTATTTCACAAATTATACCTGCAGGGTAAAGGTTAGACATTATGCATAAATCCACAATACTTTCTGTTTGACCATCTCTTTTTAAAACTCCTCCATCACTATATCTAAGAGGGAATACATGGCCAGGCCTCGCAAGGTCTTCAGGCAGTGTGTCAGGAGAGATAAGTGTTTCTATGGTTTTAGATCTGTCACTTGCTGAAATTCCAGTTGTTGCACCTTTAATAGCATCAACAGATATAGTAAATGCTGTTTCATTAGAAGAAGTATTATCTTTTACCATACTTGTTAAATCTAGTTCATCTAATCTACTACCGAGCATGGGTATACAAATTAATCCTTTTCCAAAAGTAGACATGAAATTGATAAGTTCAGGAGTTACTTTTTCTGCCGCGAAAGCTAAATCACCTTCATTTTCTCTGTCTTCATCATCGACAATGATTATCATTTTACCTAATTGAAGATCCTTAAGAGCTGTTTCTATATTTGCAAACATTTTAATTCTTTTTAATTGATAAAGATTTTTCTACATATTTTGCTAAAATGTCAAATTCTATATTTATATTATGACCTATTTTTTTCAATTGTAAATTTGTATTGTCAAATGTGTAAGGAATAATTGAAAGTGTGAAATTATTATCAATACATTCTACAACTGTAAGACTTATCCCGTCTACTGTTATAAAACCTTTTTCCACTACATACTGATTATATGTTTTGGGATGAGATATAGTAAATATTTTGGAATTACCATCCTCTTTTATATTTTCAATTTTACCAACGGTATCAACATGACCTTGAACAAGATGCCCTCCAATTAAGCCGTTGTATGCTAGAGGTTTTTCTAAATTTAACAAATCATTTTGACTTAAATCTTTTAGATTAGTTCTGTTCATAGTTTCAGGGGATATTTCAACCATAAAAGATTCTAAGTTTTTATCTACAATTGTTAGGCAAATACCATTTACTGCGATGCTGTCAGACACATTTAACTCTTTGGTAATTGACGGTTCCTGAATAACAAGTTTATCTGTTACAAATTCTTTTATAACGCCTGTTTTTTCTACTATTCCACTAAACATCTATAACCACGCTTTTATTAATATGTCATTTTCTATTGAAGAGTTAGTTATTTTTTTTGGTTTGTATGAATCTATTATTTGATTTATTCCTTTACTTCCAAACGGGACATACTTAGATTCCCCAATAATTTTAGGACTGACAAATAAAATTATTTTATTAACTAGGTTATTGTATAGTAATTCTCCTGGTAAAGTTGATCCAGCTTCAACAAAAATATTTAACAAATTGTATTTAACTAATAATTCTGGTAAATATTTCAAATCTATTTTTTCATCTTTACCTGCTGGAATATGTTCTATTACAACACCTTTAGAATGTAGTTTGTCTTTAATTTTATTTTCTATTTTTGATGTTACTAAAATACAATTTGAATCAAGAGATTTAGACTCGTAAGGCACTCTTCCATTTGTATCTAGTATAACTTTTTTAGGATGATATTGTTTTTCATAGTTAGACAATCTGACATTAAATTGTGGATCATCATATATTATTGTGTTAACCCCAGTTAAAATTGCATCAGCATTTGATCTTAGTTCGTGCACATATTCTCTTGATTTTTTTGAGGAAATCCACTTTGAATCACCATTATTGCTAGCAATTTTGCCATCTAGGGACATGGCGTATTTTACTGTGAAATATGGTTTTTTGTTTTTAACAAAATATTTGTATGCTTCAAGTGTGTATTCTAGAGATTCATTATATTTAACTACTTCTGTAGTAATTCCATTTTCCTCTAGTATTTTTATTCCCTTCCCATTTATTTTTGGATTAGGGTCTTTTGTACCAATAATTACATGTTTGATATTGCTTTGTATTATTGATTTTGTACATGGAGGTGTATTTAATTCAATATTACAAGGTTCAAGAGTTGTATACAGAGTACTATTTTTGACATTGTTCCCGGCTGATTTTATAGCTTCTATTTCAGCATGATTTTTTCCATATGGTTGAGTATTACCCATCCCAATAATTTTATTTTCTTCTGAAACAATTATTGCTCCAACCGGAGGATTAGGGCTTGTTAATCCCATAGCTAATTTAGCTTGGGTAATCGCTGCTGACATGTATTTGTTAGATTTATTTTCCAAAATCTTTATGAAATAAACTTGCTGTGGGTAATTTTTGCCCTTGATATTTTGAATTGAGAGCATCAGAACCATATGGCGTTTCGACTGGGGTAGTTAATTGGGTAAATGACATTTGTCCAATTTTCATACCCTTATAGAGTGTTATTGGAAGATTGGAAACGTTACTTAATTCCAATGTCAGATTCCCTTTAAATCCAGGATCAACATATCCTGCAGTTGAATGAATTAGTAAACCAACTCTTCCCAGTGAACTTTTTCCCTCTAATCTTGATACCAAATGATTTGGAATTTCAACATATTCAAGAGTACTTCCTAGAACAAATTGATTTGGATGCAATATAAATGGTTTGTCAGATTTAATTTTCATTAAATCTGTTAGTTCGTCGGAAATGTTTTTCACATCAATATAAGGTTGCTCAGTATTTCTGAAAACAAGTATATTTTCATCTAATCTTACATCGACACTAGCTGGTTGAATTGCATTTTCTCCCAATGGTTCAATGATTATATTTTTATTTTTGATTTCTTCTTTTATAGTTTTATCACTTAATACCATATTTTCTCCAAGGTGAATTTTAGCATAATATGATTATCATTTAACTATTGAAAAGCCCATATTGACATTAAAAGTTAAAGTTAACTGACCGCTGGAAATTTCAGTAGATGGAACTGCTGCCATTCGTGCTAGTCCAATATCTGATTCTGTCATTTGTTTTGTAAAATTAGTTGGTGAATTTTCTGAAATATAAATTGGTGATCCTAAGGTTATATTAGAAAAATCTGCTAATTCATTTGCTTTTCTTTTTGCATCAGCTATTGCATTTTCTCTTAGTTTACTTTCAAAAACTATTGGATCTTCTATAGAAAAATTTATAGAATTAATTCGCAAATTATTTCCTATTGATTCCGGTCCGTATGAAATGGTATCAATTAATTCTCCAATTCTATCAATATCCCTATAAGTAAATGACAAATAATGAGATACTTTATAACCTGTCAATTCAGAACCATCTTTAGTGTATTTGTATTGTGGGTTAATTGTATATCTGGTAGTTTTGATTTCATTTTTTTCAATACCTTTTTTTAATAATATTGAAATTAATTTTTCATGGTCTATAGATACAGTTTTGACTGATTCTGAGACAATTTTATTTATTGACTCTATTCCCAAAGACATTTCAACAATATCAGGTGTAGTCATAATTTTAGCTTGACCGTTTACCCAGATTCCAACCTGACCACTGTTTACTATTTGAGTATTAGGCTGAATTTTAGAAATATTTTCATTGGATTCACTTAAATTGCTGATATTTTTTTGGCTAGATTGGTTTAATTCAATATTTGATTGATCATTATTATTACATGATAGAACCACTGCAAATATAAATATGGATATGGATAGAAATTTAAATATTTTAATCATTATAGTGTTAAATTTTTAATCTTGTTGCTTACAGTTTACCTAAATAGGAATAAAATAAGAAGAAAAATAATGTCAATTTATATTTATGAATTATTTGTTAACAACATGGAAGTCTGTAGTTGAAATTTCTGAAAGTGTATTAATAGGATTACTGTTTTTTTTAGTTTTGAATCTTACCTTACAAAATTATGTTGTAAGAGGAGATAGTATGATTCCTAATTATAAGTCTGAGCAGAGAGTTTTAGTATTGAAATTCTCATATATTAAAAACATTCTTTCAAAAGATATTGTTAATAATTCTTCATATTATCTGGAACCATTTAATCCCCAACATGGAGATATAGTTGTTTTTAAATATCCATCCAATGTAAAAAGAAAATTTGTTAAAAGAATTATTGGATTGCCAGGTGATAACATATCTATAAGAGATGGTTTTGTTTATGTTAATGAAGTAAAACTTAAAGAACCATATCTTGAATCAGATAAATACCGAAGTTATGATAATTTTGGCCCTATAACTGTAGATCCCAATCATATATTTGTTCTTGGTGATAATAGAAGAGTAAGCAATGATTCAAGAAACTGGGGGCAGGTAAATTATAATTTTGTTATAGGGAAACCGTTTATTAAATATTGGCCTTTAATAGATTGAATTATTTAAAGAAAAACCAGTTATCTTCACTTTCAAATACCCATTTTTGAAAATTTATATCAGGTTTATTACTTCGACTACTTCCAATAAACCAACCAGCTTCAGATTGATCACAAGCCAATGGATTTGCATCTCTTTCTTCTTGCGTAATTATCACATCTGCTGATGAATTAATTCCTCTGCTTTTATAAAGATTAAAAATTTCGTCGGTGGCAACTTCAAGAAAAGAGATCAAATGTATTTTGGTTTTGGATATACGTGCTGATACAGCTATTTCACCATATGAATTTTCATCGCCCAAAGTGCCTATTTGCTGTCCTGCTTTTACAGTTGATCCTACTGTAAGATTTGGATCTAAAGCAATATGGTAATAATCAAAATAATATCCTTTTGCATCAGTTTCTGTAGCTTGTATTCCGAAGTTAGCTTCTGTTCCATAATTGTTTTCACTATATTCAACATGGTTTATAAAGCCGTCAACAGGAGAATAAAATTTGATTGACATCCATTTGAAAGTATGAGGTGTTGTGCTGTATGCGCCATGCGATCTGGGAGCACCTTTTGGAATAAGATAATGTTTCATACTTTTACAATTTTGACGTGAAGGATCATCTTCGTCTGTTTTATAAGAATAATTATGCCCGACAGCAGATCTGATTTTTGAAATCCTTGAAAATTTATCTAATTCAGTGAAATTAAATTTTGCAATCTTAGGTATATTGTTACGATCAAAATTTTTAACATATTTATCTGCTTCTAATTGAGCTTTCTTTGCTTCATCTGCTTTTGCAGCCTCATTTTCTTTACGCATGTCTGCAATCCCTTTTTCACATTCTGCTCTAGCGCTTTTAGGTACAGCAGCACAGGGATTTTTTGCATTAGGATCAACTTTAGGTCTTTGATCTTTACTATGCTGTGAAGGTTGTGGGATTTTTGACATTTCAGATTGTATGTCCATTGTTACTTTTTGTGTACACATGTATTGCGTATCTTTAGGCATAGAGGAACACAGATTTGTCGGATTTAGTTGTTCCAGAGTACCTTCTAATGCTGCTTTTTTAATTTGGGAACTTATTTCAATCATGAGTATGTCTTGTTGAGCTTTGTCAGTTGCTTTGGCCTTAGGTGCTTCAGTTTTAGGTTTTGGTGCATCAGTTGCTTTGGGTTTTGGTGCATCAGTTGCTTTGGGTTTTGGTGCATCAGTTGCT
>Ga0209034_10001375_pt1 | contig 11848 bp, 8 predicted proteins | sample MarorgKNORR_S2LV_2_FD_188219 | JGI IMG/M metagenome (GOLD analysis project Ga0209034, IMG submission 188219) | Marine microbial communities from the Southern Atlantic Ocean, analyzing organic carbon cycling - 250m_A/KNORR_S2/LV (SPAdes) (version 2) | ecosystem: Environmental > Aquatic > Marine >...
CTGTCTCACTTAAGTATTTAACATCCCTATTTGGTTAATTGATTTATTGGCAGTTATTAGAGGCAGTTGATTTAGGCAATTGAACCTGCTAAATAGTTGCATTATGAGCAATTTTGTTCACCTGCATCTTCATACTTCCTACAGTTTACTGGACTCTTCCATTCGTCATGAGCCGTTGATCAAAAGGGCGGCTGAGTTTGGTATGCCCGCAGTTGCCATGACCGATCACGGTAATATGTTTGGGGCCGTTGAGTTTTACAACACCGCTAAAAAACATGGTATTAAACCCATTCTGGGTTGCGAGGTGTATGTTGCCCCGGAGAGCCGTCATGAAAAAAAATCAAAAGATAGTCTGCGGGATGCCTCTTATCATCTGATTCTCCTCTCAAAAAATGAAACCGGATACAAGAACCTGTTGCGCCTGATCACTCTGGGGTACCTGGAAGGATTTTACTACAAACCCCGTATTGATAAGGAACTGCTCGCGGAGCACTCTGAAGGATTGATTGCTTTAAGTTCCTGTATTCGTGGCGAGGTTGCGCATAATGTTAATCGCGAAAATGTACCGCGTGCGACTAAGGTTGCGGCTAAATATGCCGAAATTATGGGACCAGAAAATTTTTACCTCGAATTGCAAAATCACGGGCTGGAAAATCAGGATCGGATTAACAAGGAAATTACCGGCATAGGAAAAAAACTTGATATCCCGATCGTTGCGACTAATAACTGCCATTATCTTAATAAGGAAGATTTTCGTGCCCATGAAATCCTTCTTTGTTTGCAGACGGGAAAAACGATCAGCGATCCTTATCGTATGCAATATCCTGCGCCTGAATTTTATTTCAAATCCCCTGAAGAGATGACTGAGTTATTCAGGGAAATACCGGAAGCCATTACAAACACACTAAAAATTGCGGAACGTTGTGAATTGGAGTTGGAGTTCGACAAACTCAATTTGCCCGATTACCCGGTACCGGAATCTTATACTCTGGAAACCTATCTGGAAGAGATATCACGCAAGGGACTTAAAGACCGGTTCATGGAATTGGAAAAACTGGGAATCGACTTTGACCGATCCATTTATGAAAAACGTCTGGAAGAAGAGTTGGGAATTATCCAAAGAATGGGATATCCAGGCTACTTTCTAATTGTTTGGGACTTTATCAAGTATGCGAAAGAAAAGGGTATTCCTGTAGGCCCGGGTCGGGGTTCAGCGGCGGGCAGTGTCGTCGCCTACGCCCTAAAAATTACCGATATTGATCCGATGCAATATGATCTGATTTTTGAACGTTTTTTGAATCCAGAACGGGTGAGCATGCCCGATATCGACATTGATTTCTGTATGGATGGACGCGATGACGTTATCAAATATGTAACGGAAAAATATGGTGGCAACCAAAACGTAACTCAGATCATCACCTTTGGCAGTATGAACGCCAAAGGAGTGATCCGTGACGTGGGCCGTGTTCTCGATATGTCTTATGGTGAGGTAGATAAACTTGCAAAACTGGTCCCGAATAAACTGAATATCACTTTGGACGATGCCTTCAAGGAAGAAAAACAATTCGCTAAAATTCGTAAAGAAAATATTAAAGTAGCGGAACTGCTGGATATTGCTAAGAGCCTGGAAGGATTACAAAGACATTGTTCAACGCATGCTGCTGGGGTTGTTATTTCTTCGAAGGCCTTGACGGAGTTTTGCCCTCTTTATAAAGGCGGTAATGACGAAGTAGTTACGCAGTATGCAATGGGCAGTATTGAAAAGCTGGGACTGCTCAAAATGGATTTTCTTGGGCTTCGAACATTGACAGTAATCCATAATGCGTTGAAGCTCATTAAACAGTCCCAGGATAAAGATCTGGATATCAGCATGATTCCTTTGAATGATCCAGCCACGTTTAAGCTTTTATGTGCTTCCAGAACCTTGGGTGTTTTTCAATTGGAAAGCTCGGGAATGCGTGACCTTTTGAAAAAACTAAAGCCAGATTGCTTCGAAGATATTATCGCTTTGCTTGCTATGTACCGACCCGGTCCATTAGAAAGTGGAATGGTGGATGATTTTGTCAAGCGTAAGCATGGAACGATGGAGTTGAAATTTGATCTGCCACAATTGGAGAATATCCTCAAAGAAACACAAGGAGTAATCCTTTATCAGGAACAGGTGATGAAGATAGCCAGTGTTTTGGCCGGTTTCAGCTTAGGGGATGCAGATCTATTGCGTCGAGCAATGGGTAAGAAGAAACCCGAAGAGATGGCTGCGCAACGCGAAAAATTTATGGAAGGGGCTCAGGTTAATAAAATTGCTATTAAAAAAGCGCAGAAAATTTTTGACCTGATGGAAAAATTTGCAGGTTATGGATTTAATAAATCTCATAGCGCAGCTTATGCACAGGTTTCTTATCAAACCGCTTATCTTAAGGCGCATTATCCATTGGAATTTTTTGGTGCCCTTATTACGAGCGATATGGATAACACAGATAAGGTGCTACGTTATATCCATGATTGCCGCGAGATGAAAATTTCCGTACAGCCCCCTGATGTAAATTTAAGTGATCGTGATTTTTCAGTTTCGAATAACAAACTCGTGTTTGGCTTGGGTGCTATTAAAAATGTTGGAACTAAAGCCATCGATAATATTATTGAAGCTCGACAAGGATTGGGAAACTTTAAATCTTTGATCGAGTTGTGTGAAAGTGTAGACCTTCAATTGGCAAACAAACGTGTTTTTGAAAGTTTAATAAAAAGCGGTGCTTGTGATTCACTTGGGGAGAATCGAGCAAAAATGTTAAAAGATCTTCAAGCATCTATGGAACAGGGGCAAGCTAAACAACGCGATAAACAACTGGGTCAGTCAAGTATGTTTGATACTTTCGCCGAAGATTCAGTTTCCGAAAAAGATAATGGAAGTCATGTCAATGAATGGGATGAAATGGACCGGTTAAAATTTGAAAAAGAAAGTATAGGCTTTTATATAACAGGACATCCTCTTGATCGATTTCAAAAAGATCTTGCCCGGTTTACCGATGCGACATCCGCATCCGTTGCTGAATTTGGAAACAATAAGGCGGTTAGTATTGCCGGTATCCCCATCAAGCATCTTCCAAAAACAACCCGTAAGGGCGATAAAATGGGTATTATTACGCTGGAAGATTTGCATGGATCCATTGAAGTGATTTTGTGGCCTGAAATTTATGCCAAGGTAGAACCCCTTTTACTTACCGAAGAACCTATTCTAGTGAAGGGGCAGGTGGACTCCGAAGGTAATATGGCAAAAGTAATTGCTAGCGAGGTATTTCCATTGATTCAGGCGAAGCAGAGATTTCAGGGTAGGGTGATGATCCACTTCCGGACCTTAGGCCTGGAAAAAGAAACGTTATATGCTGTTAAAGAAATCTTGGCGGCTAACAAAGGGAATAACGATACCAGGTTACATTTCATCTCTCCAGACAATAAGGAGCGAGTGGTCACCGTTTCTGAAGACCTTCGCATCCAACCCTCCGATGAGGTTATTGAGCAAATTCAATCTTTGTTAGGTGAAGACGCAATTTTGTTTGAATAAGCTTAGGCCTCGCTCTTAAAAAGTCATTCTAGGTTTACTGGGACGAAAAAATTTTGAAACTACTTGTATTATTAGAGAGGTTTTGGGTTAATTAACTGTAAGATTTTATCTGAAATAGCAGACGCTTCTTTGGCTGAGGCGTAGAATGGGATTTTTAATATTTTTCCCTCTTTAGAATAAATTGCAACGATATAGACTTTAAAGATACCTAAAATAAATCCTGGAAGAAAAAAAGTGGAATAAGACCGAATAGATTCAATTTCTTCATTTCTAATGGTTACTGTCGAATGGAAAGGAAAATGTAATTTTGAGTAATGACCCGCCACACCCCGTGGCCCCACAGTTGAAAAATATTTTCTGGGAAACAGTTCGTGTTTTGACATGATCAATTTTAAAATTTTAGTCAGGGCCCATAGAAAAAACAAACATACTGAAGAAAAAAGTAACTGAGATTGAGTTTCTAAAGAATTTGCGGTGAGGACAATAATTATCAGGTAGCTGATCATAAGCATGAAAAGAACTATTGGAGCGAGCATGAAAATACCATAGAATCCTGCTCCAAAGATAGGTAGTCTGCTTGGTGATATAACCGAAACGTCATTTTCCGTATATAAAATAGTATCTGAATTGGCTTGGTCTTCATTATTTCTGATAAAGTTTAAGCCAATTTGGTAGTCATTTTCAGACCATTTTCCAGACTCATCTTTTTGATTGGTTTGTGACATAATAAATAGTTCAACTCGGATTAGTAAACTCGACCCTGATAGGGTTTGTATGATACCTAAGTAAATATGACAGTTAAAGAATTTGCTTTAAAATATTTTAGTGACACCTTGCCCAACGGTTTGACGGTAGTTACTGTGGAAATGCCGCATATTCACACCATGGAGGTTGCAATGTTTGTGCGTGCGGGATTGCGGTATGAAAGTCTTCAGAATAATGGGGTTTCACATTTTCTAGAACACATGATGTTTCGTGGCAACCGAAAATACCCTAATTCTATTGCATTAAATATGGAGTTTGAAAATATTGGGCATGATTTAAGGGCTTCCACATTAGGAGAATATACACAGTATGGTTTTAGCCCTCATATTTCGCAATTAGAAAAAGGATTAGAATTATTTGCGGAATTTTTTTCTTCTCCGACTTTTCCGGAAATTGAACTGGAACGTGGAATAATCCTTGAAGAGTATTTTGAAGAACTCAATGAAGAAGGGATAAACGTTGATATAAACAATCAGGCTTGCAGATTGTTATATCCGGATACACCGATGGCATGGCCGACCATTGGCACGGAAAAAACGATCAAGACTATTACAACAGAAATGATAAGGGAATACTTTGAAAAGCATTACATAGCCGGCAATATGGTTCTGGCATTTGGGGGTCCGGTTTTACATTCGCAAACCTTGGAACTTAGTCATAAATATTTTTCAAGCCTGAAAAACGGATTTGAACCTTTTTCTAAAAATCATTTTATTGGAAGTATTGATGAAAAACAGGATAAGCCAGGACTTCATTTCCAGAAAGATTCAGACAGCCAGATTGAATTACAGATTTGTTTCCGTACTTTTTCCTATAACGATCCTGAATTTTTTGTTTTGGCTTTGATTAGTCGTGTTTTTGATGATGGATTTACTTCAAGGCTGCAACGGATTCTTAGAGAAGAGTTGGGATTAGTTTATTCTGTGGAATGTCGAGCCACTAGCATGTCAGACCTTGGAACTATCGATTTTGACGTTACAGTGAGACAGGAAAAGGTAGTGGAGGTCACCGAGATTCTACTGAAGGAAATAAAAAATTTTTGCAAGGAAGGACCGACCGCGAAAGAACTTGCTCATATTAAAAAGAGATATTTTTTCGATCTGGACTCAGAATTAGATGACCCATATAAGCAGGTGGTGCGTTATGCATTTCCTCATCTTTATTCGAGAGAAATGTCTTTGGAGGAAGAAAGAATATTTATTGAATCTATAACTGCTGAAAAAATGTTGGCGGTAGCTAAAAAGGTCTTTGATTCGAAAAAACTCAATTTTATTTTAGTGGGCCCCTATACTTCAGAATTAAAATCCCAGCTTGAGGGATTGATTTTTCAATTCTAATTTCCGTAATTAATATGTGTGTTCGTTTTCCTCATCATCTGTTTCTATGCCTTGTACTTTTATGTGGTAATTGGAGTTGTTCTTCAAATGTCGAAGATTGCATAGAAGAAGGCAGTTGTGGGCCAATAATTAATGTTACCAATTATGAAGGGAGTTTACCGGATAACCCTTTTGATCCATTTTGGAATGGTGAACAGTCACCTGCTCCTATTAAAATTGAATTAGGTCCGCAAATGATCACCAATCCCAAATGGCCTAATCCATCTACCCAACAAGTAGCGATACGTGCTGTTAAAAATGGTGAGGAGTTAGTGGTAATGCTCGAATGGAAAGACGATTCTCGAGATGGTACTTTTGAGCATTCCTCTTTGTATGTAGATCGTGCGGCTATCATGTTTCCTGTCCAGTCTAAAAAAGAACCGCCCTCCTTAACCATGGGGGAAAACGGAATTCCAGTAAATATCTGGCAATGGAAATCCATTGGTGGTGAAAAGGGGCAACCGGGGGTGAAACAAAAAAACGAAATAGCTTACCAAACCGTTGAAGATTTAAATGCAGAGGGATACAGTACATTAACTTACCAAAGCTTGCAAAATGCTAAAGGGACAGGGCTATGGAAAAAAGGGAAGTGGCGTTTAGTATTTAAACGTGATCTAGTCAATAACGATCCCAATGACGTTCAGTTTCGGCAATCTGTTTTAATGGCGGTAGCAGTGTGGAATGGTTCGAACCGCGAATTAAACGGTCAAAAAGGATTGGCGGGTTGGATGTTATTGAAGTTCAGTTAACCGAATTTGCCTGGCGATATTTATTTTCCAGGGTCATTTGAAATTTTTTCCATGGAGCCTGAAGGGCAGGTATCAATTTTTCTTTTAATTCGACTGGAACATAATTGATTTTTTCGACTGGCCAATTCTCTACATTTTGAATATCCAGGTTATCCTTTTTGTAGGGTTCAAGTAAAGCTTCCTCGAAACCATATACCAATGCGGAGGAATAAACGCGATGGTATTGCTCTTCGACACTTTCCTCAGAATGTAATCCTTTTACAAACTTATCGAATAAATTCTGAATAATAGGTTCTGCGTGTTCAATAAAATCAGGTGTCAATGCGGCATGTAAAGTTTTATAGGTTATTAAGACATCCTGGAGAAGAAATTTTAATTCAGACATTTCCTTTTTGGGTGGGCGGATATTTAAATTTAAAAGCTCCTTTAATGTTTTTATGTTACGGATCATATCGTAAATAATGGATTCTTCCCAACTGGCCTGGTTCCATACGAAAAATACTCTTATGAAATTTGCCTTGCCCTTCGTATCCCACATCTGCAACGCGGTTGTGGGACGGACTTTGTTAGAATAGGGGATGATTTCGCCCCACTTTGGGTTAGCTAGATTTAAACCATATCGCCCAAAATTTTTTTTTAAGTTCTGTTGGTAAAGTTCCATTAGGCGTTCAAAATTTTCTTTTTCATCCAAGGGACTGTTTTGGGGTAGGCTGACAATAGAGTAAAGACGGACTACATTAGTCCTCGCTTCTCCATCATTCAAGGCGACCATATAAGAACCGCCCCACATTCCAGCAGTGATGGGAATATCCAGACCATATTTTTCTTGCATCTCTGAAGAGATGTGCGATGACACTTCTTTGAAAAGGTTATGCAGATAATAGAGATTGATTCGTTGGTTTGGGGAGTAAAGATGTCCAGCAAGAGTTTTATAATCCATATTTGTTAATCCGTAACGGCACCCTTGCTGGCAGAACTAACAACCTTGGCATATTTAGCTAGTACACCTTTTTTGTACTTAATCTCTTTTGGTGAAAACTTATTTCTTCGTTTATCGAGTTCTTCATTCGATAACTCAACATCTACTCTATTTTTTTCAATATCGATATTTATAATGTCCCCATTTTCCAATAAAGCAAGGTTTCCACCTACTTGTGCTTCTGGAGCCACGTGACCAATAACAATCCCATAGGTCCCCCCGGAAAAACGACCATCCGTGATAAGTGCAACTTTATCGCCTAACCCTTTGCCTACAATAGCAGCCGTCGGTGCTAGCATTTCCCGCATTCCTGGCCCACCTTTAGGACCCTCAAAGCGTATGATAACAACATCACCTGCTTTTATGCGGTCTTCAAGAATCGCATCGAGACATTCTTCTTCAGAATCAAAAACTTTTGCCGGCCCGGTAATTTTACGAGTTTTTACTCCAGATACTTTTGCAATAGCACCCTCCGCACAAAGGTTGCCTTTTAAAACTACCAAGTGTCCCTCTGTTGACTTGGGTTTATTAATAGGAAGAATGACATTCTGGTTTGCAAGGGGTTGATCAGGAATATCTTCTAAGTTTTCTTTGACTGTTTTACCTGTGACCGTAAGGCAATCCCCATGAATCATTCCTGCGTTTAGCATCATTTTCATTACTTGCGGGATTCCTCCGGCATGATGCAAGTCAACAGCTACGTATTGTCCTGAGGGTTTCAAATCACATAAAAGAGGAATTTTTTTTCGAATAGATTCAAAATCATCGATGGTCAAATTTACATCAGCGGAGTGCGCGATGGCGAGTAAATGCAGTACGGCATTGGTGGATCCACCAATGGCCATAATAACTGCGATGGCATTTTCAAAGGCTTTTCGGGTCATTATATCGCGAGGAAGGATATTCTGCTTTATCATGTTCATAAGTGTTATTGCGCAGAGTCCTGTATTGAGTTCCTTTTCTTTATCTTCATTTGCCATTGTTGAACTATAAGGTAAGCTCATTCCCATAGCTTCGAATGCAGAGGACATCGTGTTAGCAGTGTACATCCCACCACAAGAACCAAATCCGGGGCAGGCATTCTTTTCGATTGCAGTAAGTTGATTTTTATCGATGGTTCCCGCACCGAACTGACCCACTGCTTCAAAAACACTGACCACTGTAAGATCCTTACCATCTAGATGGCCAGGTTTGATAGTCCCTCCATAGACAAAAATTCCAGGGATATTAAGTCTTGCCATACCCAGCATGGCTCCTGGCATATTTTTGTCACACCCACCGATGCAAATAACCGCATCCATACTAGCGCCAAGGCAAACAGTCTCAATAGAATCGGCAATAACATCCCGACTAATGAGAGAACATTTCATGCCTTCTGTTCCCATGGAAATGCCATCGCTTATGGTTATGGTGCCGAATGTTTGTGGCATCCCTCCTTCTTTACGAATTTGATCGGCTGCAATATCTGCTAGTTTTCCTAGTCCAGCATTGCAGGGAGTAATATCACTTTGTCCGTTTGCAACACCGACAATAGGTTTCTGAAAATCATCATCCGAAAACCCTACAGCCCGAAGCATAGCTCGATTAGGTGCACGTCTGTCTCCTTGTGTTACTACTTGGCTTTTAGAGTTTAATGATTGAGATTTTTGAGACATCAATAATTCCTTAATTAAAAAATAATGAAATCGTTGCCACTGGGGACACGTATTTGTTTATATAAGATGGTTGAAAGTCTGATTATATTCCCGGCTCTATAATCCGATTTAGTACGGGGCGATTAAAATATCCATCCCCATTATTTGAGTGCGCGATGGCGTAGTATACAGGATGTTTCATGGATTTTAAATGGGCTTGAGAACCTGAAATTTCAATTGTATGCATAAAAGAAGTGATTGGGGTTTTTCGGTCTTTCTGCCACATTTTTCTTGGGTAAGCAGATTTTTCCGATAGGAAAGCTGGAAGCCTATATGACCGCTGGGAATACAGATAGTCCAGCTTCAGCAGGTCTTTATTTTCACTGGAGACAGTATGAAAAAATGTTTCCTGAAAAATTCTATATTGTTCATCCAGAGATACAGGATTCATAAATATCCCTCTTGAGTCGTGGTAATGCAATAACTTGTCGAATAGTGTTACCGCATCCATTTCTAATAAAAGATGCGTAATTGAAAATCGAAACCGTTTTGAATTATAGAAACGATCAAAAATATCTACAAATTTTTTCAAGTAGTCAATTTCGTCTGCACCAAGATCTTTGTTGGAAATCAGCTCATAAGGTGGCGTGGATTGATATTGGTATTCATATAAAGAGATGGAATCTTTTATTGGAGCACCGGGAAGAAACTTTAAAAAACCTAATTGTAATTCGTGAGGGAGAAGGGAAATGACCTGTTTAAACGAGTTCAATATTTTTTCCATATTTTCACCAGGAAGACCAAATATGAGGTCACAATGAAAATGAATTCGATCTTGCTCCACCAGTGTTTTTATAATTTCAAATAACCTTTTGTTATTTTGTTTTCTTTGAATATTGTCCTGGACAACTATGTCGGTGGTTTGAATTCCAATTTCGAACTGAAACATTCCGGGTGGAACGGTGTTTAGAAATTTTAAAATACTGGGGGTGAGAATATCGCCGACGACTTCGAAATGAAATTCGCAACCGTTAAATTGAGAAAGCCATTTCATAAGATCTTGCATCCGACTGGGTTTGAGATTAAAAGTGCGGTCAACAAATTTAAATTTTTTAACGTTGGCTTTTACTAAACCTTCTATTTGTTTGTGGATAACTTTGTCGTCAAAATAGCGAACAGTTTTGTCGAGAGCTGAAAGACAGAATGAACAAAGGTAGGGGCAGCCTCTCGATGTTTCAAAATATACGATACGGTTATTAAGTTGCTCGTAATCTTCTTCGATATAGCCAGGAGAAAGGTCAGGGAGATCTACTCCATAAGTTTTCCAGCGATTCAAAACCTCTTCTGAAGGAACTTGCCCCTTGCAGGTTATTTCTAAATATTCCAGCCATTTTTTTTCACCTTCACCAGAAATGATAGGGCGTTTGATGGATGTTTCAGTTTCAAAAGATACCTCAGGCCCCCCGATGACAATTTTCAAATTTGGATTTTGTTTTTGCAGCCGTTCTATTAGTTCGAAGCTTTGATTTCGATTCCAAATATAGATACCTATTCCTAGAATATCTGGCTTTAGTTTTTGGATTTCTGAAGCTATTTTCCAAACCGGTTGGTTGATGACAAATTCTTTGATCCAAACATTTTTATGTCCTTCATCACGTGCCACATTTCTTAGATACCTAAGTCCTAATGATGCGTGAATAAATTTAGCGTTTAAGGTTATTAGTCCTATTGAGTGCTGCAAATCAAACCTCTTTTAAGAGTAAAGGGTTTTATTTTCGCCAAAAATCGATCGAATAGAAAGGATTAAATTATTCTATTAGCTTTAGGTTTTGTATGCTTGTCGATAAGTAAAAGATCATGCTGGCTGGCAAACTTTGCAAAAAAAAGTAGAGCGACCTGAATGAACATGACGGGTTATAGGGCGGGAGCATTTTGGACAAGGTTCATTTTCTTTTCCATATACTGAGAGGCTTACAGAAAAATAACCTTGAGATCCACTGGGATCAAAAAAATCACGCAAGGTGGTACCTCCTCGGGTAATACTTTTGGTGAGAATGTCTCGAAGGCATTTAATCCATTTCTCCCATTGAGCTAATGTGACTTTTCCTGATTGTTTTTGTGGCCGTATTCCTGCATGAAAAAGGGATTCGCAAGCATAAATATTTCCCACCCCTGTTACTTTCTGTGAGTTCATAATAAAAGATTTAATGGGAGCCCGGCTTTTTCTTGCAAGAAATTTCATGGTTTTGGCATTCATTTTCTCGGAGAAAGGATCACAACCCAGATTATCTATCAACGGGTGTTTTCCAGATAAGGGTACCCATGAAATGCTTCCAAAACGTCGAGGGTCGACAAAATGTAAATAGGTTTTTTCTGAAAACCAAAAAACGGCATGCGTATGCTTTTCTTGAGGTTCAAGAGTAGATTGTAATGTGACTCTGCCGCTCATCCCTAAATGTAACAGCATGAACCCTTCAGGCACATGAAACAAAAGATACTTGCCTTGCCGGCTGATGTCTTGAACCTTATTGTTGGTTAGGCCTTTTACCAAGGATTCCTGGGGGATAGGAAATCGAATATCTTTACGAAAAAATTTTACTGCTTGGCAAACTTTGTTTTTAACTAGAGGTAAAAGCGAGCGACGAAGAGTTTCTACTTCAGGTAGTTCGGGCATAGGTCAATAGGACTTTTACCAATTTTTGTTAGCAGGATATTTTTTTCAAAACCTGACAAGAAAAAGGTAGGACTTTAAACCAAGTGGTTAGATAATTTTTTAGGAATTTTTA
>Ga0209034_10001376_pt1 | contig 11846 bp, 8 predicted proteins | sample MarorgKNORR_S2LV_2_FD_188219 | JGI IMG/M metagenome (GOLD analysis project Ga0209034, IMG submission 188219) | Marine microbial communities from the Southern Atlantic Ocean, analyzing organic carbon cycling - 250m_A/KNORR_S2/LV (SPAdes) (version 2) | ecosystem: Environmental > Aquatic > Marine >...
GAGAGCAAGCGCACGTGGGGCGCCGTAGTAAATACCAGCCAATAACACGATTACAGTCACAGGCTGGATGTTAGGGAGAGGCTCAAGCAGAACCCTTCCACCGATTCCAAAAATAGCCAAAATCGCGAGCATCGCGAGCGGGTTAGAATCATCCAATTTACGCTCACTTCGAAGTAAGGCAAGGACGATCACGGAGAGGATTCCAGCGTTCAGTAGGAATGCCTGAGTCGGTGTCAAAGCGATGTTGTGGAAGTCGTACATGGAGTAACCCCGTCTGTCTGGATGTCAGGTCCCACTTCATGGTTGCTGAATTACACACTCACCATGTGCCGATGCGCCAGAGCAGAACATCACCTTCGGAGAGCAAAACATCGCCTATTCCAACCATCGAAATTTCCCCATTGTGGTGCAATTCCCAGTAGGCTCCAGTGAAATCTCCGGTGAGATTGTTGGCGTTCAGTCCACCAATTGTGTGAACATAGGGACCCCAGTCACCCATGTCGTAACCGACTGCAAGATCGCCATCAGTACCATTCGTCGCGTCGAGGAAGAAGGGCATGCCCTCAGTGTAGCCAGTGAAGCCACCGACACAAGCCCCGGTTCCGTTGAAGTCGGTGTTAACGCCGAGTGTGGTTCCGTCGGTTTCGATCATGGTGACGCCTGTTGCAAACTCGGAGTGAGGTGCGTCGGTTGGGAACATGACGCAAAGCACCTGTTGGTTATTCCACGAGTCAGGTAGTCCATCATGTGAGGATTCGCTATCGTTGACGTAGGTTGCAGCCTTGTCACGGAGTTCGTTCTGGATGGATGGGGTGAGGATGATGAGAACGACGACGACAACAATGGATGCAGGTTTGAGATTCGACGACATGGAGGCCGATGGCTGTGTTTATAGTCTATCAATTTACTCGGGATGAACAGTACTTGAAAGCAATCAACCTTCCAAGATTTCGTTGATTTTCTGCTTCAAGGTCTGGCTAACGATCTTACCATCGGCAGCCCCTCCCAATTCACCCATAACCATACCCATTAGTGGCCCTATTGCGCCTAAACCGCGTTCTTTTACGAACTCAACACGGTCGGCAAGGACAGCGTTAACCGCATCCTCGACTGCTGATGAATCGGCTGGAGTGAAGCCATCTTGCTCGGCCCTTGCTGCAAACCATTTGAGACGATCTTCGAACTCTGTGGTAGTGAATGAGGGGCCTTCAAGCAGAAGAGTTCGAGTCATCGATACCAGACCTTCGCGAGTGATGATTCCTTCTTCGCGCGCGTAGATGGCTAGTGTCAGAATGGGCCAAGGAATCTCATCGGTTGCGTAATCGGTACCTTCGGCGATCTCCAATCGAGTATTGTCGAGCATGGCTGATGCCATTGCCTTAGCAGGGACGCTCGGGCAGCCGTATAGTCCACCTTCAACAGCAGTGACGAGAACATCATCAAGTTCGGCTCCAAGGAGGGCTTCTACTTGGTTACTAGATATGTCATAGGCGCTCAGTCGCTCGTTTCTCTGGGTTCTGTTGAGTGGTAGATCATCACTGATGCTCGACCAGCGCTGTTCGTCAAGAGGCACGACTGGGATGTCGGTCTCCGGATACATCCGCGCTCCACCGGGAAGTGGCCGCATGGCGGTAGTGGTGCCGTCTTCAGGCGCTCCCTTGCGAATTACGACGTTGCGGACTTCTTGCGGAATACGGTGGTAGGCTTGGCGGGCTCGGATGATGACTGATTCGAGTGCGAGGTCGGCTTGCCACTCTGGTGCTACACAGAGGACGAAGGCATCTGATTCGTCAAGCTCGAGGGCTGTTCTGATTGTGTCGACCTCTTTCTGACCGATTCCGTAGGCTGGTAGTTCGTCGGAGTGGAAAATTCCTGCGACACCAGCTAATTTGGCGGCGCTAGCAAGTTCTCGGCCGAGGCGAGGTAGTTGAGAGCCCTCCTCGTCTAATTGCTTGGTTCCGATTCGGCCGGCGAATCCTGGTAGGATTGTTGATTTGACGCTATCTCCCTTGGCCAGTGCTCGCTCAATCATTGTCGATGTGCAGTCGACAAAGGCGCCAGTCACATCTTGGAGTTGCATCGGAATTCGGGCTGCTGCGGCTTTGGCGACGCGATTTTCGACAGGAGTTTGATCATCGCGTCGGTCGCTTGGAAGTGCTGGAAGACTCGCCTCGGAACGAAGTTCGGTCGCGAGACGGAACATGTGTAATTGGCGAGCCATCTCAAGTCGGATGATCCGAGGAATCCAATCTAGATCTTGACAACCCTTGATTTCGACTCGGTCACCACAAGCGATACTGACGTTGAGATCCTGACGAATCGAACCCAATCCGCGACGCACCATACGGGTGTCACGGAGCATTGTTCCTAGAGCGAGTGCAGTCTCCTTAGCATGCTCAGGAGTCTGCACATCTGGAGCGGTTGCAATCTCAACAAGGGGCACTCCGAGTCTATCGAGAGTGTAGATGACTACCTCCCCACCCGCGGTGGATTTAGTGTCTAATTTGCGGGCTGAATCCTCCTCGAGGCAGATTACATCGACGCCGACGGCACCCAAATCTGTCTGAATCTTGCCGTCGGTTGCAATCAGTGTCGTACGTTGAAATCCACTGGTATTCGAGCCATCGATTACCGTCTTGCGCATAGCTTGCAAGAATGGAACTGGCTTCGCAGCCATCATCGCGCTGATTGTCAAAGCAGCGCTAACGGCTGCTTCGTCGTGAGATAGTGGAGGTGCTTCGTCTAATTCGATCAAACCCGAATTAGGCGATTGAACATAGACGAAGGAGCGGTTGCGGCGCGCCTCAAAGCGCGCCGCTACGTCGACACGGCCGCCCTCACCCTGAGCAGCTCGAAGGCGGCGACTCTGCCGTTCCCAATCTGAGGGTATCTCATCGATTCCCACTTCATAGAGTGTGCTCGGCATGCGCGAATGCAGCTTGCCGGTTTTGAGTTGCTGATGGATTTCGAGGCCACACATGAAGCCAAGACCCAGTGGATCTAGATCCGAGGGCTTCGAGATATCGCCGCGCGGCTCGCCGCTGCTCACGAAGGTAAGCGAACGGTCATCGCTCATAGGCTCAGCGGGCGAAAGAATACTCCTCGATGCGAGGGCTGAAGAGTTCGCCACTCTGAAGCATGTTAGAGAGCACCTCTTCGACTTGGAAATTCTTGACACCGCGGTTTTCGCAGCGGTTGAGGATATTGGTAAGTTCAGCCACACCCTTGTCTGTGCACAAGTCTCGTAATACGGCTCTGACTACATTACCCGCGTTCCTTTGAGAAACAGACACCCCGGACATCAGTTCCGATTCATCCTCGATTCCTGCTTCCTCGCGCCAGTGGCGGAAGATAGCCATCGCCATCTTCGCGTCGTCGGCTGTGGCAATCTCGCGAAGATGCATTCTTGCGTGAGCTTCAGTCAAGCGAATCAGACCCTCAAGCGCACGCGGAGTAATCGGGATTACCTCGGTCTCGGCATACTGTTGCTCATCTCGGCCGAAAGACTGTCTCTCCTTGGTGTAATAATCGAGAATCAGCGCCTTCGCGTCGGTGTTGAGATCGGGGTGGATGTTACGCTTAGCATAAGCGATGAACTTGCGAAGAAACTCTACAGTGAGGTGCTCCGAACCATCGACTCCTTTGTCGTAAATCAGACCCTCGTCGGCTTCGCGGAGGTCTAATTCCATCGCTTCGTCAATCTTCGACTCGCTGATTCCCTGAGTTCTGATCTCGAGAATGTGACGACCGATACGCTCGTCATCATCGACCCGGACCTCATCTCGCAACATCCAGATGATGTCGAAACGAGAGGCGAGGGCTGGAGGAAGACCTGTCTCATTGAATGAATGCATAACGCTCTCGTTCGCACCTCGCTTAGTGAATCGCCCTCGGATCGGGTTAGCTGCTGCCAATACAGCGCAGCGGGTGTTCAGAGTCGCTTTGACACCGCCCTTTGAGACATCGAGGCGCTGTTGTTCCATAGCGGGGTGCATGGTGCGGCGATCTTCCTCACTAATCTTGTCGAATTCGTCGATCGCCGCCATTCCACGGTCTGAAAGTGGAAGAATACCGGCTTCGAGGGCGAAGCGTCCGCCGCCACCGAAATCGTCGCGAACAGCGGCGGCAGTGAGACCTGCGCCCGAGACACCACCGCCGGTCGCGAACATGCCTCGCGGTGAGAGTTTTGACATGTAGTTCAGAAGTTGGGATTTAGCGACTCCAGGGTCGCCCATTAGCAGGATGTGGACGTCGCCGCGAGAGCGCGTCGCGTCCTTATTGATGCGAGATACGCCTCCAAAGAGCTGGAGGGCGAGGCTGCGCTTGACGTAATGCACTACTCCGGTGGCGTAAATCGAAGGCGCTATCGAACGCTGCATCAATTGCAAAAGATCCGGGCGCGAGCCAACATCGATGATTGCTTCGCGGTCCTCATCAGAAATTTTGATCTCAGTGAATGGAGTGCTTTCGTGCTCGGAACTTACGAGGTGATAGATGATGTCGAACATCGGGGTCTTCTTATTCCTCTTGACCTCAGAATGAACAACTGGAATCATGTTGATTATGACCCTCTGACCAGGAAGATGCTTGTTCACAAGTTCGCCTTCAACGAGAACGTGAGCGCGAGATGGTTGGGCTCCACTCGGCACGTTCTCGGGAACCTCTTGCACCTCTATCCACTGGTTGTTTACCATTCGAGAGACGTTCATCACCAATATGAAACGGGTTCCTCCAGAGCGGCCTGCTATCTCTCCACAACCAGTTTCCTCGGGACAACGAAGCGGCTCCTTGAGTTCGCGCTCGTTGTCCTGAATCTTCTCTACTGTGTGACCGCAAGCCTCGCATTGGAAGACAGCACGGTGAATACGAGGCTTGATTTCGCTGATTTTTGTCACAATAACTTCAGCGCTACGTAATTTCCCAATATCACGGCTACCCACATCACGAAGGTCGCGCCTGCTGTCCTTGGGCAGTTCACCCACGCGTAGCAGACAATCGATGTCCTCCCCGCGCTCACGACAGATCTCTGTGAGCGTATCACGCCCGTTATCGATGATATTGCGTGGATCAATGAGCACGTCTTCGGCGAACTCTGGGTCGAAGGCCTGGAGTTCGTGGAAAGTGATTGGAAGAACAGCATTTTCAGACTGTTTTGACAGGAGAAGAACGATCTCCGATTCCTTGGCTTCATTGAAGAAAGTCCGCCACCGCGCAGAGGAGTCGTGTGCTGCCATCGTCATTGATTTCACCGCCGGGCGCGGGAAGTGATAATCCGTGGTCTATGAACAAAGCGGATGGGAATCTCGACCCCTCTGCTTCCACTGGAGGGTTTCATCGCTTGACGTCGCCAAAATGAGGGGCTGAGCCCTTCCACTGCAACTTCTGACTGGGGTTCGCCGTGCCCACCGGAAGAACAGCCTACTCAGACAGTGGATAATCGCGATTGAGAGAGGGAAAAACAACCTACGTGGCATTGAAGCACTCCCTCTCGGTGGACGGTCTATGGAGTTCATCCGAGAAGGAGATGACGTCATTCTGCGACTTGACCCCGGCGAAGAGATTCACGCATCAATCCAGAGCTTGGCTGAGCATGGAATCAAGTGCGCGGCGATCACGAGCGGAATTGGCCGAGTCAGAGATATTCGTATAGGATACTTAGACTCAGACGGAGTTTACCAGACTCTCGACCACGATGGACCGATGGAATTACTCTCGACTCAAGGGAATCTGATGCCCGGACCTGACGGTCCATTCACTCACCTTCACACAATCATGTCAGACAATGGTCACCATGTCCATGGTGGGCATCTGTATCATGCGACGATTCATGTGGTCGGTGAGCTGCACCTTCGAGTGATGGATGCTGAATCGATGAATCGTGAGCCGACGAATACTGAATTCGTGGCTTTGAAATTCTGCGGAGCGGAGTGATTCGGTGAAGATTCTCTGGGCTCATGGCTTGGAGAGTTCTGCCGAAGGGTCGAAGCCGACCTGGATGATTGAGAATCTCGGCTGGGATGTTGTTTCTCCAGCGATGAGCGAGAATGGTTGGACCATCGCTGAGCAGACTGAGGTCGTCGTTCGGGCAATTGAGGAGAATGACGATCTCGATGTCATCATGGGGTCATCATACGGCGGGCTTGCAATCGCAAATGCTGCGGCGAGATTTCGTGATCGCCCCCTTCGACTAGTCTTGATGGCTCCCGCCTTCGGCCTCGCCGAGAACTTTCGTGCTCGAGCCGGCGAGGCCGGCCTGCGCGAATGGGAAGAGAGTGATTCACACGCTTACTTCCACCATGGCTTCGGCCACGAGGTCAAGTTCGGCTGGGATTTCATCACCAGCGCCGATGAAATGTCGTGGCCGAACCTGCATCACCCTGCAGTAATCATTCATGGCACACAAGACGATATCGTGCCTATCGAATCTTCACGAAAAGTCTCGGGCTCGAATCCGACCGTCGAACTAATTGAAGTCGAAGATGGACATAGGTTAGCAGAATCTCTGCATTTCATCCCTCTAGCAGTGCAGAGAGTTCTGGCTCTCTAAGCAATCAATGTGAACCGAGGAAATACTCGCCGATTTCAGGGTCGGTCAGAATGTGCTGAGCATCGCTGGTGTGAACCACCTTGCCGCTGGCCAAGATGTAGCCTCGATCTGAGCGAGCCAAACTCAAACGTGCGTTCTGCTCCACAATCAGCACAGTAATTCCCTCCGAGCGCAGCGAATCGATGCGCTCGATAATCTGCTGCTGATAAAGCGGAGAAAGAGCAGCAGTAGGCTCATCCAGTAACAAGAAGGTCGGGTTGGATATGAGCGCCCGAGAAATAGCTAACATCTGGCGCTCACCACCCGAAAGAGAAGCTGCAAGATCGTGAGTACGATCGCGCAAATCAGGGAACATATTCAGTGCGCGCTCGATCCTTTCATTCAGCAACTTGGTAGGCAATTTATTGCCACCCATCTGCAAATTTTCGTGCACAGTCAGTGAAGGGAAGACGTTGTTGACTTGAGGGACATAGGCAATTCCGCGGTTGACCAATTGGTCAGTTCGCCATCCAGAAACCTCGTCGCCGTTGTGGACCACAGAGCCTGAGTAATGCGTTGCGATGCCGAAAATCGTCTTGATGAGAGTCGATTTACCACAGCCGTTGGGACCGATGATAGTTACGAATTCACCCTTGTCGACGTAGAGGTCGATATCGTAGAGAATCTGCACAGAGCCGTATCCACCGTTGAGGCCCTTGACCTCGAGAATGCGTTCGCTCATTCTTCTTCACCTCCTTCTTCCGATTCATCGCCTACCGCTCCAAGATACGCTTCGATAACCGCACGATTGCTTCGAACCTCGTCTGGAGTGCCGACCATGAGAATTTCCCCCTCTTTCATGACGACGATTCGGTCGACTCCTTGACGTAGGATGAAATCCATATTGTGTTCGATAATCAGGACTGAAATTCCAGTCTCATCGACAATCTTTCGCAGATTATTGAAAATCTTGAGAGCGAGAGGGCCGGCGACCCCAGCAACCGGTTCGTCAAGCAGTAAGAGCTGCGGGTCGCCCATCATCGAGCGGCCGATATCAACGAGTTTCGACTGGCCGCCAGAAAGCTCGCTCGCGAGGTTATGAGCCATATGAGGAACCTCAAGCTGGTCGAGAACCTCGTAGGCGCGAGCCAAACGAGCCTCCTCAGCGGGTCGCGTGAATGGCCAAAGAATCGCTTTGAGAGGTTGCGGTTGGAATTGCTGACGTGGTGGCACTAACAGATTCTCAATCACTGTCATTTGCCGCCACAAACGTGTATGTTGGAACGTGCGAGTGAAGCCCAAGTTCTGGATTTCGTCAGGGCGCATCTCCGAGGCGTCCTCGCCGAAGACAGCAACCTTGCCAGAAGTCTGCTGAAGCAGCCCACTGATGCAATTGAATGTCGTCGATTTACCACATCCATTTGGCCCAATCAATCCAACGAACTCACCCGGTCCGACCTCAAACGAGACATCCTTGACAGCGACGAGTCCGCCGAATTCCTTTCTTAGATTCTCGACTTTGAGCACTGGTTCACTCACTTGAATCACCTCCTTCGCCGCCCGCTTCTGCTGCTTGTGGGCGATCCGGGCGGCTCGGAACCTCTGGCAACAGGCCCTTCGGGTTGAACTTGAGAGAGAAGAGGATTAGGAAGCCAATGAGAAGGACCTTGACATAGGCCATATCGGCTTGCAGTCCGCCAGAGAATGTTTCATCGATGGATCGCTGACCCATCATCAAGCCAGTGAAAGTAAATGTGACTGCGCCGGCAAAACCGACTTCGCGTAGCCCGGCTCTATTTGTGATCCAACCCAACAGAGCGAGCACGAGGAAGACCATGACAACCCCCCACGAGTCAACTACTAGCCATTCAAACAGGCTATCGATATGTCCCGCCGTAGTGTGCAAGGGCAGGTCTGAAGATCCTTGGCCAGCGACGAGGACGTTGAAGACGAATTCCATCAAGACGATGATGAAAGCACCGACAACCATGCCTCGATTATTGGCAGCGCCACCAACGATGAATGCTGCCCAGACGAGGAATGTCGACCTGGCTGGCATCATGTGATTGGGCTGGAATCCTGTCAGCTTCCAAGCCCAAAGCGCACCGGCAAAGCCAGCAATTGCCGCGCCAAGCGCTAGGCTCGCCGCCTTGTGCGTGAGAACGTCGTGACCATGGTGCTGCGCGACCTCTTCATCCTCACGGATAGCGCGCAGAATGCGACCCCATGGAGAGGCGAGTATAGTGTCAAGCAACCACCAGACGAAGATGGTACTGAGGATGCCAATGACTGCGAGTAGCAGCATGTAAGGCGCCGGCTCACCGAGATTCATCAAGTCACCAATAGATACCGCGGGACTCGACAAATCAACCGCTTCGCGGCAATCTGACGGTTCCATCCTCTGAATGATATCATCAGCAGTGCCAAGTGTCGCATCAAGGCCAGCAAGAGGTGCCTTATTCGGCACATCCGAGCCGCAGAACCACCATGATTCACCAGGTAGAGTGTAGCGTGAGATTCCGATTGAGGAACCCCACGATCCAGCCCGAAGTAGGGGTTCTCCGGCTAGAAGAACCCTGACAATCTCGCCAAGCGAAATCGTAACGATTGCGAAGTAATCCATTCGAAGACGGGCTGTCGGATAAGCTAGCATCCATCCCGCCAGCGCCGCTACTAAAATCGCTACAATCGTCGCGGGAATAACCGGCCAGTCGTATCCATGGAGTTCCGATGGAGCACTGAGGATACCGACGACAATCGACCCAATTCCTACAAAGAAAATCACACCGAAATTGACCATTCCTGTCACACCCGTGTGTAAGTTAAGAGAGAAAGCCATCAAGGCAAATATTGAGAGTGTGACAAGTACATTCGATACCTGAAGCACCTTGATGAAGCGCATTCCATCTTGCTCAGCAACCGGAAGCCAAGCCAAGAATAGGAGAAGAATGAACATAAAAACACCGAACATTATCCACGAACCCTTCGGACTCTCGCGCCCATAAATAGCCAAGTGATCTCCTCCACTTCTATCGACTTCTCCACGCGAGAAGGGGCGACGTAAATTATCAGTCAGGGAGTCGATTATGGGGCCAACTTTCTTCGGAATTGAATCAAGGTGAGTCCCTAATTGCTTCATTGAAATCGTGAGATTAGAGAAGCCGGGGCCTGTGGATGAAGTAGCGTCTTCGAACTTCGAGATGATTGGGCGGAGAGGGTCGTCATCGCGGCCTTGTAGCAAGTAAACGCCTTCGACAATTGCGACAAGCCATACGAGTAGAGGCAGAGCTGGCCAAATGATATCGCCGAGCGTTGAAATGATATCGAGAAGCATCATTTCTCCGGACATCAGATCATACCATTTCTCATTCATGGATTGGAGATGCTCTGCAGCCCAACTCTCATGCAGATAAGGAGCAACATCGCTCGGTGGTGAGTCAATATTAGCCTCTGTAAATGGGGAGTCGGCGATAACAAGAGTTCCATCAGTTCTACCTGTGACTAATTCGAGGTTAGAGGAGACACCTTCGTTATCCTGGCAGGTTTGAGAGCAAGCACCTTCAGAGAAGGAATTAGCCCCAATGAAATTTGAGATTCGATGGAAGACATAGGCCCCTACGCTTGCAATCATCATCGATTGCCCGCGAGACTCCTTGCGCTGCTGCATATTATGCAATCCGAACATTCCTGTTGGAAGGAAGGCCAAGACCGCGCCGGTCTTCTTACTAGGCGCCGAAACCTGTTCCGCGCGTTTGCGAAGTCGGTTGACCTTCCATTTCTCATAGGCATCACCAATTCCCTCGGGCATAATCATCAGAATGGCGATGAGGAAGATGTAGGGCATGACACCATCGAGAGCTGTGTAATTTGAACGCCCAAGGGGTTGTCCTATTCCAATTAGAACAGGAGATGAGAGGGCTCGGACGAAACCGACGATGAGCGAGCCAATGATAGCACCAGGAATTGATCCTATCGTACCGAGAACGATGACGGCGAATGAGGGGAGAAGTAGACTGAAAGCGGTCTCCGGTGTGAAGCGCAGCGTCATCGCAAAGATTGCTCCACCCATGCCCGAGAGGCCAGCCGAAAGGAAAGCGCTAGTCATCTGCACGTTCTCGACGTTAATGCCGCTAGAGGCGGCTAGGTCGGGGTTGTCGGCCACAGCACGCATGCGGCGACCGAGCCTTGTCTTGTTCAGGAGAATCAGAAGTAGAATCACCGAGATGAAAATCACGGCCGGCATTGCTCCCTTGTAGTAAGCATAGCCGGTCGTCGCTTGATCGACACAATTGGTCGCCAAATCATATGTCTCAAAGAGCGGTTTGCTACCTTCGACGACTATTCGTTCTCCGCCCTCAGCATCGCAGGAATTCAGAGTGTACGTAGAACCCTCATCGATGCTGCGATCTCCAAGGTAAAATCGCAACTTGGTAGTGGGAATGTCCCAACGAAGGGACGGGACTCGCCAATCAGCGTCTGGTTCGAACATTTTCTTTCCCGCGCCGAATCGTAAGTAGACCAAGGCGCGAAGGATTAGAGCGATACCGAGTGAGGCAATCATCATCACTTGAGGTGAGGCGTTTTTCTGGCGGAAACCACGGTAGACCAAACGGTCGATGACGATTCCAGCGATTCCAGTGAGAACGAAGGCACCGATGATGGTCCATAGCAGCAATGACCAGACCAGAACGCCATCACGTGGTGCAGAGGCCAATGGGTAGAATTGGTCAACCCAGACCATAACCATGGACAGATACATCCCAATCATGAAGAATTCAGATTGTGCGAAATTTCCGTATCGCTGGACCTTGTATGTCAACGTCAGGCCGACTGCTATCGCCAGATAAGTCGTTGACCATGTCAGTGTGCCGACACTGATAGAAATCAAATCGAGAGTGATGATTGCATCATCAGACATTCCTTTGAACAGGATATCTAGAGTCAAGTAGACTATGAAGAGAAGAAAGAGAGGTGAACAAGCGATTCCTATCGAGCGGATGGGATGTTCGGGGACATCGTCGAAGAGGATCTTGATGAGCATAAATCCGCCCGAAATTGCGATGACAATCTGAAGGAGCCAAACCATGTCATTCGGAATACCGCCACTCAGAACCTTGTCAAGGAGATTAAGCGAGCCGAAACCGTAGCGAAGACCGACCCAGGCATCGACCATTATTGCCAGTGAGATGATCAGGCGTCGCTGGCCACGAGGGAGGGAATTCCAAGCGGATTTGGCAGATTCCATCATCTGGCACACCGTTGGGAATTAGAATTCAGTTTCAACTCTGCAGTTTCAAAAAGGGGGTTAGGGGGGCCCCCC
>Ga0209034_10001377_pt1 | contig 11839 bp, 8 predicted proteins | sample MarorgKNORR_S2LV_2_FD_188219 | JGI IMG/M metagenome (GOLD analysis project Ga0209034, IMG submission 188219) | Marine microbial communities from the Southern Atlantic Ocean, analyzing organic carbon cycling - 250m_A/KNORR_S2/LV (SPAdes) (version 2) | ecosystem: Environmental > Aquatic > Marine >...
CCACCGGCGCGGCCACCATCCCGGCCATCACGCTGGAGTCCACGGCCCTCAGCCGTGACCTAAAGCGGCGAGGTTGGTCGTTCGTCGGACCGACCACTGTCTACGCCCTGATGCAGGCCATGGGTATGGTCAACGACCATCTTCCGGGTTGCATCCTGCACGCCGTGGTCAACGCCGAGAGGGCCGCTCTTGTTCGGCCCGTTGCCCGCCTGAAACCGACGGCCACAGCATGACGCGCCTTTCGGTCCTGGACCAGTCGCCGGTTCCCGAGGGGTCGACGGCCGGCGACGCCCTGCGCAACACCCTGGACCTGGCCCGTCGGACTGAGGCTCTGGGCTACCACCGCTACTGGGTGGCCGAACACCACGGCATGACCGGACTGGCCGGATCCAGCCCCGAGGCCCTCATCGGGTCCATCGCCAGTGTTACCAACCACATCCGGGTCGGTTCCGGCGGTGTGATGCTCACCCACTACGCCCCGCTGAAGGTGGCCGAAGCGTTCTGCGTGCTGGCGTCACTGCATCCGGGTCGTATCGACCTCGGGGTGGGTCGGGCCCCCGGTTCGGACCACCTCACGGCCGCCGCCCTCGCCCGGGGCGGCGCCCGAACCCCATTGGAGCACTATCCCAACCAGGTGGAAGAACTGGTCCACCTGGTCGACGACACCCTGCCGGCCCACAGCCCCATCCAGGGGGTGCGGGCCACGCCCCGGCCCGAAGAGCCGCCCGAAGTGTGGCTGCTGGCCTCCAGCGCCGACTCGGCTGCCTACGCCGCCCACTTCGGCCTGCCCCTAGGTTGGGCCGACTTCATCGCCCAAGTGGACGGTGCGCCGATCGTCGACGCATACCGGCGTCAGTTCCAGCCGTCAGCCCGCTGCGCCGAGCCACGGGTTCTGCTGTGCGCCAGTGCTGTGTGTGCTGACACCGACGAGGAGGCCGAGTCCATTGTGGCCGCCGTCCGGGCGTGGCGAGCTTCAGGCCTACGGGGGCCCGTACCCGCAACCGATTCAGGCCAGTTGGCCGGTGCCGCTCCAGCTGCGCCGCTAACCATCCAGCCGGGTCGGCGATCCATCACCGCTGGCACCCCCGAGCGGGTGGGCACCCGACTTGAGGAAATGGCAGAGGCCATGGGCGCCGAGGAGGTGATGGCGGTCACCATCTGCCACGACCACGAGGCACGGGTCCATTCCTACGAACTGCTGGCTAGGCGATTCGGTCTGGAGTCCAGGCCATGAACTCGACCGACGCTGCCCGCTCGACCACGCTGGCGGACCGGATCCCGGCAGGTACCGACCCGGACCTGCTCCTCGAACTGTTCGTGGACTGGGCTGCCGAGCGCAACCTTGACCTCTACGAGGCTCAGGAAGAGGCAATCCTTGAACTACTGGCCGGCAACCACGTGATCCTGGCCACGCCCACCGGTTCTGGGAAGTCACTGGTGGCCACCGCCGCCCATGCCGCTGCGATGGCCAGGGGTGAACGCAGCATCTACACCGCCCCCATCAAGGCCCTCGTTTCTGAGAAGTTCTTCGCCCTGGCCCGAGACTTCGGACCTGAACACGTCGGGATGGTCACCGGCGACGCCTCTGTTAACCCCGAGGCCCCGATCGTCTGCGCCACGGCCGAGATCCTTGCTCACCAGGCCCTCCGCGAGGGTGCCGACTGCCCGTTCGGCCTGGTGGTGGGCGACGAGTTCCACTTCTACGGAGACCCGCAACGTGGCTGGGCGTGGCAGGTTCCCCTACTAGAACTGTCCGATGCCCAATTCCTGCTGATGTCGGCCACCCTCGGACCGACGGCCCGCTTCACCAAGGACCTCACCGAACGCACTGGCCGCCCCGCGGTGACCGTGGCTGACACCGTCCGACCGGTCCCGCTGGCGTTCGAGTACCGCGAGACCCCCCTCCACGAGTCGATCATCAATCTGGTCGACACTGACCGGGCGCCCGTCTACATCGTTCACTTCACCCAAAAGGCGGCTGCCGAGAAGGCTCAGGACCTGTGCAGCCTGGACGTGCTCAACAAGGACGAGAAGGCCGCCGTGCGCGAGGAAGTGGGTGGCTTCCGGTTCGACACCCCGATCGGCAAGGATCTGAAACGATTCATCGGCCACGGCGTCGGCCTGCACCACGCTGGGATGTTGCCCCGATACCGCTTGCTAATCGAGAAGCTGGCTCAAGTCGGACTGCTGAAGCTCATATGCGGAACTGACACCCTCGGGGTGGGGGTCAACGTGCCCATCCGCACCGTGCTGTTCACCCAACTATGCAAGTACGACGGCGTCTCCACCCGCCTGCTGGGCAACCGGGAGTTTGCCCAAATTGCCGGCCGGGCCGGACGGCGCGGCTTCGACGATGAAGGTCACGTGTGGGTCCAGGCGCCGGCTCACTGGATCGAGAACCGGCGGGCCGAGGCCAAGGTGGCTGCCGACCCAGGCAAGAAGAAGAAGTTGGTGAAGAAGAAGCCACCCGAGCGGGGCTACGCCCACTGGAACGAGGAGTCGTTCCAGAAGTTGGTGGATGGAGCCCCTGAACCGTTGACGTCTAGCTTCGACGTGACCCACCAGATGGTGCTCAACGTATTGTCCCGGCCAGGGGACGGTCGAGTCGACTTGAAACGCCTGCTACTAGACAACCACGAACCGCGGGACAGACAGCGCCAACACGTGCGACGGGCGATCGGCATCTACCGGTCGCTGCGGGAGGCCGGCGTGGTCGTCGAGTTGGACGAGCCTGACAACGAGGGACGTCACGTGTCAGTTGGCGTGGACCTCCAGGACCGCTTCGCCCTCCATCAACCCCTGTCGCTGTTCGCCTTGGAGGTCATCCCCGAACTGATCGACCGCCCCGAACCCGAGCTCCAGCCAGAGCCCGAAAAGGCTCTTGGCGAAGGCGTGCAGGCGGCCCGACATGCCGAACCTGAAGCGGCGGCCCGTGAGCACGCCCTGGACGTGTTGTCGGTCGTGGAGTCGGTGCTGGAGAACCCGGGCGTGATCATCGCCGCCCAGATCAACCAGTTGAGGGGCGAGCTCGTGGCCAGACTGAAGATGGAGGGGGTGGAGTACGAGGAACGCATGGAACGCCTCGCCGAGGTAGAACAACCCCGCCCGCTCAAGGAGTTCCTATACGGGACATTCGACGTGTTCCGACGCCACCATCCTTGGGTGGGGAGCGAGAACGTGAAGCCCAAGGCGGTGGCCCGCGAGCTCTACGAGATGGGCTTCGACTTCCGCCAGTACATCGAACACCATGGCCTGAAGCGCTCCGAGGGCACCGTCCTCCGCTACTTAAGCGAGGCCTACAAGGCTCTCGCACAGACCGTGCCCGAGGACCACCGAACCGAGGCGGTGCGGGACCTCGAGGAGTGGTTGGGAGAAACGGTCCGCCAGGTCGACTCCAGCCTCATCGATGAGTGGGAAAAACTCCGCAACCCCGAAGAGAAACCCACCGTCTCCGACGACTCGGCCGGCCTCGATCGGCCCGACGTCACCCACAACGCCCGAGCGTTCCGGATCATGGTCCGCAACGAGGTCTTCCGGTGGGTGCAGCTTCTGTCACGACGGCGACTCGACGACCACGAGGCCCTCGCCGAGGTCCCCACCGTCGACGACACCCGGCGGACCGTGGACGACGTCACCGCGGCCATCGCTCCGTACTGGGAAGAGCATTCGATGCTCCCCACCGACAGCTATGCCCGGGGCGGTGCCTTCTTTGTGCTTGACGACTCCAGCGGGATCGGCACCGCCCGGTGGCCGGTCGTCCAGACGATCGCCGACCCCGAGGGACACCACGAGTGGGTGATCGAGGGTCAGGTCGACGTGGAGGCCAGTCGCGAGGCTGGCCGGGCCGTGGTCCGCTTGGGAGCAATTCGCCGCCTCTGAGGCATGTTCTGGCGGGCTCCGTCGGATACCAGATCAGAAGTCGCGTTCGGCTACGAACCGGGCCAGACCGGTCAACTCCTCGACCGCACCGGCTGCTAGGCCGACGTCATCGAGGGCGGCTAGTGCGGCGTCCAGGCGTCGACGGGTCTCGGCCACCGTGCCGTCCCGACCGCCGGCCGTCTCGATGATCGAAGTGGCGCGAACCACATGGTCGTCGGTCAAATCGCCGTCGACGTCGTAGATGGCCCGTAGCTCAACGGCCGCCGCATCCCCCGCCGACAGCACCATGGCCACCGGCATCGACTTCTTGCGCTCCCGGAGGTCGTTGCCGGTCGCCTTGCCGGTCACCGCCGGATCACCCCAAATGCCAAGCAGGTCGTCCACCGCCTGGAAAGCCAGCCCCAACTCCCATCCAAAGGCCTCCAGTGCATCCACCTGGTCGTCAGGCGCCCCGGCCAGCACCGCCCCTACCGACGCCGAATAGCCCAGCAGCGCTCCGGTCTTGTCGGCCTCCATGGCCAGACAAGCTGCCAGATCCACCTCGGGTAGATCGTCGAAGGCCATGTCGGCGGCCTGGCCGGCGATCATCGTCGTGGTGGCCGCCACCAGCCGGGTCGTGGCCCGGACCCGCTCCTCAGTAGGCGCCGCATCCGGAACCTCGAGCAGCACCTGGAAGGCCAGGTTGTGGAGGGCGTCCCCGGTGATGACCGCGTCGTCCACCCCGAAAGCAGCCCACACCGTCGGACGGTGCCGGCGTTCCAAGTCGCCGTCGATGATGTCGTCGTGCACCAGTGAGAAGTCGTGCACCAGTTGCACAGCAACCGCCCCTGGAATGGCCGTCGAGGCATCCGCACCAACCGCCTCGGCCGACAGCACGGCCAGCGCCGGACGGAGGCCCTTGCCCGAACCGGCCGTCGATAACGACCCGTCGGCCTCCACCCAACCGAAGTGATAGTGGACCAGCAGCCGCAATTCGTCACACAACCGGTCCGCCGCCGCAACCAGAGACGGCTCCACCAGCCGACGGGCCCGTTCCAAGACGGCGGGCGTAGCCGCTGTCGACCCCGCCATCAGCCCCGCCGGTCGGGCAAGAAACGGAAAGCATCGCGTACCTCGGCTACCCGGGCCGAGTCCACGTCGGCTATCACCACGCACTCGGTGTGGTCGGTGCCGGCGGCGACTACCTCGCCCGACGGATCCACGATCACCGTGTCGCCCGAGTAGGTAAGGCCGCCTCCCTCGCCGACCCGGTTGACGCCCACCACGTACGCCTGATTCTCGATGGCCCGGGCCCGCAGCAGGGCGCTCCAGTGGGATCGTCGAGACTCTGGCCAGTTGGCGACCACAAGGTAGGCGTCGGTGTCGTGTGCCATGTCCCAAAAGGCGTTGGCGAACCGGAGGTCATAGCAGACGAACAGGCTCAGCCGGAGGCCGTCGATGGTCACCGTCACCGATGTGTCGCCCGCCCGGTAGGACTTGTGTTCGTCGGCGTAGGTGAACGGGTGGAGCTTGTCGTAGTGGTAGCGGCTGCCGCCCGGGCCCACCAGCAGAAACCGGTTAGCCGGCAGGGCGCCGGGATCGTCGTCGACGTCACGGGTGGGGATCGAACCGCCTACCCAGATCCCATGGGTCTCGGCCTGGCCGGCCATGAACTGTTCGGTCGGACCACCTGACGGCTCGGCGATCCGGTCTGACGCCAGCGAGAACCCCGGCCCGAACATCTCAGTGAGCAACACCATTCCGGCACCATCGGCGGCGGCCTCGGCAATCATGGGCTCCACCCGGGCGCAGGTGGCCGACGCGTCCTCCCAGACGATGTCGTGCTGTAGGGCGGCGATTCTCACGGGGTCGGCCTCACGGGATCACCCTGCCAGACGCGACAGGCGTTCGATGGCCTCGTGGAGCACCTCGAGCCGCTTGCAGTAGGCAAACCGCACAATGGAACGGCCTGCCTCCTGATCGTCGTAGAACACCCGGGTGGGGACGGCAACCACGCCGCACCGGCCGGGGAGGTCGTGACAGAAGTCCATGCCGTCGTCGTAGCCCAGCGGCCCCACGTCGGCCGTCACGTAGTAGGTACCCATGGCTGGGTACACGGTGAGCCCCACCGAAGACAGCCCATCGACGATCAGGTCGCGCCTGACCCGAAGGTCGTCGGCTAGTCCGGTGAAGTAGTCGTCGCCCAGATTCAAGGCAGTGACCATGGCCCGTTGGAAGGGAGCCCCACTGGTGAACGACAGGTGCTGTTTGACGGTGTGCACCGCCCCGACCAGTTCGGTGGGGGCGTGCACCCAGCCCACTTTCCACCCAGTCAGGCCGAAGGACTTGCCACCCGAGGAGATGGTTACCGTGCGTTCGGCCATCCCGGGCAGGGTTGCCAGCGGAATGTGGCGGGCGCCGTCGTAGGTCATGTGCTCGTAGACCTCGTCGGTAACCACCACGAGATCGTGGGCAATGGCTAGGCGAGCAATCTCTCCCAACTCAGCCTGGGAGAACACCTTGCCCGTTGGGTTATGCGGCGTGTTCACCATGATCATCCGGGTGGACGGTTTGATGGCCGCCTCAAGTTCAGCCGGGTCGAACGAGTAGTCGGGGGTCCGTAGTGTGACCGCCCGGCGCACACCACCGGCCAACTCGATCACTGCCGCATACAGGTCGAAGTAGGGCTCGAAGACGATGACCTCCTGACCGGGTTCGACGAGGGCCATGACGGTCGCTCCCAGGGCCTCGGACGCCCCGGTGGCCACAACGACGTTGTCAGGATCGACATGCTGGTCGTAGAAACGGGCCTGGTGGTCAGCTACTGCCTGACGCAACTCGGGTATGCCCCGGTCCGGCGGATACTGGTTGAAGCCGTCGCGGATGGCTTGGATAGCCGCCGTGGTCACTTCGGCCGGACCGTCGGTATCGGGGAAGCCCTGCCCGAGGTTGATAGCACCAGTCTCGACGGCCAGCGCCGACATCTCGCCGAAGATCGAGAGTCGATGGCCCTGCATCCGGGCCACCAGATGCGGGTTCGGAGGCACACCCATTCCGGTCACTCCACCGGATACCGGTCGCGTAGCTTTCTGGCGATCACCATCTTCTGGATCTCACTCGTGCCTTCGCCGATGATCATCAGCGGGGTGTCACGGAAGTACCGCTCAACTGGGAACTCGGTCGTGTAGCCGTTACCGCCGTGGATCCTGAGTGCGTCTGTGGCGATCTCGAACGCCGCCTCCGACGCGAACAGTTTGGCCATGCCAGCCTCCAAGTCAACCCGCTCACCCAAGTCGGCCCGCTTGGCCGCGTCGTAGGTCATGAGCCTGGCCGCCTGCAGTTTGGTGGCCATCTCGGCCAACTTGAACTGAATCGCCTGGTGGTCATAGATCGGCCGACCGAACGTCTCGCGCTGCTGGGCGTAGCGCATGGCCGCTTCGAAGGCTGCCTGGGCCACACCGACGGCCCGCGCTGCGATGTTGATTCGCCCCAACTCCAGGGCCGATAGGGCGTACTGCTGTCCATGGCCGATGCCCTCGTCGCCGCCCAGCACGTTGGCGTTTGGCACCTTGTGGTCGACGTAGGACATCTCTACGGTCTCGAGGCCCTTGTAGCCCAGTTTGTCGATCTTCTTGGAGACGGTGATCCCCTCGAAGGCCTCACCAGGTTCCTTCTCAACAAGGAAGCAGGTGATGCGACCGTCCGGGGTGCGGGCCATCAACATGACCAGTGAAGCCCGCTGGCCGTTCGTCACCCAGAACTTCGTGCCGTTGACCACCCACTCGTCACCGTCCCGCTCGGCCTTGCAGCGGATAGCCCCGGTGTCGCTGCCCGCGTCGGGCTCGGACAATGAGAAGGCGGCCCGGAAAGACCCGTCGCACATGCGGGGCAGGAACCGCTGCTTCTGTTCGTCGGTCCCGAACCGGGCGATCATGGTGACGCCGATCTTGTGAGTGTTGAGAATGCCAGCCAGAGACATGTAGCCCCGTGACAACTCTTCGATGATCCGGGCGTACGTAGTGATGTCCAGGCCTAAGCCCCCGTACTCGGCGGCAACGGTCGAGCCGAACAGGCCGAACTCGCACATCTGGTCGAACATGGCCTGCGGGAACTCGTCCACCTGCTCGAACTCGGCCACATGGGGGATGACGTCACGGTCCACCCATGAACGGATGGTGCCGACGATCTCGTCGGCCAACGCCTGGTCGGTCGCCATCGAACTGCTCGTTTCTGGTCGGGGGCCCTGCTAGGAGGATCCTGCACGAGATCGTACGGGTGAGATCCTCCCAGTCCAGTGGGGAGTGGGACCACCCGTGCGAGGAGACTGCCGCGGTGCGCCGCATACTTTCTTCACTCCTCCTGGTGGCCACCGCCTGCTCGTCTTCCCCGGCAGAGTCTCCAACCGAGGCCGCCGACCCCTCCTTTTCGACCCCTGCGCCGACTTCGGCTTCGGAAACACCGTCGATCTCGGCCTCCGGAGGCCAGTCCACGACTACCACGGTGGCGCCAGCCACGACGACAATCCCACCGACATCGACGAGTGCCGTGGCCACAGCGGTCACGACCGTTCCTCCCACCACGACGGGGCCAATGGCGGACCTCCATGTGGCTCTGGTGCGAGGGCGGGAGAACATGGTGACGGGTGGAAACGTCGTGGTGGTGGTTTCGGGCCCGGACGCCGACGTCGTGGACTGGACTGTGGTTGTTGACGGGACGGTGGCCGAGGTGGCTGTACATCCCGACGGGCTGCTGGTGAACGGACTGGCCGAGGGGCCGTCTACCGTCGAGGTGGTCGTCGACGGTCAGGTGATCTCATCGGTCGAGGTAATCAACCATCCGATCACCGGACCCGTGTTCTCGGGACCCCACGTCATGCCCTTCTTCTGCACGTTCGAAGACTTCGGGCTGGAACCCGCGTCGGACTCCGTGGATAACTCCGACTGCTCGGCCGTCACCGAGGTGACCTGGTGGGCACACCATCAGGATGGGACCTGGTCCGAGCTGGTCGACCCGACCGACCGGACTACTTGGCCCGTGGACCTCGCCGTGACCCACGAAACGGGAGGCACCACGCCATTCGTGGTACGCCGGGAACGGGGCACGATCAACCGGGCCGTCTATGACCTCACCGTGGTCGACGACCCGGTATCGGAGGTACGGGCCCCGATGTGGAACGGGGTGCTCCACTACCTGTTCGGCGGCGGCTGCGGCAGCGGACGCACGCAGGGATCGATCATGGGCTCTGACGTTTTGAACGCCGCCGCCCTGGCCAACGGGAATCTCTTGGCCACTTCCACCCTCAACACCTTCAACACTGCATGCGATGACGTGCTGTCGGCTGAGACCCTGATGATGGTCACCGAGCATGTGGTAGAGACGGTGCGCGACCCCCGCTACGTAATTGGGCAAGGCGGCTCGGGAGGCGCCATCCAGCAGTACCTAATCAACCAGAACTACCCCGGCCTCCTGGATGCCTCGAACACGCTGGTCTCCTACCCAGATGCCTTCACCGTCTCGCCCGGCGTCAGCGACTGCGGACTGCTGAACCGCTACTACGGCACGCCTGAAGGCTCAGCGTTCACCGCTGAACAGCGGACGGCCGTCAACGGACACGGCACGCCCCTGTTCTGTGCCGCCTGGGCCGCCACCTTCCTGCCGCTGGCGTCGCCGACGGTGGGCTGTCACTCCTCGATCCCTGCCGAGGCGATCTACGACCCAAATGAGAACCCCACCGGCGTGCGCTGCACCCTTCAGGACTCGCTGGCCAACCTCCTACCTCGGAGTGCCGATACCGGCCACGTCGCCTCCCACGTCGACAACGTGGGCATCGAGTACGGACGCGATGCCCTAGTAGCCAGCGTCATCTCCGTCGACCAGTTCCTGGACCTCAACGAGCGCATCGGCAGCTACCAACCCGACGGGGAAATCCTCGATGGTCGACGGGCCGCCGACCCAGCGGTCGTCGAGCATGTGTATGCCACGGGCCGGGTCAACCAGGGCGGTGGATCCAACCGCACGGTGCCCACCATCGACAATGACTTGTACAGCGACTTCGCCTTCGATATCCACGACCGGTTTCGAACATTTTCCATTCGCGAGCGCCACCGCCTGGCCAATAGCGAGACCGCCGGCAACAGGGTGATCTGGACCCAACCAGGCGGCAACCTCCTGGTATCACTCGGTGGCACCCAGAACGACCTCGACCCCGTTGCTGCGGTGGCCACCCTCACGGAGTGGTTGGAGGCCCTCGATGAGGCTGGAGTCGGTCCGACCACCAGGGGCGACGGCGTGGCGCCCACCCGCGACCAGTTGCTAGCCGCCCGGCCAGACGGTCTAGCCGACGACTGCCTTGTAGACGGGACCCACGTAGTCGGCGACGAGGTCTACGACGGCGAGAACGCATGTACTGCCACCTACCCGGTCCACGGCGACCCCCGGACAGCAGCCGGTGCGCCGCTGGCCAACGACATTCTGAAGTGCGCACTGCGACCGGCGGACGCAAGTGTCTACGGAGTGCCGTTCACCGCCGAACAGGCCGACCGCCTGACCCAGGTGTTTCCCGATGGTGTTTGTGACTGGACGGTGCCGGGCATCGGCCAGATCCCGCTACGAGGCACGTGGCTTCGCTACTGAATCGTTCCGCTGGGTCGAAGGATGGGGCCGGTCAGGGCGAAGGCTAGGGCGGCCATCACGGCACAGAAGAAGAACCCACCCGGCCGGTCGGTGAGGGCCACCACGGCCCCCACAAGGAGGGGCCCGATGGCCATGGCCAGGTCGAAGGACATGCTGAACGATCCGATGGCGTGGCTGCGTGCACTGTCAGGAGCCGTCTCCACCACCATGGTGAACAGAGCTGGGAACAGGAAGCACTGGCCGATGGCCATGACCACTACGCCGACGACCACACCTGTGGGATCGGTCCAAAGGCTGATGACCAGCATCCCGGCCGACGTGAAACCCATGGAGAGGCGGGTGGTGGTCAGGGCACCTAGCCGGTCGGGTAACCGCGCCCCGAGAAGTCGCACTGACACCACGATGGTCGCGAATAGGGCGAACACTGTGCCTGTCGAGGCCACGCCCATCTCGGCGGCGTGCAGGGCCATGAAGGCTAGGAATCCTGAGTAGGCCATTAGGCCTATGAACAACATGAGGCCCGGTCGCAGTGCGGCCCGGTGCAGCCGCCACCGCAGCAGTGGTACGTCCGGAGGCTCGACGGGCCGACCGGGCGCCGCACCGATCAGCATCAGCGGCACTAAGCCCAGCAGCGCAGCCACCACGAAGGCCCGATCGGCGCCGCTGGTCTCCATAAGCCGTTCACCGAGAGCCGGGCCGATAGCCAGGCCCAGGTAGAGAGTGACGGTGAAGTAGCTGGTGGCCTCGCCTCGACGATCCGGCGGGCACTGATCTTGGATGGCCGAGGTGATCCCGATGAAGAACGCTGCCTCGCCCATGCCCAGCACCAGCCGGGCCGCCACCACCATGGCCACCGACGTAGCCGGCACCAGCAGCAGAAGCGACGTTGACACCCCGACCGAGCCCAGCACCAAAAGGAACCGTCGCCCCTTCCGGTCGCCCAGTGGACCGATCACTGGTCGCAGCAGGGCCGCCGAGAACCCAAATGCCCCAACTGACAGGCCTACGGCCACGGCACCGCCGCCCAGGTCGTGTTCCACGAAGGCCGGTACCACCGGCCACGTACTGCCCAGGGCTACGAAGTAGGCGAGCGACGCCGCGCACAAAAGCAGGAACCGGCGGGTGAACAGTCGTACTCCCACTTCCGACTCGTCCACCGACTAACAGTACGGTCCAACCGGTGGACAACCATGATACGGAGCCCTCCCGGAACAGTCGCCCGGACGAGGAGATCGGCACCGTCGCCCGACCAAAGAAGCAGTACACGACCGTCGTCGTGGAACGGGAGATAGACGCACCACGCTCCGTGGCCTTTGACGCTGCCTGTGAGCTGATCGACGAGGCTACC
>Ga0209034_10001380_pt1 | contig 11826 bp, 11 predicted proteins | sample MarorgKNORR_S2LV_2_FD_188219 | JGI IMG/M metagenome (GOLD analysis project Ga0209034, IMG submission 188219) | Marine microbial communities from the Southern Atlantic Ocean, analyzing organic carbon cycling - 250m_A/KNORR_S2/LV (SPAdes) (version 2) | ecosystem: Environmental > Aquatic > Marine...
CCCCTGGCGGTTATTACTGATGTCGACGACACAATCTTACTTTCTACCCCTTACTGGGGTTATCTGCTTACCGAGGGGAAAGATTTTTTTGATGACAATGCTTGGGATTCCTGGATTCGGAATAACTCCACTGTAGCAAGTCCTGGGGCTCTCGAGTTTTTGCGTTATTGTTATGCTAACAATGTGGAAGTATTTTATGTAACCAATCGAGATCAGGGCCCTGATACTTTTTCACTAGCTTTGAATAATCTATCCACCGCGGGTTTCCCTTACGCTGATAGTGAGCATCTCAGCGTATTGCGCGAGTCTTCAAATAAAGAAGCTATTCAAGCGCGCCTTCGCGATGAATATCAGGTAGTGCTATCTTTGGGTGACAACCTCAACGACTTTGCCAGGAAATATTATGTTGCGGATATTGATGAAAGGATAGAACGTATGACTGATGATAGGGAACTATATGGTATGCAGTACGTATTGTTTCCCAATCCAACTGACGGGCATTGGATAAGGGCAATATTTGGAGAGTCAGAACCGGCACCTACCGACGAAAACCGACTCAAATTTAAAGAAGCTGCAGTGAGTACCAGTTGGCAATCGCCTTAATATGATCAAAGTAAGTGAAGACAATTAATTACTTGTAATTATTAGATCCACTAAGTGAAAAACCGCTAAGTTAACGGGTATCAGCTCTCAAATCTTGTTTGAACTGTTTGGATCGCTCGACATATGATTCAGCGCTTTTGATTAGTTCAGTTTGTTGTGCGAGGGTCAATGTTTTGATTACCTTCGCTGGAGTGCCCATTACTAGCGAGCCTTCGGGAATTTCTTTACCCTCTGTTACCAAGCTGTTTGCGCCTATTAAACAGTTCTTACCGATTTTAGCGCCGTTAAGTATCACAGCATTGATACCGATCAACGAGTTGTCGTCAATCGAGCAACCGTGAAGCATTGCTTGATGTCCTACGGTTACATTTTTACCAATAGAGATAGGACAACCAAGGTCAGTGTGTAGAACCGCGCCATCCTGGATGTTGGAGTTTTCCCCCACCGTTATTAATTCTATGTCCCCTCTTATGACCGCGTTGAACCAAACACTTGAATTTTTCTCCAGTCTCACTTTGCCTATAACAGTGGCGTTCGCAGCGACGAAATAGTCTTCATCGACTAAATCTACTTTATGTTCTCCGAGGCTGAATAGCATTTTTCTCTCCTTTTTATTAGCTCGCTCTAACCTTTTGTGTATGGGCCATACTAGATTCGATGAATGGGCTCTATTTTTAGTTTAAATACCTAATTTTGACCTTGAGATGCCAGAATTCATCTGTTAGCTCTAATTGTAAGTAATTGTTATTTTTGAGCTTAAACACCTAAGTTTGTTGCTAGGCTATTGTAAGATATTTACATGCCAATACTAGACCACGACAGAAAAATCACAGTAAACAATATTAAGAGGATATAAACATGAGAAAGAAAGGGTTTTTAACTACTTTGCTAGTTCTGTTTAGTTTTTATGCAGTACTGGGTCAGGCGCAGGAATTTAATCCTGGCAGTGTAGTAAGAATAAGTAATTGTACAATTGACGATGGGTATACGTTGGAAGAAGTAGTCGATCGTGCGAGAGAGCTGTCGGTGGATGACAATGCTCCCGACGGCATATATTTTAGACAGCCAATATACACATCTGCTGAATACCAAGAAAATTGGGATTTTCAATTGGCTCTTTATTATCCAAGCTACGTAGAAATGGCCAGTCGTAGAATCGCTTCGGGCAATACAGCACGTGGTCGGCTTCCTATAACTTGTGGAAATGCCACTACAATTAATAGCTACCCTGTCCATCAAGGCGAAACATTTCCGGAACAGACCGGAATGCTGACACGATTTTGCCAGTTAACTAGTGGCTCCCTGAATTCTGCTTTCAACAGAATTGGCACTATCAGTCAAAATTATGCTGACGCGGGAAGCAACCTTTCAGTCCAGATGAATGTCAGAGGCCTTGGCGGCCAACTAGAATCTCCAAATGATTTTAGTATTCAAATAGTTGGTTCTTCAGTAGAAACCGTAATGGAAAGACTGGATATGCGAAGAAACGGATTCAGGGCAGAGCTTGGCAACAGTAGCTCTTCTGGAGCCTCCTGTGGTAGATGGTCTCTGTGGGTGACTAACAGAATCCGCCAAATAAATAACTAATTACAGAAATATCTAGAGGGAAGTTATCATGAAATTTAGCTTGTTTTTCTCAACACTTGTAATGGTACTTTTTAGTACATCTTCCAGTTTTGCGCAGACAAACATAGTAGAGCGAGGCTTTGCCTGCTCAATTAATGACGGCTATTCTATGAGGGATGTCGTGGAGGTTGCGCGAAACTTTGAATGGTCTGAGGATGCCGCACCAGGAGTAGTCATTTTCAGATCAGCAGTAGCTGTAGCTGGAGAATTCCAAAATGATTGGGATTTCGTTTTTGCCTCCTACTATCCCAGTTATGCCGACATGGTGGAGAAGCGCGGTGTCTTCCTAAACCGATCCGGTGGTAGAACCGGCGTTAGTTTGTCGGATGTGGCGACGTGTGGTGATCGCGTACGGATATCGAATATGCAATTTGCTACCCCGCTTGAGGGCGGTTCTCCTCCGGAGTTTGCATTAGCGGCCTCATGGATCTGTGAACTTAATGGCGCCACATTTGCTGATGCGTTGAGCATGGCTAGCGGAGGAGAGCAGGCTCTTGGTTCTAATGCTCGTGCAGCGGTAACTCGCAGAGCCTTCGGTGGTCCACCGATCCAAAACAATTCGCAAGTAGAGATCCGAATGACCTTTCCGAGCGCGGCCGATTTTGGTGCAGGGTTTGATGCCATTCAGCAAGGTACTCCCCCAGCAAACGCTATCACTTGCAGTGGCGGTTCAATGTGGGCGCAATACTTGATTCATACTAGAAACAATTAGATTAAATTTTACATGAACCCAAAATACCCGCTGTTTAAAAACTGCGGGTATTTTTTTTGGAAACTCTAATAAAAAAACAACAAGAATTTGAAAAGGTTATCTTTTTAAAAATAGATGAGTTAAAGGTCATAGAAACATAAATCTCGAGGGTCATTCTTGATATTTGTTTTCTCGTAACTTTTTTCCTAGAATTCCGAAGATCAACGATACTTAACTAATAGCCTGTATGCAGGGGTAAAATTGTATGAAATTCTACTTGACCGTATTTTCTCTCTTGTTCGCTAACTTATCCCAAGCGGAGCTTCAATTATATATTTTCGATTGCGGTCGAATATCCTTGCCTGATGTAAGCGTATTTGGTGTTACGGAAGACGAAACTGAAGTTAGAGAGTTATTTGTTCCCTGTTATCTCATTAAGCACGATGATCACCTTATGATTTGGGATGCTGGACTACCTTTGACTGACGTAGGCGAAGCAGGTGGAAGGACTCGGTATGAAGTTTCTTTAATCGACCAGTTAGCGTCTATGAATATTGAGCCTGCGGATATTGATTTTGTCGCTTATTCTCATATGCACTATGATCATGTTGGAGCAGCGAACATCTTTAAAGATGCCACCTTAATCATTCAGGCCAATGAAGCTGAAGCGGCCTTTGGCAACCCTGAGGAGATAGCAGCTTACCGTCCAGAATTGTATGCAGATTTAATCGATTCCCCACGCATCACTTTAAATGGAGATCACGATGTATTTGGTGACGGAGAAGTTCGTATTTTTTCTGCGCCAGGGCATACTCCTGGCCATCAAGTTTTATACCTCGAATTGAACGAATTCGGTCCTTTAGTGCTTTCAGGGGATTTGTATCATCTTGAGGTCAGCAGGGAATTGAGAAGAATGCCTACGTTTAACACGGATAGAGATGAGACGTTTAGGTCTATGGACAAAATCGAAGGGTTAATTGAATCGAGCAGTGCAACTTTCTGGATAGAACATAATCTTGAACTGGCAAACAGTTTGGATTTAGCGCCAAATTACTACGATTAGAAGAGAATAATGTAGGTCATTTAAGTCTTAGATTCGAAATCACTTGCATCATGTCGCTCAGGTAACCTGGTTTCCTCGGGTCCCCAGATGCGGTTAACTCTTCGACCGCGCTGGACCGCGGGACGCTCTTCTATTTCGCTCGCCCATCGCACGACGTTCTTGTAGGAATCTGTATCAAGGAATTTCGCGGCATCGTAAATATTGTGGAGAACTAAGCCTCCATACCAGGGATAAATTGCGATGTCAGCAATGTTGTACTCATTGCCGCACAAATAATGATGCTGAGCTAAACGTTGATCGAGCACATCTAGTTGACGCTTAACTTCCATCGTATAACGGTTGATCGGATATTCAAGCTTTTCCGGGGCATAAGCGTAGAAGTGCCCGAATCCGCCGCCTAAGTAAGGAGCGGAACCCATTTGCCACATTAGCCAGGAGAGGCACTCAGCCCTGGCTGATAGTTCTGGAGGGTACAGAGCGCCAAATTTCTCAGCGAGATAAATAAGGATAGCTCCAGATTCAAAAATCCGCGTGGAAGGATTTGTGCTGTTATCGAGTAATACTGGAATTTTAGAGTTGGGATTAAGAGAGACAAAGCCACTGCTAAATTGTTCCCCACTGATTTTGATAAGGTGAGCATTGTATTCAGCACCTTTGTTCCCCAATGCCAGCAACTCTTCCAGCATTATGGTAGCTTTTACACCGTTAGGTGTTGCCAGCGAATAGAGTTGTAAAGGATGCTCACCAACGGGCAAAATTTTCTCATGTGTCTTGCCCGCAACAGGTCGATTAATATCAGCAAATTCCCCGCCACTTTCTTTATCCCATGTCCAGATCTCGGGTGGTATGTAATTGGCCATTTATAATATTTCCTTATTAAAAAAAGAATTATAACTCTCATTCCATAGAACAAGTTTACCTAGGCATAGCAAATTTTATTTGGCCTTCTGTCCTGGTGTTTTTGCTTGTGCGAGTGTTTGCTGTGAGGCGATAGCTCCACTTTGCTGGAGGTAGCTGGCACTTCACACCACTTTATCTACATAAAAACTTTCAATTTCTTCGGCGCTATAATTAAGTTCCTCCAATATCTGTTTTGTGTGTTCTCCTAACGCAGGTACTGGAGACAAAGATGGTTCGAAGTCGTTATTGTTTCCTGGTGGCTTGAAGCTCGATATGATGCCAGCTGGTGTTTGCATGGGAATAATGCGGTCAAGCGCGGCTAGTTGAGGATGATTCCATACGTCGGTTACAGAGTTAACGTTCGCGTAAGCGATCTTGGTATCATCAAGTTTCTGACAAATTTTCGCGGCAGTAAGATGTGAAAACAAGTTCTGAATGAGCTCCTTCAAGTATTCTCGGTTCTGGGAGCGCAAAGTACTGTTTTCGAATCGTGGATCACAGATTAGATTTGGTTGTTCGAGCACAAATTGGCAGAATACTTCCCATTCCCTTTCATTTTGCAAGCCGAGCATTATGGTGCGATTGTCACTACTCTGAAACGCTCCGTAAGGATAAATACTAGCGTGATCAGCACCAGAGCGAGGAGGAGCCGGTGCGCCTTCGTAGGCATAGTTAAGCGGAAATCCCATCCATTCCACCATAGCCTCCAGCATAGAGATATCAATATTGCTGCCTTTACCTGTATTACCTCGGTGCAGCAGAGCCGCTAGGATCGCCGTTTGTGCCTGCATGCCAGCGGCGATGTCTGCGATTGAGATACCACTCTTTGCCATCTGTTCTTCGGTCCCAGTGACTGACAAGAATCCAGCCTCTGCTTGGACCAAGAGATCATAGGCCTTTTTGTCCTTGTAGGGTCCTCTCGAGCCATAACCGGAAATGTTACAGACGATGAGCTTGTCGAAACGGTCTTTTAAAAGATCGTAGGTCAAGCCAAGTTTTCCCATAGCGGAAGGAGCCAGATTTTGTACGAGCACATCACTTAGCTCTAATATCTTCATTAAGATACTCTTTGCCTCTGGGTGTTTTATATCAAGAGTAAGGCTCTGTTTTGACCGGTTCGTCCATATAAAATGGGAGGACTGACCCTTAACTCGAGTATCATAGTGACGTGCGAAATCACCTACTTCCCTGCGCTCAATCTTAATCACACGTGCACCTAATTCCGCTAACTGTCTTGTACATAGAGGTGCAGCGATGGCGTGTTCGAAAGACAGAACTGTAATATTGGAAAGTGGTGCTTGATTGGTCATTGTTATTATTACTGGGAAATAGTGGCTAAACCTTTCATGCATAAGGAACCAGTATGATTTTTTATCCAAAGCTCTGTGGCATTTATTTTATTTGGATTTAAGCCGCAGACTTGAAAAGGATCAAGATCAAATACTGGTTCCATTGCCGTGAATTCGAATTTAGTTAATTGCTTTTCAGGGAAACGGTCGACAAACAGCTCGACCATAAGGGTGGCTAATAAAGGGCCATGCACGATCAAGCCAGGATAACCTTCTTCTTGGGTGACATAGTCTCGGTCGTAGTGAATTCGATGCCCATTGAAAGTGAGTGCCGAATAACGAAACAGAAGTACCGGGTCAGGGTTTACACTTTTGGAGAAATCACAATTTTGTGGAGCGGGTTTAGAGAGAGAAGGTGATGTATCCGCAGGAGCATGGCTGCGATAAACGATATCGTGTTCTTCACTTATAGCTAGGCCATGCAGGTTGCTAATTTCGTGGCGAACACAGACAAAGGCCAGTTTACCGCTACGACCTTCCTTGAAAGTAATATTTTTAATTGTGGATTGACGGGAAATATTCTCGCCAATACACAAAGGATGATGAAAATCAAAGCGGCTGCCAGCCCACATGCGTCGTGGTAGGGGAATAGGAGGAAGGAAACCCCCTCGTTCAGGGTGACCATCTTTAGCAAGGTTTGATTGTTTGGCGGGATTGAGAAAGAACAACCAGTGCCACAGTGGTGGCAGCTGGTCACCCTCGGCATAGGCCTGGCTTTCCTTATCTAACATAGCCGACATGGCTAATATAGGTGCAACTGTTAGGTCGTCACAGGCGGTTTCAGTGCGACCGATCCATTGCTTAAATTCATTTTCTCCAGTACTCATCTCGGAAATTTTATACTGCTTAAGTAGTTGATCCACTGAGAATTTAATGGATGCTCGGACAAGTTGCTACTAAAATGATGACGATTTAACATTTTGCGCTAAATTAGTGCGCTACGCGGCGCGAGACGAATTTTATGGCAGGAAAATACTACGAGCAATTGGAAGTTGATATGGTATTCGAACATTTACCGCATCGCACTATTACCGAAACCGACAATTTCTTATTCACAACGATGACTCATAACCCACAACCGCTGCATATAGACACTGAGTTTGCCAAATCCACCCAACATGGCCAGATTATTGTTAATAGTTTTTTTACGTTAGGATTAGTGGTTGGGCTTTCCGTTGGAGATACCACTTTAGGCACTACAATAGGCAATTTAGGCATGGATAGGACGGAATTTCCTAATCCTGTTTTTATTGGAGATACAATTCGCGCAAGAACTAAAATCGTAAAAAAGCGCGAGTCTAAGACCAAGCTAGATCGTGGTATTGTCTGGTTTCAACACACTGGTCTTAATCAGCGTAATGAAGTCGTATGTGAGTGCTTACGTAAAGGCATGATGCTAAAAAGTTCTACTTGAGGAAATTCGAGTGATGAAACAACCCACACAAGGGGCAAAAGGTCTTCGTCGGTCGTTGCATTTCGTTCCGGGTGGAAATAACCGAATGTTTGAAAAAGCGCTCGCTCTGCCAGCGGATTCACTCATCCTGGACCTTGAGGATAGTGTTACTCCTGAAAGCAAAGAGGCGGCGCGGGATCATGTTTGTAATTGGGTTACGAACGCAGATTTCGGAAAAAAGGAATGCTTGGTGAGGATAAATTCCATGGACACTCCTTGGGGGGAAGACGATCTTCTGGCGATAATGGGAGTCCTGCCAGATGGGTTGGTACTGCCGAAGGTAGCCACAAGGGAAGACGTTGATGCTATCGACGAGACGATGACTCGAATGGAACGGGAAAAAAATATTAAATCAGGCTCAGTGTCGTTGGTTCTAATAGGTGCAGAAGTGCCAGAGGCTATTTTTAACTTGCCAACGATGGCTAAAAATTCAAGGGTGGACGGTATTACTTGGGGTGCGGAAGATTTATCTGGGGCACTTGGCGCTAAATCTAATCGCGATGAACAAGGTAATTATCTGGAGGTATTCAGCTACGTGCGTTCTACATGTTTGTTGGCGGCTGTAGCAGCTAAGGTACAACCCATTGATGCGGTATATGTGGATATTAAAAATAGCGATGGCCTAAAATTGGAATCTAAAACAGCTGCGGATATGGGTTACACTGGTAAGATAACTATTCATCCCAGTCAGATCGAAATTGTTAACAACGCTTTTACTCCGAGTGAAAAAGAAATTGGTGAAGCGGCAGAATTGATGGCTGCGTTTGAAGAGCAACAGGCTGCCGGTAAGATGGCTTTTTCCTTTAAGGGTCAGATGGTGGATGTGGCTCACTTGCGGCGAGCACAAAAAATATTGGATATGGCCGCATACATCTCAGGACAGGCAAGATGACCGGAAATAATCATGGATTTTAGAGAAGACGAAGAGCAGCGCCTTATCCGGGAATCGATACGCAAGCTTTGCGAAGGCTTTCCCGATGATTATTGGGAGCAGCACGATCGAGAAGGAAAATTTCCGGACGAATTCTTTAAAGAAATGGCTTCAGCGGGTTGGATTGGTATCGCTATACCGGAGAAATATAGCGGAGCAGGGAAAGGCATTCAGGAAGCGGCGATTATTCTCGAAGAAGTGGCCGCCTCAGGTGCAGCGATGAATGGTGCCACGCCTGTGCATATGTCTATCTTTGGTATGCATCCAGTCGTAAAGCATGGTTCAGAAGCTATGCGGAAAAAATATCTGCCGCCGGTAGCACGCGGCGAATTGCATGTTGCCTTCGGTGTCACTGAACCCAATGCCGGAAGTGATACTACTGCAATCGAAACTTTCGCACTTTTGGAGGGCGATTACTATACCGTCCGGGGTCGTAAAGTGTGGACCTCTAAGGCGCTGGAATCAGAAAGGGTTTTACTGCTCGTGCGGACAACTCCGAGGGCCGAGGTGAAACATAAAACTGAAGGTATGACATTGCTGCTTGCTGAGTTACAAAAGCCTGAAGTGTCTATCTCTCCAATTCCGAAACTTGGCCGCAATGCTGTGCGGACATGTGAAGTGGTCTATGATGACCTCCAGGTGTCAATAGAGGACCGAGTAGGAGAAGAAGGTAAAGGGTTTAGTTATCTACTCGATGGTCTCAATGCCGAACGTATATTAATTGCGGCAGAATCTGTGGGGATAGGTAGAGCTGCATTGCGGCGGGCTGTCCAGTACGCAAATGATCGTATAGTGTTTGACAGACCGATCGGCAAGAATCAAGGAATAGCGTTTCCACTAGCAGAGGCTCGCACCAAGCTGGATGCGGCTGAACTTATGGTTCGTAAAGCAGCGTGGATGCTGGATAACAATATGCGCTGTGGAACTGAAGCAAATATGGCCAAATGGCTTGCCGCCGAAGCCGGGTTCTATGCTGCTGATTGTGCGATCCAAACCCATGGGGGCTATGGATATGCAAGGGAATATCATGTCGAACGCTACTGGCGGGAAGCACGTTTAATGAAATTGGCTCCTATTTCACAAGAAATGATTCTGAATTTTGTGGCAGAACACGAATTAGGCCTGCCGCGGTCCTACTAATTTTTGGTTAACGGGTAGTTACTGTAAATAGACGTATTTGATTATTATTATGTTAGAAAAATACAAATGTGGAGAGCTTAATCATGGTGATCGTAAATAAAACATTGGCTTCTATTATCACGTTAGTCTTTTTGGGATCTAGTCTGGCGGTTGCTATTGAAGAGCCGGTACAAATAACTTCTGGAGAGATTACAGGTACCCTTTTAGATAGTGGAGTACAGGCTTTTCTAGGAATCCCTTATGCGGCGGCTCCGGTAGGGGATTTGCGTTGGAAACCACCCCAACCTGCTATTCCATGGAAGGGGGTTAAAGTAATGGACCGGCATGGCCCTGGCTGTATCCAGCCTGGTGAGCTTTACATGAGTGAAGATTGCTTGTTTTTGAATATATGGACCAAAGCCGATGATAATGAAAAATTGCCGGTAATGGTCTGGATTCATGGAGGCGGTTGGGCATTCGGCTCTAATTCAGTTGGGACCTATGATGGATCAGCCTTTGCTAATAATGAAGTAGTGTTGGTCTCTGTCAATTATCGAATGAACAGTTTTGGGTTCATGGCCCACCCAGCGCTTTCAGCTGAATCAGAGCACGGCGTGTCCGGAAATTACGCCATTTTAGATCATATAGCGGCACTCGAATGGGTGCAGGACAATATTGAAGAATTTGGTGGTGATGCAAATAACATAACTATTTTCGGCGAATCAGCTGGTGGGGCGAGTATCTATTCTTTATTGGCTACACCGATGGCGAAGAACCTTTTTCACAAAGCGATTTCTGAAAGTACTTGGATAAACGGTGACAATGTTACTGATCTTAAAAATGCCAACGGGTTTTCCGAAAGCGCTGAAGTTCTAGGTGAGAGAGCTATAGCGACCGCTTTAGATATGGCACAGGTTACAGGCTCGGATACGCTTTCAAAAATGCGTTCTCTATCAGCTCAGGAAATTCTCGATCTTGAACATGGGGTGGCACTTATTGTTGACGGATGGCTTTATGACAAGGCCCCAATCGAGATTTTTGCAGAGGGTAGTCACAATAACGTGCCTATCATAACAGGATATAATGACGGTGAGGGACTGATGATGATTAGGCCTGGTCGAGCCCCAGCCTCTATCAGTGATCAACGAAATCTAAGAATTCAACAGCTTGGTGATTTGGGTGTCGATCTTGTGGACTTCTACATTGCCGACAATGAACAACAATTATTTGATACGGAAGTGGATTATAGTAGTGATAGTGTATTTGTCCGCGCGAGTCGTGAGCTTGCATTAGCATCAGCTTTGGCGGGCCAGCAAGATACTTATCTGTATGTTTTTACCCGGAACTCCAGAGACCCATCTCAAAGGGCCGCCCATTTTATGGAAGTTCCTTATGTTTTTGGTACCCTTCCTGAAAGGGCCCCAAGAGAAGATAAAGAATTATCGCAGCTTATGAATGACTACTGGGTACAGTTCGCCAAGACAGGAACTCCCAATGGTCAAGGCCTGCCTGCATGGCCAAATTATGATCTAGAAAAACAAATGCATCAGGTTTTAGATGTGCCTGTGTCTCAAGGAGCAATGGACAGAAAAGATCAACTTGATGAAATGGATCGCTATATGCGAACCCGCTATGAGGCAGCTAAGCAGTAAAGCGCATTTACTAGAGGATTGTTGAGCTTTCTTATGTCAAAAATAATAAAAGCTAAAATTACATTAGTAGCTTTTTTTCTTATTCAAGTGGCGGTTATCGCAAATGCTCAAGAATTAAGTGACCAAGATAATCCGGAGGCACAAAAGGTTGAAGCCTTCCAGGTGTTTGATAATCTATATTATGTTGGTGCTAAGTGGGTAGCCGCCTGGTTGTTAGAAACAGACCAGGGCTTGATTTTATTCGACACTTTATATGGTGATTTGACTGATTTAGTAATCGACGGTATTCGTGAATTGGGCTTCGAGCCGGATGATGTCCGTTATGTTATCGTTACCCATGCCCATTATGATCATATCGGTGGTGCTCGTCGCTTCCAGGAAGAATTCGGTTCTGTTGTTATGATGAGCGAGGCGGATTGGCAGATGACCGAAGAAGATG
>Ga0209034_10001381_pt1 | contig 11816 bp, 9 predicted proteins | sample MarorgKNORR_S2LV_2_FD_188219 | JGI IMG/M metagenome (GOLD analysis project Ga0209034, IMG submission 188219) | Marine microbial communities from the Southern Atlantic Ocean, analyzing organic carbon cycling - 250m_A/KNORR_S2/LV (SPAdes) (version 2) | ecosystem: Environmental > Aquatic > Marine >...
TAGACGGTACGGCGGAGGTTCTTGGTGTCAGCGACATCCTGCGACGGACCAAAGGGTTTTGTGTCGAGTGCACCGGTGACGGCCAGGATCGAATCTCGCCAGGTCTCGAAATCGATCCGTCGCCGGGGATATCTCCAGAGCCAGCGGTTGACCGGGTCGGCGGTCGCGGCTTGCTGGCGGTACCGGCTGGATTGCGAGTAGGTGGCCGAGAGCACGATTTCTCGGTGCAGCCACTTCAACGACCAGCCATTGGCGATGAAGCCAGCGGCCAGGTCATCGAGCAGCCTGGGATGTGAAGGTCGATCACCCTGGGCACCGAAGTCGCTGGTGGTTGTCACCAGTGGTCGTCCGAAGTGCCACCCCCAGACGCGGTTCACGAACACCCGGGCCGTCAGCGGATTGGTCGGATCGACCACCGCCTTGGCCAATTGTTCACGCCCGCTGCCCTGATTGAAATGCTCGCGGTCTTTGCCGGCGACAATGCGCAGAAACCGGCGCGGCGCCACCTTGCCCGGCTTCATCGCATTGCCGCGCAGGGCCACTTTCATATCCTCGCTGCCGGCGTCGCGCAGCGTATGGGCAAACTCGAATTTCGGTGGTGCCTTCGCCTCCAGTTCCTTGACCTCCATTTGCCAGTTGGCGATCTGTTTCTTGATCTCGTCTGACTGGGGCTGCTTCTTGGCTTTTCGGATTTTATCGTGCAGGGTATCGATGGGTTTCCGGGCATTGTGATAGGCGTCAATCACCTTCTTTTTAGCCAATGGAGTTTCGCTTTCGCGTGTGTTATTGAACACTCCAGCGATCGAATAGTAATCCTGAATTGGGATAGGATCAAACTTGTGATCATGGCAGCGCGCACACGCCAACGTCAGCCCGAGAAACGCCCGCGAAAAAGTGTCCACGCGATCGTCGAGTGTTTCACTTTTTGCCTGCGCGATGCTTTCAGGGTCGCCACCGTCCGAAGCATACGTCGGCCCCAGAGCAAAAAAGCCAGTGCCGGCTGCCGCGCTTCGTGCCATTTTATCACCGGTGATCTGGCTGCGGACGAACTCTTCGTACGGCAGATCGGCATTGAACGCGCGAACCACCCAGTCACGATACTGCCACGCCTTGGGATGCGACCGGTTATCCTGCGTCCAGCCCCCTGCATCGCTGTATCGCGCCACATCCAGCCAATGCCGTCCCCAGCGTTCGCCGTACTGGGGCCGATTCAACAGGGAATCAACCAACATCGACACAGCCTGATCGTTTAGTTCGCCCGCTGTGTTGCCCCCCAACTGCTGCGTCCACTCGCTCAACTCATCCGGCGTAGGCGGCAGACCCACCAAATCCAAAAACACACGCCTCACAAACACGAAAGCCTTGGCTTCCGGTGACTGCCTGAGGCCTGCGTTGTACAAGCCTTCGGCAACGAATTGGTCGATTGGATTCCGCACTCTCGCACCCGACACCGTCGGTGGGATCACTTTTTTCACGGGGCGCCATGCCCAATGTTCGCGAGCCTTGGTCCAATCGTAATTATCCGTCGTTGGCACGACCGTTGCCTTGGGCCAAGGAGCCCCCAACTCAACCCACTTAGCCAATGCCGCAATCTTCGGGTCGCTCAACTTCGGTTTGCCCAACGCCGGCATCTTCTTGCCCTGGTGCCGCACGTAACGAATCATTCGACTCTCGTCCGGGTTTCCAAGAATGATCGCTGGCCCGTGTTCGCCCCCTTTCAAAATAGCGTCTCGGCTATCCAAACGGAGTCCGCTCCGCTCAGGTTCCGCCAGTCCGCTGTGACATTCATAACAATTATTCACCAAAATTGGCCGCACCTTACTTTCAAAAAACTCAAAGTGCTGAGAATCTGCATAAACCAAATTCACACAAATAGCACAGTAAGCAGCGAATGTTTCAGATAAAAATTTCAACGCACAGAAAAGTGATGCAACGAGCCTTATGCAGACAAGCACCAAAGAGTTTCAAGATACAGATTTGTTGGAGAAAAATGGAAATGGTGATTCGATTCCTGCCGCATAAAGTTTTTTTAAAACAGCTCTTTTATGGGCTCGTGATCGAGGATTGCTTTGGTGACTTCGGCTCGAAGCAGGTCTGGCGAGACGCGAAGTTGTGCGGCGTCGAACATGGTGTGGAGTACAGTGGCCAAGAGGTTTTCGGGGCCATAAGGTTCGGAGGCGGGATAGCTGCCCGTTCGGTCGGACCGACCGATTACCTGTCCCATTTTCAAGCCGCCGCCCGAGATTAAAAGCGGAGTCAAGGCGCCGTGATGATCCGTTCCGGCATCACGATTCTTTTTGATCGGCGTGCGTCCCATTTCACCCGTTACAATCAACAGGATCTTGTCACTAAGGCCGCGCGCCTTAACGTCGTCGAGAAAGGCGGCCACCGCGTGATCCATCTGGGCCCCCAATGTTTGCATGCCAACTAGTGTGCCGGGATTATTGGCGCCGCCGCCATGAAAGTCCCAACTGGAATCAACCACGGTTACGAATCCGCATCCCGCTTCGCATAGACGTCGGGCCAGGAGCATCTCCTTGCCCAACAAATTCGTCCAACGAGCCTGGTCGACCAATTTTTTCTTTCCGTTAAACAGAAAGTATTTACCGCCTTCGTGGTAATCCGCCATGCGGAACAGATGGCTGGTATCGTATCGCGCAATGGTTTTTGGGTCTTCCTTGGACAGGTCAAATGCATCGGAGACGCCGCGAAGCAGCAGGTCGTACGCCTGCCGTTCAACCTGGCTCATTGCGTTCACTTCGCCGGCTCGATCCATTCGGCGTTTCAAGCCATCGAGTTGTCTCAAGAGCTGAAACCGATCGGTAAAACGGTCGCGGGGCACCTTCAAATCAAAATTACTCAACTGGTCCGGACTACCGTCGAGAACGAGTCCCTTGTAGGGGCTCCCCAGACGCCCCGCCCCGGCCACTTGCTGCTTGATTCGGGGAAGCCCGAACGTTGGCGTCGGTGAACCCAGCTTGAGACCGGTCTGGACGGCCTCCGGCACGATAACGGTATTCATAGGCATACCGGTCACGGGATGAAAGGCGCCGGAGCCAAGCGCACACATGGCGGCCATCGCCGCACCCGATGGATGCCGGCCCGTCAGAATGGGGAGGTGATTGTGGCTGCTATCATTGGTGGCGAAGGAACGCACCACGGCCAACCGATCGGCTCGTTGGGCTAACTGGGAGAGGGTGCCGCCAAACCAGACGCCTGGGAGATTGGTCCGGACTTCGCCTGTGCAACTGCGGTTGTCGCTGGCGACATCAAGTTTTGGATCGAATGTTTCGATCTGGGGAGGGCCGCCTTGCAGAAAGAGAAAGACGACGGATTTGTTTTTGAAAACGCTCTGGTCCATCGCGGCCTGGGATCGCGTGGCGAGCAATCCTGGCAAGGCGAGGCCGCCGAGGCCGCCGATGCGGAGGAAATCGCGGCGCCTCATGCCCGCTGGGCCTTGGGCAAATCTTTGGTCGGTGACGGTTAGCATGACTTGGCCATTCGGGTCACTGTAATGTGGAGTTTAGCCTGTCCAAGGTCGAGGGGGCAAGGTAATCGGAATAGAGGACGGGGTGCTTGCGAGGGGCGCATCGTATCCAGTTCCAGTTTTTGAGTTTCTAAACGTCAATGAACTGTCAATGAAACAGATGGCTTTTGAGGGAGAGTGAGCTGGCCAAGCCTTGAAAATCTTGAAAATAAAGACTTTAGGGATGGTGGGCGAAGAGGGATTCGAACCCCCGACCAACGGCGTGTAAAGCCGCTGCGCTAGCCGCTGCGCCATTCGCCCATCCATGGAACTGCTTGGCCGATTGGCCGTACGGCCGCATTCTCAACAAATCGTTCCCCGTCGCAAGTCTTTCCGCTTGGTCAGGAGCACTCACTTGAAGATCGCTGTCTTGAGGTTGCCGGTTGTGTCGATTGAACCGCGTGTCATGGCGTTAGTGTTGAACTCCATCACGACGTTGCCCTGTGCGTCGATGCCGATGATGCCTCCGGAGCCGCCAGCCTGTTTGAGCACGGTATGCACGACGTCGGTTGCTGCCTTGGCCAGGCTCTCCTTTATGTATGCGATCCGTGCGCTGATGTCGTGGGCGACGGCGTGCCGTATGAAGTATTCGCCGTGGCCGGTGCAGGAAATGCCGGCGGTGCGGTTGTCGGCGTAGGTGCCGGCACCGATGATCGGCGAGTCGCCGATGCGGCCAAATCGCTTGCCGGTCATCCCGCCGGTTGAGGTGCCGGCGGCGATGTTGCCTTTGGCGTCCAGCGCCACGCAGCCGACGGTGCCGAAGTAGTCAGCGTGCCGATCCGGCTCGGCGATGGCCTGCGGCTTAGCCGTGGCTTCCTGTTGCTTGAGCCATTTTTGAATCTGTTTCCAGCGTCGCTCGGTGAAGAAGTATTTGGGATCGACGATCTCGAGCCCGTTGTCGCTGGCGAACTTCTCCGCCCCTTGGTTGGTGAACAAGACGTGCGGCGACTTTTCCATCACGGCACGCGCGGCGCGGATGGGGTTTTTCACTGTGGTCACGCCGCCGACGGCGCCGGCCTGCAGCGCGCGGCCGTCCATAATCGATGCGTCGAGTTCGTTTTTGCCCTCGGCGGTGAAGACCGCACCCCTGCCGGCGTTAAACACCGGCGCGTCCTCCATAATGACGATGGCAGCCTCGACGGCGTCGAGCGCACTGCCGCCTTGCTTGAGGATAGTGTGCCCGGCACGGAGCGATTGCTCGAGCGTAACGTGGTATAGCTGCTCGTGCTCTGGTGTGAGTACGTTGCGGTCGATGCGTCCGGCGCCACCGTGAACGACGATGGCAATGGGCTTGGCTTGTGGGGTCATAGCAATGAAAAACAGCAGGGCGGTGGTGATGGCTTTCATCACGGGCCAGCTTGGCCAAGCGCGGCTCGCTTGGCAACTCGAGGCTTCACAGGGTGTGCGTTCTGCCGTTGACTGGCCTGTCGCTTGGCTGCTCGGTCAAGCGCATGCCATGCCCGACAGTATCCCCTTTATCATTGACGCCCACCTCGATCTCTCGATGAACGCGCTTGAGTGGAACCGCGATCTGTCGCGTCCGCTCGGCGAAATTCGAGAACGAGAAGCCGGCCGAACCGACAAGAAGGACCGCGGCCGAGGTACCGTCTGCCTGCCGGAGATGCGCCGTGGCAAGATCGGATTGTGTGTCGCCACGCAGATTGCCCGCTACACCAAGCGCAGCAACTCGCTGCCCGGCTGGCATTCCCCGGAACAGGCCTGGGCGCAGACGCAGGGGCAGCTCGCTTGGTACCGCGAGATGGAGCGTCGGGGCGAGCTGACGCAGATTGCCGACCTTGGCCAACTGGAGGGGCACTTGGCCAAGTGGGCCGATGGGCCAAGCGACGACCTGCCAGTGGGCTACATTTTAAGTCTCGAGGGGGCGGACTCGCTTGTGACGTTGCAACACCTCGAGCGGGCTCACGCCTATGGACTGCGTGCGCTTGGCCCGGCGCATTATGGCCCGGGCACCTATGCTCCCGGCACAAACGAGAGGGGTGGCCTTGGTCAGGCGGGGCCTGACCTGCTGCACGAGATGGAGCGGCTCGGCATCATCCTAGACGTGACGCACTTGAGCGATGAGTCGTTTGATGAGTCGATGGACATTTTCGGTGGCACGGTTTGGGCGAGCCACTGCAATTGCCGCGCGTTGGTGCCGGGCGACCGGCAACTCAGCGACCGGCAACTCAGGCGTGTGATCGAGCGCGGCGGCGTGATTGGCGCGGCGTTTGACGCGTGGATGCTGATCCCCGACTGGGAACGCGGCGTGACGACGCCAGAGGCGTCCGGCGTCGCGCTCTCGCACGTGGTTGATAATATTGACCACGTCTGCCAGCTCGCCGGCAACGCCGACCACGCCGGCATCGGCACCGATCTCGACGGCGGCTTCGGGCGCGAGCAGGCGCCGGGGGATTTGGAGACCATCGCCGATCTACAGAAGCTGCTGGACCTGCTCGCTGCGTGCGGCTACTCGGCAGCGGACATAGAAAAAATTATGAGCGGTAATTTTCTCCGGCTACTCCGGGATGCCTGGTCGTAAGCCGCTTTTCATCGCTGTATCGTGTTCAACCGTTTAAACTCTCCGCGCTGGTCATGAGCCAACCTGAAACCAACGCCGAAGTCAGCCGCCCCGCCATCAGGGATGAGTTGTCGAGGTTTTGGCAGGGGATGCCAGACAAGCCTCTGTTCCTCGTGCTGCTGGGGTCCTGGCTGGTTCTCTTTCAACTGCTGGGCAATTCCACCTTCGGCTACGTTGATACACATTCGCTTTACGGCTGGATGAACTACGCCTACGGCAGCTCGAAGGATGACGAGTTGGGCTACATCATCCCTCTGATCGTGTTGGGCCTGTGCTATTGGAAACGAGACGAGTTGCTCGCGGCGCCAAAGCGCAACTGGTGGCCGGCGATGGCGCTGGTGGCGATGGCGCTGGCGGTGCATCTGATTGGGTATGTCATCCAGCAGACACGCGTTTCGATCGTTGGTTTTTACCTTGGGCTGTACGCGCTGACCGGTTTGGTTTGGGGACCGGCCTGGCTGCGGACCAGTTTTTTCCCCGTCTGCCTGTTTGCGTTCGCCGTGCCGCTTGGGACGTTGGCAGACTTTGTCACCGTGCCGTTGCGGCACTTGGTGTCGGACATCACCGGGTGGATTTGCGGCACACTACTCGGCGTCGATATCATTCAGGAAGGGGTGCAGATTTTTGACTCCAAGCGCCGCTACAACTACGAGATCGCCGCCGCGTGTAGCGGAATTCGCAGCCTGACGGTGACGCTGGCTTTTTTTGCCATTTACGGCTTCGTCGCCTTTCGCACGCGGTGGAAAACGGCGGTGATCATCCTTTCGGCCTTTCCGCTGGCGGTGGCGGGGAATGTTTTTCGGCTCGCGTTGATCATCCTGGCCGCCGAGGTGGCGGAGTCGGCCCAGCCGGGAGCCGGTCAGGCTGCTGGGAACTTCGTTCATAGCAACGGCTTCCTAAGCCTGTTGCCGTACGTGCCGGCGTTTGTCGGCGTGCTGATTCTAGGTAGAGTGGTCAAGGAGGATGGGGAGTCTGGGCCAGCAACGGAGGTAGCCATTGAGTAGACAGGGCAAAATCATTGCCGCTGTTTTTCTGCTGCTTGTTGCGGCGGCGGCGGTTTTTTTGTCGCAGCTCAATTCCGCCGGCCAAGCGCTTGGCCAACCGGGCCTCCATCTCACTGCGATGGAGCTTTTTAATGAAAATGGCAAAGTCGTCCGCACGAACGCTGTTGCGTTGCCGGCGCAGGTTTTGGACTGCACCTCAAAGCCGACGCCGGTCACCCAGTTGGAGCTCGACTGGCTGCCGCCTGACACCACGTATGGCCGACGCCGCTACTCGTTCCGGGACAAAACCTGGATCGAGAACAGCGTGGTACTAATGGGGCAGGACCGTACCTCGATTCACAAGCCGGAGTACTGTCTGCCGGGGCAGGGTTTCAAGATAGACCTTCGCGAAGTGGTCACCATCCCAATTCAGGAACCGCACTCGTACGACCTGCCGGTCATGAAATTGACGACCTCGAAAACGGTCCACGACCGCAGTAGGCGCGAGATACCGTTGAGGGGCGTGTACATCTATTGGTTTGTCGCCGATGGCAAACTGGCGACGCACCATCTTGACCGGATGTGGATGATGACCAAGGGCCTGCTCAGCGAGGGAGTGCTGCAGCGTTGGGCCTATGTGAGCTACTTCGCCATCTGCAAACCGGGCGACGAGGACGCGACCTTCGACAGAATGGCTAAGTTCATTACCGAGTCCGTCCCAAAATTCCAAACCACCACCGGCCCACCGAAGAGTTAGACCAACTTGGCGCTCTTTGGTCGCATCCCCAAAAAATCCTTCAGTGCCTCGGCTGATTTTTTGCCGAAACCGGGTACTTGCTGAATGTCCTCGAGGCTGGCTTTTCGCAGTTGCTGCACCGAACCGAATTTTTTGAGCAGAGCGGCCTTTCGGCTGCCGCCGATTCCGGGCAACTCATCGAGAATGCTCTCGGAGATTTTCTTCAACCTCAGCTCCGCATTGTATGTGTTGGCGAACCGGTGCGACTCGTCGCGCACGCGCTGCAGCAGCTTCAGTGCGCCGCTGTCTAGGTCAAGCCGGAGCGGTGCATTTTTGCCAGGTCGGTAAATTTCCTCGAACTCCTTGGCCAAGCCGATTACCGGCAGGTGCTCGAGTCCAAGCTTGGTCAACTCGCGGCATGCCATACCAAGCTGCCCCTTGCCGCCGTCGATCAGAATCAGGTCCGGCATCGGGCGAGACTCACGCTGGAGCCGGCTGTAGCGCCGCCTCACAGTCTCGGCCATACATGCAAAGTCGTCCTGCGCCACAACGTTCCTTATGCGAAAACGCCGGTACTGCGAGCGGTCAGGCTTACCGTCCAAAAAACTAACCATCGACGCGACCATAAACGTTCCGCTGATATTTGAGATGTCAAACCCCTCGATACGCCCGGGCGAGGCGGCTAGGCCAAGCGACTGGCCAAGCGCGATGAGGTCGCGTCCAGAGTCGATCGCCCCGGGCAAATTGACCGGCATCCGGGTGAATTTGCGCGACTTGCGGGTGGTCTCGCGCAGGTCACTGATCATGTCGCGGTAGCGCGCGGCCTTCTCAAAGTCGCGCGCCTCAGAGGCCTTCCGCATCTGCGCTTCGAGTTCCTTTTCCCATTCGCCGGTTTGGCCCTCGAGATAGTCACACGCCTCGGTGACCTGTCGCCGGTAGTCGTCGAGCGTCACCTTACCTACGCAGGGAGCGGAGCAGTGCTGTAAGTGGCCGTAGAGGCAATGCTTGTAGTCGCGCTCGGTGGGTTTAAGCGGACGGCAACCGCGTAGGTTGAATTTTTTGCGTAGCATCGTGATCGTCCGCCGACACGCCCCGCTGCTGACAAATGGGCCATAATATTTCGCGCCATCCTGCTGGCGGACGCGCGTGAGGGCGAACCGCGGAATCGGGTCGTTGAGGTTCACCTTGATTAGCAGGAAATTTTTGTCGTCGCGAAAGCTGACGTTGTAGCGCGGCTTAAATTCCTTGATCAGCTTGCCCTCGAGCAGTAGCGCTTCCGGCTCGCTTTTGACGATGTGCACGTCGAAGTCCTCGATCGCCTCAATTAATGCGGCTAACTTCAAGTCCCAGCTGTGTCGGCGGGATGGGTGAAAATATTGGGTGACCCGCTTGCGCAGAGCCCGGGCCTTGCCAACGTAGATCACCGTGCCGAACCGGTCGCGCATGAGATACACTCCGGGCTTGTGGGGTAACTGGCTCAGCTTGTCTCGGATGTGGTCGTTCATCGGCATGACGCTGGACGGCAAGTTTCCCCGCGAGCCGCCGAGTTGTCCACCCGGAGTTCAACCAAGTTCAAACTTCAAACTTGGCCAAGGGCATGGTAGCCCATCCCTTCGTGGTTCTACTTGTCGATATTGGCAACACTCACACTCACGCTGCCGTGGCCAACGGCAGCGGCATTGTGGCAGATGCCAAGTTTACCAGCGACTCTCTTGCGCTTGGCCAAGCCGAGCGGCCGATCGCTAGGCTACTGTGCCGGGCTAGTGTTAAGCGTCTCGACGGGGCGGTGTTTTGTAGCGTAGTGCCCGGGCTCAATTTGCCGTTCAAGCGGCTGCTACGAGAGTATTGGCAGTGCGCCGCCTTTCAGTTTACGGCGCGGACGGTGACCGGCATAGGCATCGACTATCCGAAGCCGTCATCTATCGGAGCGGATCGCTTGGCGAACGCTATCGCAGCTCACGCGCAGCTTGGCGCGCCGGTGGTGGTGGTCGATTTCGGCACAGCGGTGACGTTCGACATCGTCGATGAGGCGGCCAACTACACCGGGGGGATCATCGCGCCGGGCCTGTCGGCGATGACCGATTATTTACATGAGAAAACTGCACTGCTTCCGCGCATCAGGATCACAGAGCCGGAGTCGATCATCGGCAAAGACACGCGAGGCGCTATGCTTAGCGGTGCGGTGCACGGCTATCGCGGATTGATCGCGGAGCTGGTGAGGCAACTGAAGCGCGAACTGGGCGTGGCCAAGCTGCCGGTGGTGGCTACCGGCGGATGCGCCGCACTGATGGCGGCCCAGCTGTCAATGGTCCGGCATGTGGAGCCGCTACTCACACTGGAGGGGCTGCGGTGGGCCGGTCTGGCGCACCGTCCTGCGTGGTGGATCAATTGAACTTGATCGTCTCGGTAATCCGGATCTTGGGATTGAGTAGTTTGCGTGCTCGGTTGAATGCCGCTGATCCCTCCTGCTTATAGGCCTGGAGCGCCTCGACGTCATCCTCTCAAGGTTTTTCGCCGGGGGATTGACCTTGGCCAAGCTCTACCCGACGCTGCCGCAGGCATGAAGGAGATGAAACTCAAGGAAGGTGACACGGCGCCGGGCTTCACCGCACCGGCCAACGGCGGCGGTGTAGTGTCACTGAGCCAGTTTCGTGGCCAGTCGGTCGTGCTATATTTTTATCCGAAAGACAACACGCCCGGCTGCAATAGGGAGGCGTGTGGATTTCGCGATGCGCACGACGAAATCACGGCCAGGAGTGCAGTGGTGCTGGGTGTGAGCGCAGACTCGGCGGCCCGACACGACAAGTTCATCGACAAGTTTGGCCTGCCTTTCACGCTTATTGCGGATGAGGACAAGTCGATCTGCGAGACCTACGGCGTGTGGGGAAACAAGTCGTTCATGGGGCGGATATTTCTCGGGATTAACCGGCGGACATTCCTCATCGATGCCGACGGGGTTATCCGAAAAATATGGCCGAAGGTGAAGGTCGCCGTGCACGCCGCCGAGGTGCTCGAGGCGCTGGACGAACTTTAGACGCGAGTTATTTTTTCCAGAGCGCGCAGGCGTTGGTTGATTTCCGTGCGCGTGGTCTTGGTAGTGCGATTCAGGCCGAAGCCTTCGCAGCAGAACGACGCCACCACGCTGCCGTATAGGATCGCCTTGCGGATGTTGCTATCGACTGATCCGCCCGACTTGGCGAGGTAGCCCACCATCGCCCCGACAAACGAGTCGCCTGCTCCGGTCGGATCCTCGACCTTGGCTAGGGGGAACGCTGGCGCGACAAAAAGGCCCCGGCGCGACGAAAAAATCGAACCGTGTTCGCCCTTCTTAACGATCACGTATCTAGGGCCGAGCTTGTGCAGTTTAGAGAGGGCAGAGACGACGTTATCGTCGCCGGTCAACTGTTGGGCCTCGCTGTCGTTTAGCACTAGCATATCAACGCGACTGAGAAGGCTGAGCAAGTCATTCATGGCGATGTTCATCCACAGGTCCATCGTGTCGGCGACGATGAACTTGGGCTTGTCGAGCTGGTCAATGATCGCCTCCTGTGCGCTTGGCGGGTTGTTGGCGAGCAGGATGTACTTGGCCTTGCGATGCGCCGCCGGCAACACAGGTGAGTAGCCCTCTACCACGCCCAGCTCCGTGCTGAGCGTGCGGCGGTTGTTCATGTTCACCTCGTACTCACCGGCCCAGTGAAAGGTTTTGCCCTCGCGAATCTTAAGCCCCTTGATATTCACCTTATGGCGTTCGAGCAGCGAAATGTATTTGCGAGGAAAATCGGTGCCGACCACACCGATCAGCTTCGGTGCGGCGAAAAAACTGGCCGCAACAGCCGCATGACTGCCGGACCCGCCAAGCAGGCGCGGGTTCTTCTTTTTCGGTGTGGCGATGGAGTCCAATGCAGTGGAACCAAAGACAAGCAGGCTCATTTTTCAAAAATGGGTTGGGCGGGGAAACGACCCGCTAATGGGTGGCGGAGAGTATGCGCTCCT
>Ga0209034_10001383_pt1 | contig 11813 bp, 11 predicted proteins | sample MarorgKNORR_S2LV_2_FD_188219 | JGI IMG/M metagenome (GOLD analysis project Ga0209034, IMG submission 188219) | Marine microbial communities from the Southern Atlantic Ocean, analyzing organic carbon cycling - 250m_A/KNORR_S2/LV (SPAdes) (version 2) | ecosystem: Environmental > Aquatic > Marine...
AAATTGACATAACCTCTTTTTTCTCGGCATATTGCTCGGATACATCAATCAGCAGATTTACAGGATTTTGGACACCAATTTCATAAGCTATTGGCTCAGGAGCTCTGTCCTTTTGTCCCAATTGTTGAATAGCAGACCAAACCAAGAACGCGGTCGCGCGATGATCTGGATGTATTTCAAAAGGACCGGGGAAAAACACGACTGCGGGCGCCAAGGTGTTGATCGTATCGACAACCTTCTCGGTCAGAGTCTCATTATGGACTAGTCCACGGTCAGGCTCAGACCAGCAATGTAATGATTTGATGCCAAGCAACTGAGCCGCTTGATTAACCTCTTCTTTGCGGATTTTTACCAAGTCTTCCCGGTTACCCCCATAAGCGCCATCGGTAAGTACCACAAGATGGGTTTCGATTCCGTATTTTTTAGCTTTTAGCAAACTTCCGCCCATCCCGAATGTTTCATCATCAGCGTGAGGAGCGAATACCAGCCACGGCCCTAACGGCAGCTCGGAAGTCTGAAAAGGAATGAGCATATGTTCCGGATTTAACATGAAGATGAATAGAAGAAACTGGCTACCTGAAAAGGTCCAGAGTATAAAGGCTTGAAGTGGGATATTTTAGTTTTTTTAGCGAATTCATGGTTAAATTCCCAGCCATACACCCACGGCAATGCGCATCAACTTCGAAACACCACAAACACAGGATAGAAATGTTTTTTACACTGCTTCGGCAATGGGTAATGACTCCGATTGAAAATTACCGCCTCTTTCATCACTTCACCAGACAGGATTTTGTTGCTCAGTTCGCTGCTTCCATCGGTGGATTTCTCTGGCTTTTTGTAACACCAATTACACATATCATCATATACACCTTCGTTTTTGGTACTATCTTTCAGTTACGGGCTTTACCAGAGTTCGGCCAAACTGAGTTCGTTGTATTTATGATGATCGGCTACCTTCCCTGGTTTGCCTTTGCTGAGTCTGTTAGCAAGTCACCCGGATTACTACTAGAAAAAGCGGGACTAATAACTAAAGTTTTATTTCCTGTTCAGATTATTCCAGTTGTAGGAACGGTAGTTCCTTACCTAACACATACCATAGGTTTCGGCTTGCTTTTGGTATATCTTGCCGCGCAGGGCTATCTCAATCTCATGTGGTTATGGTTGCCTGTTATTTTCCTCCTGCAGTTTTTGTTCACCATGGGGCTGGTTGCAATTCTGTCGGCGCTCTGCGTGTTTTTACGTGACTTGCAACAACTCGTGTCCCTCTTAGTTACTATCTGGTTTTTCCTTACGCCAATTATTTATCCTATTACTCTTATTCAAAACGAGAACGCGAGAGAACTATTCCTGTTTAATCCAATGCACAGCTTCGTTAACCTGTACCGGGAAATAATCCTTAATGGGGAATTTCCAATTGTTCACTTTCAAATTATTTTGCCAGCCGCCCTTATTAGTTATCTCATCGGGGGCTGGCTTTTTATCAGAATCAAGCACGCCTTCGGCGATGTATTGTAGAGAGGTTTGGTTGTGCCGCGCGTCTCCGTAAGTAATCTTCATAAAGATTTTAAGATTTACGAAAGGCCACAGGATCGCTTGTCTGAAGTAATCCTTCGCCAACCGAAACATAAGATATTTCATGCTCTGAGTGACATCTCGTTCGCTGTTCAGGACGGTAAAAGCTTGGGCATCATCGGCGTCAATGGAGCAGGCAAGTCGACCTTGTTGAAATTACTGGCAGGTACCTTACAACCAACAGTAGGTGACATCGCGATACGAGGTCAGGTAGCTGCTTTGCTGGAATTGGGTGCGGGCTTCCATCCTGATTTCACTGGTCGTAAGAACATCTATTTGAATGCTTCCTTGTTGGGCGTACCCGATGACAACATAACAGAACTGGAAAATGACATTATTGAGTTTTCCGAGCTAGATTATTTCATTGATCGTCCCGTAAAGACTTATTCATCGGGAATGTACGTAAGACTCGCTTTCTCTATAGCAACCATGGCAAGGCCAGACATACTGATAATCGACGAGGCCTTGTCCGTGGGTGATCTCGCATTCCAGAAAAAATGCGTGCAGCGCATGAACGAGTTTATAGCTGAGCAAAAAACTATGGTGTTTTGTAGTCACTCCATGTTTCACGTACAGGAACTCTGCGATACGGCCATCTGGCTTGACAAAGGATGCATCAGGGAAAAGGGTGATAGCGACGAAGTAGTCGGTCACTACGAAGACTTCTGTAACAGCAAGAAAGTCTATCACAGCATAAGCGAGGACATTCCCAAGGGGGAAGAGGCTGGCGCCGAACCCGAAACCAAAATACAGGATTGCCGTATTAATTCCCTGTCCGTGAAATCTCTGGAGGGAAAAGAACTGGACAGCCTCACCCCCTTAGGCGATGTTCATCTGGGAATGGAAGTCGAGGTCCTAGTTGATGGATTTGAAGGAAATTTCGGGTTCGCCTTTATGAAATCTGCCGAAGAACCTGTTGCTTCATTTCTAACCACTGATATCGATAATATTCACAAGGGTCCATTCAAGAAAGGCGACATCTTCACCGTATCGCTTACCATCAGGAACCTGGCCATGCGTGTTGGTGATTTCTATGTGCTCGGTGGGCTCGCCGACAAAACCGGATTGCTCTGGTATGAAACCAAGTTCAGCAAATCGCTGCACGTGGAACCCAACAAAGGTGTTGGCTCTATCATCATGAATTCCGAGTGGTCAGTTAGTCAGAAATAAGCAGCTATAGCCCGAATAAAAGACTTCCTTCCTGGGTCTTAGCCTTTGCTGTATCTGGCAGGGATCCGTAAGGGTCGATCTTGTATACCCTAGGCAGGCTATTGTAGTTAGTTACCTCGACGATCTCAGAGTACCCTCGGGTTACAGGGTCCGGATTAGAGAACTCATCGGCATCGAGCATCGCTGCAAATTCTTCATCACCGATCTCGCTGCGGGCATAAACAAAAATTGAGTAAATATTGGAGGTATTGTTACCTACCCAGGGAGACAATTCCTGCAGGTTCTCAAAGGGCACGATTTCCGCTATTTCCGAGCGATTCTGGATGTCCTCTCTTTCTCGATAGGCGATGATGTTTTCGATGAGCTCTGAATCCAGACCTGGTAAAAGTTCCATAGCCTCTCGTGTGGCTAGATTCAGATTAAGGGTGCGGGTATTTCCGTAAATGGTAAAGGCCGCATCAAGGTTTACACCCTCGAACAATTCAGCAAAGCCTCGAATATGAAGTATTTCTTCAACTACATCGAGCTCGGGATTATTACGCGGTGTGTAGCCCTGATTAAGGTCTTGATAATACCCTTTCTCGGCTCCATTTAATCCTTCAAGGTCATTAAGATCAGTCCAGTCTGTCCAGGCAGACAGCAGATCCTGAACTTCTTGAGGGTCTGCCTCCAAGCCACCCAAGCGCTTTTCGATAAGGAGCTGCATGTTACGACGGGGTATTCGATTTAGGTTTATCTTGCCCGCGTGGTCGTAGATACGGACTACGATTTCCTCGGAAGTCGGATAATTTAATTTCAGTTCTTGACCGTTGAAACGAAAGGCAGGTGAGCGGATTTCCCCTTCCTCGGTTTCTTCGAGTTCTTCACCTAATGGACGAGGCATGCGTTCCATCATTAGTTCCATTTCGGCCCGACTCATGGCTCCTGCTAGCTCGGCCCACTGGTTGCTAGCATCTTGGTTATTAACCGCCGTTTTAGCAGAGAGGCGCACTTTACTCGCCATTGCAGTTACGAGGACAGTCAACAGCACCGCTGTCCATAAAACGATTATAATGACGGCGCCACGCTGCTTTTTCATAGGCTATTCTGCTCTGCCATATTGGGTTGGATACTGCGATGTTCGTTGTTACGAATCCGCGCCAGCACTTCGACTATTTCCTTCCTCTCCTCAATAGGTTCAAACCGTATATGGACAGCTAAAGGTAAACTAAGCAGCTCCCGGCCTTCCCATTCATCGGTCCAGATCTTGGTCTCGTCAAGGTCTTCGTAGAGATAACTGAACTCTGCAATGTAATCCTCAAATAACAGGATGGGTTCAGCCCTCTGTAAGCGTTCGGTCGGATCATCGCTGTAGGCAGGCACCATAGTTAAAAAGGTGCCTTCCTCATCAATTGAGTAAAGCTCCCAGGTAGTCAAACCAGCAGTGCGTTGAGGTGAAACCGTGGAGACCCAACTTAGGTAATCGTCTTGACCGATAAAGTAAATCTGACGGGAAAGGGTCTCTTCATCAGTAAAACTATGTGGGAAAGCTCCATGCAGAGATCGATCTATTTGCAAGATTGCCAAGGCCTCATCAAGGCTTTCGTCCAGCACGTCGGAGTTTCGATTCCAGTCCTCAGCGACGATAAACACACTAGTGCTCAACAACCCCAACAGCATGGCAGTCAAACCAAGAGCCAGAATGACTTCGATCAACGTGAATCCACTTTCTTGCTGGTTGTTCTTCATTGGTTCAACCTCACTGTGGAAGGTCGAGCTGCACCCAGCGGCTTCCAGTAATGACTTCCCCTCGATCATCATTGATGATCTCGAAGGCCTGGAGTGTAAATATGCTGGGCTGAGTCTTACGTTCCGGCTCTTCGAGCATGTCCTTCGGCACAATTTGGAGAGATTCGTCTTCGAGGATCAATTCCACGTTCCGATACTCATTCTGCAATAGCGCAAAATTTGTCGATGCACGCAGTCTGGTTGCTCTCAATAAACTTTCTTCAGAGCGCCAACCTAACTGTTTGCTGCCCCCAACCAGAGAAAAAAGACCCCCCAGCACAAATCCGGTAATAGCTAATGCGACAATCACTTCCAGAAGGGTAAATCCGGACTGGCTAACGCGTTTGTTCGGCATCGCTTGGTTAGTCTTCTTCATATTCCGTTACCACACGTCCAGTAAATGGATCGATTTGGATACTTACTATCTGCGCTCCTCGAGCCAGCAACAAAGTGCCCCCGGTGCTGCCGCCTTCGGGATAAAAAGTGATTTCTATCAGTTCCCGTATTTCGGACTCACGGTCAGTGCTATCCCTAAACCGCAGTTCAGCGCCCTCACTCTGCCAGCTACCGACGCTGCTAGACTGCCGATTAATGACGTCCTCTTCTTCGTCTAGTACGGGGTAAAAACTGGCCGTGCTGGGCTGACCAGTTACAATGGCTGTGCGCCGCGCATAGTTAAGTAACGAGCTGGCTTGCCGTACCTGCACGCTGAACGTGCGTCCTTCGAGACCGCCAAAAGTGGGTACCACTAAGATACTAGCCATAGCAATTATGGTGAGCACCAGTAGCAATTCAAGGAGCGTAAAGCCCGCTGAACGGGTTTGGCCCCCATTGTATTTACCCAGATTACAAGCCGATATCGGCGTCATCACCTTCGCCGCCTTGTTCACCATCGGGGCCAAACGAGATCAATGTAAAATCGCGACCACCGGAGTTATAAACATAGTTATTGCCCCAGGGATCTGCGGGAACAGTACCGCGCAGGTACGGCCCATTCCAGGAAGCCCTACCGGTATCATTTTCAACTAGCCCTTCCAGCCCATCCGGATACTCACCCATGTCCAGCCGATACATATCCAGTGCAGCTTGCAAGGAGGATATCTGGGATATGGCTGCATCTCGCTGAGCACCGGCCTGTTGATTAAAAATGTTCGGCGCCACCATGACTGCCAGCATAGCAATTATCGCCATCACCACCAGAATCTCGATCAACGTAAAACCTGACTGCTTCCGTACACACCTTCTTCTAGCAGGTTTTACAACAGCTTTTTTAGTGTAGTTCATAGTGTCATCGCCTTTAAGCAAATTGTCCCGAGCCCTCACTGAACATTGAGGTCTTCGAGCAGCTCCGATGCCAATTCGAAACGATCTAGGATATCGGAATATTGTACACCCCCCTCTGCATTGAGGTTGATAATTTCCGGGCGCAAAACGATAAACAACTCCCGCCGCTCAATGCTGTCCCGTTGATAGGAAAAGAAATTACCTACTACCGGCAATCTGTTTAACCCTGGTACACCAGTATTGAGTTGTTCATTGTCTGTTTGAATCAACCCCCCTAGTACAATATTTTCACCGTTGCGAACAACTACTGTAGTGCTAATTTCTTGGTTATTGAAAACCGGGTTGTTATTGACGCCAGCGGCACTAGCGTCCACCGAGGATAGTACCTGCCTAATGACTAAATTAACTACCCCGTCATCGTTGATCTGAGGCGTAATGTAGAGTTCGATACCTGTTGGGCGGTACTGGATGTTGGTTGTCGACAGACCTCCTGCGCTGATTGACTCCCCAGCTTCTACCGGTACTTCAGCGCCTATTTGAATCTCGCCTTCCTGGTTATTACTAACTGTCAAAGAAGGGCGGGCCAGCAATCGCACATCATTATCCACAGCGATCGCTTCCAGGGTTGCCTCCACCCGTGCCGAGCCGTCAAGAAACCCCTTGGTAAACATCAAGCCACCGAGATTCGGTGAGAAATCGGTCTGGGCCGCAGTGGAAATCGGGTCTAGCACTGCATCGTTTGCGATGCGGCTCCAATCCACACCGAAGCGGGTATCTTCGGTCAAAGTGATCTGGGCTATCACGGCATTTACCATCACCTGCAGCGGAACCACATCGAGCTGGCTGATTGTAGTTAACAACTGGCGATAATCTCTGGCACTGCTGCGAATTAGCAGGCTGTTAGTCGTTTCGTCCGCAACAATCTTCACTGAAAGATTGGCAGACACAGCAGCGTTCGATCCTAGCGTGGTCGACATTGGGCTGGGTTGAGATGCCGGCCCCTGGCCTGCGCCTGGCTGTGCTTCGTCAGCCTCCCCGGTAAAACCAAGCTGTACCTCTCTGCCGGAGGCATCAGTATCGCCAACTCGACTGATTACCGGCTCTTCCTCCTCTTCAAAAACCGTCGACAAAGTTTCTGCTAACTCCAGTGCCGCCAGATTTTTAACCCTGTACATAAAAAGCTGTTCCTCCTGTTGCTGGCTATCGGCATCGAGGATTTCCACCCAGCGAGTAATCTCGTCAAATCCTCGAAATGCAGGCGCGGTAACTAATATCGAGTTTATTCGTTCAATACCACGAACCAGATAGGCGGGGTTGGGGCCTTCTATCAATACTAGGATTTCAGCTAATTCAGTAGCCACTTCAATCGCATTAGCGTTACTTAGCTGGTAAAGATGCATCCCCTGGTTCACAAATGGATCGGCATCAAGCAGCATCAATATCTGGTTGACCCGCTGCAATTGAAATTCCGAACCTGAAATAACCAGAAGATTGCTACTACCCAGCTGACTGATTGCCCCGTCTGGCTCCAGCATCGGCGCAATTGCCTGGATAACTGCTTCGGATGACACGTAAGTGAGTGGTGTAACTTGCGCTATCCGTGCGGCAGTGCTATCGCCCAGCGTTTCAGGAGTTACAATTTCAACCGGCAGGTTGGAAGGTAGTCGTCGAGCATTATAAACGTCACCGACTCGCTCTAGCACAATGCCAGCATCACGAGTGAGAAGACGCATCAGTGGCCAGATGTCATCCTGTTGCAATGGCCGGTCTTCAGAAGTGCGGATACTAACCCGGTTGTCTATACTGGGATCGATGAGAATAGTAATGTCCAAGGCATCAGCAAGTTCCTCCAGAACCAGTCGGAGGTCCGCTTGCTCATAGTTAAACTCAACAACATCGACTTCATCCGCTGCTACTGGAGCAGGTGCTTCCTCACTGAATCCTGAATAACTAGCGCGCTGGCCGACTCTATTAATCTCTTCGATAACGACCTGCTGTTCAACCCCATTAACTCCCGCTAATAATGGGATCTCAGCCTGATTGATGGTTACAGTTTGCTGTGTAACAGACCCAGCCTGGGCTGTCGCTTGTTGGCTAGCTGGACTATTTTGTGCCTCCAGTACCGAACAGGCGGGTAATACTGTAGTCACGAATGCAACCAGGAGTATTTCACCACCTCCCTTTACCGTCCGGGATGTCATTTCTTGGCTCTTTCCTGGATCGATTGAGCCTCTATTTAGATATTTCAAAATAATCTCCCTATTCGACTAGAAGTCCACAGCATTCATGCTAAACACTGCCGATAGCATAGTGATAGTTATGCCACCGACGGCGATGGCCAGAAAAATAATAAGTGCGGGTTGCAAGGCAGATACCAGGGCGGACATCTGGTTACGCACATAGGTATCGAAGGTTGCGGCAGATTTCAGAAGAATATCCGAAGTTCGCCCGGACTCTTCACCAACAGCAACCAACTGGTGCAGCAGTGTGGGAAACTGGTTCGTTTTCTCTAGTGAAATTCCCAATCCACCTCCGCCGCGGACATCCTCTTCTACCTGCAGTAAATGACTGGTTAAAACCGAGTTGGAAATAACTTCGCGAGATATGCGTAACGCACGGATCAACGGGATACCTGCTCCAAGCAATGCACCCAATGTCCGTGCAAAAACAGCACATTCTCGATAAAGAATTAGAGTACCGACCATGGGAAGAGATAAGAGGAATCCGTCTTTTTGCAACTTTGTCTTCGATACTTGGTCGAGTCGTTTCCACAAAAAAACGCCTATGACAGCCGCTATAACAAATAGATAACCATAGCTCTGCACAAAGCTGCTAAGTGACAACAAAAAGGCAGCGGAGGGCGGAATCTCAGTCCCCACATCCTCAAACATAGCAGCGAACTGCGGCACCACGAAGATCAATAAAAGAAACACCGAGATGATGCCAGTAACCAGTAACACAGCTGGGTAGATCATCGCAGATATGACAGCTTGCCTAGTCTTCGCGTTAGTCTCAAGAAAATCGGCTAGATCAGGAAGAAGCTCATGCAAGATACCACCTTCTTCACCTGCCCTTACGATGTTGACATACATTCTAGAAAATACCTGCGGGTAATTTTCCATCGCTTCAGCAAGGCTTTTACCTTCCTTGACATCTCTGAGCAGAGTTAGCACTAGTTCACGCATTGCTGCCGACTCAGTAACACTATCCAGTAATCGCAATGCCTTATCGATCGGCACGTGAGCATCTACCAGCGTACAGAGCCCATTAGTAAAATCGAGAATATCGGTATGGCTAATTTTTTTGTTTAGGCCGCGCCCAAAGGTTAGTTTTGTTTCCTGCAATTTAACAGGTGTTAGGTTCTTCCCCTGCAGTATCCGGATAGCTTCCCGTTCAGACCCAGCATTGAGTTGTCCGTTCTGAACTTTCCCTTCGGTATCGAAAGCCTGATATTTGAAATACAAAACGCTCATATTGCTCTTGTTACTCTGACTACTTCTTCCGGAGTGGTTAATCCAGCTTTTAACTTCTCTATTGCATCTTGACGCAGGGTTTCCATGCCTTCACTAATCGCCTGCTCTCTAATCACATTGGCATCAGTTCCTGAGGCAATGTGATGACGTATGGAATCGCTCATTAACAATAATTCGTACAGACCAATACGACCACGATACCCAGTGTTCCCGCATCTTTCACATCCCGATCCACGCTTAATTGAAGGACAATCGGTTTCACTGATTTCCAGAACTATTGCCTCATCAGCAGTCAGTTCATAAGTTTTGGAACAATCAATACATACTCTTCGCACAAGACGTTGAGCCTGGATTGCCAACAAACTAGAACTTATGAGGTACCCTTCAACACCCATGTCCTGCAAGCGGGTAACTGCGCCGGCAGCATCATTTGTATGTAGTGTTGAAAATACCAAATGTCCGGTGAGAGCGGATTCAATGGCAATTTCAGCCGTCTCATGATCGCGGATCTCGCCTACCATTAATACATCAGGGTCCTGCCTAACAATTGATCTGAGGCCTGCAGAAAAACTCAGCCCAATACTGACATTGGCCTGTATCTGAGTGATACCTTCTAACTGATATTCCACCGGGTCTTCCACGGTGATGATCTTCTGTTTTTCGCTGTTTATCTTTTCCAAAGTCGCATAAAGCGTAGTTGTTTTGCCGCTGCCGGTAGGACCGGTGATCAATATCATGCCGTTGGGCTGCGTAATGATTTTTTGGTAGCTTTGAAGCACCTGCTTCGGCATACCCAGTTGTTGTAATTCAACCTCCGTGTCATCGCGGTCGAGGATACGTAACACTACCGATTCACCATGTACACCAGGTAGTGTGGAAACACGCATGTCGAGATGTTTGTTCCCGAACAGGTAATTAATTCTCCCATCTTGAGGCAGACGTTTCTCGCCAATGTCCAACTTCGCCATTAACTTGAGTCGCGAAGCAACAGCAGTATGGATTTTTATAGATAGGCGCTCGATGCGCGCCATGATTCCATCAACCCGGCAACGTACATCCAGATAAGATTCGTTAGGCTCAAAATGTATGTCGCTGGCATTAAGATCTAACGCCCGTGCAAATAGGTGATTGACCAAACGGATAATAGGTGCTTCAGAGGCGAGGTCTTTAAGTTCTTCATCATCTTCAAACCCCGAAACGAAAACCTCTTCTTCAGTGTTTCCGATTTCTGGGGAAAGCTCGGCGCGCCAGTGTTTCATCAACCGATGTACCTCTTCGTCACTAGCGGCAGTAAACCGAACGAGCTCGCTAGTGATATAGCGAATCCTGGCACGAGTCTCTATCGGTGGCGTTTGGTTACACACCAGATTCCCGGTTTCTTCAAAATCCTGAGCTGGCGCAATACCTTGTGGCTCGAGCAGCTGGCTGAAGACTGGCAATGTAATAGGTTGAAAAGACACTCTGTGAATACCGTTTTAAATTCTTATAAATTAATTTCAGTTTGTTGAGTTTCATCTTCCAGGTTACGAGCGAACCCAACCACAGTAATCGAACCACTGTATTGATTGCGCGACCGATTTAGACTGAATTCGCGCACCCATAGCCGTGGAGCTGATTCCTCGAGCAATTGCAAAAACCTGACGGTGTTGCCGTCATTCAGTGTGCGAAATGACATTTCCTGACTAATCAACAACCATCCTTGAGCTTCCAACCGCTCTGCCAGCCTCGTAGAACTAACGGTGATTTGTGAATCACGTGCATGTTGTGAGATTGCACTCTGGATGTTTGCCTCAATAATCGGAATGGTGCCTCCAGTAAAGGTTTGCAATTCTAGGTTGCTAGCTATAACTTCAGCCTCTACCCGCCGTTCGCGCCAAGACGCAGTGTTTTCAATTAGCCGTCGCTCTCTTTCTATATCCAGTTGGACGCGCTCGATGTCTGCCTCCTGTCCGTTGTAAAGTGTTCGAATTGCTGGGAAAACGCTTGCGCTGATAAATAAAATCAGAGCGATGCCACCGAGTAACAATATATTTTTTTCTCTTTTCGAAATTTGCACTGCGTAAGTTTCTCTTTACTTAGCTTATTCGTCTGGGAAATAGCGCACCATATAGGCTTCAAAATTAACTGTGCTTAATCTCAGGTCAATGTAATAACGATTGTTGTTAGTCGCTCTTGAAAATGCCACTTCGGTAAACATTGGGTTCTGTTCTAACCGTTCGAGTAGCGCTTGGGGATCCTGGCTGATGCCTTGAATACGTACAAGCCCTTCTGAAATTTCCAGTGACGAAAGCCGTTCCGGACTAAGCACACTTTGCAGAGTAAACATTGCTTCACGAATTTGTTGGACTGGAAAGTCGTTGATAGGTCCCCATTCATTCTCAAAATTGATAACAATTGATTGGTCCTGCCTTGCCTCGGTTGACAAACCTCTTTGTGCCTCGAGTGAACCCACAAGGTTTCTATATTCAATAGACTGCCCAATAAATGGAGTTGCGAATAGCGATAGCAGGATCGCCATGACCGCAATGGCAACTAGAAAGTTACGCC